>ERZ795044.3227-NODE-3227-length-13776-cov-7.051673_pt1 | contig 13776 bp, 10 predicted proteins | sample MGYA00375128_ERZ795044 | MGnify/ENA primary metagenome ERZ795044 (study PRJEB30173, sample SAMN05720213) | anaerobic digester metagenome | isolation source: active sludge of municipal wastewater-treating anaerobic digesters | place: USA | collected 2014-12-22 ... | reverse complement strand
CTTTTCTTTTAAATTCAATTACCATGCTGCGTTCAGTTTTAACTACGGCTATTCGACATTTTGCCCGTCACCAGGTGTACTCAACAATAAGTCTGGGCGGGCTTGTGATCGGTATTACAGCTGCCATGTTGCTTTTTATTTGGGTGATTGACGAGTTAGACTATGATCGCTACCATCCTGATAACGACCGGGTATTCATGGTACTACGAGAGAAGAAACTGCCAGACGGCCAATTGATTACCGGAGAAACAACACCCGCTCCGCTTGCTGATTATTTAAAAAGTGAAATCCCAGAGATAGAATCAATTTGTCGGGTAGGGTTTGGTCAACGAGTTTTAGTTGCTAATGGTAATAAGTCAATCAATGCAGATGGAACTTTTGCCGAGTCCTCCTATTTTGATGTGTTCAATATTCCTGTTCTAATTGGAAACAGAACGAATCTTCTTCCTGATAACAATTCTATCGTTATCTCCGAAAAATTAGCAAAGACATTATTTGACGACTCGGCCATTTTAGGCAAGACTATTTTAGTTAATAATCAAATGGAATTTCGGATTACAGGTGTATTTGCGGATCATCCAACTAACTCAAGCCTGTCTAGCGAGTATGTTTTGCCATTTGAATATCATGCACAACAAGAATTATCCACCTGGGATGACAGTAACGTTTACACTTATGTAAAACTGAATAATACTTTTGCAAAACAACTGGTAGAGGAGAAGATAAAGGATAAAATAGATTTGGTGCGCGGCACTAAAGAAACCACCTTGTTTTTATTCGGCTTTACAGATTGGCATCTCTATTATAATGAAGTTGTCAATCGGCAACCCGGAGGGGGGATAGTTTATGTAATCGCATTTAGCCTGACAGGTTTTTTTATTCTGGTGATGGCATGCATAAACTTCATTAACCTTTCTACTGCACGTGCAGCCATTCGCGCTCGCGAAATCGGGGTTAGAAAAATGTCTGGAGCAACACGATCGGTACTTATTCGTCAGTTTATGATGGAGAGTTTGCTTATCACCACACTAGCTGTAATTTTCTCCTTGTTGTTGGTCTATTTATCCTTACCATTATTTAATGCAATAACTGGAAAAGAGCTTACCCTTTCAGTAACAGACTCTAAAACTATTTTTGGTACGTTAGCAATCCTACTCTTTACGGGAGTACTGGCTGGCGGGTATCCGGCATTTTTACTTTCTTCGCTCAAACCCGCCACAATATTAAAGGGAAATGTCAATTCTGTATTTACAGGCGCGCATCTGCGCAGAGGGCTTGTAGTTTTTCAATTTAGTTTATCCGTTATCCTGATCTTTTGTGCGATTATTATTCAACAGCAGGTAGAATTTTTGAAAAATAAAAATCTGGGCTTTGATAAAGATAATGTAATGTACTTTGAGCCGGGTCAGGAAACAGCGCTATCCGTAGAGGTTTTTAAAGCCGAGGCATTTCAAAACCCTAATATTGAACATGTGGGTCAGGCAGCTGCCAGCCCCATGGAAATTAATGGAGTTGGTGAAGTGTTTTGGAAAGTCAACGGCAGTACACAAACCATGCTGATAAACAATAACCCTTGCGATTATGATTATCTGCCAACACTAGGCTTTGAATTAATTAAAGGAAGGAATTTTTCACCCACTATCATCTCTGATTCAGCAGCTGTGGTTATTACCGAGACGGCAGCCGAGTTAATGGGCTTTGAGGATCCTATTGGCCAAATCATCGATTTTGGTTTCGAGGCAAAGATAATTGGTGTGGTCAAAGATTTTCACAATGCTGACATTCATACCGCTATCGCCCCGGTAGTCTTTTATCTCGGAAATGAAGAAACGTTTGGGCGATGGAAGAGAATTTTTATTCGCTATAAACCAGGCACTCAGACTGAGGTAATGGAATACCTTAAAAGCATTACTCAAAAACTCACACCGGGCATGCCGTATGAGTTTCGGTTTGTAGATCAGGATTTTGAGTATCAGTTTGCGGAAGACCTTCGGGTCGGTGCGCTTTCCGTCTTCTTCACAATAATTGCTATCGTTGTCGCTTGTCTTGGTTTATTCGGATTAACGTTGTTTAACACACAAAGGCGCACAAAGGAGATTGGCGTTCGAAAAGTATTGGGTGCAACGATAGCAGAAGTAGTAGTTATGTTATGCAAAGATTTCTCACGACCGATTATTATCGCCCTGATACTTGCCCTGCCTGTGGCCTATTTTATCATGACTGATTTTTTAACTATGTACCAGTATCATACACAGATCACCTATAGTACATTTATAATTACAGGATTAGTTTTGCTTATCCTGGCTTTACTAACTGTAGCCTATCAATCTATTCAGGCGGCACAAAAAAATCCAGTCGAGGCCTTGAAGACAGAATAACCTGATTTTGTTACCTGAAAGGCTAAGCCACAGATTCACTGATTATTCTGTGAATCTGTGGCTTCAATTTTTAATATCCCTTGGTAATACCTTTCTCAATGGCAGGCACACCTTCTTTCATCCATGGTGCTATGGGTGCACCTTTTAAATAGTGGTCAAAGAATTGCTTCATTCGAATCTGAAAATCCATCCGGTTTTCGCGTTTTACTGGCCAATGTGGCTCGCCATTGTAGTTGAGCATCCACACGGGTTTATTTAGCCTGCGCATAGCCATATACATTTCGATTCCCTGATACCAGGGCACCGCGCCATCGGCATCGTTGTGCAATAATAATAACGGAGTTTTGATTTTATCTGCGAAGAAGATGGGAGAGTTTTCAATATATAACATGGGTTTCTCCCAAAGACTTCCACCTAAGCGCGTTTGCGATTTTTCATACTGAAACATTCGACTCAATCCGCTTTCCCAGCGGATACCACCATAAGCACTGATCATATTGGCTACTGGAGCGCCCGCCTCGGCTGCTTTGAACATATCGGTGCGCGTGATTAAGTACGCAGTTTGATAACCGCCCCAGCTGTGTCCCTGGATGCCGATATTCTTTTCATCAATAAAGCCTTTGGATATTAATTGTGTAATGCCGGGCATGATGCAGTTGTGAGCGCTCTCACCGGGGAAACCAATCTTATAAATGATGTCAGGAACAAAAACCACATAACCATCACTCACATACGTTGTGCGGTTGATCGCTGAACGCAATGGATTAGGAGTGATGTGCCCATGTAAATTATCGCTCTCTCTTTCATAGAAGTAAACAATCATGGGGTACTTCTTTTTAGGATCGAAGTTTTCGGGTTTGTAGAGTAATCCGGTAAGAGGAATGTTATCAAGGGAAGTCCAGTTGATTAATTCAACGCTACCCCATAAATAATTTTTCATTTGTGGATTGGCGTCACTGATCTTTTTTGGTGCGGATAAATTCAAATCAGCCGTCCATACATCCGGAAATTCGCGGAAGCTTTCACGAGTGAAAATAATCTGTTTACCAAGCCTGGCTTTCACCGTTCCGCCAAAGCGGTAATTATCCATGAGTAACTTAGTGAGCTTGCCATCTTTCATCGAAAGTTTATAATAGCCTGAAGCTTTCGTAGTTTCATTGAATGCAGAAAGTAATAATTCTTTTGCGGGATCGATGAAGCGCTCTTCGGCATCCAGCTTTACATAACGAAATACAATTTTTTCCTGCCGGCCCACTTTCGTGAGATTCGCAGGTGCTTTGTTATTGGTGGGATCAAAGGCCCAGAGATCATAGCGATCGTAGGCAATAAAAAGCTGGTCATCGGCTATCCATCCGGCCGCGCCATACGGACTTGGATAATCCGGGTGATCATCTTCTTCATCGGCAAACTTTACTTTTACGCCTTGAGTTAGTCTTAAAGTTTTATCCGTAGCAACAGCGTAAGAGAACCAGGCTGTATCAGCCATGCTGAACCAATACACATAGTTTGCTTTTGGTGAGAGACTGGCATTTCCTTTCACAGCCGTAGCAATCTGTTTTTTGGAACGCGCGGTGGCATCAAATACATAAAAGTCATTGGTACCTCCACCTTCCCAGGTTATTTGCTTTCGATACGGCACATTGCTCTCACCTAAAAACACAGGAGTATTTCCTTCATTGCCCAGCTCGATATTTGGAATCGAGGCATCACCCAATTGCATCACCGTTTTGGTGGCAAGATCGAGGCTAACGAGGTATGAGCGTTTCTTTTCAGTTTCCAGTTGTTTGTTTTGTTGCGGATAGATGTAGTCATCTTCACCATGCCAGATTTCGACACTTACAATCTCCTCGGTTAGCAGGGTAGTGTCCTGTACAATCGGTCTCGGTGCAGAACCGAAGAATAACTTTCCTCCGTCTTTTGAAAAAAGTGGTGTGTAGTATTCGCTTACAATCCAGTTTTGAGGAATGCCCAGGGAGGTTTCTACATCCAATAGCTGAGCCGAAGGGCTTTCTTTTTTCCAATGATAAAGTTTGAAATAGCGAATCAATGCTTTAGTAGTATCAGCATCCAACAGGAAGGCAGCTTGTGTTCCGTCTTCGCTTATCGATAGGCCTTTGTATTTATATTTTGATTTTCCCTGGTGAAGTGATTTCAATTCATCTTTTTGGAGATCGTACCAATACATACCTGCTTTGAGTGTTGAATCATTACCCGTAGAACTAAACAACAACCCCTGTCCGAATTTTGCGAAAGTGTAATCTTTTACAAAGCTGAAAGAAGTCTCTTTACCATCTGTAAGTTTTTTCACAACCAGGGTATATCCATTATCATCGGTGTTGGCTTTCTTCTTTTTGGAAGGAGCAGATTTTTTCTCATCGGTTTTTGGTGCCGCGGGCTTAGTTTCTTTCTTTGCTTCCAGCTGGTAAGCAACAATGCCTCCTGCCTTTTCAGGAATCTTGAAGGATTTTACATCAGCAATCTTTTCTGTTTTGCGTGTAGTAAACGCATAAACGCCCAGGGTATCTTTCGGCAAATCTTCTTTTTTCTTTTTCTGTCTGCGCAGGTCCTTCACCAGTTTTTGTTGTGGCTTGATTTTAAATATCGCATGGCGGCTATCATAGGTGAGAGCGATCTCAGCAGCACGTTTTACAGAATCCTGAATATTTGTTTTCAGATTATAGAAAATCACCTTACCGTCTCCGTCCTGAGGATTGATTGTGAAAGCAGCAGCACTTCCATCAGGCGTGAGTGCCTTGTAGTTTATTTCCTTCCAACCGTCATACACGGTGTGGTCAAGTGGTTTTTTAACAGGTGCTGGCGCAACAACTTTTTTCTGACTATATCCTAAACTGGTTATCAGGATAAAGTAAAAGAGGAATAATGACTTCATGGAAGATTCTTTTTTGTGAAGGTACATACTCTGACAGATTTGGGATAAGAAATTTTATTAATGGCAACAGACTATCTTTGTTTAAATAAAATCGGTTTATGGAACTCACTTTGACAACACCCGCTCTGCTTTTTCCAACTGTTTCACTGGTTTTATTGGCCTACACCAACCGTTTCCTGGCGGTTGCAGCTCTCATCCGAAAACTGGCCAATGATTATCGGAATAAAGAGGATAAGCGAGTGGCTGATCAGATCCGGAATCTGAAAGTTCGGGTGATACTTATTCGCAATATGCAGATGTTCAGTATTGTGGCGCTTTTTCTGAGCGTGCTGTGTATGTTCTCTTTGTTTTATGGAGAAGAACTAATCGCCAAATACATTTTTGGTGCTTCACTACTTTCTTTATTAATCTCGTTGGGAATGTCCTTACGCGAAATTCAAATTTCCACGGATGCGCTGTCTATTCAACTAAGTGATATAGCGGATGATGTTAAAATTTGATTAATCAAAACCGGTTACCTCTTGCACACCTGTTTACTGCGTAGGATTTGTATTCCAGAAGAGAATAACGGCCATAAAGCCAATAAGAAGTAATGCTACCCGTTGATAAGAACGGGTTTTCCAAAACTCGTAAATCGCGATTAAAGCTATCAACACCAATACTATCGAAGCAGGAGCAAAATCTTCTTTTTCAAAGTGAACGATTGATAGATTTCCATGATACACCATCAATACAGGCAAGATCCAAACTAAGCTGTGTACATTTTTCCATTGACGGCCTAGTTTTTTTTCGCTGAATTTATTAGAGGTGATGAGCATCAAAGCCATAATGGGTATCATTACCCATACGGGTCTTAGTGGGGCCAAAAGAAGTTGATCGAGTAAAGGCTCATCGCGCTCCAGAAAAAAAAGCCCACTCGCCACGCCATGAGTTAGCAGCCAGGTTCCGGCAGCAATACCGAGGTCTTTGCGATATTTTACTAACCAACGTACCCAGGCATTTTCTTTCAGGATACCCAGACGAAGCAAAGCACTGGGCACCAGGGTGCAGGCAAGAAGTATTGTACCTGTAATAGCACTGAAACCAGCCGGTTCACCAACTTGAAGAAAACCCAGTACTAATAAGATGAGGAGCGTTGGGATAGATATAATCCACAACCATTTTTTTAAATCGATCGGAATCATTTACTCCTTGAGTAAGATTTATGAATATATAAACTCGCCATTTGGTGTTCTTAGTGTTACTCTTTTTTCGGCTGAAGTCTCCACTCTTCCTATAATCTGAGCATCGATTTCAAATAATTTGGAAATACTTATCACGGTGTCAGCATATTGCTCTGGCAAATATATCTCCATGCGGTGCCCCATGTTGAAGACTTTGTACATCTCTTTGAGATCTGTACGTGAAGCGTCATGAATAAATTTGAAGAGCGGAGGAATTTCGAACAGGTTATCTTTAATTACATGTAGGTTGTCAATAAAGTGCAGCACTTTAGTTTGTGCCCCACCACTGCAATGCACAATGCCATGTATTTGTGATCTCAAATTCTTCAAGATCTCAATCATCACAGGCGCATAGGTGCGTGTTGGAGAAAGCACCAGTTTGCCCATATTTAAAGGCGCACCGGGAACCTCATCGCTCACTTTGTAACTTCCGGAATACACCAGGTTGTCAGGTACTGCCTTATCATAACTCTCAGGGTATTTGGTTGCGTATTCATGTGCAAAAACATCATGGCGCGCAGAAGTAAGCCCGTTGCTGCCCATACCCCCGTTATACTCGCTCTCGTATGTTGCTTTACCTGACGATGCTAATCCAACAATCACATCTCCACTTTGAATTTTTGCGTTATCAATTACGTCCGCTTGTTTCATGCGGGCAGTTACTGTACTGTCAACAATTATTGTCCTAACCAGATCGCCCACATCTGCAGTTTCTCCACCCGTGCTATAGATTTCCATTCCATATTTTCGAAGCATGGACAAAACCTCTTCCGTACCATTGATGATGGTAGAAATTACTTCTCCGGGAATTAGGTTTTTATTTCGGCCGATAGTAGATGAGAGTAGAATCGGGCCTGTAGCGCCAACACAAAGCAGGTCATCAATGTTCATAATGATGGCATCCTGAGCAATGCCCTTCCAAACCGAGAGATCACCGGTTTCTTTCCAATAGATGTAAGCAAGTGAGGATTTAGTTCCAGCCCCATCGGCATGCATGATAGTACAGTAGTCAACATCGCCAGCAAGAGTATCAGGAACAATTTTGCAAAATGCTTTTGGAAACAATCCCTTATCCAGATTTTTTATTGCCTGGTGTACATCTTCTTTGCTGGCGGAAACACCGCGTTGGTTATAGCGATCGTTACTCACTTTATTTTAAATCATTTAATGTCAAAGGTGCGAAGAATAACGATACTGGTTGCGAGAAAACTGGATTTTTGATACAGAAAATTGATTAAGTGAAATGGACCGTGCAACCTACTTCTCTTTTTTGCGTCTTAGGATTAAACCCCTCGCATATGTTTAGAAACTATCTCTTGATAGCTACCCGCAGTTTATACAAAAACCTCGGCTATACCTCCATTAATATCTTTGGCCTTGCAATTGGGTTGGCTTGCTGTCTGCTAGTAACCCTATATGTTCGGTTTGAGCTTAGTTATGAAAACTTTCATGAAAACAAAGAATCCATTTACCGCTACATACCCCGGGGCGAGCGCGATGGGCAGGTTAGCATGCAAACCATGTTGCCTTCAGGCTTCGGCCCACTGATCGCTGAGAGTTTTCGGGAGGTAGAAATGTTTACCCGTTTTACAGATGTTAACGAGCGCCCACTGATTCGCAAGGGGGATACATTTCTGGATGCTAAAACGCTCTCTGCAGCTGATAAAGACTTCTTTAAAATTTTTAGCTTTCGGTTAGTTCAGGGCGATGCAAATACGGTGCTGACAAGGCCCGGAACAATTGCTGTTGCCAAATCAGTAGCAGACAAATATTTTCCGAATGGCGATGCGGTAGGCCAGGTTATCCGGTATGACAATGCCTACGATTATGAGATCACAGGCGTATTTGAAGATGTTCTGGCCAATTCACACTTACAGTTTACCTACCTAACCACCTTTGAAACTATTGCCAAAATGGTGCAGGACCAATACGGGTTCCCGGCCGATCAGTTTTTGAATAGCCTGGACGCCTGGAATTACTCGACATACTTCTATATCCCAAACGAAAAGGGTCTTGATGCATTGGCAAAGCGAATAGATAAGAAATTTACAGAGGCCCGCAAAGAGGCTTATAATGATAAAGCCTTAGGCGATTGGTTGCAACCTTTAGGAGAAATACATTTTACCAAAGGTATTAAAGCGGACACGGCCAATGGTGATAAAAACTATGTCTATATTTTTTCGGCCGTAGCTCTGCTGATACTGATCATTGCTTGTTTTAATTTCATGAATCTTTCAACCGCCCGGGCTATGAAGCGCGCCAAGGAAGTTGGTCTGCGCAAAGTGATGGGAGCATTTCGACATCAGCTTATAAAACAATTTTTAGGCGAAACGATTGTGCTGGTTTCTATTTCGCTGGTGATTGGGATAATACTTCTTGAATTATTGGTACCGCTTTTTAACTCTCTCGTGGGTCAACACCTTGAGGTGGTATATTTAGGAGGCGGCAGTGTAATTATTTATATTCTGATTGCTGGACTGCTTACCGGAATTTTAGCTGGAAGCTACCCGGCATTTTATCTTAGTTCATTTGTACCCGCCCAGGTTTTGAAAGGACACGTTGGACCTTCTGGCAATGCGGGACTAAGAAAAATTCTTACCGTAATGCAGTTTGGGGTTGCAGCATTTCTTATGATCGGCACCTTGATTGTCTATCAACAGATGAATTTCATTCAAAACAAAAACCTGGGTTTTGATAAGGAAAGCATTGTGTACATGAATCCACCCATGGCACTTTGGGATAAGAAAGAAGTACTTAAAGAAAACCTGCTGGCAAACACTTCCATTAAATCGGTAACATTTTCAAATGGTACTCCGGGTATGGAAACATCCACCTGGCAATACGATTTTCCTGGACTGGATATTCCCAAGCGAAGTATGAATACCATGATCGTTGATTATGATTATATAAACACCTTTGGCCTTGAAATCGTGGAAGGCAGAAATCTATCGGAAGAGTTTGCAACGGATTCAACGGAAGCTTACCTGATAAATGAAGCAGCTGCAGAAGAGTTAATGTTGGAGAAACCATTGGGAACACCCATACGCGCTCTGGATGGACATCCGGCTGGCCGCATTGTTGGGGTGGTGAAGGATTTTCATTATCGCTCCCTGCATCGTAGAATAGAGCCTTTGGTGCTGCGTATTGACCCACGTAATATGTGGTGTATGTCGGTTAAACTTTCCGCAGGCAATTTGAAAAGTCATTTGGCAGTACTTGAAAAGGAATGGAAGCAACTGGCTCCTGATTATCCCTTTTCGTATCAATTTGTAGATCAAACGATCGATCGCCAGTACAAAGCCGAACAGAACACCGGAGTATTGATTGGCTCGTTTGCAGCCCTGGCAATCATTATAGCTTGCTTGGGTTTACTAGGCCTTACAGCATTTATGACTGAGCAACGCAAGAAAGAAATTGGGGTGCGCAAAGTATTGGGCGCTTCTGTTTCAGGAATAATCATGTTGCTGTCAAAAGATTTTTCCCGTCTTATTTTAATTGCATTTATTCTCGTAGTTCCCCTTGCATGGTATGCAATGAACCAATGGTTAGCCGATTTTGCATACCAGGTCAATATCAGCCCCTTTGTTTTTGTGGGTGCCGGGTTGGTTGTTTTGATTATAGCCTTTACTTCGGTTTTCTATCAGGCTCTTAAGGCTGCCATAGTTAATCCGAGCGAAACATTAAGAAATGAATAAACTTTCGGATCCAACCCATCAACAAATTATAACTGTATCTTTGTCTCAATTAAACTGATGACAATGAAAGGGTTTGTTTGTTTGCTATTGATGATTGGAGCTTTCTATGTAGTACAAGGTCAGCCGGTTGCAGGGTCAACGATAACCACCCAAAAGCAAAAGTTCATCCTTGAAACAATAACCACAGAACTTAAAAGTCCTTGGGGTATAGCATTTCTGCCTGATGGAAGAATATTGGTGAATGAAAAGGATGGTGAGATCCGGATCATTAAGGGCGGCAAACTACTTGATGAAAGGATTGCAGGAGTGCCAAAAGTATACACCAATGGGCAAGGCGGGCTACTGGATATACAGTTGCATCCTGACTACTCAAAAAATGGATGGATTTATTTAACCTTTGCAAAACCAGATGGCGATGGCGGAGGTACTGTTGTGGCGCGGGCTAAACTTAAGGGGAATGAGCTCACTAATTTGGAGGAATTATTTAAAGCAACTCCGACATCCACTTCTGGTGCACACTTTGGCTCTCGCATTGTGTTTGATGGCAAAGGCTATATTTTCTTTTCATCCGGTGAGCGTGGAAAAAAAGAGAATGCTCAGGATTTAGGTAATCACCTTGGAAAAATCTTAAGGCTCCATGAGGATGGTCGTGTGGCGAAAGACAATCCGTTCATTAGCAAGCCTGGGGCAAAACCAGAAATCTGGTCGTACGGGCATCGCAATCCGCAGGGACTTTACTATGATAAACAGACAAACACTCTTTGGAATCACGAACATGGACCGAAGGGTGGAGACGAATTAAATAAAGTTGAGAAAGGGAAAAATTATGGTTGGCCTGTGATAACGTGGGGTATTAACTATGATGGTAAGCCAATATCAGATATCTCTGAAAAAGAAGGTATGGAACAACCCGTGCACTATTGGGTGCCTTCCATCGCACCTTGCGGGATGACCATGGTTACAAGCGATAAATATCCTAATTGGAAGGGCAACTTATTAATAGGTGCCCTTGCGTTTCAACTGATTGCGCGGGTGGAATTGAACAATGGAAAGTTTGTTGCTGAAGAACGGATGCTGGAAAAAATTGGCCGGGTTCGGGCTGTAGCACAAAGTCCTGATGGCTATATCTTCGTTACTACTGAGAATCCCGGAACGATTTCCAGGTTAATGCCAGTAAAGTAGGTCAGATCTGGAACATGCGGGATAACATGTATGGAAAGTCAAACTACGTGTTGACTATTCCTTGAAGTTTAGTTTCCTGAATATTTCCCACACTACAATTCCCAGACACACAGAAATATTTAATGAATGCTTTGTCCCTAGCTGTGGAATTTCAAGGGCCAGATCACCAAGTGCAATAGCCTCTTCGCTTACACCATGGACTTCATTACCAAAAACAAGACAATATTTTTTTTCTGATTCAGCAAAGAAAGTTTGCAGAGGTAAACTATCCGTTGTTTGTTCAACGATAACAATTGTGTACCCCTCTTCTTTCAGTTTTTGAATGATCTGGGCGGTGCTCTCTGAATATACCCATGCGACTGATTCGGTTGCTCCCAAGGCAGTTTTTTGTATTTCACGATGTGGGGGTGTGCCGGTGATGCCGGTCAGGTAAATTTTTTCAACACGAAAGGCATCGGCTGTTCGAAAGGCCGAACCCACATTATGCAGGCTTCGAATGTTATCCAGCACTATGGTAACCGGAATCTTATCGGCTTCTTTGAATTGAGCAACGGAAATGCGACCCAGATCTTCCAGAGAAAGCTTTTTCATTATGCAAAGTTAGAAGGATTCGCTTTGTAAGCGTCTTTATGTCATTGTTCTTGTGGGGATGCTAAAAGATACATAGTTTCGGTTCGATATACATAGTTGATAGAGGATGAAGGATTTTTCGATTTTTAGGCTGGGTGTTACCGAATCAATGGATTCTGAAATTCGCAGGGTAACCATTCTTTCTAATGGTGTTTACCTGGCCGTTGTTTCGTTGATAACGTTTTATTTGCTGGCGTTCATTCCTTTCGATCAGCAAAAATTGAGCTTTGCCGATTTAGTACCCCCATTTATTTGGGTGCTTTGCGTGGTTAGCCTGATTCTAAACTATAGAAAATTATATACTTTGTCTAAAGCGCTATTTATGAGCGCCTGGATTTTATTCACCACGGTACTTCCTGTAATCATTATTGGTACCCATATGGATACGTACGTTACGCATCCCTTTTATTGCATCCTCTCATCTGTAATGGTGCATTTAATGTTTTCTTATCACCGGGAAAGAGTTGTCTATATTTTCTTTTTGATTGTGGTATGGACTTTGATTTTATTATCTGTTGATTTTGTCGCCTATTTTCAGATACCGGATCAAGATTCAACTCTTTTTAAAAATGGCTTTTTTAAATGGAGGGTAATTACCTTCATGTTTGCAGCATTTTTTAATATCTCGATTGCGTATGTCTTACAAATCAATCATCGGTTTTATGCCGAGTTACAAAAGCAAAATGATACAATCACTGAGCAAAACCGACTTCTTGAGCAACAGCGAAGATCACTTGAAAAATTCATGGCTCAGTTAGAAGATAAATTGGCGACCGGAACTCAAATGCTTGAAAAGCAAAATGAACAATTAAGCGAGTACTCTTTTTTCAATTCACATATTCTCCGCGCTCCGGTCAGCAGAATCCGGGGCCTCCTCAACTTACTGTCATTTACGATAGATGTTGCCGAAGAAAAGAAGATTAGGCTTTTATTAGTACAAAGTATGAATGAGTTAGATGAAGCAATCAAATCCATCAATGATAAATTACAGTAGAAGATGCCTTAATTTATCCTATCGTTTTAAGGTACCTGTACGTTAATTTTTTAGCGATAAACATTCCTTTTTAAGAGAGAATTAACAAGGAAAGCGAATTCCCTACAAAACAAAGTAAGCGTCTTATCCGTAAATAGTCGAATAGATATTATTTATGAAACTTAAGTTGTTGAGTTTGCTCGTTGTGCTAGGCATAACGGCATTACGTGCGGAAGCCAAAAGAATCCGGGGTCATGTTTTCTGGGTAGTGGAAACTAATGAGAAAACAAAAAATTATTCCATCATTCGATTTTACGATTCGCAAAATGAAATTGTTGGAATGTATCATCTAGATGGTGTTCATCTTGATATCAGGAAGGACAAAGACATCAAAAAACTAAAAAAACTTTCTTATCACCTTTCTAAGGTAGAGACAAAAGGGTAAGTATTGTTAAGGTAATTTGCCCCCGATTTCACGGGGGCGATTTTTTATTCATTTATCAGCTTCAATTTATTCTTGCTCAAATTGCTGCAATAAATCCTTCAATTGTGTCAGATATTTTCCGTAGCTAACCTTTTCCATCCACCGGGCCAACCAATAGCTAGAAGGTGTAAGAACAACAATTGAAATTAGTAACGCTATCTGAACTTGCCATTTTTGAATCATGAGAGCTGCATCTTTTTCGACAGATAGACCCAGTAAAAAACCTGCTGTTGCTGCCAGAGGATACATAATAAGCGAAGCCTTTCGTTGAAAGGCTAACGTGGAGCTTGTATTGTCATACACTTGCTTGAGCGTGCTCTT
>ERZ795044.3225-NODE-3225-length-13780-cov-5.867687_pt1 | contig 13780 bp, 9 predicted proteins | sample MGYA00375128_ERZ795044 | MGnify/ENA primary metagenome ERZ795044 (study PRJEB30173, sample SAMN05720213) | anaerobic digester metagenome | isolation source: active sludge of municipal wastewater-treating anaerobic digesters | place: USA | collected 2014-12-22 ... | reverse complement strand
GTATTTAAATACTGCCAATGTTCCTCTTTTTCAGTTCGGGCTTTGCGAAACGCTTCCAGTACTTCGTTGAATGCTGAATTGAGTTCGCGAAAACTCTTGCCTAACTTATTGTCGTTTGCAAAACCAGAAATGAAATCAGAATATTTAACGGATTCCAAAAACCGGGTAAGTTTACGATTGGTCTGAGAAGTGAAGCGATACAGCTCAATGAGTTGTCCTATGATGATCACCAACGTGAGTGCTGCTGCGAAGATCATATTCGGCTTGCTCGCCATGTAAACAAATAGCGACATAGTAATCCCTAATAAGATTACTCTAAAGGCAACCCGAAAGCGAAAGTCGTTAAAGGCCATGCTTTTCTAATCTGCGATAAAGTGAGGATCGCGTAAGTCCTAATTCGGCAGCAGCCTGAGTGATATTTCCATTATATTTTTTCAACACTTTACGAATAAGCAGTTTTTCTACTTCATCGAGGTTAAATTGATCGAGATTGATTTGTTGGTCGCTTTCGCGGGGAGTAGATACTGCGAAATTGAAATCCTCAGGCTGTAATACCGAAGAGTTACTTAAAATTATTGCACGCTCAAGGGAGTGTTGCAGTTCGCGAATATTTCCCGGCCACGGGTGTTTTGTCATGCGGGTCATAGCCCCTTCACTTATTTTGGTAATATTTTTTCCATATCGGGAAGAATAATGTTTAAGAAAGTGATGAGCAAGCAAAGGAATGTCTTCAATCCGATCCCGCAATGGCGGAATTTCGATTTCAATCGTGTTGATTCGATAAAGCAGGTCTTGTCGAAACCGGTTTTCTTTTACCATTTCATAGAGTGGCAGGTTTGTGGCACAAATCAACCGCAGGTCTATGAGGGTTTCTTTATTTGATCCTACCCGGCTTACTTTTTTATTTTGAATGGCGGTAAGAAGTTTTGCCTGCAACGGCATAGAGAGATTTCCGATTTCATCCAGAAATAAGGTGCCTTGGTTAGCAAGTTCAAACCGACCAGCACGATCTTCTTTTGCATCCGTGAAGGATCCTTTTTTATGACCAAATAGCTCGCTTTCAAAAAGTGTTTCGGTTATCGATCCTAAATCCACGCTTACAAAAGATTCTGTTTTACGAGCTGAGTTTCTATGGATTGCGCGCGCTATTAATTCTTTTCCGGTTCCATTTTCTCCCAAGATCAATACGTTCGCATCGGTTTGTGCAACGCGTTCAATAGTTTGAAAGATCCGCTGCATTACCTGGCTTTGTCCGATTATGTCGCTGTATTTTTCATTAATGGATTGATTAATCTCTTCGTTCTTCGTTTTCAGAGTCTGCACCTGGTCACGCGATTCGCGTAATCGCATGGAAGAATAAATTGTAGCCAGTAACTTCTCATTCTCCCAGGGCTTTAAAACGAAATCAGTAGCCCCGGCTTTAATTGCTTTTACGGCCATCTGCACATCGCCATAAGCGGTAATAAGAACAACCACTGCTGATGGATCAATGCTCAGAATTCTTTCAAGCCAATAATATCCTTCGCTGCCACTGCTTACATCTTTTGTAAAATTCATGTCGAGCAGGATCACATCGTAATCTTCATTTCCCATCAGGCTTGGGATAGCCTCGGGGTTCTTCTCAATATCTACCTGAGCTACGTGGCGCTTCAGGTACATTTTAGCTGCTTTTAATAGATCTTCGTTGTCATCAACGATTAAAATTTTGCCATGCTTGGATTCTGACATAGAGTTAAATTCAATTTAGCCTGTCCGCAAGCGGGCAATATTAGTACCGAAATCGAGATATGCATTTATTGCCCGAATTCGCAAGACTGACTTTTCAAAGATAAATATTCTTGTCCGTATACGGACAGATACGTTCACATGTGAACTAGAAAAATAAAAATTCTACTAAAAAAGCAGCTTTTTCCCGTCAATTCCCGTTGGCACGCTTGTTGGCAAGTGCAGGGAGGATTTATTATGTAACAGTTTTTACACCGAGTTAAAAGCACCAATGGACAAGAAGATTGCAAAGAAGACCTGGACCTTGAAGCGAATTGCTACGTATGGCGGAATTGCCCTGATCGTTACTTTTATTGGCTATCAATTTATTTTTGCCGACCGCAGATCGACTTTTAAAACAGATAAGGATAAGCTCACCATCTCAACGGTACAGCGCGGTGAGTTTAAAGAATTTATTCCGCAAACAGGGACAGTGGAACCCAGTCGTACTGTTTACCTGGATGCCATTGAGGGCGGAAATATCAAACGCATTGTTAGCGAAAGTGGTAAGATGCTGAAGCAGGGCGATGTTATTTTGGAACTTACGAACCTGAGTCGTGAGCTTTCGGTGTTGCAGCAGGAAGCATCCTTCAACGAAAGTATTAACCGTGCGCGAGAGACTAAGTTGAATATCATGCGTAACGATTTGGATCAGCGTCAGCAATTGGCATTGATAGATAATCAACTGGCTATACTGGAGCCTCAGTATATACGTCAAAAGCAACTTTATGAAAAGAAGTTGATAGCCAAACAGGATTTTGAAAGAACAGAAGCAGATTATAAATACAATATCGAACGAAAGAGAATTACCTATGAAGTATATAAAAACGATTCGATCGATCGTATTCGACAACTAAAGGCGGTTTCGAAATCAGAAAGTCAAATGACATTAAGCCTTGAAGGTGTAGGGAAAATTCTGGATAATCTGATCATTCGCGCTCCTATTGACGGACAACTTTCAACTCCACATTGGGAGATTGGTCAGGCTGTAAATCAAGGCCAGCGATTGGGGCAGGTGGATATTGTTGGAAGTTTTAAAGTACGAGTGCCTATTGATGAATTATATCTTCCAAAAATTTCAGTGGGACTACCATCTACAACAAGCTTTGCCGGCAAGGATTATCGATTGGTGATCACCTATATATATCCAACTATTCAAAATGGAAGATTTGAAGTGGATATGAATTTTGAAGGTGAAACCCCACAGGGTATCCGAAGAGGCCAATCACTCCGTTTGCGAATTGAATTGGGCCAGGCTTCAGAAGAATTGCTTTTGCCTGTAGGCGGATTTTATAAGGATACAGGTGGTAACTGGGTTTTTGTGCTGGACAACGATAATAAGGCAGTGCGCAGAAATATTAAACTTGGCCGGAAGAACACAGAAAACTTTGAAGTACTGGAAGGATTGCAGCCAGGCGATCGGGTAATTACTTCGTCTTACGAGAATTTTGGCAACAATGAGGTTTTAATTCTCAATTAATGCAACTATTTGTAAGAACTGGCGTCTAATACAGAGAAAAATGAATACTAAGAAGGTAACCTTTGATAAAAAATAAAGTAACCCTTAAAACTATACTCCCACACACATCATCTAACATTAAACCGAACAGGTCATGATCAAATTAAAAAATCTAGAAAAAGTTTACACAACGGAAGAAGTAGAAACTACTGCCCTCAACAACATCAACCTTGAAATTAAGGACGGTGAGTTTGTAGCTATTATGGGGCCATCAGGATGTGGTAAGTCAACCTTACTTAATATCCTTGGTTTGCTCGATAATCCTTCTGGTGGCGAATACCATTTTGGTGAGCACGAAGTAGCAAAATACTCAGAACGCCAGCGTGCACAATTGCGTAAAGGCTCAATCGGTTTTGTGTTTCAGAGTTTTAACCTGATTGATGAGTTAACCGTGTTCGAGAACGTAGAACTTCCTTTGCTTTATTTGAAAGTACCTTCCGAGGAGCGCAAAAGACGTGTTGAAGAAGTACTTGAACGTATGAATATCATGCACAGAAGAAATCACTTCCCGCAGCAATTATCGGGTGGTCAGCAACAACGCGTTGCTATTTCACGTGCCATTGTAGCTAAGCCGAAGGTAATCCTGGCGGATGAACCTACGGGTAATTTGGATTCTGCCAATGGCGAAGAAGTGATGAAACTATTATCGCAATTGAATGAGGAGGGAACCACCATTGTGATGGTAACCCACTCACCGTACGATGCCAATTATGCACATCGCATCATTAACCTCTTCGATGGTAAGGTGGTTACCGAGAACATCAAAGAGCAGTTTCATATTTAATAGATTAAAGATTTCAGGGAATTCATTTTCCTGATTCGTTCTTCATAGTTTAGGTTTAGGTTAGAATATAAGCCCCTTCTGTTTTTCAGGATGGGCTTTATTCTTTTATGGAATAGTAGCTGAATAAAACTGAACAGGCACGTGTACACTTTTGAACATAATCGTACCGAAGCCAGAACTATCATTGACTATTTGAATATTGTTTCTTCTGTTTTTCCGGAATTCATCAGCTGGCATATTTCTTGACCGGTGCCATGCAACCTTCAACACGCTTATCCGTCCTTGTCAAGTAATCACCACCCTCATGATCAAAAACTACTTACTCATCACACTCCGTAGCTTAGCCAAGAATAAGCTCTTTATTTTTATCAATGTATTTGGCATGGGTATCGCCATTGCTTGTTGTATAGTGGCCTATGTTAATTGGGAGTTTGCTGCCACCTGGGATTCAAAGCACATAAATGCCGATCAGATTTATCGCGTACAATTGGTAAGAGATTTCCAGGGTCGTACCGAGCGTTATGGAATGGCGCCTATGCCTCTTGGAAATTTTGTAAAGCAGAATTTCAAAGAAGTCTCAAAGGTAGTTCGGTATACATCTTCCTATTGTGATATCCGAATAGGAGAAGAAGTATTTGGTACGCAAATGGTGTTTGTCGATTCTGGCTTTTTCGATTTGTTTACCTATGAACTTAAGTATGGTACGTTCCCTGATTTCTATGATAAAAGCAAAGTATTTATAAGTGATGAAGTCGCATTAAAGTATTTTAATCAGGAAGATGTGGTTGGTCGCACCATCACGCAAATTGTTCTTGGTAAGGATGGTGTGCGCAGACCTAAAGAGTTTATCATTGGCGGAGTATTTAAACAACTGCCACAAAATTCAAGTTTTCGGTTTGAAGTGGTAACGCTGTTTGACAATTTCTGGGATATCAATCTCGACCCGGATATGAGCGAGTCGAGCTGGAAGCGCTGGAATACTTTATTTATTGAAATCAAAGACCAGTCGGCTGTTGCATCAGTAACCCAACAACTTCAAAACTACATTGAACCTCAAAATAAGGCCCGTGAAGACTTCAAGGTAACATCATATTACCTCGAGAACTTCAACGGAATGATGCAACGCAACAGGGCGAATCCCCGCGTTAACAATGACTGGCTTTATGGGGGTATTCCATCTGAAGCCGTTACACTTCCGGCTATAATGGCGGGGCTTCTTCTCTTATTGGCTTGCTTCAATTTTACAAATACATCTATTGCTATTTCAAGCCGAAGGCTAAAAGAGATAGGTATACGTAAGGTTATGGGTGGTATGCGTAGCCAATTGGTGTTTCAGTTCTTGGGCGAAAATTTAATTCTTTGCTTTCTTGGTTTAGCGGCAGGCTTGCTCATTGCCGAGTGGTTAGTACCTGCCTACGATTCACTTTGGCCCTGGCTTGAATTGAATTTAAGTTATTCAGAGAATATAGGATTTCTTGCATTTCTTTTTGTTCTCTTGTTGTTCACTGCAATCATTGCCGGTGGATACCCATCATTTTATATTACTTCTTTTGAACCTGTTTCTATTCTGAAAGGCAGGGCAAAATTTGGAGGTACTAATTGGTTTACCCGTTTTTTATTAGGTGGGCAATTTGTAATCTCAATCCTTTCCATCATTATGGGCGTAGCCTTTTACAACAATGGTGAGTATCAAAAAGATTATGATCTAGGCTTTGCAACAAAGGGTGTAATCTCTGTTTGGGTTAATAATGAAGGTGGATACAATACGTATCGGGATGCATTATCCTCTAACAAAGATATTCAGTTGATAGCCGGCACACGCCATCATGTGGCTAATGCCTGGTACAACGATCCTGTCAAGTATGAGTCCTTAGAACGGGAGGTGGATATCTTTGATATTGGCGATAATTACTTTGAAGTAATGGACATGAAATTGGTTGCAGGTCGAAATTTTTTGAAAGATTCCGAAACAGACCGGAAGGAATCTGTTTTAGTAACCGAGGAGCTTGTAAAGGAATTTGGCTGGACGGATAACCCTATTGGCAAACGAATGGTATGGATGGATACAGTGCAACTTTATGTTGTTGGAGTTGTGAAAAATATCTATGCCCGTGCATTGTGGGAACCGATTCAACCCCTTATGATTCGCTATTCTTCACCAGATAAATATCAACAGGTAGTTGTGAGAACAGATCCTAAGAAAATAGTATCAGTCGATGAATTTATGGAGAAGAAGTGGAAAGAGGTTTTTCCCAACACCGTGTATAACGGACAAATGATTGATGAAGAGCTTCAGGAAACAGCGGAGATCAATAATAACATTGTAACTATGTTTGGATTTCTAGGTTTTTTTGCCGCCTTAATGACTGGCATTGGCATGTTTACATTGGTATCATTAAATATTGTTAAGAAGATGAAGGAGATAGGGGTTCGGAAAGTATTAGGCGCTTCCATTTTCAACATTGCCCGGGTAATCAACTTTGAATTTGTTGTTAATCTTGGAATAGCTACTTTAATTGGAGGTGCAGCAGGTTATTATATGGCCGATTCGCTCATGGATTCAATCTGGGAGTATTACCTGAAAATTGGTGTGGTCAGTCTTACAGTTTCAGTATTAGCTATGCTGTTTATTGCAATAGCCTCCGTAGGGTACAAAACAATAAGCACAGCCTCGCTAAACCCAACTAAAACATTAAGAGACGAATAAGGAAGAGGTCATTACTGAAAGCTAAATACCTAAAATCGGATGAATACGTTCAAATATTATGATCTGACTGTAACATTTTATTTTATTACTGCGTCTAATCGATACCAGCCTGAACCACTTGTGCATTATCGATCTGATGTACAGCCTATTTTCTGATTTTGCCATCTGAATAAAATGACTAATACCCATGCTTAAGAACTACTACAAAGTTGCTATTCGCAACATCCTCAAGTACAAAATGTTTTCTGCAATAAACATTTTAGGAATGACCATTGGGATAACTTCCTGCTTAATGATCATTCTATATGTTACCCATGAGTTAAGTTATGATAAATTCAATGTTGACGCTGACAGGATTTACCAGGTAGGATTAAATGGCAAAATTGGAGGTCAGGACATCCGTGTAGCAAATACTTGTCCACCCATGGCTGAGGCTTTGGTGGCGGATATTCCGGAAGTTGAATCGGCTACGCGCATTGCTTCTATGTTTGGCCAGCCCGTGGTGCGCAATGGCGAGAAGATTTTCTCTGAAGAGAAAGTCTTTTTTGTGGACTCTAACTTCTTTGAGTTTTTTAGTTATAAGTTGAGGGAAGGGGATATCAAAGCGGTATTAAGTGAGCCCAATACCGTGGTACTAACGGAGCGCATGGCGAAGAAGTACTTTGGTGAAGAAAATCCAATGGGTGGTTTGTTGGTGATTGGAAATGAAAACAAAACATTTAAAGTAACAGGCCTTGCTGAAAACCCTCCAACTAACTCTCATTTCGACTACAATATTTTAGTATCCGCACAATCCAGTGAGAATTTAAAAGGTGGGATATGGCTTAGTAATTTCATGTACACCTACTTCAAGACTCAACCCAATGCTTCAGTGAGCCAGGTAGAAGCAAAGTTTATTCCGCTCGTTGAAAAGTACATTGGTCCTGAGTTAGAGAAATTTATGGGCACCACCTTAAAACAAATGAAGGAGGCAGGTGGAGCGTATGGATACTATGCAACCAACCTTAAGGATATTCACTTGCACTCTACCTCACAGGGAGACCTTGAGCCAGCGGGTAATATTATGTATGTCTATTTTTTCAGTGGGATTGGATTATTCATCATCATTATTGCCTGTATTAACTTTATGAATCTATCTACGGCACGTTCAGCGGGCCGTGCAAAAGAGGTAGGCTTGCGTAAAGCATTGGGTTCGCTGCGCGGGCAGATGGTGGGGCAGTTTATGGCCGAGTCAATTCTCTATAGTTTATTCGCTGTAGTGCTAGCCTTGATGGCATGTTATTTATTATTACCCTACTTTAATATTTTGTCAGGCAAAGAACTAGGTATGGAGACTTTTCAAACTCCCTGGTTCATCGGAGGTATTGCTATCCTTGTTTTGTTTGTGGGAGTTGTATCAGGAAGTTACCCGGCATTTTATTTAACCTCGTTCAGTGCAGTAGAGGTGTTGAAAGGAAAAGTAAGAGCTGGTGCTAAGAGTAAAGGCATCCGTAGTTTTCTGGTTGTATTTCAGTTTGGGCTTTCTATTTTCCTGATCATTTTTACCGTTGTTGTTTTTCAACAGATTCAATACATGCAAAAGAAGAATTTAGGGATTGATAAAAATGGTGTTTTGATTCTGGATAATGCTGGAAGATTAGGAAACAATAAAGAAGCTTTTCGCAATGCTTTAGCGCAACAATCGGGAATCACTAAAATCAGTTATACAAACAATACTTTTCCGGGAGTAAATAATACTACTGTATTTAAGACGGGCGGGTCTGAACAGGATCACATCATGGGCGTTTACTATGCTGATTATGAGCATCAGGACGTTTTGAAATTTGAATTAAAGGATGGTCGTTATTTTTCCAAAGAGTTTCCATCCGACTCATTGGCGATATTATTGAATGAAGCTGCTGCTAAGGAATTTGGTTTTGAAAATCCGGTGGGAGAGGAAGTTCTCTACAATGACAATGGATCTACCTTTAAAAAGTACAAGGTGATAGGAGTCATCAAAAACTTCAATTTTGAGTCCTTTAAAGATCAGGTTCGACCGCTTTCTATTTTGCTCACTCAAAATGCCGACAACTTGTTAGTTCGCTACGAGGGCGATCCGGGTTCGCTAATTCAAAACGTAGAAAAGCTTTGGAAGCAATACTCTACCAATGAACCATTTGAGTATTCCTTTTTGGATGAAAGTTTTGATAGGCTATTCAGGGCTGAACAACGGATGGGTAAATTGTTCTCAGTGTTTTCTGGCCTGGCTATCTTCATTGCTTCCCTTGGACTTTTTGCCCTCGCAGCATTCACCTCGGAGCAAAGAACCAAAGAAATTGGGATTCGGAAATCAATGGGGGCCTCGGTTTTCAGTCTCACTGTTTTATTGTCCAAAGAGTTTACCAGGTTGGTTGTAATAGCTTTTATCCCGGCTGCTATCTTAGCGTGGTATATTTCTGACACTTGGTTAAATGGGTTTGCTTATCGCGTTGAGATTAGCCCGATTGTATTCGTATTAAGTGGTCTGGCAGCTATTGTGATTGCATGGCTTACGGTTAGTTATCAATCCATTAAGGCGGCAGCCGCAAACCCAGTTGATTCATTAAGATACGAATAGCCACTCATCAAAAATTCTATTAACGGAGTAATTGATCTCTATTAATTCCGCTTTCTCTTAGGTAATTTACTTTTTCAAAGTTATACCTATGAGAAAGCTTTTTTTATGTGCCCTTTTGAGTGTTTGTTTTTATTCAGTGTTTGCCCAGTCTTATGATCCTAAACTATTTTCAAAATTAAATTTTCGGTTTATAGGTCCAGATGGTAACCGGATGATTGCCGTAGCCGGTGAGCCCGGAAATCCGAATGTTTCCTATTCGGGAGCTGCCTCGGGTGGATTGTGGAAAACGGATGACGCAGGTATAACCTGGAAATCAGTATTTGACGACACAGAAGATTCGGCTATAGGAGCAATCGGAATCGCACCATCCTCGCCAAAGCAAGTTTGGGTTGGTACAGGAGAAACTTTTCTGATACGTCCTGCCCATGCGGTAGGCAACGGAGTCTATAAATCAAGCAATGCCGGCAAGACCTGGAAAAATATGGGTCTTGAAAAAACGTATCGGATCAGTCGGGTAATAGTGCACCCTGCTGATACAAATACCGTTTATGTTGCCTCCATGGGGCACACTCATGGACCGCAGCAAGAGCGTGGAGTTTATAAGACTATCGATGGTGGCAAAACGTGGGAGCGCGTATTTTTTGTAAATGAAAATACCGGTTGTTCTGATCTCAGTATTGATCCAAAAAACCCCGAGATACTTTACGCGGCCATGTGGCAAGCTGATATCCGTACCTGGAATTTAAGTAGTGGGGGCGAAGGCAGTGGAATATATCGAAGTAAAGATGGTGGCAAAACATGGGAACCTTTGCGGAATGGATTGGAGAGTGGGCCCGGTCATCCCGTAGGGAAAACTTCGGTGGATGTTTCTTACACCAATCCAAAAAGAGTATATGCCTTAGTTGAAGATACAGAACCTAGACTTTATCGTTCTGATGATGGAGGAGATAGCTGGATGCTGATGCAGAAAAATCATTCGATGGGCCAGCGTGCAGGTTATTATACTCGCTTACGCGTATCAACTTCCAATGAAGATGAAGTATATACCATTTGTGTTGGCATTATGAAATCCATCGATGGAGGAAAATCATTCGTTAAAGATTTCAATCAATGGGGCCCGGGCGGAGATAATCACGACATGTGGTTTGATCCGAAGGATGGCAACCGGATTTTATGTGCACATGATGGATGTTTGAACATGACCTATAATGGAGGTAAAACATGGCGCAATATTAATTTGCCCATCGCCCAAATGTATCATGTTGCTGTAGACGATCGTGTACCCTATTGGGTTTATGGCAATCGGCAAGATGCCTGGTCGTATCGCGGGCCAAGCCGATACTTAGGTGGTTGGAGCATACCCTTGGGAGCATGGCATGGAGTGGGGGGTTGCGAAAGCGGCTTTGCTCAGCCCGATCCATTTGACAATAATATAGTGTGGTCAGGATGCTATGATGGTGGATTAGATGTATTTGATCTTACTACCATGCATGCACGTGATGTGCGGGTGTGGCCTCAAACTCAGATTGGTGAAACGCCAGCTAATGCAAAATATCGCTGGCACTGGAATTTTCCCATGGTGCTTTCCAAGCATGTGAAAGGAAAAGTGTGGGTGGGAAGTCAGTTTGTTCACGAAACCAATAATGGCGGGCAAGGCTGGCAAGTGATCAGTCCAGACCTTACTACTAACGATAAAACGCATCAAAGAAATTCGGGTGGCATGGCCAGTGATAACCTGATGACCTGGGATGGCTGCACATTATATTCAATGGCTGAGTCGCCAGTAAAGGCTGGGGTACTCTGGACAGGGAGTAATGATGGACAAGTGAATGTTACGCAGGATGGAGGTAAAACCTGGACAAACGTATCAGCAAACATCCCTGGCTTGCCTCAGTGGGGAACAATCCGACATATTGATGCTTCGTATTTTGATGCGGGCACATGTTACATCGCAGTAGATGCACATTATGTAGGCGACTTTGGTTCTTATGTCTATAAGACTTCAGACTATGGTACTACATGGAGACGATTAGAAATAAATTTGCCAGCGAACAATTCCAATTTTGTTAATCAGATTAAAGAAGATCCGGACAAACAAGGGTTGTTATGGTTGGGCACTGAGAAGTCGCTTTATTTTTCACCTGATGATGGTAAGAGCTGGGTTCATCTGAAAAATAATTTACCACCCGTTCCGATCTTTGGAATAGAAATACAACGAAACTTTAAAGATCTGGTAATTGCTACGTATGGCAGGGGTATCTATATTCTGGATGATATTACACCCATTCGGGAATTTAGCGAGCAAGTTCAGAATTCAGAAGCACATTTGTTTTCGTTGCGGAAAGCGTATCGCTTCCAGGACATCAATGGAATAAAGACTGATAATAGTTATGTGTCTGGAAGAAATCCACCGGACGGAGCTGATATTAATTATTATCTGAAAGAAAAATCAAAAGACTCTGTGGAGGTAGTGGTTCTTAATTCACGAAGCGAAGTTGTTAGAAAAATAGCGGCTACCAATAAACCTGGCGTAAATCGGGTATGGTGGGACTTACGATTACAACCTTATGAAATGCCAAAGCTTCGTACGAAGCCCCGGGGTAAGGATTGGGTTAAACTGGATGAAAAGGGAGAACGTAACATGTTTATTTACGACCTCGACATCGGTCCCGGACAAACCCCTCCGATGACTCCACCCGGTACCTATACTATTGTATTGAAGGTGAATGGCAAGGAGTATAAACAATCGTTGATGATGGTAAAAGATCCCAATACAAAAGGTACAGAAGCTGACATAGTTAAACAGTATGGTTTTGGTGTGAAGTTATATAGTGCAACTACCACTACGCTGAAGTTAATTGATGAGATGGAACGAATGCGGGCGAGGTTATTGGAGAAGAAAAGTGACAAGAAATCCATCGCTCTGGAAGAAAGGATTTATCAACTGGAGGCAGCCCTTCATGATGTACATGCAACAGGAGCCCGTATGGATATTTTTCGGAATCCGCCCCAGGTTTTGGAACGCCTTTTTGCGATGGCAAAAGAAGGCCAGATTTCGAGTGCCGATGCCCCTCCAACAGACCAGCAACAGGAGGTTTTTAAACTGGTTTCGGATAAGCTGGCCGAAGTACAAAGTCAGTTTGAATTGATTAAGAAAACCCCTGAAATTAAGCGAATTGAGGGAATTTGACTTTTCAATGTTAAGTTTTTTTAACTTCTTGGTAATGCACTGGTAACCGGATATCTTGAGTATCAAATTCAATGATTTATGGAAAAATTAGTACTTAAAGGAAAGAAAGAAGTAAAGAACCTATTGGCGGATTCGTTACATCAAACGGTACAAGCTCTTGGTGTTGCCAAGTCTAAAAAGAAGACTGACAAGTTGATTGATAAATCAGCTAAGCGGATTGCAGAATTGGTAGCGGCTCAGATGAAAAAAGAGCAGAAAAAATTCAAAACCGTAAAAGCTAAAAAGACGAAGAAAGTAAAAGAACCGGAGCTGGAAACGGCTTGATGGATATTTTAAATCAATGAACGAGGGCCGAATGGCCCTTTTTCTTTTGCCAATATTCAAAAAGGGAAATGTTCATTAGTAATAGAAGCATTCCGTAAAAAGTATCTTCTATGGGGATAGTCAGCATACGAATTCCTAAATTCTCCGCATTGTTATACCACACAACCTGTTCTTCAATTCCTGTTCCGGTCAGAATACCATTTACAATAAAAAAAGGAATGAGGATGAATATAAAGGCAACATAAAACTTGCCGAGGTAATCTGATTTCCAGACCCATCGGTGAAGGACTAGAAAGGCCGAAGCGAGTATAAACGTTACCGATGGATACCAGCGATCATAAAAAATCAACCCTCCTAAAAAAAGAACTACAGCAAGAATGTCTGTAATGCGGTTTTGCTGGGTGCGATTCATTCGCCAACGAATAAGATAATTAACAGCTTCGTAGGTGAAAACGCAGGCATAGGGTATGCAGATAAAAAATAATATCTCCTCAAGAGGAAGGGAAAATAAATAGATCCCCGTAAGGTACCTCGGATTAAACCCCCAGACGCCCATTTGAGTGAACGATTCATCCCAGGCAATAAAAAATAATGCAGGCAATAAAATGGCAAGCCATAAAAACTTCCACTTATCTGCGAATTTGTATCTAGGATAGAAACTAAAAATGAAGGGAAACAGGATAGAGAAAAAATCGATTGCGAGATAAAGGTATTTTTGTTCCAAGCTTAAATACGTTAACTTCTTCTTTAGACTTTCCTTTTATTGAGTATCCTGCCTCTTCTCTTTAACAATAAATTTTTTAGGTTCAAATTTTTTAGGAGCATATAAAAAGCCGAATGCCTCACAATCTTCTTTAGTATGCCTTGCGTGATGAATGTAATGGGCATGAATCATG
>ERZ795044.3224-NODE-3224-length-13781-cov-8.876366_pt1 | contig 13781 bp, 9 predicted proteins | sample MGYA00375128_ERZ795044 | MGnify/ENA primary metagenome ERZ795044 (study PRJEB30173, sample SAMN05720213) | anaerobic digester metagenome | isolation source: active sludge of municipal wastewater-treating anaerobic digesters | place: USA | collected 2014-12-22 ... | reverse complement strand
ATACACCAACCGCGGCCTGCAGTTCCTGGACCTGATCCAGGAGGGCAACATCGGCCTGATGAAGGCGGTGGACAAGTTCGAATACCGCCGCGGCTACAAGTTCTCGACCTACGCCACGTGGTGGATCCGCCAGGCCATCACCCGCTCGATCGCGGACCAGGCCCGCACCATCCGCATCCCGGTGCACATGATCGAAACCATCAACAAGATGAACCGCATCAGCCGCCAGCACCTGCAGGAGTTTGGTTTCGAGCCCGACGCCAGCGTGCTGGCCGAGCGCATGGAGATTCCGGAAGACAAGATCCGCAAGATCATGAAGATCGCCAAGGAGCCGATCTCCATGGAAACCCCCATCGGCGACGACGACGACAGCCACCTGGGCGATTTCATCGAGGACAGCGCCAACACCGCGCCGATCGAAGCCGCCATGCAGGCCGGCCTGCGCGACGTGGTCAAGGACATCCTGGACAGCCTGACTCCGCGCGAGGCCAAGGTGCTGCGCATGCGCTTCGGTATCGAGATGTCCACCGATCACACGCTGGAAGAGGTTGGAAAGCAGTTCGACGTCACCCGCGAACGCATCCGGCAGATCGAAGCCAAGGCGCTGCGGAAATTGAAGCATCCCAGTCGCTCCGACAAACTGCGTAGCTTTATTGACACGATTTAGGGGAAAACCCCAGAGAATATTTGGACAGCCAGTAAACCGTTTGCTAAAGTGCGGCGTTGAGGTAGGACCCGATAGCCATTCTGGATAAGGGTATACAAGTCCTCTAGCCCAATATTCAAGGAAATCACATGAAACTCAAACTGACTCTGCTTGCCCTGATCGCAGGTGCCTCCATGGTTGCTCAAGCCCAGACGCCTGCCGCCGCTCCTGCTGCTTCCGGCGCCAAGGCTGCCGCGCCGACCCGCGCTGAAGTGAAGGCTGAAGCGACCGCCGCCAACAAGGCCGGCACGATCGACGCCTCCAACACCGCTGGCTCCAAGGTGGAAAAGCCCGTCAAGTCGGACAAGTCCCGCGCTGACGTGAAGAAGGACACCGCTGCTGCCAACAAGGGCGGCAAGCTGGACAATCCGGATGCGGACGGTTCTGGCAAGGTTGCCAAGCCCGTCAAGTCGGACAAGTCCCGCGCTGAAGTGAAGGCAGAAACCGCCGACGCGAACAAGAAGGGCGCGATCGAGAAGAACCCCGGTCAGCCGAAGAACTAATTCCTGACACCCGTCAGTGAATCCGCAAGGGGCCCCATCGGGCCCCTTGTTCTTTTTGGCGGCGCAGTCAACGCTACCGTGGGCAAGTGGGAATTCCCTGGCGGACCCTCGCAGGTGACTCCAGTAGGGTGCGCCGCCTGACTATCGCAAAGGTGACACGCGATGGCGGCAAGCTCTCAGATGATTTTCGCCTATGCCCCGCCGAAAACTCCGGCCAAACCCGCGAGAACACCATGAGCAACGCCACTCTTTCTGCCTTCACATCCCTGCGCACCTTGCTGTCGCTGGCCCTCGCCAGCAATCTCCTGCTCGGCTGCGCCAGTGCCCCACAGGTTGAAATCCCGACTTCGGTGCCGGAGATCAGGCCTGGCATCCTGACCGGCTACCTGCCCCGCAACGCCTTGCCCGACAGCCTGGCCCTGCTGCCGCCACCGCCCGCGCCAGGCTCGGCCGCCCAGGCGGCCGATGAAGCGGCCTTCCTGGCCACGGTGCCCTTGCGCGGCACGCCACGCTGGGCGCTGGCCGCTCGCGATGCGAACCTGGTCTTTCCCAAGGCGGCTGACGCCTTTTCCTGCACCCTGGATGCGCCGATCGGCCCTGACACCACGCCCAACCTCTACATGCTGCTGCGTCGCAGCCTGACCGACGCCGGCCTGGCGACCTACGGAGCCAAGGACCACTACAAGCGCACCCGCCCCTTCGTCGCCAACAAGGCACCAAGCTGCACACCCGCCGAAGAAGCCATGCTGGCCAAGGATGGCTCCTACCCTTCGGGGCACGCATCGCTGGGCTGGGCCTGGGGCCTGATCCTGGCAGAGATGGCGCCGGAGCGTGCCAACGCGCTGGTGGCCCGCGGCCAGGCCTTTGGCCAGAGCCGCGTGATCTGTGGTGTGCACTGGCAGAGCGATGTCACCCAGGGTCGGATCATCGGTGCCGCCACCGTCGCCCGCCTGCATGCCGATCCGGTCTTTCGGGCGCAATTCGATGCCGCTCGGCAGGAACTCGCCGTCGTGCGGGCCAAGGGCCTGAAACCGGCCGGCGACTGCGCGGCCGAGGCCGCCGCCCTGAAACCCTGACCCCGCCTTCCCGTCCGCAGCCCGCGCAAGCCAGGCGCTGAGGGCGCGACGGCGCTGGATCCCGGCGTGCGCCGTTCCTCCCAGGTTGGACGCGCCGAAGCCCGGGGTTTACACTGGCCTTCACACCCGCGAAGCCGGAGCCCCGGGTTGCAGCGATTCAACCAACCTGAGATACGCCGTCGATGAACTCCCCCAGGCCCAACAAACCATTCGCGATGATCCGCGAATTTCATCTGGCCGACTGGTTCACTCTGGCCAATGCCGTCTGCGGAACCGGGGCCCTGTTCTCGGTCATGACGTACCTGCAGACCTGGGATCTGCGCCACATCCAGTTCGCATGCGCCCTGGTGCTGTTTGCCCTGATTTTCGACGTGCTCGACGGTCGCATTGCGCGCTGGCGGCAGGTGTCTTCGGCGCTCGGACGGGAACTCGACTCGCTCGCCGACGTGATCTCGTTCGGCGTGGCGCCGGCCATGATCGCCTATGGCTGCGGCATGCAAGGCGCCTTTGACCGGATCATCCTGGTGTATTTCGTCGCCTGCGGCGTCTCCCGCCTGGCCCGCTACAACGTGACCGCGGAAGAGCTCTCCGGCGGAACCGGCAAGGTGAAGTATTTTGAGGGGACGCCGATACCGACGTCGATCTTTCTGGTGGCCTTGTTGTCGCTGGCCGCCTGGAACGGCTCGATTGGTCCGAACCTCTGGTTTGGCGAGGTCTGGATCGCCGGCTTCCGGCTCCACCCTCTGGTGCTGGTCTTTGCGCTGTCGGGATCGCTGATGATCAGCCGCATCCGCATCCCCAAGCTGTAAGCGGAAGGCGGCCGGCAGAACCCCACCTGCCGCCCTCACCGACCGGATCAGTTCAGGTCGTCATCTTTCCAGAACTTGCTGCCTTCGGCGGCGATGCCGACCTTGATGCCGTTCTTGGTGAGGGTATAGCTCAGTGCACCCGTTTGCTGGCCGGCAGCAGCACCTGCCGAAGAACCACCGGCGCCGGCCTGGACCGATCCCCCGATGCCACCCACCCAGCCTTTGGCGATGAAATCCGCCAGACCCTGGGCGGTGTTGAAGATGATCAGGGTTTCGGACCCGGAAAGGCCGATCTGGACGCCGGCGCTGGCCTGGGCCATGGACATGAACACGTTCTTCTTCGTCTTGTTGTCGTGGGCCACACCTTTGCCGCCGGCACCGCCGACCAGGAAGCTGATGCCCGCCGTGCTGAACACCGCATAACCGGGCGCCTTGCCAACAGCTGCCTTCAGGGCAGGGTCTTCCTTGTAGAACTTTTCCAGCGAGGCCTGCGTGGCCTTCAGGACTTCAGCCTGTTTTGCCGCCTTGTCACCTTGAGCAAAGGAATTGCCGCTGAGCAGCGACAGGATGACAGCCGCAGCGGCGAAAAATTGGTGGAGTTTCATGAAAGTCTTTCAGTAGTTTCGACATTGGATCGCACTGCATCGGCCGGATTGCCCGATCACGCGACCCTTGGAGTTTACGGGCTCCCCTGCCGCTGTCAAATCCGCGCCTCCACGACGGCGACACGCTATCCTTGGACCCATCCCGGCGCCATCACCGAGCCTCAGATTGCGCATTAGATCCACCGACTGCTGCCCAGCATGCACCCAACTCTGTACCGCCCCGCCCTTGTTTTGACCACCGCTCTGGCGGCCAGTCTGCACCTGCTCGGATGTGCGTCCGGCAACGCGGCCGACGCACCGCCCTTGCGTCTCGACGCAAGCAGCTGGGTCGTGGCTGCCCTGCGCGGGAGCGCGCTGGTCACCGGCCAGACCGTGACCCTGCGCTTCGAACAGGGCCGGGTCACAGGGTCCGACGGCTGTAACCGGTACAGCGCCGCTTACCGGCAAGACGGCCCGGCGGATCTCAGCATCGACCCGTCGACCCATATATCGACCCAGATGGCCTGCCCGCCGCAGGTCGAACAGATCGCCAGTTCCTACCGCCTGGCGCTGGCGCAAACCCGGAACGTCCGACTGGATGCCGGCCGCCTCGTGCTGCTCGATGGCAACGGCCAGAATCTGGCCACTTTGGAGGCACAGGCCACCGGCCTTGCCGGCAGCCAGTGGCAGGTGACGGCTGTCAACAATGGCCGCCAGGCCGTGGTCAGCGTTGCGCCGGGCTCCGAACTGCGTCTGCGGTTCGGAGCCGATGGCGCGGTCAGTGGTTCGGCCGGGTGCAACAGCTTTTCCGGCTCGTACCAGACCCACGGTGCCTCCGTCACCTTCGGTCCGGTCGCCACCACCCGCAGGATGTGCAACACGCCGGCGGGAGTGATGGAGCAGGAAGGCCAGTTCCTGAAGGCCCTGCAAAGCGCGACGGCATGGCGCCGCGAAGGTGACCGGCTGGAATTGCGCACCGCAACGGGCGCCCTGGCCTTGAGCCTGCAGGCCCTGGAGGAAGGCCGGTGACGAACGGCCAAGCGCGGAGCGGGACCCTGGCAATTGCGACTACCATTGTCGGCCTTGCTGTCCATCCCGTCTCGGGGACCAGAAAGGTGATCCACCGATGATTCGCAACGCATCAAGCGCCTGCACCGTCACCGCCCGCTTGGCGGGCATGGCGGTGGCATTTGCCGTTGCCGTCGGGCTGCTCGGCGCTCCCTTGACGGCACGCAGCCAGGGCAGTGGGATGCCCACACTGCCCGGCCTGTCCAAACTGGCAAATTCAGGACCGCCCGGCATTGCGGCTTCCGCGGCAGGCACAGCCACTTCGTCGTTGAACCCTGACAAGGAGCGCGAACGCCTCAACAGCGAGCTCGTTGAGGTGCGTGGCTGGAACGATCAATTGAGCGACGGCGACACACCGGCCGCCGTGCCAGTCGGGATCTCCAAGGACGAGATCGCCCAGGCGGTGCGCAAGCTGACCCAATGGGCCATTGCGAACGAAGGCAGCCTGCGCGCCCTGGCTGGCATCCAAACCGCGCGCGCCGAGCTGGCCGCCATCCACGCCTTGGAGAGCGCCTGGAGTGGGCCCGGCGGCAAGCCGCCCTATTCGATCCTGATGGTCGACGACTGGGCTCGGGATGCGGAGTCCCGGCGCATCAAGATCGCGTCGATGGAAGCCACCAACCGCATGGGCGAGCGTGAACTGGTGCGCCTGGGCGAGGCATCCAAACAGGCGGGCAGCGCGGTGCGGCGCCTGGAAGAAGCGGCCCGGACCGCCAAGGTGCCGGACCAGGCGGCAGCCGCCTGGCGGGTCAAGGCCGCCCAATGGACGGAAAAGGCCGAGGGCGCCACCCTGGCCGCGATAGCCAATGACCGGCAATGGACCACGGACAAGATTGCCGTCGAGCAGGCGCAACTGGGGCTGTTGACGCGCAAGCTGGGTGCCGTGGCGGGTCAGGTGAGCTTCACCACCGAAGACCTGGAACAGATTCGCCGCATCGAGCAGACCCGCAGGGCCCACCTGGAAAAGGAAAGCGTCCAGGCCACGGCGGCCGTGCAGCAGCGCACCCGCGAATTCGAAGCCACCACCTTGGCGCTGCAGAAGCTGCGCGAGGCGCAGCCGGCCGCTACACAGGAGGCGCTGGACGTGGCCGAGGCCCGCCAGCGCGCGGCCCGCACAGCGCTGGACACCAGCCGGCGGGACATCGAGATGCTGGCCAATCTCGAATCGTTGACGACAGCCTCAGTGGGATTGTGGAAACTGCGCTTCGATGCCCTCAATGCCACCGACGCCGATCGCCGTCGGGAGGCCACGGCGGCACTGCGCAAAGGCCTCGAGGACACGCGGGTCTGGAAGACCTATGCCAGCGGGCAGATCGCGGTGGTCCAGTCGGAACTGGGCGAGCAGGCCATCCGGCGGGAACGACTCGGCCAGTCGCCTGAAGTTGTCCGGTACGAAGCCGCCGCGACCGACTCACTGAACCAGCGCGCCCTTCGCATGCAGCAACTGGAAGACGAGATCGACCGCGTCGACCGCGCACTGCGCCGCTGGGTCGATGAGATCGGGGGCACGGTGCGCGAGCTCCCATGGAGCGACCGCGCCGCACTGGCCTGGAGCCAGATCCGCAATGCCACACGTGCCGTCTGGCAGTTCGAACTGTTCTCGGTCGAAGACACGGTCGAGCTGCAGGGGCAGAAAGTCAGCGTCTCGCGCGGTGTGACCGTGGGCAAGAGCGTGGGCGCGGCTCTGTTGTTCATCTTCGGATACCTGATTGCGGGACGGCTGGCGCGGCGCCTGGAACGCACACTGACCCGTCACTTCGGCGTGGATCCCGCGCAGGCGCGCACCGTGCGCCGCTGGTCGCTGACCCTGGTGGGCTTCATCCTGCTGGTGTTGACGCTCAACCTGGCGCAGATTCCGCTGACGGTCTTCGCCTTCATGGGCGGTGCACTGGCCATCGGCGTCGGCTTTGGCACGCAGACCATCATCAAGAATTTCATCAGTGGCCTGATCCTGTTGATGGAGCGCCAGATCCGGGTCGGCGACATCGTCGACATCGATGGCACAACCGGCACGGTCACCGAAGTCAACCTGCGCTCGTCCACCATCAAGAGCTTTGACGGCGTCGCCGCGATCGTGCCGAACTCGACCTTGCTCGAAGGCAAGGTGACCAACTGGACGATGAGCGACCCGAAGGTGCGGCGCATCGTTCGCGTCGGCGTCGCCTATGGTTCCCCCACGGACGAGGTGGCGCGGCGCATGCTGGAGTGCGCGCAGCGGCACGGGCTGGTCGTGAAGAGTCCGGAGCCGCAGGTGATGCTCGAGGATTTCGGCGACAGCAACCTGGTCTTCGCGCTGTATTTCTGGATCGATGTGCAAGCCGGGACCAGCGGACAGGTGGTCATGAGCGACCTGCGCTTCATGATCGAGAAGAGTTTTGCCGAAGGCGGCATCTCGATGGCCTACCCGCAGCGAGATGTGCATCTCGACGCCACGCGCCCGCTGCAGGTCGAACTGACTCGCCGCGCCGCGGACCACCCCGCTGACGCCAGCTAAGCCGCGAACGTTCATCCCGCCGCCCTTGCAGCGTGAACGCGAGTGGCCCTCGCAACGGGTGTGCAAACGCACAGACACCGCACCCCATGGCGGCTAGTCTTGCCGTGCAGTTCAACAATCAATGCGCCACTTCCGGCACCCCCGCCGGATGCCCGTGCCCGGACGCTGCGCCCCACCCGGAACAAGGAAACCCCAGCCATGGCATTCGACTACGAGGACATTGACGGTTCGCTTCAACACGTCGTCAGCGAGCTGACGCGACTGGATGCCGGAGACGGCCAAGCCATCGACTTCATCACCCGCAAGGATGTGAATGCGTTCTGCACCCTGCTGGGTTTCAAGGGCTGGGCCGGTCTGGACATGGAGGCCATTGTCGAGACCAGCGTCCCCGACTACGGCCCAAAAGTCGTGAACGCCGAACAGGCGCAGAAGATCCTTCAGATCCTCAAGACCGAGCTCGCCCGGCCCAACGGCCTGTTCAAGACCGTCAACCGGAACATCCTGAACGACTTCCTGCCGGCGAACTCGGCCCCGTTCAACGACGCGCCCTGCCTGGGCCACTTCTGGGAATTCCAATACGCGCTGGCCGTGGAACTGGAACACGGCAAGACGCGCGGCACCAACGTGACGAACAACCATCCGGTGCTCACCGGCATGGTCGCCATGGCGCATCTGACCGAAGACACGCTCTACTACGCCCGCCTGTGGGTCATGGAAGGCGAAGGCGAGTGTTTCAACGCCCTGCGTGAAGGCAAATCCAGCGACGCAAAGCTGGCGGAACTGCTGCGCGGACTGGACCGTGCGAAGGCCTATCTGGCGAAAAGGATGGTCGAGAAGGCGTCCGACCTCTTGCTGCCCGCTTGAAGGCGTTCAAAACTTGATTTTCGAATCAAAACGGCACCATCCCAGCGTCGAACGGTCATAGTTAGCTATATTTTATATAGCTGAAAATCCTGCTGACCGGTGTATTTCAGGGCGGGTCCGGGTTTCAGCCCTTCTTCGCCACCAGCGTGAGGATGTCGTAGCTGGCCACCAGCTCGCCGTGCTGGTTCTTCACTTCCACGTCCCAGGCCACCACGCCCTGGCCGTTGCCGTTGGCGTCTTTCTTGTTGCGGTCGATCTTGCGCTTGCAGGTCAGGCGCACCTGGATGCTGTCGCCGATCGCCACCGGCTTGACGAAGCGCAGCGTGTCCAGGCCGTAGTTGGCCAGCACCGGGCCGGGTTCGGCCACGACGAACAGGCCAGCAGCGTCCGACAGCACCAGGTAGCCGTGCGCGATGCGCTGGCCGAAGGGCGAGGCCTTGGCGGCTTCGTCGTCAAAGTGCATGTAGAACATGTCACCGGTCAGGTGGCCGAAGGCGTGCACATCTTCGTCGCGGATCACGCGGCTGGCGGTCAGCAGCGACTCACCGATCTGGATCTCCTCGAAGTGGCGGCGGAACGGGTGCACGCCAGTCTCGGTGACCTTGCCACCGCGCACGTATTCGCGCGTCACGGCGGTGAGCATGGTGGGCGAGCCCTGCACTGCCGCGCGCTGCAGCAGGTGGGTGACGGCGCGCAGGCCGCCCAGCTCCTCGCCGCCACCCGCGCGGCCCGGGCCGCCGTGCTTGAGCACCGGCAGCGGCGAGCCGTGGCCGGTGGACTCGGGCGCGGATTCCCGGTCCAGCACATGCACGCGGCCATGCAGCGCAGCCAGCGCCGGCACCATGGTGGCCGCGGTTTCGGGGCTCTTGGTGATGAGCGAGCAGACCAGGCTGCCCTGGCCGCGCGCGGCCAATTGCAGGGCTTCTTCCATGCCGTCGTAGGGCATCAGCGTGCTGACCGGGCCGAAGGCTTCGACGTCATGCACCGCGTTGTTGGCCAGCGGGTTGCGCGCCAGCAGCAGCGTGGGCGGGAAGAAGGCGCCGTTCGCCGTGCCCTCGCCCACCGGGGCAAAACCGGCGCCGCCGCCATAGACCACTTCCGCGTCCTGGCGCAGCAGCGCCACGCGCTCGGCCACGTCGGCCTGCTGCGCGTGCGAGGCCAGCGCGCCCATCTTCACGCCTTCCACTGACGGGTCGCCCACCACGACCTTGGCCAGGCGTGCGGCGATGCGCTCGGCCACGGCGTCCAGGTGCTGGCGCGGCACGATGGCGCGGCGGATCGCGGTGCACTTCTGGCCGGCCTTGACCGTCATTTCGCGCACCACTTCCTTCACGAACAGGTCGAACTCTTCGTCGTCCGGCGTGACCTCAGGCGCCAGGATGGCGCAGTTCAGCGAGTCGGCCTCGGCGTTGAACGGGATGCTGTGGCGCACCACGTTCGGGTGCACGCGCAGCTTGGCGGCGGTGTCGGCTGAGCCGGTGAAGGTGACCACGTCCCGTCCGTCCAGGCGGTCCAGCAGGTCGCCGGTGGAACCGATCACCAGCTGCAGCGCGCCGGCCGGCAGGATGCCGGATTCGTTGACGATGCGCACCATCGCCTCGGTCAGGTAGCTGGTGGCGGTGGCGGGCTTGCCGATGCAGGGCATGCCGGCCAGAAAGCTGGGCGCGAACTTCTCCAGCAGGCCCCAGATGGGGAAGTTGAAGGCGTTGATGTGCACCGCCACACCGCCGCGCGGCACCAGGATGTGCGTGCCGCCGAACAGGCCCTTCTTGCCCAGGTTCAGCGCCGGGCCTTCGTGGATCAGGTTGCCGCTGGGCAGCTCGCCCGCGCCCACGTTGGCGTAGGAAAACAGCGTGCCCGTGCCGCCTTCGATGTCGATCCAGCCGTCCACCCGCGTGGCGCCGGTGTGGGCCGAGATGGCGTAGAGCTCTTCCTTGCGCTCGCCCAGGTACTTGGCCAGCGCCTTCAGGCGCGCGGCGCGCTGCTGGAAATCCAGCGCCAGCAGGCCCGGCAGGCCCACGCGGCGGGCGTAGTCGACTGCCTCGCCAAAGTCGAGCGCTTCCGCATGGGTGTGGGCCACGGTCTCGCCATTGATGGCGCTGCGCAGGGCCTGGGCCGGCTGCGCGCCGATCCAGCGGCCGCCGATGAAACTTTGGAGAAGAGTGGTCATGTCTGGGGATAGGTTGGGTCAAGAAAACAGGCACTGGGCGGCATTAACCGACCGATTGGTCATGAATTATCATGCATATTGACAGCAGTCGCTCTGCGACTCTGATCCGCCTTTGCCGGCCATCCAATCCTGGAGTACCGCCCCGGCCACCGGAGCCATGCCGCGGCGCCATCGCCTTTCAAGGTGCGGCAGTCACGGCACCGGCTGCCGCCGGCTGGCTGACGACTTTCACGCCGGCGTCCTTCAACAGCCGCTGGAATTCGGGCGACGCGCCGATGATCGTGCCCGCTGCGGCACGCAGGCGGTCCACCGCCTCGGCCGGCAAGGCAAAGCTGGTGGGCTGGTCGTTCAGATAGGCCCGCTCCGTCGGGTCCTTCAGTGCCGGAAAAGACACATCGATGGCGTAGACCTTCGCCTGCGGCACGCGAATGGCGGTGCAGACCGGCGAATCCTTTGCGTTCGCGCACCCGGCCAGGTCCCGGAGATGGCGCGCCGTGTCCCAGCGCGCGGAAATGTCCTTCAGCAGCTCGACCGCCTCGTAGGAATAGTGGTCGATCGGCACGCCACTGGATTTCAACAGCACGTCCACCATGCCTGGCCCCTTTTCCGATCGGTCCCAGTTGGTGGGGGGCGAAGACAGCGAGTTGACCACCAGCACGACGATTCGCTTCACATGGTCCAGCGGCGTCGCCACGCCCGCCGCATGCAAGGCTTCAAGCAACTGCAAGGCATCGAGCACGCCGCGCATGCCCACGTTGTCGGAGATGCCGCCATCCACCAGGTGGATGTACGGCCGGTTCACGCCATCGGCCAGGGCCTGTCCTTCGTTCAGCTCCCGGATTGCCCGCGCAGCGGGCCGCGGGGGATTGTCCGACTGCGTGAACATCTTGACCCAGGCCGGCACGTCGGCGTTGCAGGTGCCGCCGTAGTTGTTGAGGGTCACGGTCGACAGCACCACCGGTACGGCCGACGAAGCTGATGCCGCGCGCGCCAGGCGGATGGCATTGAGGTCCGTGCACATCAGGTTGAAGACGGACTGGTTGAAGGGGATGCGGCTGCCCGTCGAGATGTCGGTGGCTGACGCCACGATGTAGGGGCCATCGCCTCGATCAAGGTCGCCAAACGTCGCGCCGTTGAACAGGATCTCGTCGTAGTAGTTCGCCGCAAGTTCGGATCGCCCGGCCGTGCCCCCGATGTAGTCGGCCCAATGACTGGGGCTTACCGCCCTTGAAAGCAGTTCGCCCTGCACGTTTCGCTTGAGAAAGCGCTGCTCGTAGTCCGCAAACAGCTTGTCGCCGTACAGGCCGTAGGCCAGCGCCGTGAAGCTGCCGCCCGACACACCGGTGATCATGTCGACGGCATCGAGCAGACGAAGCTTGGTGCCGTCCGGCGCTGCGACCTCGGTGCGTCGCAGAAACTCCAACGCCCCGTAAGAGAATGCCGCCGCGCGGGTACCACCGCCCGAGAAGGCCAAGACGACCAGGGTGTCTCGGCTCTTGAAGTGCTTCTGGCGCGTCTGGAAGGTGTACCCGCCATTCGGGTCGACCTGCGTCATCGGCGGGTTGACCGGGCGGCTGGCGCAACCGGCAAGCACCAGCAGCGCGGCCAGCGTCGTTGTCCAGACCAGCCGAGATTGCAAAACCATGGGGAATCCTGTCATGAAGGGGGAGCGTCGGCGCCTTGTTCTCGCAGCACGCGTTCGGCCGCCAGATTGATTTCGTGCTGCACCCTGAAGCGATCGTTCAACGATCCAACGTAGGCGTGAATCTCGAAGTCGAGGTTCTTGTCGGCGAACGCCGTGAAGAAGACAGCCGGCGGTGGATTCGACAGTACGTCCGGCAGCAGTCCGACCTCTTCAACGATCCGCTGCTGAATCGCGGCGATGTTGCTGCCAAAGGGCACCCCGACCTTGAGAACCAGGCGGCTGACTTGGCTCGACAGGGTCCAGTTGACCACGGGCGCGGTGATGAAGGTCTTGTTCGGAATGATGACTTCCTTGTTGTCGAAATCCACCACCACCGTGGCACGGGCACGGATTCGCGCGACCTTGCCCGTCGTCTTGTCCACCGTGATCACGTCGCCGATCCGTATCGGCCGCTCGGCCAGCACGATCAGGCCCGAGACAAAGTTCGCAACGATCTCCTGCAGGCCAAAGCCCAGGCCCACGCCGAGCGCGGCAACCAACCACTGCACGTCGCCCCAGCCGATACCCAAAATGCTGCTGGCGACCAGCACGCCGGCAGCGGCGAGTGAATAGCGCGTCACGGCCTTGATGGCATAGGTGGCGTCGGCCTGAAAACCAAGCTGGCTCATCCCCACGATATCGACCAGCGAACCCACCTTGCGGACCGCCACCCCCGTCAATACGCCGACCAGGATTGCCATGAAGAGATCGCCGATGGTCAGGACGTGCAAGACCTCCTTGCCACCCACCGTTTCGGTGCCGCGCCACAAAGCGTAATCGCCGACCCACTGCAACACCGGCATCGCATCCTGCCAAACCGCCCAAAGACCGATGACGAGGGCCAGCGTGATGAGCAGCTGCAACAACGAGCGCGCCTGATCACCGAGCGCCGCGACATCGGGCGCAGGACGACGCCTGTCGTCCACGGTCGCACCACCGACCACCATCACCTGCGCAGCATCGGACGCCTGGGCAAAGTGCAGGCGCTGAACCTTCACCCACAAGCCAACCACACCGTAGAGCACAGCTGCTCCCAGCGCCAGGAACAGTGATTCGACGATTCGTGTCCAGAAAAAGCCCGCAGCGATGGCGTAGCCTGCGGCGGCGAAGTACAGACCCGCCAGCGGCGTCGCGACCAGCAGGCCGTACCAGACCGGGTGCAGCCGCACACCCCAGCTGTGCGGCGCGCTGGCGACAAGGCTTTGCACCAGCGGGCCGCGTCGCCGCAGCTGGCGCGCCAGATACACCACGCTGCCGAGCATCACCAGCCCCAGGGCAAGGCGGCCCAGACTTTCCCGGTTGGCTTGGGGCGCGTGCTCCACCATGTTCAGCGCGGCCACGGAAAACACCAGCACGAAGGGCAACATGAACCGGCGCAGCGTCCGCCCTGCGGCATCGAGCGAAATGGCGCTGCGTCCGAAATAGCGGATCGCCAGGCCGTCGGGGTCGATCAGCCAGGCCAGGGCTGAGAGGCCCAGCAGCAGAGAAGCGACCATCCGCAAGGCCCCGGACAGGGACAACACAAAGCCCTGATCCGATGGTGCCGCCGCCAGCAGGGCGGCGCCGGTCAGGAGCAGCATCGGGCCCGGCACGGCGAGCGCAAACGTGACGGCGACGGCCGCCAGCGCGTGCCAGATCCGGAATCGGTCCCAGCCCACGACCTCGGGGGACAGCGCGACCAGGCGCCGGCGCAAGCGGCCGCGCGCCGCCAACAACGCGCCCGCCGTCAACAGCGCCAACACGGGCCAGAAAGGCCGGCGTGCCAGTTCGTCGGCCGCAAGCCCGCCGGCCAAGCGCCAGTTCACCGGCGAGAACGTCCATGC
>ERZ795044.3223-NODE-3223-length-13783-cov-14.312354_pt1 | contig 13783 bp, 13 predicted proteins | sample MGYA00375128_ERZ795044 | MGnify/ENA primary metagenome ERZ795044 (study PRJEB30173, sample SAMN05720213) | anaerobic digester metagenome | isolation source: active sludge of municipal wastewater-treating anaerobic digesters | place: USA | collected 2014-12-22 ... | reverse complement strand
GACAATCGAGTGGGAGTGAGCTGAGGGGCGCGTTCTGGAAGCGGCTTCCAGGGCAATGGCGCTAACATGCGGCCATGACCGAAGCCCGACCGTCGATCCTGCAATACTGGTCCGCCGTGATCCGGACCACCGTGAAGCTGTGGCTGGAAGCCCAGGTCTTCGTACATGCGGCTGCGCTGGCGTTCTTCACCGTGTTCTCGGTGGCGCCGGTGGTGATCATCGCGGTCAGCCTGGTGGGCCTGGTGCTCGGCGAGAGTGCGGCTCAGGGCCGCATCGCCGAGCAGCTCGAGGTGGCGATCGGGCCGGAGGTGGCGGCTGCGATCCAGACCGCGGTGGTCAACAGCCGCATCCAGCACAGCGGGCTGCTGCCCACGATCGCCGGCGTCGGTGCCATCGTGTTCGGCGCGACGACGGTATTCACCCAGATGCAGGAATCGCTCAACGCGATCTGGGGAGTGGCGCCGCGGCCCACGCGCAGCGGCGTGTTCATCCATCTCAAGACGCGCCTCCTGTCGCTCGCGGTGGTGCTCGGCATCGGCTTCGTGCTGCTGGTGTCGCTGTCGCTGAGCATCTTCGTGCGCGCGCTCGTCGCCTTCGCGCAGGACTGGCTGCCGGTGCCGGTGGGGCTGATCATCGGGCTGGACTGGGCGATCGCGCTGCTGGTGGTGACGCTGCTCTTCGCCACCATCTTCCGCGTGCTGCCCGAGGTGGTGCTGGGCTGGCGTGACGTGCTGCCGGGCGCCTTCGTCACCGCGCTGCTGTTCGCGCTCGGGCGCGCGCTGATCGCGATCTACCTGTCGACCACCGCGACCGCGTCCACTTACGGGGCGGCGGGCTCGCTGGTGCTGCTGCTGCTGTGGGTGAATTACTCCTCGTTGATCCTGCTCTTCGGCGCCGCGTTCACGCGCGCCTATCTGGAGGCGCGCGGCCGGACGGTGCGGCCGCGCGCGACGGCGGTGCTGGTGCATCGCCAGCTGATCGAGGATTGAGTCCGCCTCCCGTGGGTGGCTCGGCCGCGCTCCGCTCAGTTGCGCAGCAGCTGCAGCTTGAAGTGCTGCTGGATGAAGGCCTGGAAGCTGGCGACGCCCTCCAGGGCGAGGCGCAGCTCGCCCTGCTGCATCGCGTTCAACTGGTCGAGGGCGATGTAGTTGCCCGGCTTGCGCCCGCCGCGCAAGGCTTCGACCTGGCCGCGCAGTCGCATCCGCACCAGGAAGTCGAAGGCGGCGCGCAGGTCGGCGACCTGTTCGGGCTTGAGCACGCCGGCCTCGACCAGCGCCTCCATGCGGTCGTGGGTGCTGCCGTCGAGCCGGCGCGCCTCCATCGCCAGCGCCTTGATGCCGTCGGTGATGGCGAAGATGCCGGCCTTCTTGAGGTCGACCTCGCCGCGGCGCTCGCCGGATTTTTCCACCTTGATGCGGCCGAACCAGCCCAGCGGCGGGGCGAAGTTGACCATGTTCTGCGCCATCCGCACGAGGAAGCCCTGCTCGTGGCTCATGTAGTGCAGCGCGTGTTCGCGCAGGGTGTCGGCGAGCTCCCGCCGACCGTAGAGCGGGCGCAGGTCCATGAACATGCTGCCGGTCATCACGTTGTCGGGCGTCGGCGTCGATAGCCACTGCGTGAGCTCGCGCTTCCAGGCCGTCAGACTGCGCCGCCAGGCGGGGTTGCGCGCCATGATGCCGCCGGGGCAGGGTGGCACGCCGATCGAGATCAGGGCGTCGATGAGTTCGTTGGAGAAGGCTTCGAGCCGCGCCAGCGCCTCGCCCTGCACCGAGTCGGCGTAAAGGATGGCGTTGTCCTGGTCGGTCGATAGCGTCTGTTCGCCGCGCCCTTCGCTGCCCATCACCACGAAGGCGAAGTCGGTGGTGAGATCGGGGTAGCGATCGCGGCGCAGCAGGTCGATCAGGCGGATCAGGACCTGGTCGTTGAGGTTGGCGATCAGCTTCACCGTGTCGCGGATTGCGATGCCGGTGCCGGCGAGATGCACGATCAGCTGCTGGATGCGCTGATGCAGCTCGCGCAGGGCGTCGATCGATTCGGCCTTCTCGATGTCGAGCACGAGCTGGTGGGGCGAGTGCGCCTGCAGGCGCAGCAGGTCGGTGACGGTGACGATGCCGGCGAGTGCGCCCTTGCGGTCGACCACGACGAGGCGGTGGATGCCGTGGCGCGACATGCGGTAGAGCGCCTCGTAGAGCACGTCGTCCTCGCCGATGGTGATCACCGGCGCGCTCATCACGTCGCGCACCCGGAGCCCCGCCGGGTCGCGCCCAGCGGCGATCACCTTGTTGCGCAGGTCGCGGTCGGTCAGGATCGCCGTCGGGTGCGCGCCGTCGACGACGACCACGCAGGAGATGCTCATCTCGCGCATGCGGCCGACGATATCGACCAGCGCGTCGTCGGCGCTGCAGCTCACCACGCGGCGCTGCTCGATCTCCCGGATCGGACGAAAGAACTCGTTTTCTCCTGCCATGGCTGCTCCCCGGGGTGCGTCGAATTCGCCATTTTACCCGGGCGCGGCCGTTTCAGCCCGCCGTCGCCGCGGCTGCGAGCAGCGCGCCGGGGTCGAGTGCGACCACCTCGCCGATCATGATCAGCGCCGGCGCGCGGATGCCGGCCGCGCGCACTGCCCCGGGCAGGGTCGCGAGCGTGGCATGCACGCCGCACTGCCGCGGTGTGGTGGCGGCGTGGATCACCGCCGCCGGCGTGTCCGCCGCCAGTCCGTGGGAGATCATCTGCGTACAGATGATCTCGAGCGCGCCGAGGCCCATGTAGACCACCACGGTCTGGCGCGGGCGGGCGAGCGCCGCCCAGTCGAGGTCGACGGTGTCGTCCTTGAGGTGGCCGGTGGCGAACACCAGGGTCTGCGCGTGCTCGCGGTGGGTGAGCGGGATTCCGGTGGCCGAGGCCGCGCCCGCCGCGGCGGTGATGCCGGGCACGATCTCGCACTCGACGCCGGCCTCGAGCAGGGCCTGCATCTCTTCGCCGCCGCGCCCGAAGATGAAGGGATCGCCGCCCTTGAGTCGCACCACGTCGTGCCCTTCGCGTGCGAGTTCGACGAGCAGGCGGTTGATCTCGTGCTGGGCGAGGGCGTGGTTGCCGGCTTCCTTGCCCGCGTACAGGCGACGCGCGGCGGGCGGGATCAGCGCCACCACCGCCTCGCCGACGAGATGGTCGTAGACGACCACTTCGGCGCCGGTGATCAGGCGCAGCGCCTTCACGGTGAGAAGGTCGGGGTCGCCCGGGCCGGCGCCTACCAGATGGACCTTGCCATGTCCCTGCGCACGCGTGGATCGCGGCCGCTCGCCGATGCCCTCGGGCGTGCCGCGGGGCGGCAGGGCGGCGCGACTGGCGCGAAGGGAGCGCGGCTTGGCCGCGCCGGCCGGCGAAGCATCCGATCGAAAGGTTCCTGCCTGCATGATGTGGGCTCCAGCACGGTCTCGGGAAATCCGTTGCGGCGAAAAATCGGTTCCGCCAGGGGCCGGAAAACGCTTGTCCAGGACACCGCGAAATCCGCGGGCGTGCGCATGGCGACGTCGTTCCGGCGTCCCCGAACTTTATCCTCGGCGCTGGTGTGGAAAATTAATTCACATCAAGGATGGGCCTGCCCCGGAAAAACCATACTGCCGTCGCAATGTTGTTTCACATCCCGTGTCGTGTAAGGAGAGGGCTATGCAAAAGAAAGGTTTGATCGGATCGGCGTTTGCCATGGGGGTGCTGTCCCTCGCGATGAGCAGCGCCTGGGCCCAGGAAGCGCCCAAGCTGACCGCCGAGGAGATGGAAAAAGGCAAGCAGATCTACTTCGAGCGCTGCGCAGGTTGCCACGGCGTGCTGCGCAAGGGCGCCACCGGCAAGAACCTCGAGCCGCACTGGACCAAGACCGCTCCGGACGGCACCAAGCTGGAGGGCGGCACCCTCAAGCTCGGCACCGAGCGCCTCGAGAAGATCATCTCGTACGGCACCGAAGGCGGCATGGTCAACTACGATGACATCCTGACCAAGGAAGAGATCAACCTGATGGCGCGTTACATCCAGAACACGCCTCCGATCCCGCCCGAGTTCTCGCTCAAGGACATGAAGGACAGCTGGAAGCTGCTGGTCCCCGTCAAGGACCGTCCGACCAAGCAGATGAACAAGGTCAACCTGAAGAACGTGTTCGCGATCACGCTGCGCGACGCGGGCAAGCTCGCGCTGGTCGACGGCGACACCCACAAGATCTGGAAGATCCTCGATACCGGCTACGCGGTGCACATCTCCCGCCTGTCGGCTTCGGGCCGCTACGTCTACACCGTCGGTCGTGACGGCCTGACCACCATCATCGACATGTTCTACGAAGAGCCCACCACGGTCGCCACCGTGCGCCTGGGTTCGGATGCCCGTTCGGTCGATACCTCCAAGTTCAAGGGCTACGAGGACAAGTACCTGATCGGTGGCACCTACTGGCCGCCCCAGTACTCGATCATGGACGGCGAGACGCTCGAGCCGATGAAGATCGTGTCGACCCGTGGCAACACCGTCGATGGCGACTATCACCCCGAGCCGCGCGTGGCCTCCATCGTGGCCTCGATGACGAAGCCGGAGTGGGTGGTCAACGTCAAGGAAACCGGCCAGATCCTGCTGGTCGATTACTCCGACATCAAGAACCTGAAGAGCATCGCGATCGAGTCCGCCAAGTTCCTGCACGATGGCGGCTGGGACATGTCGAAGCGCTACTTCATGGTCGCCGCCAACGCGTCCAACAAGGTCGCCGCGGTCGACACCAAGGAAGGCAAGCTGGCTGCGCTGGTCGATACCGCCAAGATCCCGCACCCGGGGCGTGGCGCCAACTTCGTCCATCCGAAGTTCGGTCCGGTGTGGTCGACGGGTCACCTCGGCGATGCCGTGGTCTCGCTGATCTCGACCGCTTCCGACGATCCCAAGTTCGCCAAGTACAAGGAGCACAACTGGAAGGTCGTCGAACAGCTGAAGATGCCGGGCGCCGGCAACCTGTTCGTCAAGACGCACCCGAAGTCGAAGCACTTCTGGGCCGATGCGCCGATGAACCCGGAGCGTGAAGTGGCCGAGTCGGTGTACGTGTTCGACATGAACGATCTGTCGAAGGCGCCGGTCGCGCTCAACGTCGCCAAGGACTCGGGCCTGCCCGAGAGCAAGGCCATCCGCCGCGCCGTGCAGCCGGAGTACAACGAGGCAGGCGACGAAGTGTGGATCTCGCTGTGGGGCGGCAAGACCGACCAGTCCGCGATCGTGATCTACGACGACAAGACGCTGAAGGTCAAGAAGGTGATCACCGACCCGGCCATCGTCACGCCGACCGGCAAGTTCAACGTGTACAACACGATGCACGACGTCTATTGATCGATCTTCCGGTCAAGCTCTGAAAAACCCCCGCGCCCCTGGCGCGGGGGATCGAGGGGAAGAGTTCCATGTCTGATCAAAACAGCGACAACTCCAAACAAGAAAATCCGGGCGGCCTGTGGGCACGCCTGCGCCGTCCTTCCGGTAAGTCGCTGGGCGGCCTGTTGGCTGTTGGATTCATGGTGGGCGTGTTGTTCTGGGGCGGCTTCAACACCGCGCTGGAGGCCACGAACACCGAGAAGTTCTGTATTTCGTGCCACGAGATGTATGACAACGTGTACATGGAGTACAAGGAAACCATTCACTACAACAACCGGACCGGCGTGCGCGCGACCTGCCCGGACTGCCACGTGCCCAAAGACTGGACGCACAAGATGATCCGCAAGGTTCAGGCGTCCAAGGAACTGTGGGGCAAGATGGTCGGCACCATCGACACGCGCGAGAAGTTCGAGGCCAAGCGCCTGCAACTGGCGCGCAACGAGTGGAAGCGGATGAAGGCGGCCGACTCGCGCGAGTGCCGCAACTGCCACAGTTTCGAGAGCATGAATCCCGAGGCCCAGAAGCAGCGTGCGCGCAAGCAGCACGAGATGGCGAAGGAAGACAACATGACCTGCATCGATTGCCACAAGGGCATCGCCCACCACAAGCCGGAAGGCATGACGGACGCGGACGAGGAGTAAGATCCCTCGTGGATCACAGGCCAACCCAAGCACAGCGAGGATATGACGATGAAGAAGAACCTGATTGCCGGCGCCGTCGGTGCTCTCCTGGCTATCGGTACGGGTAGCGCGCTCGCAGCCGCGCCCGACTGGAGCAAGGTGCAGGGCAAGGACATCACCGCCTTCTACCCCGGCGTGTCGCCGCTGGAGTGGATCCAGAAGGGCACCGAGCACGGGGGGGCGCGTGCGCTCAAGAAGGGCGAGACCTGTGCCGACTGCCACAGCGACGAGGCAGGCGACATGGGCAAGAAGATGGCCAGCGGCCAGAAGATCGAGCCTAGCCCGATCCCCGGCAAGGCCGCCTTCATTCCGGTGAAGGTGCAGGCTGCGCACGACGGCGAGAACCTCTACATCCGCTTCTCCTGGAAGCAGCCGGCCGCCTCGGGCGCCGCCAAGATGGACGACAAGAACCCGGTCAAGATCGCGTTCATGCTCGAGTCGGGCGGCAAGGTCGAACTCGCCGATCAAGCGGGCTGCTGGGCGACCTGCCATACCGATTCGCGCACCATGCCGGGTGCGGACGATGCCAAGACCAAGTACGTCAAGGGCGGCTCGGTTGCCGAGGGCAAGTTCTACGACCTCTACCAGTGGCGCAGCGGCGAGAACAAGGGCTACAACGGCTACGTCGCCGACAAGCGCGTGATGGAGGGCGGCAACGCCCTGGTCAGCGCCGAAGGCAAGAAGGACGGCGACAACTGGTCGGTGGTGTTCACCCGCAAGCTCGCTGCGGGTGACGGTGACGTGAAGCTCGAGTCGGGCAAGGCCTACAACTTCGGCTTCGCGATCCACGACGACAACGCGGCCGGTCGTTTCCACCACGTTTCGCTCGGCTACAAGCTCGGCCTCGACACCGACGGCCACATCAAGGCGGCCAAGCAGTAATCCGGTCCGACCCCGCCCGTGCTCCTGGGCGGTGTTCGATACGGCGGAAGCATCCGGCGAACCCGGGGCTTCCGCCGTTGTCCTTTGCGGTGGATCCATCGCGACTGCGTGGTCGCGTGGGCATGAAACGGGAGATTTCCATGAACGCCAGACTCGTTCCGGCAAGTCTGTTCGCGGTCGCAATCGGGCTTTCCGCGGCCGTTCCGGCGCAAGCCGCCGAACATCAGGTCGTGGTGGAGAAATACGCCTTTTCGCCGATGGAGTTGCGCATCAAGCGTGGCGACACCGTGACCTGGGTAAATAACGAAAAGCGGGTGAGTCATTCGGTGCTGCTGATCGGCCGCAACGAGGAGTCGGAGCGCTTTTTTCCCGGCGAGAAGTGGTCGCGCGCCTTCCCGGAGGCCGGGCGCTTCGAGTACCGCTGCGGACCGCATCCGGAAATGCTCGGCGTGGTGATCGTCGCCGAATGATGCGCGCGTGGCTCGCCGACGGATTTCGCTCGTGGGCCCGGGCGGTCGAGGTGGAAAGGGTGCGTGAGCGGATGCAGCGGGTGCGGCGGAGACCCCTCGCCCTTCGAGGTTGATGCGAGTCAAGGTTTCGACCCGGTCGAGGCCCCATGCTCTTCACCGATGCCTTACCGTCGGATGCCAGCATGAAGATTCCGCCACTCCTCGCCCACGCCGTCGTCTTCCTCGGCGCAGCGCTCGTCTCCGCCTATGCCGCAGCCTCCGGGCACGTCCCGGTCGAGCCCGCTCCGGCGCGTGCGCGCGAACTGGTCCACATCGTCCGCCAGGATTGCGGTTCCTGTCATGGCCTGACCTTCAAGGGCGGGCTCGGCCCCGCACTGACCGCCGAGGCGCTTGCCGACAAGCCGGCCGAGGGCCTTGTGGCCACCATCGTCGGTGGCCGTCCGGGGACGCCGATGCCGCCTTTCCAGTCCATCCTCTCCGAAGCCGAGGCGGAGTGGATCGTGTATTGGCTGATGCGCGGTTTTCCCGCCGATGCCGGCCTGCCGCAGGCCCCCGCGCGCAACTGAACCATCGCCGTCCGTCGTACGGCCCCCGTGCCACGCCCCTGTTGGCGAGTGCGGACGGCAGTCTTCCCGGTGGCCCTCCGCCACCCCAAGTTCCCGGAGCTCCCATGTCTTGCCGTGAAGTTCGTCTCGCACCGCCCGCCCTATGGGGCGTGGTCCTCTCCGCCATGGTCGTGCTGCTGTCGGCCTGTTCGAGCGTGCCGCCGGTCGCCGTGCGCGGCACCGGCGACCTCGGCGTGGTGATCGAGCGTGCCGACGGCAAGGTCAAGGTGATCGAGACCACTGGCCGCAGCGTGCTGGCCACCGTGGATGGCCTGGGCGATCTCTCCCACGCCTCGGTGGTTTTCTCGCGCGATGGCCGCTACGCCTTCGTGTTCGGGCGCGACGGCGGGCTGACCAAGGTCGATCTGCTGGCGCGCCGGATCGTCGGCCGCAAGGTCCAGGCGGGCAATGCGATCGGCGGCTCGATCTCGCACGACGGCAGCCTGGTGGTGGTGCAGAACTACGAACCGGGCGGCATCAAGGCCTTCGACGCCGACACGCTCGAGCTCGTCGCCGATGTGCCTGCGACCACGGACGACGGCACCCGCTCCAAGGTGGTGGGCCTCGCCGACCTCTCGGGCAAGCGCTTCATCTATTCGCTGTTCGAGGCGGGCGAGATTCGCATCACCGACTTCTCCGACCCGAAGAATCCGCTGACCCGGCGTTTTGCCGGCGGCAAGCAGCCCTACGATGCACTGGTCACGCCCGATGGCCGGTACTACATCGCCGGCCTGTTCGGCGAGGACGGCCTTGCCCTGATCGACCTGTGGAACCTCGACAAGGGCAGCCGCAAGATCCTCTCCGGCTACGGTCGTGGCGAGCAGCCCCTGCCGGTGTTCAAGATGCCCCACCTGCGCGGCTGGTCGATCGCCGGCAATCGGGCCTACCTGCCCGCCATCGGTCGCCACGAGGTGCTGGTGGTCGACACCGCCACCTGGCAGGAGGTCGATCGCATCCAGGTGAAGAGCCAGCCGGTGTTCGCCATGGCGCGCCCCGACGGGCGCGAGATCTGGGTGAACTTCGCCTTCCCCGACAACGGCTGGGTGCAGGTCATCGACACCGTCTCCGGCAAGGTCACCGACACCCTGCAGCCGGGCCGCGGCATCCTGCACATGGAGTTCCTCTCCAAGGGCCACGAGATCTGGCTGTCGGCGCGCGACGACAACAAGGTCGTGATCTACGACACCGCCAGCAAGCAGCCGATCGGCGGCTTCGAGTCGGCGAGCCCGAGCGGCATCTTCTTCACCACGCGCGCCGCGCGCACGGGCTTCTGATGCCGCGCCAGGCCATCCTGCCCGCGGCGCTCGACGCCACCGGCTTCCGCCTGCTCAACGAGTGGCAGCGTGACTTCCCGCTCGAGCCGCGACCTTTCGCACGCATCGCGCAGGCGGTGGGCGCCGCCGAGGAAGACGTCATCGCGGCCTACCGCGACCTGAGCGCGCAAGGCCTGGTGAGCCGGGTGGGCGCGGTGTTCGCCCCGCGTCGCCTGGGTGCGAGCGCACTCGCGGCCCTGGCCGCGCCGCCGGAGCGCCTGGAGGAGGTCGCCGCGCGCGTCACGCGCGAGCCGGCGATCAACCACAACTACCAGCGCGAGCATCGCTACAACCTCTGGTTCGTGGTCACCGCGGCCTCGCGTGCGCAACTCGAAGAGGTGGTCGCCGGCATCGAGCGCGACACCGGCTGTGCGGTCATCGTGCTGCCGCTGGAAGAAGAGTTCCACATCGACCTGGGCTTCGACCTCAAGGCGGGCGGGGAGGGGCGGCGACCGCATGCCGACGCGCGCAGCGACGAGCCGATCGCACGGGGCGACGCCGACGGCGGCTGCGCGTTGCCTGCGCTCGAACGCAAGCTGATCGGCGCGCTGCAGGGCGGCCTGGTGCTGGACGCGCGCCCCTTCGCCACGCTGGCGGCGCGCGTCGGCCTCACCGAGGGCGAGGTGATCGCCTGCATCGCGCGCTGGGTGGACGAGGGCTTGATCCGCCGCTTCGGCGTGGTCGTGCGCCACCATGAGCTCGGCCTCGAGGCGAACGCCATGTGCGTGTGGGACGTCCCCGACGCCGAGGTCTCCGGGCTTGGTCGCCGGCTCGCGCAGGAGGCGGCGGTCACGCTGTGCTACCGCCGCCGCCGCGTGCTGCCCGGCTGGCCGTACAACCTGTTCTGCATGATCCACGGCAGCGCGCGCGAGGAGGTGCTGGCCGCGCGGGCGGATCTCGCCGCGCGCCTCGGCCTCGACCGCCATCCGCACGCGGTGCTGTTCAGTTGCCGGCGTTTCAAGCAGACCGGCGCGCGCTATCTCGACGCCAAGGATCTCGCCCATGTCTGAAGCCCAGCCGGCCGCGTCGGTCGGCCGTCGTGGCGTGGCCGCGAAGCGTGCGCCCGACGACACCGACCGTCGCCTGATCAATGCCATCCAGGGCGAGTTCCCGCTCTCCGAGCGCCCCTTTGCCGAGGTCGGCGTCCTGCTCGGCCTGGCGGAGGACGAGGTGATCGCGCGCCTGCAGTCGCTGCTCGACGACCGCGTGCTGACCCGTTTCGGGCCGATGTACCAGATCGAGCGCATGGGCGGCGCCTTCTGCCTGGCCGCGATCGCGGTGCCCGAGGCGCAGTGGACGAGCGCGGTGGAGGCGGTCAATGCCTTCCCCGAGGTCGCGCACAACTACCGCCGCGAGCACGCGCTCAACATGTGGTTCGTGCTCGCCACCGAGACGCCGGAGGGCATCGCCGACTGCGCGCGCCGCATCGAGGCCGCTACCGGCTTGGTGGTGCATCTGTTCCCCAAGGAACGCGAGTACTTCGTCGAGATGAGGCTGGAGGCCTGATGGTGCAAGGCATGTCCGGGAACGGAGCCCTCGCGCGGGCGGATGCGCAGGATGCCGCGGGTGCCGGCATGGATGAAGCTGCCCTTGCGGAGTTCGACCGCCGCCTCGTGCTCGCCACCCAGGGCGGCCTGCCGCTGGTTCCACGCCCCTACGCCGCGCTGGCCGAGACGCTCGGCGTGGCCGAGGGCCGCGTGCGCGAGCGCCTCGCCGCCATGCTCGCCGACGGCCGCATTCGCCGCATCGGCGCGGTGCCCAACCACTACGCCATCGGCTACACCGCCAATGGCATGAGCGTGTGGGACATCGACGCCGCGGTGATCGACGCGGTCGGCGAGCGCGTCGGTGCGCTCGACTTCGTCACCCACTGCTACCGCCGCCCGCGCCATCTGCCCGACTGGCCCTACAACCTGTTCGCGATGGTGCACGCCGCCAGCCACGAGGCCGCGCTCGCGCGCGTGGAAGAGATCGCCGCGCTGATCGCGGCGGAGTTTCCTGGTGCCTGCCGCAACCGCGACGTGCTGTTCTCGTCCGGCATCCTGAAAAAGACGGGCCTGCGCATCGGCGCCTGATCCGGCAAGCGACTCTTCCGGCCGGCACGAGCGCCCGCCCCGGGCACCCTTGACGCGCATCATTTTCATTCGCGGGCGCCTCGGGTGAAATGGCCAGCATTCAGGAGGCTCCCATGTTCCGCATCTCCCAATTCATCCGCGAGCTCGACCACCCCACGCCTGCCGGCCCCCGCCGCAACCCGCCAGGTCCGGTGGTGATCTGGAACCTGATCCGGCGCTGCAACCTCACCTGCGAGCACTGCTACTCGATCTCGGCGGACAAGGATTTCCCCGGCGAGCTGAACACACAGGAAGTCTTCAAGGTCATGGACGACCTCAAGGACGCACGCGTGCCGGTGCTGATCCTGTCCGGTGGCGAGCCGCTGCTGCGCCCCGACATCTTCGACATCGCCCGCCGCGCCAAGGGTATGGGCTTCTACGTCGGCCTGTCGTCCAACGGCACCCTGATCGACGAATCCAACATTGATGCGATCGACGAGATCGGCTTCGACTACGTCGGCGTCAGCCTCGACGGCATCGGCGCCACGCACGACCACTTCCGCCGCAAGCAGGGCGCCTTCGAGGCCTCGATGCACGGCATCCGCCTGTGCCGCGAGCGCGGCATCAAGGTCGGCGTGCGCTACACGATGACCGAGGGCAACGCCCACGACCTGCCCGCGCTGTTGAAGCTGGTCGAGGACGAGGCCATCGACAAGTTCTACTTCTCGCACCTGAACTACGCCGGGCGCGGCAACAAGAACCGCGCCGGCGACGCCCGCCACCGCACCACCCGCGAGGCCATGGAGCTGCTTTTCGAGACCTGTCTCGACCTGCACCGGCGTGGCATCGACAAGGACTTCGTCACCGGCAACAACGATGCCGACGGCCCCTTCCTGCTGCACTGGGTGCAGCGCCGCTTCCCCGACAAGGCCGCCCACATCGAGGCCAGGCTGCGCCAGTGGGGCGGCAACGCCAGCGGGGTGAACGTCGCCAACATCGACAACCTGGGCATCGTGCACCCGGACACCATGTGGTGGCACGTGCCGCTTGGCAACGTGCGCCAGCGCGCCTTCGGCGAGATCTGGAACGACCTGTCGAACCCGCTGCTCGCCGGCCTCAAGCAGCATCCGCGCAAGCTGGAGGGGCGCTGCGGCGCGTGCAAGTACCTGGAGATCTGCAACGGCAGCTCGCGCGTGCGCGCGGAGCAGGTCACCGGCAACCCGTGGGCGGAGGACCCGGCCTGCTACCTCTACGACGAGGAGATCGGCGTGAATCCGGCAGACTACGGCGCCGAGCGCGTCGTCACGACGCCCTGGACCCGCATCGACAAGGTTTCCGCATGAAGATCCGCGCCTCGACCCTGACCGGCCTGTTCGCACTCGCCGGTGCACTGGTCGTCTTGCCTGCCGCCGCTTCGCCGGACAAGGCCGTCGCTCGGGCCGCGTCCGGGGCAGCGGCGTCGCCGGCTGCCATCGACGTACCCGCGCTCTACGCGCAGCATTGCGCGGCCTGCCATGCGCCCAATCGCCTCGGAGCGATGGGTCCCGCGCTGCTGCCCGACAACCTTGGCCGCCTGCGCAAGAGCGAGGCGGCCAAGGTGATCGCCGAGGGCCGGCCCGCGACCCAGATGGCCGGCTTCGCCGCGCAGCTGGGCAAGGACGAGATCGCCGCGCTCACCGAGTGGATCTACACCCCGGTGGTGCCCGAGCCGCGCTGGACCGACGAGGACATCCGCGCCTCGCGCGTCGTCCATGTCGACACCGCGACCCTTTCCGACAAGCCGGTGTTCGACGCCGACCCGCTCAACCTCTTCCTGGTGGTGGAGGCGGGCGACCACCACGTCAGCGTGCTCGACGGCGACAGGCTCGAGCCGATCCACCGCTTCCAGTCGCGCTTCGCGCTGCATGGCGGGCCCAAGTTCGCCGCCAACGGGCGCTACGTGTTCTTCGCCTCGCGCGACGGCTGGATCACCAAGTTCGACCTGTGGAACCTGAAGGTCGTGGCCGAGGTGCGTGCCGGCATCAACACCCGCAACGTCGCCGCATCGCCCGACGGCACCCACGTCGCGGTGGCCAACTACCTCCCCAACACGCTGGTGCTGCTCGACGGCGAGCTGAACCTGGTCAAGACCATCCCGGCGATGGACCGCGACGGCAAGAAGAGCTCGCGGGTGTCGGCGGTGTACGACGCCACGCCGCGCCAGTCCTTCATCGCCGCGCTCAAGGACGTCGGCGAGGTGTGGGAGATCAGCTACACCAAGGCGGTCGAGGACATCCCGGTCAGCTACATCCACGACTACACACAGCGCGAAGGCAGCTTCATTCCCGGTTACCTCAACCCGCGCCGCACCATCCTCGCCGAGGTGCTCGACGACTTCTTCTTCACCCAGGA
>ERZ795044.3222-NODE-3222-length-13784-cov-4.855925_pt1 | contig 13784 bp, 10 predicted proteins | sample MGYA00375128_ERZ795044 | MGnify/ENA primary metagenome ERZ795044 (study PRJEB30173, sample SAMN05720213) | anaerobic digester metagenome | isolation source: active sludge of municipal wastewater-treating anaerobic digesters | place: USA | collected 2014-12-22 ... | reverse complement strand
CAAAACCATTGATGGTTCTATCTTCATTTGACTTTGCAATGGATTTTGCAGCAAAACTCTTCAAATTATTATCCGTTTCTACTGCCCTTGCAATTACGGTGACAGAATAACTTTTGGTTGATCCATCATTTGCTGTTACCAGGTAAGTTTTTGGAGTAGTGAAATTATTGGTTGTTTCACCACTTACCTGCGTAGCTCCAGCGATAGATACGACAGTAAACGGAGAAGCTTCGAAATTTGCTTTAAGGGCTGTTAATCCATTTTTTGTAAACGGATTATAAGGCACATAAACTTTTATATCAGTACCTGTAATTATTGTTGAATCACTTGATATCCTGATATATTTTTCATCAGCGTCTCTTCCTACTATCTCTTCAAACCAAAACTTTGTGATATCCTTATCATCGCTTTTAATAACAATAGACAACGGAGCAGAAACAGTGCGTTTAACACTTTTTCCATCCAATGAATAATTGGTAGTAACAACTACCGGAGCAAACGTGCCAGGCTCATCATAGGTATACTTAACCGTTGTTGTAGAACCACCTGCAAATTGAGATTTGCTGACCAAAATACCTGCTTTGCCGGTGTTCTCTTCGCCTTTAGGAAGGATAGTGACTGCAGAAGCATCGGCAGCAGTAACGGTAAACGTGAATTCTGTATCACCCACCAAACCAGTAGTTGCATTAACCGTAATGGTTGATGCTGGCGGTGCAGAGACATCTTCATCGCTGTTACAACTGCTCACAAGCAGGTAAACAGCGAGTAGCGAGAATAATTTTAAGCTAATTTTCATACTTAAGCGTTCATTTGGTTTGTGGTGATAAATCGATTCGTGTAGAAGATCGCCCCTCCGTTTTGCATACCGGAAGATCTCGGCAAGACCCCCTCAAAAGCATCTGACAATTTTCTTTGTAGAGTTTTTCCATAGTTGATTAATCGGGTTAATTGTTTAGGGTAAAAGAATTATATAAGGACTAAGTAAGTGTTCACAAAACATTGTATTGGTTCAAAACTCGGAACAAAATAAAATTAATATGTCTTTTTCCATCGCTAAAGGTAATAAATAATTTAACAATCGATTGCACAATCGATTCCGTAAACGGTAGCGAGGTCGTTTGAAGCCTGTCTTATAGTCCTAACAACCATTAGTGTCTGGGTTGTGTTGTGGCCGCACACAGCGTAATGTGTGTGCGCACACACATTCTCAAGAAATAATTGTATTTTGAATCGTGGTACGCTATTCGATACCCAGTTTTTAATCGAAACTCACATGCAACCAAAGAATATTCGGATCAAGGATATAGCTGCGATGGCTGGCGTTTCAGAAGGAACTGTAGATCGTGTTCTGCACAAGCGTGGAAAAGTGTCGGAAACTGCAGCAAAAAGGGTTCGGCAAGTTCTTGATGAAATTAACTACAAGCCAAACCTTATTGCCCGAACGTTAGGCACCAACAGAAATTACCGCATTGCAGCGTTAATGCCAGATCAAAAACTGGATCCCTATTGGAAACAATCCTTTGAGGGAATTTCTGCCGGAGAATCTCAATTGGCTCAATTAGGAATTCACTTTACCATTGAACATTCTTTTTTCGATCCCCATAAAAAAGAATCCTTCCAGGAGGCAGCCCTCAAGGTATTTCACTCTCGCCCTGATGCCGTATTGGTAGCACCCCTATTCTACTATGCTTCTATCCCTTTCTTTAAGGAGTTATCGGAAGCTCGAATTCCATTCATACTTGTAAACACATACATTCAAGAAGTTAAGGCACTCAGTTTTATCGGTCAGGATTTGTTTAAGAGTGGTCGACTTGCAGCGGAACTTATTACTAAGGGTCAACCTTCGAATGCTTCGTATGCAATAGTACATATCGATGAGGATCTCACGAATTCGGTACACTTAAAAGAGAAAGAGCGCGGGTTCCGGGAATTTTGTCAAATAAACCTCAATGCTTCCATCCATTCTTTTGTTCTGGGCACTCCGCAAAGTTCTACCTTTCGAGATCAATTAACCAAAGTTTTAAAAACTCCTGAGTTATCCGGGATATTTGTAAGCACATCCAAAGCGTACCTGGTAGCTCCTACCATTAAGCATGAAAATGCTGCTGTAAGAATTGTTGGCTATGATTTGATTAAACAAAATCTTGAATGTCTCCAAAATGGGACCATTGATTTCCTGATTAACCAAAATCCTATGCGGCAAGCTAAATTGGGAATACAGACATTAGCTAACTATTTATTATTCAAGAAGAACACTCCCCCGCTTCATCTTTTTCCATTGGAGATTATCACCTCGCAGAATGTTTCAACTTATTTGTCGCACGAGGGCAATCTTTCGGGTATAATCGTTTGACCTTTTAGTCGTATTTTCGCGACTTGATTATTCTATGAAACAGTTTGAACGCTATCCCGTCTCGTTAACCAATTCACTATCCGGCAAAAAGGAACTTTTTAAATCTATCAACCCGGGCTTTTTAGGAATGTACGTCTGCGGGCCTACGGTTTACAATAATGTTCACCTCGGCAATGTCAGAACGTTTCTGACCTTCGATATAGTCTCAAGATACTTCCGTTTTCTTGGGTATAAAGTTCGCTATGTACGCAACATTACCGATGTAGGTCATCTCGAAAATGATGCCGATGAAGGCGAAGATAAGATCGCCAAGCGAGCACGTCTTGAACAATTGGAACCCATGGAGGTTGTGAAACACTATACAGAAGGTTTTCATGAGGTGATGCGACAATTCAATATTCTTCCACCCAGCATTGAGCCGAGTGCTACGGGGCATATTGTTGAGCAGGTTGAAATTACAAAGAAACTCATAGATAAAGGACTTGCATACGAGTCCAATGGATCTGTCTATTTCAACGTTAGAAAATATAATCAGGAGCATCATTACGGAATTCTTTCGGGCCGCAATATTGAAGAGTTGATGGAGAGCGGAAGGGACCTCGACAATCAGGATGAGAAGCATGAGAAAATAGATTTCGCCCTTTGGAAGAAAGCATCACCTTACCACATTATGCGTTGGCCTTCTCCATGGGGCGATGGCTTTCCTGGTTGGCACATTGAATGCACAGTAATGAGCACTAAATATCTTGGTGAAACATTTGATATTCATGGCGGGGGTATGGATTTGAAATTCCCTCATCACGAATGTGAAATTGCACAGGGTACCGGAGCCACCGGGAAGACCCCGGTTAACTATTGGCTGCACTCAAATATGCTTACGGTAAATGGTCAGAAAATGAGCAAGTCGCTCGGTAATTCTTTTTTGCCTAGCGAACTCTTTTCCGGTACGCATCCCTTGCTCGACAAAGGATATGGGCCAATGGCGGTTCGGTTTTTTATGTTGCAATCGCATTACTCCAGCACCCTCGATTTTTCAAATGAAGCCCTGCAAGCAGCTGAAAAGGGATTCAAAAAGTTGATTAATGCACTCGGGTTAATTAAAAAAATGGAGCATCCGGGTACCCAAGGTTCGGGCAAAGAAGCGACTGGCGAACTAACCCGCCTTGCCAATGAATGTTATCTTACCATGAGTGATGACTTCAATACTGCAAAGACCCTGGCTGTGCTATTTGAAATGTCTTCCCGTATTAATGACATGAAGGCTGGTAACCTGCGAATTGCCGAGCTAGATCCTGAAGTTTTTAATACCTTCAAAGACACTTATATCGGGTTTATGGAAAGTGTTTTGGGTCTTGAGGAAGAAAGGGAACAAAACGATGAGGTCTTAAAAGGTACAATCAATCTGCTGATCGAGTTGCGCAAGAAAGCCCGGACTGACAAAAACTTTGCACTCTCTGATAAAATCAGGGATGATCTGAAAAAACTTGGCATCCAAATCAAAGATGGAAAAGACGGTGAGATGGCTTACACATTTGAGTAGTCAGGCACTACTTCTTTTCCGTTTTCTCCGAGTTACTTACAAAAGCAATTCGTTTACTATCGGGTGACCATGAGGGCACATTAATGGTTCCCTGTCCACCATAGAGGTATGCAATTACCCGCGGGGCTCCGCCACTCGCTGGCATCAATCGCAGCATAACCCGTTTATACGATGGGTGATCATTCGGAGCTATCGTAGTTGGAAACGAAATAAAGGCAATCCACTTTCCATCCGGTGAGATGTGCGGAAACCAATCGTTGTATTCGTCAAACGTAATTTGTTCTTTGGCCGATCCATCGGGCTTCATGCGCCAAAGTTGCATCGTACCACTCTCACTCGAATTATAATAGATATACTTTCCATCGGGCGAATATTCGCAGCCATCCACGTGATAACTATCATTCGTAGTTAGCTTAATTTCCTCACCCCCATTCACACTGATTTTATAGATGTCATAATTCTTTCCATCGCGTTGGCCCACAAAAACAAGGTCCTTACCGTTGGGTGCCCAGCCATGCAGGTACGAAGGTGTTTTCTCGGTTATTAGTTTAGGTGTTCCTCCACTTAGTGGAACTGTATAAACTGTTGAACCCCCACCTGGCAATCCTTCGCGCTGATGACTGATCGCAAGCATTTTTCCATCAAAAGAAATAACGTGATCATTATTATTGTTATCGGCAAAATCAGTATTGAGTTTTTCAATAACCCCGCCTGCTACTGGTATCGTAAACAACGATCCGCCTTCATTGAATAATAACTTCTTGCCGTCCGGCATCCAATTAGGTGCTTCAAAACGACCTGTTGATTCGTGAATCACTTTTCTCTTGCCATCGAATACATTCAATACTTCCATCCTGCAGCCTATAAATCCTTGCTGATAAGGATTATAAGTATCGGCTACGGGTTTATCAATCCTCACATTCCAGGCCTTGGCCTCTTCAATCACATTTTCATTGTGTGCAGAAATAAAGAGCCCTACCAATACATTATCTGCCAATGCATTTAACGCGTACCTTCCCACTTCCTGAAGGGGCTCACCTACCGCGGCCACACGCATGATGTAATCACGGCCGGCTCGTTCTATTTGTATTATCTGAATCTTCTTTTTGGAAAATCGAATCTCATCTTCCGGATCACGCATGTGTGCTCCGCGCAATTGCCGCCACTGCAAGGCAGTGAGACCATCTCCATGCATCGTGGCAATAATGTGAGGAGCATCGTCATCGGTGGAACTGCGTACCATCCACCCGATTTTTCGATGCGGATCAGTGCCTTTGCTAACAAATTCAAAATTGGCGGTGGCGATAAAATCGCCATTGATTTTTTTGTAGGTATAATGAAACTCATCGCGACCAAACCAGATGTTATAGCCACTACCTTTCAATTGGTATTCCTGACTTTCATTATCGTAAATAGTTGTGCCTTGATTTTTAGGTTTTCCTACGTCCATATGATTTTCAAAAATACCCACAGGAGTTTGCGACAAAGCTGGGTAGACAAAACAACTAATCCATAAAATCCCAACAAGTGTTTTCATAGTCTGAATTTAAGGTAGTGAATAATGAAGGCATTCAATATTAATTATTTAATCAGAACTTTCTTGCCCAACAGAGAGTTAAATCTGAGATTGCCGAACTCCATGATTTTCAAAAAGATTTTCATTTTACCCATTCGAATATACCAGGCCACTTTATCCCCATTGTTGGGAGCCCATTGTCGCCATTCACCCTCCTGCTCACAATATACAATTGAGGCCATCCAGGAATGGGGCGTTTTGAAAGGAACCTGGCTGGGGGCCAAACGAATTGCACGATGCCATCCCTGGGGAACCAGTGGATTTGATCCGGTGCCCAAAAAGAAATAAAACCGTTCCTCAGCCCCTGCGGTTAGTCAGAGATTCTTTCTTCTGATTTGTGAAAATAAAATCTACATTTAGAGGAGTTAAATAGTTTCTCTCCTTATGCCTGATTTCCAAATTAAGAAGACACCAAAAGATTATGATGTTTGTATTGTTGGTTCCGGTGCAGGTGGCGGTATGGCTGCTTATGTATTGGCAAATGCAGGCATTAAAGTCGTGCTGCTTGAAGCCGGTCCACTATACGATCCCGCTAAAAATGTAACTCAACTAAAATGGCCATGGGAATCGCCACGAAGAGGCGCCAGCACTCCCCTTCGAAATTTTGGTGACTTTGATGCAGCCTATGGTGGTTGGGAATTGGAAGGCGAGCCATATACCCGCAAAGATGGAACTAAGTTCGATTGGTTTCGCTCGCGCATGCTGGGCGGCCGCACCAATCACTGGGGGCGGATATCACTGCGTTTTGGTCCGAAAGATTTTAAACGCAGAAGCATCGATGGATTAGGTGATGATTGGCCTATTGGATATGAAGATGTAGCGCCCTATTACGATAAGATTGATCAACTCATAGGAATCTTTGGATCAAAGGAAAATCTACCCAACGATCCCGATAGTATTTTTCTTCCGCCACCCAAGCCCCGACTGCATGAACTATTTATTAAAGAGGCTGGTACAGCATTGAATATCCCTGTTATTCCTTCACGTCTTTCCATTTTAACTAAACCAATCAATAAAGACAGAGGCGCATGCTTCTTCTGTTCGCAATGTAATCGGGGATGCACCGTTTACGGGGATTTCTCATCCTCTTCGGTACTTGTTAAACCTGCATTGAATACAGGAAATGTAGATGTGATTCCGAATGCCATGGTGCGCGAAGTCAATACCAATTCGGAAGGCAAAGCAACGGGTGTTTCCTTCGTTAATAAAGATGATAAGCAAGAGTATACAGTTAACGCAAAAATAGTTGTTTTAGCCGCCAGTGCCTGCGAATCAGCGCGGCTGTTACTCAACTCGAAATCAACACAATTCCCGAATGGTCTTGCCAACTCCAGTGGTGTGGTTGGTAAATATCTGCATGACTCAACTGGTGCCGACATGGGTGGAATTCTTCCTAAACTTGTTGGCCGTAAACGATACAATGAAGATGGTGTTGGCGGCATGCATGTGTACACACCCTGGTGGCTCGATAGCAAAAAACTTGACTTCCCGCGTGGGTATCACATCGAATATTATGGTGGTATGGGCATGCCTGGCTACGGCTATGGCTTTGGTATGCAAGGCACCAATGGAAAATATCCGGGCCGTGATGGAAAACAAAAAGAGGCCGGAGGTTATGGGGCTTCGCTGAAAGATGATTATCGCTATTTCTATGGCGCTTCGTTTGGAATGAGTGGACGTGGTGAATCCATTGCTATGGAAAGTAACTATTGTGAGATCGATCCCAACACAGTTGATAAATATGGAATTCCGGTATTGCGTTTTCATTACAAATGGACGGATCACGAAGTGAAGCAGGCAAAACATATGAAGGAAACCTTCGCAGAAATCATTGACACAATGGGTGGTGTGGTAACGTATGGAAAAGATGGCCCTGAAAATGATTATGGACTTGCTGCACCGGGTCGAATTATACACGAAGTAGGAACGACTCGCATGGGTAACGATCCAAAAAAATCAGTGGTAAACAAACACAATCAGGCACACGATGTAGATAATCTTTTTATTGTTGATGGTGGTCCGTTCGTATCGCAAGCCGATAAAAATCCTACATGGACGATCTTGGCTTTATCCATGCGTGCCAGTGAATATATTATTGACGAATTAAAGAAACAGAATATATGACCTCACCCTAAATCCCTCTCCAAAGGAGAGGGACTTTAAGAGAAGTCAACAAAAAGAATATTTCAAAACTTAAATTAAATCCTCTTACCCCTCTCCTCTGGAGAGGGGCCAGGGGTGAGGTTATGGATAGAAGAAAATATTTAAAAACACTGGCAGTCGGTTCCCTGGGGGCCACGGCACTGATTGGCCAATCTTGCGAACCGGTAAAAGAGAAAGGTCCGGAAGTTCCAACTTTCTCCATCGACCGCACGCCTGCCGAACTGGAGCGTGAACAAAAACTCCTGAGTGAGACTTTCTTTGATGAACACGAGATGAAAACCATTTCAATCCTGAGTGATATAATCATTCCCAAAGACGTAACTTCAGGCTCGGCTACCGATGCAGCTGTTCCGGCCTTTATCGAATTTATTGTAAAGGATATGCCCCGGCATCAAACGCCTATGCGAGGTGGTTTGAAATGGCTTGACATCCAATGCATGAAACGATTCAATGCAGATTTTGCTTCATGCAGTTCAACTCAACAAATTGAAATGGTTGACGAAATTGCCTATCCGGAAAAAGCGAAACCTGAAATGCAACAGGGCGTAGCATTCTTTAACCTGATGCGAGACCTTACGGCCTGTGGGTTCTTCACCAGTGAAATAGGAATCAAAGATTTGGGCTATGCGGGAAATAAACCCAATCAATGGGATGGTGTTCCTGAGGAAGTACTCGATCATTATGGATTAAAATATGATGAACGAACACTTGCCGAAAGTGTGAAGTTTGATTCTTAAAAATGATGCTAGTTTCTAGACACTAGTAGCTAGTATCAAGTAATACTATTTCTAAAATTTAAAATTACGTTATGACTACCAGAAGAAGTTTCATTAAGAAAGCGGGCCTTGCTGCCGGAGCAGTAACCATCATTCCACGGTATGTATTGGGCGGGAACGGTTTTGTAGCCCCTAGTGATAAGATCTATGTGGCCGGCATTGGTGTGGGCGGAAAAGGAGAAAGCGACATCGCCATGTTTTCAAAAAGTGGTAAGGCAGAAATTTCTTTCCTCTGCGATGTAGACGACCGCAGGGCAGCGAATACAGTAAAGAATTTTCCCAAAGCCAAATATTACAAAGACTATCGCAAAATGCTGGATGAAAATCACAAAAGCATTGATGCGGTTTCCGTTTCTACTCCCGATCACATGCATGCTATTCAGGCTTTGGCTGCCATGGAGTTGGGCAAGCATGTGTATGTGCAAAAGCCGTTGACGCATGACATTCACGAAGCACGTATGCTCACGGAAGCAGCGAAGAAATATAAAGTAGTCACTCAAATGGGTAATCAGGGCGCATCGGGTGATGGCGTTCGGCAAATGCGCGAGTGGTATGATGCCGGATTAATTGGCGATGTGCATACTGTATACTGCTGGACTAACCGACCTGTTTGGCCGCAAGGAATTCCATGGTCAGACAAGAAAGCAGAAATACCAAAAGAGTTGGATTGGAACTTATGGCTTGGTACTGCCCCTGCCAAAGATTATGTAGAGAAGATTGTGCCGTTCAACTGGCGCGGCTGGTGGGATTATGGCACAGGCGCTTTGGGCGACATGGCATGCCATATTATCGAGCCTCCGTTCCGCGTGCTTGGCCTTGGTTATCCCACGGAAGTGGAGTGTAGCGTAGGCAGTGTTTATGTAGATGAATTCAAGCGTGGATATTTTCCAGATAGTTGTCCGCCTTCTTCACATGTAATCATGACCTATCCCGGTAAGGAAGGAAAGCCCAATGTTAAATTCCATTGGATGGATGGCGGTATCCAACCGGAAAGGCCCGAAGAATTAGGTCCCAATGAAATGATGGGTGATGGTGGCAATGGGGTGATTATGGTTGGTACAAAAGGTAAGATGATGTGCAGCACCTATGGTATCAATCCACAACTGTTACCAACATCACGCACTAAAGAAGTAAGTACACCACAAACGTATAAGCGTGTCACAGGCGGGGCCGAAGGGCATTATGCGCAATGGGTAGAAGGGTGTATTGCCGGATATGGAAAATCAGAATTATCATCTCCTTTTGATTTAGCCGGTCCGCTCACCGAGGGATTGTTGATGGGCAATCTCGCCATTCGCAGTTATGATATCCGTAAACCAAGACCTAATGGAAGACCTGATCAGTTTGATTATCCAGGACGCTTCATTAAGTTGATATGGGACGGCCCTAATATGAAGATCACCAACTTTGATGATGCCAATCAATTTGTAAAACGCGAGTATCGCATCGGATGGTAATTCAAAGTAAGCAGTAGGCAGTTAACAACAGGCAATAGGCAGATTTCATTGATAACGTGTGAGACTGCCTATTGCAATTTATCAGCAAATACAATCTTTATAGAACTGATTTTCAAAACCGATTAGTATGCCAATACAAAAACTCCCCGTTGCAAAAGCGAATCTCTCCAGAAGGAAATTCATTAAGCAAGCGGTGATGGCTGGTTCAGCGTTCACCATCATTCCACGATTTGTTTTAGGTGGCAATGGGTATTTAGCCCCAAGTGATACACTTTACGTGGCCGGCATTGGCGTGGGCGGCAAAGGCACCGTTGACCTGGTGGGTATTGCTAAAAATCCAAAAGCTAAAATTTCTTTTCTATGCGATGTGGACGACCGGCAGGCCGTTGAATCAAGAAACAATTTTCCTGTTGCGAAGTACTATAAAGACTTCCGTGTGATGCTGGATAAAGAAGCCAAAAACATCGATGCAGTTTCTGTAACAACGGCCGACCACACGCATGCTGTAGCTGCCATGGCTGCCATGCAGCGCGGTAAACATGTGTATGTACAAAAGCCCCTGACCCATGATATCTATGAAGCCCGCATGCTTACTGAAGCGGCCAGGAAATACAAGGTGGTTACCCAGATGGGAAATCAATTTGCCTCTGCTGATTTTGTACGCACGGCCAAAGAATGGGTTGATGCAGGATTGATTGGCGATGTTACCAATGTACTCACCTGGTCAAGCCGCCCCGTGTGGCCACAAGGCATACCTACACCAACCGGTAAATATGAAATACCCAAAGAACTTGATTGGGATTTATGGCTTGGCCCTGCAAAAGAAATTGAATACAATCCTGCCTATCATCCTTTCAATTGGCGCGGGTGGTGGAGTTTTGGAACCGGTGCCCTTGGTGACATGGCTTGTCATATCATGGATCCGGCCTTTCGCATTTTACCGATTGATTATCCCACGGAAGTGGAATGCAGCACAACCACCGCGTGGTCTGATTTTTTTGAAATGGCCGACTACAAAGACAGTTGTCCGGCTTCTTCCATCATCCATATGAAGTTTCCACGAACGGACGGCAAAGGGAACATTACGTTTACCTGGATGGATGGCGGACTTGTACCCAAACGCCCGGATGAATTGTTACCCGATGAAGTGATGGGCGGAGGTGACTTAGGCAATGGCTACATCTTTGAAGGAACGAAAGGTAAGTTGATGGGCAATTATAATTGGGGTCCTGTATTGCTGCCAACTGCGCGGATGAAGGAAGTTACGTTTCCCAAGCAGACAATACCACGCATACCCGGTGCGGAAAACGGACATTATACCGAATGGGTAGATGCCTGCCTTGCTGGATATGGAAAAAAAGAACTTAGCTCACCCTTTGAATATGCAGGACCTTTTACCGAAGCTGTATTGATGGGGAATCTTGCCATCCGGAGTTATGGCATGCGCAACGAAAAAGGATTTCCCGGAAGGAAAAAGCTCTTGTGGGATGCGAAGAACATGAAGATCACCAATTTTGATGAAGCCAATCAATTTGTAAAGCGCGAGTACAGAACGGGTTGGAGTCTTTAGCCGCAGAGGGCACTAAGATTCGCAAAGGCAACGAATGTAAATGAAGTGATCTGTTATCTTGGCATCCTTTGCGAGGATTTTTTTCGCATGCTTAGCGGTAAAATTTGACCGCTAAATTCTCAGTTCGTAAAGATAAAATGGAAGACAAAAAATTCATTGAACAACAACTTGTAACAAATACAGAAGCATTCACGCGCTTTGTATCTGCGCAAACCGAGCACCAGTTTGTAAATACTCCCAACGGTAAATGGTCGGTAGGACAAAACCTGGAACACCTTATCCGAAGTCTGGCCCCTGTAAACCAGGCGCTTTTGCTACCCGGATTTATATTGCGCCTTTTATTTGGAACACCCAATCGAAAGCCCCGTACCTATGAGGAACTTGTGGATCGGTACAACCAAAAACTTGCTGCCGGTGGCCGCGCATCGGGCCGGTTTGTACCTCCGGCCATAGCGTGGAATGACCGGGACAAAAAAATTGCGGCTCTCAATCGCGAAAGGGACAAAATGATTGCGCGACTTAGATCGCTGAGTGAATCAAAATTAGATACCTGCGTCCTGCCCCATCCCTTGTTAGGAAAACTCACGCTTCGGGAAATGTTGTTCTTTTCGGTGTATCATATTGAGCATCATAGAAAATCAATAGAGTTACTACTAAAATGAGATTCAATATTCAAAAAGTAATTAAAAAACTGTCTTGAATTACCGTTTACAAATAATTAAATAACTTTATTTAATTTTCTAATGTACAATGCAAATATTTTCTAGAAGCAAGCTTACGTTATTCTATCTAATACTTTTCTTTTTTGGCAATATAGCTTTTTCACAAAGTATTTCAGTCTCGTTTGGACCACAATATGGAGCCTACGACATGGAGCAATTATCAGAACTTCAGAATGAAGAAAGACTTACTAATATTGATACATTAGGTGTTTTTCAAATAGAAACAGTCTATGATTTTCCTCCACACATTGGATTTAGATTAAATTTCGACTATGGAAAAAATAAACATCGATTCGGTACTGGATTGACCTTCAATTCTACAGGTGGCAGACTCAGTTACGCTGATTATTCTGGTATAATTCAAATTGATAAATTGGCAACTTGCACCGCATTGTTATTAAGTTATAAAAACAATTTAATCGCTAAAACTAACTTTATTATTTCAGGGGGAGCACTTATTGGTGGCGGATTCTCCAAACTCAAGAACTCCAATATGGTACAGATATATATATCGGATGAGGTTAAAAATGAGTCAAAAGAATATCAAAGTTTCGACTTATTGATAACTCCTGAAATTAGTCTTTCGTACTTTTTCTTTAACAGTTTCTATACAGAAATCTATGGCGGGTATGCATTACAGGTTGCCTCATCCGAACTGAAGAACAGTTCGACAAACGAAGTTCTCACACTTGAAAATAGTGACCCAGTTCAACTTCAATGGAGTGGTTATCGGGTAGGTGTTAACATAGGATACAAGATTAATTTTAAAAAATGAGATATATTTTAATTCTTCTTATTGGAGGAATGCTCACAACAAGTTGTGTTTTTCAATTTGAAGAAGAAAATTTTGTTGAGGTCTCACCTGATTCAAATAAGGAGATTGAAATAAATTTATTTGGCATGCCAGACACCTTGAATGTAACCAACTATAGAACTATTAACTATTCACTTGAAATCATTGGAGCACCCTATTTGGCTATCTATTTAATTATAGGAGACAAAGTCCAGTATATTGGCTACTCACAAACTGGAAGTTTTGTGCTTTCTCCTTACGCATTTCAATTAAATGAGAATGGCTATGTTCCTTTTGAATTTGTTGTGCTTTCAACAACGGGGACAGGAAGTATGGCAGATCTGAGTCAAAGAGAATTGGTTGTTTTTTCCATGAAGAAAATCTTGTATTACGATTTATCAAAAATTAGTCCGATCAATTTATCTTCGATAAAGGAAATTAACGGTTCCATTCAACTATCGTGGGAAAAATATCCGCATGATAATTTAACTACTTTAAAATTAAGAAAGACTTACTATCCAACTGAAAGTTCAATACCTAAAGAGGAAATAGTTTTGTTGAATGTAAACGATACTAGCTATGAAGACAGGTATTTCTTGGGTTCAGAAATTTTTTACGAACTAATTTCTGAAAACAACCTGAAAGAAACCGCCACTGGTGCCGGACAAAGATTCATTGCCAGATCTTCAAAAATTAGTAAGTATGAGACAGTGGGTGGAAAATTTAAAATTACCTGGAACAAGCCGCAGTTATATGCCAACTCAGTCGGTTATCAATTAATTGGAAAATACGGCAACATTATTTTCTCTTCAACCAACTTGATTGATACAGTGG
>ERZ795044.3221-NODE-3221-length-13786-cov-6.988857_pt1 | contig 13786 bp, 12 predicted proteins | sample MGYA00375128_ERZ795044 | MGnify/ENA primary metagenome ERZ795044 (study PRJEB30173, sample SAMN05720213) | anaerobic digester metagenome | isolation source: active sludge of municipal wastewater-treating anaerobic digesters | place: USA | collected 2014-12-22 ... | reverse complement strand
TTACTGAAGCATTTTCAAAAGCGTAGATAACCGGTTCTTCAGGTTCCTGCGGTCCACAATAAAATCCAGGAATCCATGATCAAGAACAAACTCAGAACTTTGAAATCCTTTCGGCAGATCTTTGCCAATCGTTTCGCGTATAACGCGCGGACCCGCAAAACCAATTAATGCATTCGGTTCAGCAATATTGAAATCTCCCAACATTGCATAAGAAGCAGTTACCCCACCTGTTGTTGGGTCGGTAAGTAAAGATAAGTATGGAATCTTTGCCTCATCCATCAACGCAATTTTTGCTGAGGTCTTTGCCATTTGCATGAGTGATAAGCCGGCTTCCATCATACGAGCTCCGCCTGAGCGGGAGATCATCAGAAAAGGCGTTTTGGTTTTTATACTATGATCCATAGCACGGGCTATTTTTTCACCCACCACCGAACCCATGGACCCGCCAATGAAGGTAAAGTCCATACAGGCAATCGTGATATCCAATCCATTCATTTTACCATACGCAGTGCGCACGGCATCTTTCAGATTTGATTTTGCCTGCGATTCCTTAATACGTTTTGGATAAGGCTTAGTATCAGTAAACTTGAGAGGATCGGCTGATTCCATGTTGGCATCGAGCTCCGTGAATTCATTGTTGTCGAACAGAATCTCAAAGTATTCCTGCGAGCCTATTTTAACATGATACTCCTCTTCGGGTACCACGTACGCATTATTTTTTAACTCGCGGGTGTGTATGATCTTTCCGGCAGGTGACTTAAACCACAACCCATCGGGCACCTCACGTTTCGCTTCGGTAGGGGTTAAGATTCCTTTATCAGTACGTTTAAACCAAGGCATAAAATTCAATTTGAAAATTTTTCAATTTGAAAATTTGAAAATGTAAAACCATCTCTGATACAATTTTCAAATTATATCATCTTCAAATTTTCAAATTAACTACTACGCTATGTCGATAGTCTTGTCTAAATACACATCCTGAATGGCTTGCAGAATTTCTATACCTTCTTTTAAAGGACGTTGAAATGCTTTGCGGCCTGAGATCAAGCCCATACCACCCGCGCGCTTATTGATTACCGCTGTACGTACTGCATCGGCCATATCAGTGCTTCCTTTAGAGTCGCCCCCGGAATTGATTAGACCTGCACGACCCATATAACAATTCGCTACCTGATAACGGCACAAATCAATTGGGTGATCAGAAGTTAATTCCGTGTAGATTCTTTCATCTAATTTCCCGTAGCTGCTGCCACCTGTATTCAAGGCTTTGTAGCCGCCATTGTTCTCAGCTAATTTCTGTTTGATAATATCAGCTTGTATTGTAACGCCTAAATGATTGGCCTGGCCGGTAAGGTCGGCAGAAACGTGATAATCAATTCCATCTTTTTTGAAAGCCGCATTGCGGATGTAACACCAAAGAATTGTGGCCATGCCTAATTCGTGAGCTTTTTCAAAAGCTTTGGCTACTTCCTGAATCTGACGGGTGGAATTATCAGATCCAAAATAAATGGTTGCACCCACAGCCACAGCGCCTAAGTTCCACGCATCTTCAACCGAACCAAACATGATCTGATCGGCCTTATTAGGATACGTAAGCAATTCGTTGTGATTGATTTTTACAATGAAAGGGATTTTATGAGCATACTTGCGCGACATCAAAGCCAATCCACCGTACGTTGTGGCTACAGCATTACATCCCCCTTCAATAGCGAGCTTTACAATATTTTCCGGATCGAAGTAAATCGGATTTTTTGCAAAGGATGCGCCTGCACTATGTTCGATCCCCTGATCAATAGGTAGAATAGAAAGGAAACCGGTGCCGCCTAATCTTCCATGATCGAACATGGTTTGAAGGCTGCGGATGGTTTGTGTATTGCGGTTAGAGATTGAAAACACACGATCCACAAAATCAGGTCCAGGCAAGTGGAGCTGCTCTTTCGAAATGGTTTTGCTTTTGTGTGTAAGGAGAGAATCAGCGTCTTTACCTAGTAGTGCGCTAACATTGGTTTTTGCCATAAATTCGTTTGAGGTGAGCGGCAAATATAGGTCTCCCGGCCCTTTTCTGCAATGTTATGTATGTTATGGAGCAGGAATGAAAAAACCCCGTTCAATCAGGTTGAAACGGGGTTTTAAATGATTTATTAGTAATGGCTTATTTCGAAACAGCCAACTTTTCTTTAATTCTGGCTGACTTACCTTGACGGCCTTTCAAATAGGTCAATTTAGCTCTGCGAACTTTACCAGCCCTAACGAACTCAATTTTGTCAATGCTGGGGGTTAGCAACGGGAAAATTCTTTCCACGCCAACACCATTCGATACTTTTCTTACGGAGAAACTCTCACCATTAGTGCCTTTTCCTCTGCGATATAGAACAACGCCCTGGAATTGCTGAATACGCTCCTTGTTTCCCTCACTGATTTTTACGTGCACATTTATTGTATCACCTGGCTTAAAATCGGGGATATTAGTCCGTTTTGCGGCTAATTCTTTTTCTACTTCTTTTATTAAATCGGCCATGACGCTCGGTTTTTTAAATGGTCTGCAAATATAGGGGTAAAAGCCAGAATAACTGAGTTTGCCTGAGAGATTTTTTAGTCCTTCAGGAGATCTGGCCTCCGATTTTGGGTCCTTTCAAGTGATTTTTCATGTTTCCACTGTTGAATTTTTGATTCATGGCCTGAGAGGAGGACATCAGGTACTTTCCAGCCTTTATATTCTGCAGGCCGGGTATAAACGGGGGGCGCCACCAGGCCATCCTGAAAGGAATCGGTAAGGGCAGAACTCTCATCTGAAAGAACGCCTGGGATCAGTCGTATGACAGCATCTGAAACGACAGCAGCCGCCAGTTCACCACCCGAAAGCACATAGTCGCCAATGCTGATTTCGCGCGTAATGAGATGTTCACGCACGCGTTCATCAACTCCTTTATAATGTCCGCACAATAGGATAAGGTTCTCTTTAAGGCTGAGTTCATTGGCAATTGTCTGCGAAAACAATTCGCCATCCGGACTCATATAAATCACCTCATTGTAGCTCCGTTCTGATTTTAGTTTGTTGATACAGTTGTCAATTGGCTCAATCATCATCACCATACCGGCTCCACCGCCAAATGCATAATCATCGGTAGAGCGATGTTTACCGGTACCATATTCGCGTAAGTCATGGACGTGCACTGTAACGATTCCCTTTTGCTGAGCCCGCTTCAAAATGGAATCTGAAAAAGGACTGTCGAGCAAGCGGGGAAGGCACGTAATAATGTCGATGCGCATAGGGCTAAAGTACGTTAGCTCGATAAGAAATACTAGATGTCTAAGAAACCATCCGGAAGTTGGACGATGATTTTCTTTTTGGTCTTATTTACAGAGACAATAAAAGGTCCGTTTACCGGGATGAGTACTTCTTTCCCAAGATAATTCAGGGCAAGTAATCGGTTGGCTCCTGATTTCATGACTTCTTTAATAGTCCCTAATGGCTGAGCGTTTTCATCTTCAACCGCAAAGTTGATGACTTCATCATCGTAGAATTCGCCTCTTTTTAGTTTCGGACGTACATCCTTACTAAGATAAATGCTGCATCCCTTAAGCACACTGGCTTGTTCAATGGAATTGACGTCTTCAAACTTCACAAAGGCCTTGTCACCCCGGTCGGAGGCAGCTTCAATAAAGTAGGGTACCAGGTTATTTTTAGTCTCAACAAAAACTGATTTAAGAAGAGCGAGATCAATGGGTTCTGTAATCACAAGCGTGACTTCGCCTTTAAGGCCATGGGCTTTTGCGATGTACCCAATTTTGAAATGCGTTGCGTTATCCATTTTGTATCCTAAGCATAAAATAAAAAATGCCAATACAGAGCATTGGCATTTTACTATTAGTATAGAGTGAGATTATGCTTGTGCCTCTGCTGGAGCTTCTCCTTCCGCAGGAGTCTCAGCGGGAGCGGCAACAGGTACTTCAGCTTTCTTACGAATTGCTTCTGCGCGAGCCTCTTTCACTTTAGTCTCAGCTTCCTTACGGGCTTTAGCAGCCGACTGCTTAGCCTTTGAAATGCCTTCAATTTTAGATTGAATTTTTTCTTCTTTGGCTTTTACCCATTCAGCCAATTTAGCATCAGCTTGTTCTTGAGTAATGGCACCCTTAATAACACCAATTTGAAGATGTCTTCTAAGTGTAACGCCACGATAGGATAACATAGCCCGAACCGTATCAGAAGGCTGCGCGCCTTTCATAAGCCAGTCGAAGGCCTTATTCTCATCCAGAACTATGGATGCTGGCACTGTTGAAGGATTGTAGGTACCTATTTTTTCAATGAATTTACCATCACGAGGCGCTCTTGCATCTGCTACAACTACATCATAAAGAGCTAATTTCTTACGACCTCTGCGGGATAACCTGATTTTTACTGCCATTTTCTTAGTGTTTTAAATGTTGGATCTCGTCCGTTTTTTAAGGACTGCAAAGGTAGCCTATTTTCTAATTCTACCAACCCTTGAGCCATAGAAAGCCAAGGAAAATGATTGAATCATTATATTTGAATAAGCGATTATTAGGTTTTTTTATTTTGGAGGCTCTTTTTACATTTGGTTCCTTTTCAAAATCAACATGGACAAATTTTCATACATCTCAAATGCAGACGTGGGCTACCTCGACCAGCTGTACCAAACCTATAAACAAAATCCTGACTCCGTGGATGCCACCTGGCAGAAGTTCTTTGAGGGCTACGAATTTTCGCAGCAGCGCTATGGCGAGAACGGTCATGCGGCTGTGGGAGACAGCGCAAGCATAAAAGAAACCCAGGTAAGGAACCTGATTTTTCAATACCGCACGTTCGGTCATTTAAAATCAAATACAAACCCTGTTCGGCAACGCAGAAACCACAATGTAAATTTTGATCATAAAAGTGTTGGGCTTACCGATGCTGATTTGGATGCAGAATTTGAAGTAGGTTCCGAGATTGGAATGGGTAAAACAACCCTTCGCAAAATCATTGCTAAGCTTCAAACTGTTTACATTGGCCCCATTGGCTTTGAGTATAACTCCATTCGCAATGATGATGTGCGCCAGTGGTTTTTTAATAAGTGCGAAAACGAATATTACAATAACAATCCAACCCTTGAAGAGAAGCGGAGAATCTTGGGAAAGCTGAATGAGGCTGTAGTATTCGAGAACTTCCTGCACACCAAGTTTCTGGGTCAAAAAAGATTTTCGCTGGAAGGCGGAGAGAACACTATCCCTGCGCTTCAAACGATCATTAATAAAGCCGCTGAGTTGGGCGTGAAAGAAACCGTAATTGGTATGGCACACCGTGGAAGACTCAATGTGCTCACCAATATTCTTGGAAAAACCTATGAACAAATTTTTACTGAGTTTGAAGGGAATACCAATCCGGATTTAACGATGGGGGATGGGGATGTGAAGTATCACCTTGGATATGCCAGCTATATTGACACACCATCTAAAAATAAAATATATGTGAAGTTAACTCCTAACCCTTCGCACCTGGAGGCGGTCGATCCGTTGGTGGTAGGGTATACCCGTGGCCAGATTGATGATGAATTTGGTGGGGAGTTAAGGAAAGGGTTGGCGATTCTTATTCATGGCGATGCGGCCGTGGCCGGTCAGGGCATTGTGTATGAAGTGATTCAAATGTCAGGTTTGCCAGGCTACACTACAGGAGGTACAATTCATTTTGTTATTAACAACCAGGTTGGATTTACCACCGACTACGATGATGCCCGTACCAGTATATATTGTACTGACATCGCTAAAATTGTAGATGCCCCTGTTCTTCACGTAAATGGTGACGATGCAGAGGCTGTTACCTTTTGTGCTAACCTCGCAGTAGAATATCGGCAGAAGTTTGGTAAAGATATTTTCATAGACCTCCTTTGCTACCGCAGGCATGGTCACAATGAAAGTGATGAACCAAAGTTTACACAACCAAAGTTGTATAACCTTATTGCCAAGCATCCGAATCCGCGCGAAGTATATGTAAAGAAACTGATCGAACGCGGAGATGTAGATGCTACGCTGGCTGAAGATCTTGACAGAAGTTTCCGTAATCAGCTTCAGGATCGATTGAATGAAGTAAAACAAAAGCCGCTTCCGTACAAACCTCAGAAGATTGAAGAAGAGTGGGAGAAGTTAAGGACCGCCAAGCCAGCTGATTTTGATCAATCACCGGATACCAGTATTACGCAGGCAGTGGTGGATAAAGTAGGCAAGGCGCTTACAACCATTCCTGATGGGTTTAAACCATTGAAGCAGATTGAAAAATTACTAAAGGATCGTAAGGAGGCATTTTTTGACACTAAGATGTTGGGTTGGGCTGAGGCCGAACTACTTGCCTACGGATCTCTGCTTACTACAGACGTTCCCGTACGGATGTCTGGTCAGGATGTTAAACGAGGTACGTTCTCGCATCGTCATGCATATTTCTTTGATGCCAATACCAACGAGGCTTATTGTGGATTGGATCACATCGAGAAGGGTCAGCGCAAAATGCATATTTTCAATTCGCTGCTTTCTGAGTTTGGTGTTTTAGGATTTGAATATGGGTATGCCATGTCATCTCCTCATGCCCTTGTGCTTTGGGAGGCGCAGTTTGGAGATTTTGCTAATGGAACACAGGTAATAATCGATCAGTTCTTATCCAGCGCAGAATCAAAATGGCAAAGGCAAAATGGAATGGTGATGTTGTTACCACATGGGTATGAAGGCCAGGGGCCTGAACACTCCAACGCACGGCCTGAGCGATTTTTACAACTGTCGGCTGAGTACAACATGATTGTGGCAAACCCAACAACGCCTGCCAATATATTTCATTTGTTAAGACGACAAGTGATGTGGGAATTCAGAAAGCCTTGTATTGTGTTTTCTCCTAAATCGTTGTTGCGTCATCCGCTCGTGGTTTCACCTCTGAAAGAATTTACGAAGGGATCATTCCAGGAAGTGATCGATGATGCAGCCGTGGTCGCAAAAGATGTAAAGAAAGTTGTGCTTTGTACTGGTAAAGTATATTACGATTTGATGGAGGGCATGCAAAAGAAAAAAACCAGGGAGGTAGCACTGGTTCGTGTTGAGCAATTACATCCATTTCCTGAAAAGCAACTGAATGCTGTACTTAAGAAATATAAAGGCGCAAAGTTAGTCTGGGTTCAGGAAGAACCCTCCAACATGGGCTACTGGTCTTATATCCTACGCTACCTGAGTGGACTTGAATTGATCTCCAGAAAGGCGAGTGCTTCTCCGGCTACGGGCTATAACAAAGTGCACAAAGCTGAACAAGAGAAAATTGTATCACAGGCATTAGAACTATAATCTTCAATCACAAAAATTAATTATTGAAATGGCTCAACAAGTAAAAGTTCCGACCGTAGGCGAATCAATCACGGAAGTAACCATTGCCAACTGGCTAAAGAAAGATGGAGATGTGGTGAAGATGGATGAAGTTATTGCAGAACTCGAATCCGATAAGGCAACCTTTGAATTAACGGCTCCGCAGGCTGGAGTTTTAAGAATTGCAAAAGCAAAAGGAGAGGTGGTTCCAATTGGCACAGTGGTTTGTGAAATCACCGATGCTGCTGGTGCACCTGTAGTTGCAAAGTCTCCTGAAGCAAAACCGGCCGCTGCTACCACACCAACAACTAAAGCTACGGGTGGAGTAAAAGAAATGAAAGTTCCGGCAGTGGGCGAATCAATCACAGAAGTAACAATTTCCACATGGCTTAAGAAAGACGGTGACTTCGTTAAACTTGATGAAGTGATTGCGGAAGTAGAATCCGATAAAGCAACCTTTGAGCTTCCTGCTGAAGCCAATGGAATTCTGCGAATTATTGCAAAAGAGAAGACAACACTCCCGATCGGAGGGTTGATTTGTAAAATTGAAATTGCAGAAGGCGGTGCAACTGCCGCTGGCCCAACTACATCGGCATCAACCGCTGCTCCGGTGGCCGGAGATAAAACCTATGCTTCGGGTCACCCATCACCTGCGGCTGCTAAAATTCTTGATGAGAAAGGAATTCCAGCGGCACAGGTTTCTGGCTCAGGGGTTGGTGGACGAATTACAAAAGAAGACGCTGCCAAAGCGCAAGTATCTGCAGCAAAAGTTGATGCTAATAAAACGGCAGCAGCCTCCACTCCTCCGGTGATTTCATCAGGTGGAGGACGAAATAAGCGCACCGAAAAAATGACTTCGCTGCGCAAGACGATTGCCAAGCGACTTGTGTCTGTTAAGAATGAAACCGCCATGCTTACCACATTCAATGAGGTGGATATGAAGCCGGTTATGGATCTCCGATCTAAATACAAAGACAAGTTTAAGGAGAAGTATGGAGTCGGGTTGGGCTTCATGTCATTCTTTACAAAGGCGGTGTGTGTTGCTTTGAAGGAGTTTCCAGCCGTGAATGCGCAAATCAATGGTGATGAGATTATTTACCATGACTATTGCGATGTATCGATCGCGGTATCCACTCCAAGAGGGTTGGTAGTACCGGTGATTCGCAATGCGGAGTCGCTTTCGTTTGATCAGATTGAAGCCGAAGTAGTTCGTTTGGCCACTAAAGGTCGTGATGGAAAACTTTCAATTGATGAAATGCAAGGGGGTACCTTCTCAATCACCAATGGTGGAGTATTTGGTTCAATGCTTTCTACACCAATTATTAATCCTCCACAATCAGCAATTTTAGGAATGCACAATATTGTTGAGCGTCCTGTCGTAAAAGATGGTCAGGTTGTAATCAGGCCGATTATGTATTTGGCACTTTCGTATGATCACAGGATTGTAGACGGCAGAGAGTCGGTGAGTTTCCTGGTAAGGTTGAAAGAATTGCTGGAAGATCCAGGACGTTTAATTCTGGGAGTTTAACAAGTGAAATCTTAAATCTTGAACTTGAAATCTTAGAGTATGCAATACAACGTCACAGTAATTGGTTCGGGTCCTGGTGGATATGTAGCAGCAATTCGTTGCGCACAGCTTGGTTTTAAAACGGCCATCATCGAGAAATACGATACACTCGGGGGCACATGTCTTAATGTGGGATGTATTCCATCCAAAGCATTGCTTGATTCTTCTGAGCATTTTCACAATGCAGCCCATACTTTTAAGGAGCATGGTATAGACATCAGTGAGCCGAAAGCAAACATTACTCAGATGATCAAGCGCAAGGCCGGTGTGGTGAAAGCCAATGTAGATGGTATTGCATTTTTGATGAAGAAGAATAAAATTGATGTACTCACCGGAGTGGGATCATTTGTCGACAAGAACACGATTAAGATCACCACCAAAGACGGCAAAGAAACCCAGATAACGACTGAGAAAGTAATTATCGCAACGGGATCAAAACCTACACCACTTCCCTTCGCTCCGTTTGATAAAAAGAGAATCATTTCAAGTACTGAAGCTTTGGAGTTAAAGGAAATTCCAAAGCATTTGATCGTAATAGGTGGCGGTGTGATCGGAATGGAGTTGGGATCTGTATATGCGCGTATCGGATCGAAAGTAACGGTGGTTGAGTTTTTAGATAATCTTATTCCAACCATGGATGGTACTCTCGGTAAGGAGTTAACCAAAGTGGCCAAGAAGCTAGGAATGGATTTATACCTCGGCCATAAAGTGACTGCAGTAGAGAATAAAGGAAAAGAGGTTGTGGTGAAGGCTGAGCCTAAGAATGGTGGCAATGTGGTTGAGTTGAAAGGTGATTATTGTTTGGTCAGCATTGGCAGAAGGCCGTACACCGAAGGACTTGGTTTAGATAAAGCCGGTATAGAATTGGATAAAGGAAAAATTCCTGTCGATGATCATTTAAAAACCAAAGTGGATAACATCTATGCCATTGGCGATGTGGTTCGCGGTGCTATGCTTGCACACAAAGCGGAAGAGGAAGGTGTACTGGTTGCAGAGCAATTAGCCGGACAAAAACCACACATCAATTATCTGTTGATTCCAGGAGTAGTTTACACATGGCCGGAAGTTGCCAGCGTAGGGTACACCGAAGAACAATTGAAAGAATCAGGTCGTGCTTATAAAGTGGGAAGTTTTCCATATAAAGCATTAGGTCGCGCGCGCGCATCCATGGATTTAGATGGATTGGTAAAAGTATTAGCCGATAAAACCACAGATGAAATTTTAGGCATTCATATTATTGGCGCGCGTGCAGCGGATATGATTGCGGCTGGAGTAACTGCAATGGAATTCCGTGCTTCTGCAGAAGATATCGCAAGAACTTCACACGCGCATCCAACTTATATGGAGGCTGTGAAGGAAGCCTGTCTGGCAGCTTCTGCCAACAGACCTATTCATATGTAATATTTGTTTCAGACAAGTTCTAAATAGTCATTCGTTAGAATGACTATTTTTTTTGATGTTACTTAACCAACAACTTCGAGATCGCCCAGCTTCGAATGATTAGAGCTATAACAATCGGAATCAGAAAAATATTAAGCTGTTGCGGAAGTAAAAACCAGAATGCAAGAGTTGCTACTAACAAAATTGCAACCCCTGAAAAATATTTTACCAACCATAGTGTGGGACTTTTCTTTAACAAAAGAATTCCAGCAATAGCATGCAACGGAAGTGCCCAAAGTAAATTGAAATTTTTAGCTGCGGCCTGGTGATCAGTAGCTGTCCATAGAAGTAACAACAAAACGCCAATCCAACCAACTACTGAAAACACTGTTATATCAAACCATGTTGACAGTGTTTTTCTTTTCCAGTCGTAATAGGTTAGACCAGCAGTGACTAGCAGGAAGACTCCAAAAACAATCCATGGATGAAAGAAACTAAAGGGGATTCCTTCTGGAATTTCTTCATACACTGAGATTTTTTGCTTTACTATCGGATGCGAACTTAAGGAAGCATGATCAAACGAGGATTCGATGTAATCGGGTAAGAACATGTATTCATAGGGAATCGCTGTTTTATCCATGGGCAGACCCAAGCAGATATCTATCCCCAGATCACCCCAGGGCTGCGGACTTAAATACAGATCAGTAAGCTCCCGGATTGTATAATCAGTTTTAATGAAAGAACCATCAAATTTTATTTGACCCTGAAGCACTTCAGCAAGTACATCCCTGATTTTGGTTGCGCAGTTGTTATAGAAATAATCGTAGCGATAGGTTTGATTTTCGGGCCGTGCATTCCACTGCAGATAGTCAAAGACTTTTTGCTTTTGTTCAGCAGTTAATTCCAGTATTTGTTCATGAACAAATCGGTTGTAAGAAATGTAATAGTCCCTGAAGAGAGGATAAGGATAAACGCCTAGTTTGTAGTAAAGATAACCGCGTGCAAAATTCAGGTAGAAGTTAGGTTGGTCAAAATCAAATACTCCATAATTGTAAGCATAATCGATTTTTAAGACAGGGTCGTACACGCGAATGGCGCTATGACCAAAGGCTGCGTATAATTCCTTTTTATACGGACCACACGTGATAATGGAAACCTGAGCACTATCCGTCAGGGATACATCTTGAGAGTAGCCATAAAGCGAAATAAGTATTAAGGAGAGAATTAATATTTTACGCATAGTGAAATAAATAGCCTGAAAGATAAAACAATCGGACTCCAAAAGGTAATTTTGATTTTACTGCATGATTGGAAATTTTAACGATAGCTGGAATCTGGTTAAGAAAATGACACCTGTTCGCATGGCCAATGCCGCAGGCATTTTATCCAGTTATCACTATTCCCGATTATCTAAGAAGCCAGTGCATTGGGCTATGCCCATGAGTATTGCCATTGAGCCCACCACTTCGTGCAATTTGCGCTGTCCCGAATGCCCATCGGGTTTGCGTTCCTTTACCCGGCCTACCGGAATGTTGCAATCGGATTTATTTAAAAAGACGATCGATGAATTAGCCGACACGCTTTCGTACCTCACTTTTTACTTTCAGGGCGAACCATATTTGCATCCACAGTTTTTGAAATTAGTGCAGTTTGCAGCTTCGCGAAAAATTTATACGGCAACGTCTACCAATGCTCATTACCTGACTGATGAGATGGCAAAGAGAACAATTGAATCGGGATTAGATAGATTGATAATTTCTATTGATGGAACCACTCAGGATACGTACGAAGCCTATCGGGTAGGTGGAAAACTGGATAAAGTAATCGAGGGGGCAAAAAACATTATCCGCTGGAAAAAAGAATTGAAATCAATTACACCGTTTGTGGTTTTTCAGTTTTTGGTAGTAAAGCCTAACGAGCATCAAATTGAAGCGGTGTATAAACTGGCTAAAGAAATCGGTATTGATCATGTCGCCTTAAAAACCGCTCAAATCTATGATTACAAAAATGGTTCTGATTTAATTCCAACGATTGATAAGTATTCACGATATCAGAAAATGGAGGATGGTACATATTCAATAAAGAATGAATTGCTAAGTCATTGCTGGAAGATGTGGCAGAGTTGTGTGATTACCTGGGATGGAAAAGTCGTGCCATGTTGTTTTGATAAAGATGCTCATTATGTAATGGGCGATTTAACACAACAGTCCTTTAAAGAGATCTGGAAAAGCGAAAAGTATAATTCCTTCCGGGCTTCAATTTTGAGATCGCGAAGTGAAATAGAAATGTGTAAGAATTGTACAGAAGGGACTAAGGTGTGGGCTTAATAATTTTCTGCCAGCCAACGACCAAGGAATACATCATATACACGATAGGAACTTCCTTCCAGCGCCACCATTTCTCTTTCTTCAAGCGCTTTTATTGATCGTTGCACACTACTGGCACTTAACTGATACGTGTTTAAAAATTTCTTTTGATTGATTTTTGCAACACTTCCTTCTTTAGCAATGGCTCTAAGTAAATTCCATTGCTGGCTGCTTAATAAATTTTTATAACTGATATAGTAAGGTTCATTTTCTTCAAAGATTTCACGTTTAACTTCAGCTAATAATTTTTCATCCACATTTTTTTCTGCCTTGGAAAAAACTTTATGACAGAACAATTGAACATAAAATGTATGTACGTGAGCCCACGCTACTATTTCGTCAATAATTTTATCTTCAATTTTCTTTTTTGACTTAGTAAAATGGGATTTAATGAATTCTGCATAATCCTTTTTTTCAATGCTTTCTAAAAATAGAAATTGAGTACTTTGATAAAATGGGCGACTTGCATCACTGAACATGGATGTTAAGATATGCTTGACGCTGCCTGCAAAAATAAATCGTACACTGTGTAAATTCTGGATGTATGATCTTAATAGTGCCTCAGTTTTCTTTTCAGGGTAATATGAAATTTGTTGAAATTCATCGATTGCTATGACAGTCTTTTTCTTTCGTTTCATTAAATAATTGAAAATATCCTCTAACGTATCTTCGGCTTCACTTTCATTCGAGATACTTAAATCAAAGGCGGGTTGTCCCGAAAGAGGATCGATTTTTATAGAGGGCTGTATTCTTTTAAAAATTGATAGAACTTGATTCCACGATTTTCCGATTGGTGTTTCCAGTTGATTGATAATTGCCTTTCCAAAAATTAAAGTAAATTCTTTTAGGTTAGTCGTGTGCAGGATATCCACATATACACAATCCACTTTCATTTCTTTAAAGGAATGATGAATAAGCCCGGTCTTGCCCATTCTCCGTAAAGAAATGAGCGTTAGATTTCTTCCGTTTTCCAGCGTGTTGAGTATTTTTTGAGTCTCTTTTTGGCGATTGCAAAAGTACTCTTTGCCGGCATAGCCTTGTGTTAAAAAGGGATTGTCCAGTGCCATATTTATACAAAATGCGTTACGCAAAATGCGTTACGCAAAATGCGTAATTAGGCTTTTAAATCCAAATAAGT
>ERZ795044.3214-NODE-3214-length-13805-cov-4.957309_pt1 | contig 13805 bp, 16 predicted proteins | sample MGYA00375128_ERZ795044 | MGnify/ENA primary metagenome ERZ795044 (study PRJEB30173, sample SAMN05720213) | anaerobic digester metagenome | isolation source: active sludge of municipal wastewater-treating anaerobic digesters | place: USA | collected 2014-12-22 ... | reverse complement strand
CCGCGCAGGAGATTCGCCGGCTCGCGGTAGGCCGCGCCCAGCCGGCCGGCCAGCGCCGGACTGCCGTCGAAAGTCTCGATCAGGGCGCGGGCCAGGGGAAACAGCAGCATGCCGAGCAGCGTCCCGAACAATAACGGCTGCGCGCTAATCCAGGCCGCTACCGCACCGCCGCCGGCAAGCGCCGCGCCATACACGAGAACCATGAACCAGGCGCTGTAGACCGCACCCTTGCCGGCGCCGCTGCGCCAATGATCGGCGGCGGCCTGCCACGTCGGCCGCCGGCCCTTGAGGGCATCCAGCAGCGCGCCGGTGATGAGAAAAGTCTGGCCCCACAGGCCCGCTTGCGCCAGCGCCGCGCTCGCCACTCCCAGCGGCCATTGCAGCCATCCGGGGAGCGCGGCGGCGAGTGGGCCACTGCCCAAATCGGCGATATGGGGCGTCAGTGCCGCCCACAGCGCACTGCTCCAGAGCAGCGCGCGCAGGCGCCAGTTATGGGTCCAGCGTTGGTCCACGGCGACACCCAAGCCCTGCACGGCGAGCTCGCCGAACAGGCCCAGCACCAGCCAGCAGCCGGGTAGCGACCGCAGCGCCGGAGACAGATCCGGACCCAGCCAAACGCCAAGGGATTCCAGCAGGTCACGCGACGCCAGCAGAAACAGCCCGTTGAACAGGGCAAAGGGCGCCACCAGCAGCACCAGCGAGGTGGCCGCCGGCAGTGGCCGGTGCTGCCGCACCGGCAACAGACCGGCCACCAGACCGTAGACCGCGAACGCCAGCGCGGCGCCCGGCGGCGTCAAGCGCAGCAGATCGATCCACTCCCGCGGCGTCTGCCAGAGCGGCAGTTCCGGTGTCGCGGCGAGAGCAAACAGCGCCGCCACCGCCGCATGGCGCAGCGCCAGGAACACGCCATCCGTGGCGCCGCCGGCGCGGCCGATCAGCAGCAGGCCGAAACCGGCACCCGCGGCGGCCGCCAGTGGAATGCCGGCGTGGACCGCGGCAAGGGCGCCGGCAAACAGCACCAGACCCGTTATCCAGAGACCAAGTTGACCGACGTGAGCGCGCTTCCAGTCCATCGACGGGCTAGACATCCTTTCCCCAGGGCAGGAAAAACCGTGCCGGATCGAGCGGCGTCTGCGGCGGGCGTGGCTCGCTGACGGTTCCCAGGTACAGAAAGCCGACGATGTGCTCCGCGGCTTCCACGCCCAGCCCGGCTTTCACCACAGGGTCGTAAGCGAAATCGCCGGTGCGCCAGATCGCGCCCACACCCTGCGCATGGGCGGCGTTGAGCATATTCTGCACGGCGGCGCCGGCGGACAGCCATTGCTCAACGACGGGCACCTTGGTGTTGGTCCTGCACGCGGCGATGGTGACAATCAGCAGCGGCGCCCGCAACGGCCGCCCCAGAGTGCGTTCGCGCTCGCGCTCCGGCAACGCACCCTCGCGAGTTTCTCGGGAGCGGACAAACAACTCGCCCAAGCGGTGCCGGCCTTCGCCCTCGATAACAAGAAAACGCCACGGCCGCAGCATGCCGTGATCGGCAGCCCGCAAGGCGGCGCGCTGAATGTTGTCGAGCGTGGCGCCCATCGGTGCGGGCGCGGCCAGTGCCGACTCGGAAACCCGGCTGTGCAGTGCCGCGATTGCTTCCACGCCGATTTTTCCTCCGCCGCCTGATGAATGTCCCATGGTACCGGCAACCTGATCGCGATCACGAACCAAGGGGGTCCTGCCGATAAAAGGCACTCAGTTGCCGATACACCGCCGGCCAGTACTCCGCCAGCCGCTCCGGCGCTTCGAAAAAGCATTCACTCGTCACCGCGAAGAATTCACCCGCGTCCTGGAGCGCATAGGGATCGATGGGTACCTCAGCGTCTCCGTCGGTGTCGGCGCGGTGTTCGAGGTCTTCCCAGGCAGCGGTAAAAGCCTGCGTCCAGGCCGCCGGGTCCATGTCCGGATGCAGGGGCGGTGCGCCGTTGGGACCGCCGTCGCTGCGCATGTCGAGCTTGTGGGCCATCTCGTGGATCACCACGTTGTAGGCGTCCCAGGCGCTCGCATTTGTGATGTCGTCCCAGGAGAGAATCACCGGCCCGTGTTCCGAGGTCTCCCCGGTCAGGGGTTCACGCTCGGTGTGGACGATGCCGTACTCGTCCTCGCGGTCGTGGGCGGGAATGAACGCCCCGGTATAGAGAATCAGGGTCACCCAGCCGTCATACCATTCCAGGCCCAGTTCCAGCACCGGCACGACCGCCATGGTGGCAATCCGCAGCTGCATGGCGTCGGTGACTTCGAGCCCGTCGGCGGCGGTGAACTCCTTGCGCAGCAGAAAGCGCAGCGCCATGTCACGCAGCCGCATCCGCGCCTCACCCCGATAGCGGGCGGCCACCGGCCAGTCCGCGATGGCGGCCTCCCAGACTTCGACCGGAACCGCCAGGCGGTGCAGGCGGCGATTTTCGCGCCAGCGGCGCAGGCGCTCGAACATGGCGGCGCGCGGCTAGGGTCGTTGTTCAAGAAACTGGTTGACCCGGGCGATATTGGCGTCGTGGTTTTCCCGCATTGCGACCAGCTCGGCGCGCAATGCCGCATCGGCCACGCGCGGAATCATCTCGCCGAGGCGCTTGGCCACCCAACCCTGGCCGCGGTTGAGAAACCGCAGCCGCTCGTCCAGCCCGGAGATGGCCATGGCGCGCTGGTAAAAGTCGCCCACCCTGAGCGAGGGTTCGCCGTCCAAACGTGGGATGGCGTCCATGAGCATCTTGCACCAGCGCGCTTCGTCGCCGTGGATGTCCGCCATCAGTTGGCGCTCGGGCGCGGTGGTGCACTGCTCGCGGGATTCCCGCGCCACCCGGGTGCCGGCGCGCTCGGCTTCCAGCAACTGGTTGAGAAACGCCACCAGCTCGGCGGGTTCGACCCGGTTCATGTAGGCATCGCTGCCGGCATCGGCGGCGCAGACCGGAGAGCTCGGGGGTGCGGAATTATCGGAGGATGGCGGCATCGAAGGTGTCCTGTGCTGCAAGGGAAACTGACCCGGAGTGTAGCAAGGCTATTGCAAGCAGTGGCCGTGCTACACTCCAGACATCGCCGCTGGCTTGCCGCCGCGGCGATCACAGACAAACTCCGAGTGCCGGGGCTCTAACTCCCCACCGTCCACCTCACCGCCGTGCGCTGCACCACCAAGCACTGCGCCGCAGTGAGAACCGGGGACAGGAATCCGGCACCGAGAACCCGAAAAGGGTTCTGAGGGATGCGCGGGAAACCGTTCGTCCTCCCCTCCTTGGAAAGGTGTTTGCCATGTTACAGGACAGCTTCGGGCGCGAGTTTCATTACTTGCGCCTGTCCGTCACCGACGTTTGCAACTTCCGTTGCACCTACTGCCTGCCCGATGGGTATGAAGGCAAGCCCGACCGTGCCTTTCTGAGCCTGGATGAGCTGCGCCGGGTCGTTGCCGCCTTTGCCGCCACCGGCACCACCAAGATCCGCATCACCGGCGGCGAACCATCGGTGCGCGCCGATCTGCCCGACATCATCGCGGCGGTGAAGGCGACGCCCGGCATCCGCACCGTGGCGCTCACCACCAACGGCTACAAGCTGCCCGAGCGCATCGACGCCTGGGCCGCGGCCGGGCTGGATGCGCTCAACCTCAGCATCGACAGCCTGGACCCGGCGATGTTTCACGCCATCACCGGCCACGCGCGTTTGCAGGAGTTGCTCGACGGCCTCGACCGCGCGCTGGAACTGGGCATGGCGACGGTCAAGGTGAACACCGTGCTGCTGCGCGGCTGCAACGACAACCAGATCGACCGCTTCCTCGCCTGGCTGCGGGACAAACCCCTCACGCTGCGCTTCATCGAGCTGATGCAGACTGGCGACAACGGCGAGTTTTTCCGCCGCCACCATGTCGCCGGCGAAGATCTGCGCCGCCGCCTGCTGACCGAGGGCTGGACCCAGACCATCCGCGCGCAAGATGCCGGTCCGGCGCAGGAATTTCACCATCCGGATTACCGGGGGCGCATCGGCCTGATCATGCCCTACAGCAAGGACTTCTGCGCCACCTGCAACCGGCTGCGCATGAGCGCCATCGGCAAGCTGCATCTGTGTCTGTTTTCCGAAAACGGCATCGACCTGCGCCACCTGTTGCAGGCCGACGACCAGCGCGACGAGCTGATCGCGTTTTTGCGCGCGCGGCTGGCGGACAAGAAAGTCAGCCATTTTCTCCAGGACGGTTTCAGCGGCGGTACCCGCCACCTCGCCATGCTCGGCGGCTGAAGGAGGACATCCGATGACCAAAGTCTATGCCGACCAGTTCGTGCCGCTCCGCATCGCGGTGCTCACGGTCTCCGACAGCCGCACCGAGGCCACCGACACCTCGGGCCAGTTGCTGGTGGAAAAACTCCACGCCGCCGGCCACCGGCTCGCGGAAAAATTGATTCTCCAAGACGATCTCTACCGCATCCGCGCCCAGGTCGCGGTCTGGGCCGCCTCCGACGACGTGCAGGTGGTCATCATCACCGGCGGCACCGGGTTTACCGGGAGGGATTCGACGCCCCAGGCGGTGGCGCCCTTGTTCGATGTGACGGTCGAGGGTTTCGGCGAACTGTTCCGGCAGATTTCCCACCGCGACATCGGCTCGTCCACGGTGCAGTCGCGGGCGCTGGCCGGCCTCTCCAATGGCACCCTGATCTTCTGCGTGCCCGGCTCCACCAACGCCTGCCGCACCGCCTGGGACGGCATCATCGCCGAGCAGCTCGACGCCACCCACCGCCCCTGCAACTTCGTCGCGCAGCTCAAGCAGGTGCAGGGCGCCGACTGCGGCACCCGGGAGGCGTCATCGTGAGCGGCCTCTCGCACCTCAATGCCGCCGGCGAAGCCAGCATGGTGGACGTCAGCGGCAAGGCGGTCACCACCCGCGTCGCCCGCGCCGAAGGTTTCGTCGCCATGCAGCCCGAGACGCTCGCGCTGATTCGCAGCGGCGGCCACGCCAAGGGCGATGTGCTGGCCACCGCGCGCATCGCCGGCATCATGGCAGCCAAACGCTGCGCCGAGCTGATCCCCCTGTGCCATCCGCTGATGCTGTCAAGGGTGCAGGTCGAATTCGCGGTGCGGGACGACGGCGTCCGCATCCAGGCCGAATGCAAACTCGACGGCAAGACCGGCGTCGAAATGGAAGCGCTCACCGCGGTGTCCGTCGCCGCCCTGACCCTGTTCGACATGTGCAAGGCGGTGGATCCGGGCATGGAGATCGGCGCCATCCGCGTGCTGTCGAAGGACGGCGGCAAGACCGGCCGCTGGGAGCGCAGCAGTGATTGAAGTGCTGTTCTTCGCCCGGCTGCGGGAAACCCTGGATCTGGCGCGGCTCGTGCTGGACCTGCCGGAACCCACCACCGTCGGCGCGCTCAAGGCGCAACTCGCCGCGCGCGGCGCGCACTGGCAGACCCAGTTTGCCGGGCGCCAGGTGCTGGCGGCGGTGAATCAGGAAATGGCGGACGATGCCACGCCGATCCGCCCCGGCGACGAAGTGGCCTTTTTCCCGCCGGCGACGGGAGGCTGAGCGTGACCGATGACGTGCGGATTTTGACGACGGCCCTCGATCCCGCCGCGCTGACCGCGGAACTGGTAGAAGACCGCGCCCACAGTCAGGGCGCACTGGTGACCTTCGTCGGCATGGTGCGGGACTTGAGCGACAACCCGGTCAGTGCCATGCAACTCGAACACTATCCCGGCATGACCGAGAAATCCCTGGCCGCCATCATCGGCCGGGCACGGGCGCGCTGGCCCCTCGGTCGCGTGCTGATCGTCCACCGCGTCGGCATGCTCCATCCCGGCGAACCCATCGTGTTCGTGGGCGTCACCGGCAGCCACCGCCGCGAAGCCTTCGCCGCCTGCGAGTTTTTGATGGACTACCTGAAAACTGAGGCGCCGTTCTGGAAAAAGGAAATCACGCCCGAAGGCGAACGCTGGGTGGAAGCCAAACAGAGCGACGGCGAAGCGGCACAACGCTGGCGAGCCGCCCAGCAACAGCAACAGTGATTTCACTCCCACCGTGAAGGCCATCGGCGCCCTGCTCGCCGGTGGACAGTCCCGCCGCATGGGCGCCGACAAGGCGCTGCTGCCGGTCGGCGCCGGCACCCTGCTCGATCACATGCTCGCCAAACTGCGCGCCCTGGATCTCGCCGAAGTGGTGGTCTGCCGCGATGCGCCCGGCTGCATCGCCGACCGGATTCCCGGGCAGGGCCCACTCGGCGCGCTGCACAGCCTGGGCATCCATTACCCCGGTCGCGACCTGCTGATAGTGCCCGTCGATATGCCGCTGCTCGCTGCCGGCACGCTTGCGGCCCTGCTCGCCGCGAGCAACGCAGCGCAGCGGCCGCGCCATTACGCGGGTTATCGGCTGCCGCTGTGGCTGCCGCTTTCCCCCGCAGCGATCCGCGCGATCGCAACGCGGGTGACCGATCCCGCCGCCGATCGCTCGCTTGCCGCGCTGCTGCGCGAACTGGGCGCGGAAACCCTGCCGCTGCACCCGCCGGAAACCGAATTCGCCAACGTCAATACGCCGACGGAATGGGCGCTCATCGTGCAGAGGCTGATCGCGCCCTGCTGATTGCAGAAAGACGGTCACCCGGCGTTTGCGAGAATCAAAACGCGGCGCCTGACAACGCCCACTGTAAAACCAAAATGGTTACTTCTTGGAACCAGCGATGCCGACGACACTAACCTTGAAGAGCATTCCTGATGAGGTGTACGAGCACTTCAAAGCGGCCGCAATTTCACACCGGCGTAGCCTGAACAGCGAAGCAATCGTATGTCTGGAGTCGGTATTGCTTCCGGACAAAGTTTCTCCAGCTGACCGACTCGCTCGGGTACAGGCGCTTCGCGCATCAATGCCGCTGCGTAGCGCGGCACTCGCTCGGCCATTATCGCGTTGATACATCTCGCTTGCTGCGTGACTCGCGACGTTTTCAGCAGTCTGTCAGGGAAGCAGCTCAGGGCGCCAACTGCCGAATCGCCGTGCGCGTTGCGCCGAGCCGGTCGGAGTCGTTGACCGGGCTCACCGCCAGCAGCGGCAGCCGCGCCCCTGCGGCGCGAAATGCCGCGAGTTGCGAGCGGCACATCTGCGGCGAACCGTAGATACAGATCTGGTTCACCATGTTTTCGCTGATGCAGGCCGCGGCGGCGCGGCGGTCGCCGGTCTTCCAGGCCGCGGTCACCGCATCCATTTCGGCCTCGAAACCGCAGCGCCGCCACTGCAAGCGGTAGTTGGGCAGACGCGCAAAAAACGCCAGGTTGTGTTTGGCCGCCGAGATCGCGGCGCCGAGATTGTTCGACATGAAGGTCGGGATGCTGAGGATGCAGTCCAGTTGCACGGGATCGCGGCCGGCCGCGCTCGCGCGTTCGCGCGCGGATTTGAGCAGCACCTTGAGGTAATCCAGCGACGGCAGGAATGGCATGAGTCCGTCGGCCACTTCGCCCGCCACCTGTGCGCTTTCCACGGTGAGCGCGGCCACCAGTACCGGCACCGGCCAGGGGCAGGGACGCGCCGCGAACAGGGGATTGCGATCTTCGCCTGCCAGGATCTGTTTCACCTTTTGGGTGTAATCGCGCAAATAATCGCGGGGATTGTTCATCTCGATCCCCTGGGCTTTCAGCAGTTGCCGGTGGCTCATGCCCAGCCCCAGCACCAGCCTTCCTTCCGACAGCTCGGCGATGGTGGCGGCCGTCATCGCGGCGAGGAAAGGATGGCGGTAATAGATGTTGGCGATGTTGGTGCCCACCTGGATGCGCTGGGTGACCGCCGCAATGGCCTGGGCGCAGGCGAGCGCATCGCCGCGCCCCTCGTTGACCAGCACGGCGGCGAAGCCGTGCTCTTCGGCGAGCTGGCCGATGGCTGCCAGTTCCCGTGGCGGCGCCTCGGTGGCGGTGGAGAGAACCAGGCCGAGTGGAGTGGTGTTCATGGGGATTCCTCTTTGGTCTGTTATGGAGTTTGTTATTGGATTCCATACCGGTGCCAGCCATGGTCGGTCGGCCGCACTCCGCCGTCAAACCTCCCCGTAGCGGGTTGCGTGGCCAAGCCAGCGCTGAATCAGTGGCGTGATCGCTTGCGGATACTCGGCCATCAGGGTCGCGGCGCCGCGCTGCACGCTGCCGAGCAGACCGGCGTCGCGCTGCAAGTCGGCGATGCGCAGATTGATGTCGCCGGTCTGACGGGTGCCCAGTACTTCGCCGGGGCCGCGCAGTTGCAGGTCGCGCTCTGCGATCACGAAGCCGTCGTTGGTCTGGCGCAGGATGCGCAGGCGCTCGCGGGCGTGCTGCGACAGCGGAGTGCCATACAGCAGCACGCAGTGACTCTCGGCCCGTCCGCGTCCGACCCGACCGCGCAACTGGTGCAGTTGCGCGAGGCCGAGGCGCTCGGGATTTTCGATCACCATCAGGGTCGCGTTGGGCACATCGACGCCCACCTCGATCACCGTCGTCGCCACCAGTAGATCGATTTCTCCGGCCTTGAACGCCGTCATGGCGGCGGCTTTGTCGCCCGGCTTCATGCGGCCATGGACCAGCCCGATGCGCAAATCCGGCAGTGCCTGCGCCAGCTCGGCGGCCGCGGTCTCGGCGGCCTGGGCCTGGAGCACCTCGGAATCCTCGATCAGGGTGCAGACCCAGTAGGCCTGACGCCCCGCGCGACAGGCGCCGTGAATGCGCGCGATGACCTCGGTGCGACGGCTGTTGGCGATGGCGACGGTGTTGACGGGTTGCCGGCCCGGCGGCAGTTCGTCGATGGCGGAATAGTCGAGATCGGCGTAGCCGATCATCGCGAGGGTGCGGGGGATGGGCGTCGCGGTCATGATCAACTGGTGCGGCATGGTTCCGGCGCAGCCTTTTTCCCGCAGCGAAAGGCGTTGATGGACGCCGAAACGGTGCTGCTCGTCGATGATGGTGAGGCCGAGGCGGGCAAAGGTCACCTCGTCCTGGAACAGCGCATGGGTGCCGATGGCGAGCCGGGCGCTGCCGTCGGCGATGGCGGCCAATTGCACGGCGCGCGCGCGGCCCTTGAGCCTGCCGGTCAGCCAGGCGCTGTGGATGTCGAGCGGACGCAGCCAGTGTTCGAGGGTATCGCGGTGCTGCTCGGCGAGGATCTCGGTGGGCGCCATCAGGGCTGCCTGAAAGCCGGCGCCCACCGCCTGCATCACCGCATGGGCGGCAACGGCGGTCTTGCCGGAGCCGACATCGCCCTGGAGCAGGCGCAGCATGGGCACGGGCTGGGCGAGGTCGGCGGCGATCTCGCGGCACACGCGCTGCTGCGCGCCGGTCAGCGTAAAGGGCAGGCTATCGAGAAAGCGCCGTTCCAGCTCGGCGGGTGCTTTCAGCATCGGCGCGCGCTGGCTGCGCACCCGCGCGCGCAACTGTTGCAGGCTCAGGTGGTGGGCCAGCAGCTCCTCGAACGCCAGGCGCCGCTGGGCGGGGTGTTCGCCGCGCAGCAGCAGATCGAGGGGCGCGTCCGGCGGCGGTGCGTGCAGGTAGCGCACCGCGTCCGCGAGCGGCGGCAGATCCGGGCGCACCGCCGCCGGCAGCCAGTCGTGAAGCAGCGCGCGGTGGGGGCCATCGGTCGCGCTGGCGAGGGCGAGCGCCTGGGTCATGAGTTGCCGCAGCCGCGGCTGGGTCACGCCTTCGCCGGCGGGATAGACCGGAGTCAGCGCTTGTTCCAGCGGCGCCGGCGCGGCGCCATCAAGCACATGGTATTCGGGGTGGTACAGCTCCAGGCCCGCCGGGCCGAGTCGCACCTCGCCGTAGCAGCGCAGGCGCGTGCCGCGTGTCAGGGCATTGCGCTGGCTCGCGGAGAAATGGAAAAACCGCAGCGTGACGACGCCCGAGCGGTCGCCCAGCTTGCAGATCAGGCTGCGCCGGCGGCCCTGGACGATATCGGCGCCCAGCACTTCGCCTTCGATCACCACTTCGACGAGCTGCCGCAACGCGGCGATGGGCGTGATGCGGGTGCGGTCGAGGTAACGGGTCGGCAGGTGGAACAACAGATCCTGAACGCCGTGGATGCCGATCCGCGCCAGCCGGTCGCGCAAGTGCGCGCCCACGCCGCGCAGGCTGGTGATGGGCAGTTGATGGGCGGGCTGGGCGGAATCGGCAGTCATGCGGCGACTTTAGCAGGCTCTTGCCGCCGCATTGGAAAACCAAGGCTGTTCCCTCGCCAGGGAATGAAGGCCTGAAAGCAATCCGTGATCAGTGCCGGTGGGAGGCGCCGTCCCCGCCGGCACGGGCGGCATCAATCACCCCAAGCGGCCGATAGCCCGAATCACTGAATCGGTCTGCTCCAGCGGCAGCATATGCCCGGCCTTTTCGATCACGATCAATTCGCTGCCGGCGATACCTTTTTTGAAGGCTTCGCCATAGGGCAGCGGCGTCAGGCGGTCGGACGCGCCCCACACCAGCAGGGTTTTCGCCTGGATGCGGTAGAGGCGTTCGCTCAGGCCGCGATCCGCAATCGGAAACAGTATCTTGCCGGCCATGCCGAGTTGGCGGGCGTTCTGCACCAGGAAGTTCTGCAGGAAGGTGAGGTCGGAAAAATCCGCGCCCGCGGTCATCATTGCGGCGCCGGCCTCGACGTCGTGAAACAGCACGGCGGGCAGTTCGTAGGGCACCATCGAGAAGATGTCGGGCATCGGGTATTCATCCAGCCACAGCCCAGGCGGTCGATGTCGTGGGGTGCGATGGCCGCCATTTCCGCCGCCATCATGCCGCCCATGGAGTGACCGACGACGATGGGTTTGCGCAGCCCGAGCGCGTCCAGCACATCGTAACTGTGCAGGGTGAAATCGAGCATGGTGCGAATGCTCTCGCACTCGTCCGATGCGCCGTAACCCGGCAGCAGGGGCGCGTGTACGCGGTACTTTTGCGCGAGCGCGGTCAAAAAAGGATCTTCGGCGGTGACGCCGCCGGCACCGTGGAGGAAGAACAGATCGGGGCCATTGCCGCCGCTCAGTACATCGACCACCGCGTGATGGGTTTTGATTTTGTTCAGGCTCAGGGCAGTCATCAGCGGTTGCCTCCGATGGCGGCGTTGTAGTCGGACACGGGGCCGGGCGTGGCGCGCTTGGTCAATGGCTGGCACCAGAAGCGGGTGTCGTCGGCGTATTCGGGCCACATGTTGCGCAGTTTGGGCATGACTTTTTCGGCGAACAGCCGCGTCGAGTATTTGGTTTTTTCGAGCGGCATGTCGCCGACGTGCATCAGGCAGAAGATGTTGCCGACGCGCAGACCCTTGATCAGGTCTTCCATGCGCTCACGCACGGTGTCGGGGCTGCCGGCAATGATGAAGCCGCCCTCGACCAGATCCTTCCACGACATGTGGGAGGCCTCCTCGAAATTGGGCGAAAACTGCGACAGCGCGCCGGACTTGATGGTCTTGATGGTGCGATAGCCCGGCGCATCGGCAAAGCCGGGGGCGATGTGCAGGCAGCGGTTGAAGAAATAATTGACGTGCTCGGAGTAAAGCTCTTCCGCCTGGGCATCGGTTTCGGCGACGCAGATGGTCTGCGCGAAGCCGGCGCGATAGGGCGAGGCATCGGGTTCGTTGCGTTCGGCGAGACGGTCCCAGTAACCCTGCAACAGCGCCTTGGCGCGGATGTAGCCGGAAAAGCTCAGGTACGAATAGGAATAGACGTTGTCGAGACAGAAGTCATAGGTCTCCACCGAGCCGCCGCCGGGAATGTGAATGGGCGGCGGGTTCTGGATCGGCTTGGGCCAGGTGTTGACGTGGCGCAGCTTGGTGTAGCGGCCGTTCCAGGCGAAGGGTTCGGTCTCGCGCCAGGCCTTGCGCACCAGATCGTGGGCTTCCTGATAGCGCTCGCGGGTCAGCGCCGGGATGTCGCCATAGCAGAAGTTGGTGTCCATCGAGGTGCCGACCGGGAAACCCGCCACCAGCCGCCCGCCGGTGATGACATCGAGCATCGCGAATTCTTCGGCGACGCGAATCGGCGGGTTGTACAGCGACAGCGAATTGCCCAGCACCACCACGGCGGCATTGAGTGCGCGGCGCGAAATGGCGGCCGCCATGATGTTGGGCGAGGGCATCAGCCCGTAGGCGTTCTGGTGGTGTTCGTTAACGCCGATGCCGTCGTAGCCCATCGCGTCGGCGTATTCCAGCATGTCGAGATACTGGTTGTAGACATCGTGACCCTTGACCGGATCGTACAGCTTGGCATCGATATCCACCCACACCGAGCGGTGTTTCTTGCGGAAATCCGCGGGCAGATGCGGCCAGGGCATCAGATTGAACCAGGTGAACTTCATGGTGACCCCCGTGATGCGATTGCCGCCGACGCTCCCGCGGCGGTGATCGCACGATGTTATGGATAGGCCGGACGCGTTTGTTGGTGACGCCGGTCAGACTGGAACCCGCTAGATGCAACCCTCGGGGCTGCACTGCGCGGCGGTAGTGTCGCCGGCTTGGGTTGCGGCCCGGTCGAGCAGGTGCAGGAAAGTTTCCTCGGACTGCGCGCCGGACAGTGACAGTGTGCCGGCGAAGACGAAGAAAGGCACGCCGGTGACGCCCTGGTCACGGGAATAAGCCATGCGGTCGAGTACTTCCGTGCGGCCGTCCGGTCCCGCCAGCCGCTCCGCCAGGGTGTTGGCGCCGGGCAGGCCGACCTCGCCGGCAATGACGGCGAGGGTTTCCGGATTGCCGACATCCCGGCCGGCGCAGAAATACGCTTTGAACAAGGCCTCGACCATGGCGTCCTCGCAGCCCGCCGCACGGGCCCATTCGATCACGCGGTGCGCGTTCAGCGTATTGGCGCCGCGGGCGATGCGATCGAGTTGAAACTCGATGCCGACGGCCTTTCCCGCCGCGGTCAGGCGCGCGAACATGCCTTCGATCATCTGGCGCCCGTACTTGCGCTCGATGGTTTCGCGGTAGGGATAGCCCTCGGCCGGCGCTTCCGGATGCAGTTGATAGGGAAACCAGCGAATCTCCGTTTGCAGTTGCGGGCGCTTGGCGAGCGCGCGCTCCAACTGTTTTTTACCGACGTAACACCAGGGACACACCACGTCGGAAATGATGTCGATCTGCATGACTACGTTCCTCCTGAGCCTGAAAACAAGTGTTTCGATAGCAGTGTGCGGCGCAGCATCGGAGCTGGCGCCGCGTTACAGGACCATGATCGCGTCCATTTCCACCTGGGCGGCCCGCGGCAGCGCGGCCACGCCGATGGCGGCGCGCGCGGGATAGGGCGCCGAGAAATAGCCGGCCATCACCTCGTTGACGAGGGCGAAGTGACCGAGATCGACCAGAAAAATGTTCAGTTTGACGATGTCGGCGAGCGAACCGCCGGCGGCCGCGCAGACGGCGGCGAGATTGTCGAACACGCGCGCGATCTGGGCGCGCATGTCGCCGTCCACCAGTTGCATGCTGACCGGGTCGAGGGGAATCTGTCCCGAAAGATACACCGTGGCGCCGGTGCGGATTGCCTGGGAGTAGGTGCCGATGGCGGCGGGCGCGCAGTCGCTGTGAATGACGGATTTTTCAGCCAAGAAGCACCTCGGGTTTCAGTTTTTGACGCGCTGCACCGAGCGCACGGGTTTAAGCGTCCGGATGCGGCGCATGATGTTGGCGAGGTGAACGCGGCTGCGCGCGGCGAGCACGATGTTGACCATGCTGGCGGCGTCGCGATCACCCACATTGATGCGCTCAATGGTGGCATCCTGCTCGGCAATCCGGCTCGCCAGCGTGGCGATGATACCGCGCTCGGATGCCACCGCCAGCTTCAGCTCCACCGGAAATTCACCCTTGACGGTGGGCGACCATTGCA
>ERZ795044.3211-NODE-3211-length-13811-cov-7.182757_pt1 | contig 13811 bp, 10 predicted proteins | sample MGYA00375128_ERZ795044 | MGnify/ENA primary metagenome ERZ795044 (study PRJEB30173, sample SAMN05720213) | anaerobic digester metagenome | isolation source: active sludge of municipal wastewater-treating anaerobic digesters | place: USA | collected 2014-12-22 ... | reverse complement strand
GCAGCAGGCGCAGCGTCCCCGTGTCGCCCGCGGCGACGGCGTAGCCGAAGGGCGGCGGGCGACGCACGGTCGCCTCGAAGCGGTCGAACACCGGCATCCGCTCAGTGCGATAACGGCCGGTGCGCCGCAGGCCGCGCCGCACGCCGGGCTCGCGCCCGACCGTGTCGGTGGAGGGCTCGAGTTGCTCGACGATGACGTCCGCGTCGAAGGGGCGCGTCGTTAGGCGCGCGCGCACCGGCACGTCGGCCACCCGCGCCGGATCCCACGCGCGTAACGTCCCCTCGGTGCGCCGGACCTGCGCCTGGATCGCCCCCCCGCGCTCCGCCACCACCGACAGGAGCTCGCGTACGAAGGCGTACGTCGCCTTCACGCGCACCTCGAACGGATCGTGCGAGTACGCCTCGCTGAGGATCGAGATCCCGCCGCGCAGGGCGTAGTAGTTGGTCCCGAAGCGGGGGCGATGGTCGTAGGTGAGCCATCCCTTGGGGACGCTGGCCGGCCCTTCGTCACCGGCAAAGTTCCCGTAGGGGAAGGTCGTGATGCCGTGGCGCTCGCGCGTCCGGCGCTGGACGTCGGGGAGGAGCGAGTCGCGCGCGTAGGCGCCGCCGAACGTCGCCCCGGGCAGTTCCGCCGCCGGGTTGAGCGACGGCGAGTAGGTCAGGTTGTAGCCGTGGTACGACCCGTTGGTCGTGTGCAGGTCCACGAAGACGTGCGGCGCCCAGGCGGTGAACATGGCGAGCGACGCACGCGTCTCCGGGGCATCGACCTTCATGTAGTCGCGATTGAGGTCGAAGCCGCGCGCGTTGGGCCGCTGCCCCACCATCTCGGGACCGTTCTGTGCGCCCCGGTTGCGTGCCTGATGATCGAATCGCTCGTTACCGTCGCCGTTGTAGATGGGGACGGCGATCAGGATCAGGGAGTCCAGGACGTTGCGCCGCGGCTCGGCAGTGAGGTCGCGCAGGAGCGCCTGCAGCGCCTCTTTCCCTTCCACCTCGCCCGCGTGGATGTTGCCCTGGACATACACCACCGGGCGCCCGCTCCGCCGCGCGTCCTCGGGCGTGCGCACGAGCGGACGCGAGGCGATGACGTACGGAATCGTCCGCCCTTCGGTCGTCGTGCCCATCGAACCGATCGCGATGGAGGCGCCTGCCGCGCGCAGCGAGTCGAGAAAGGCGACCACGTCGGCGTGCGTCGACGTCTCGCGGAACGCGGTGCGCTCGGCGCGGGTGCGCGGGAGTGCGGCGCCGGCCACGAGGCGAGACGACGACGAGGTCGTCGACGTGGCGGTGTCGGTCGTCCGCGAGGCGGAGGCGCAGGCGGTGAGGGCAAGTGCCGCCGCGAACCTCGCGAAGGTGCGCAACGCGAGGGTACGGTGGGGACGATTCGGGTACCGCGTGTCGCGCGCGGTGGGGGTATGCTGTTGTTGGGGGGGGCCCCCCGCGGTGCTCACTTCGGTCATCGCATCCTCGCTCTCATGTGCACTGCCGTTCGACCCTCGTCCTTCCTTCCTACGCGCGCGCACCACGCAGTGCTCGCGCCGGATCCCGACGACTCGGTCCGGTGCCTCTCCGGCGGGGGCGAATCGCCCCCCGCGATGCGACACCGCCCGTACGTCGGCCTCACGTGGCCGGCCTCCATTCGCGGGCCCGCGTCACCCACCGGGTCGAAGCCGCAGCTCCCTCCCCCACACCTCGCGATACAGTCCGGCGAAGACGAAGCGGCGCCCCGCCGCCCCCACCCCGACCTGCGGCTCGTAGTGCGCGCGCACGTCGGCCAGCGGGCGAATCATCCGCGACAGCGAGCGCTCCACACCGTCCAGCAGGTACTCGCCTTCCCCGTCGCGAAAGGTCACCCACGCATGTCGCCCGATTGCCGCGTCGGGGAGGCGTCGCACCCCCACGACGAAGTCGGCCTCGTAGCGCGCCTCGAGGAGCTGTCGCCAGGCCCAGAGCGAGAAATCCTCGCAGTCGCCGCTTCGCAGCAGTTCGAACGTCGTCGGGTGCAACCAGTGGTCCGCCTCGCCGAGGAGGTGCGCATCGTCGGCATACCGGCAGTGCAGGAGCCACTCCGCCACCTCCGCTGGCGTCGCGCGCCGCACTCGGCACGTCCCCGACAGGTAGTCGCGAAAGTCGCCCGCCCCTGGCCCAAACGCCCGCAGCGGCGGCTCGAGGTCGAAGCGATGCCACGGATCGCGCGCGCCCAGTGCCACGCGCTCGGCGTGCGCGAGCCCCGTCGCCTCGCGCACCCACTGCACGATGGATACGAGCCCCGACATGCCGTTAGCGTCCCCCGCCGGAGCGGTCGGTCGCGCGCCGAGCACTCCACGGCGCCACGGTTCCTCGGTCGGCGGCCGTCATCGGACGATGATCAGCCCGACGTCACCGGTGAACTCGTCCTTCACCTTGGCGAGGTTCACCGGCACGTCGAACTCCTCGCGATTGAGCCGCAGGTTGATGCGGTGAATACCCGGCGTGACGTGGTAGTAACCGCGCCACTCGCCGTTGGGCTGGCGAATGAGTGGAACCGGGACCCACTCGGTGAAGTCGCCCAGGAGTTCGACCGTGCGGATCCCCGGCGCCCAGACGCGCACTTCGCGAAGCGAGAGCGAATCCAGCGGCGGGCCGATGACGAGCGCGAGCCGTTCGGTGATCGGCAGTTCCGGTCGCTCGGGCGGTGGGGGGGCCAGTGGGCGGGCGGGGCGCGCCCGCAGCGCCTTGAGTCCTCCCGTCGGGAGGCGGAGGGCGAAGGCGGCGTATCGTCCGCCGGGGAGTCCCTGGATGAGGTCGATGGGATAGGAGCCGACGCTGGCGGTCGCGAGGGCGCCGGCGCGCAGCGACCAGGTGGTCGTCAGCGAGCCCCACCCTGCCGTCCCCTGCTGGGCTTCCCCCAGTCGCACGCCTAGCGAGGCGTCGTACGTCACCCGTCCGCGGCTCCACGACACCGTCGCCTCGTTGTCGCCCAGCACGTCGCCGTACTGGAGTTGCATGGGGGTCGCGGTGTACGAGACCACGGCGTCACCCACCCGGGCCCATCCGCCGGCGTCGCCCAGGACGGTGGTGCGCCAGGCGAAGCCATCGAAGGTTCGCGTGATCGCGGCACCGCCGCGCACCGAGTAGTCGTCGGCGAGGAGATGGAGGCGCGCCTGGCTCAACAGCTGCAACGTGGGCATGAACCCCTGTTGCGCGGTGCTGGTGGTGTTGAGCGAGAGTTCGCCGCGCACGGCGCGGAACCACGGGCGCAGGATCCCACCGGCGGCAATGGGGGCGGAGAAGCGCGAGCCGGTCAGCCCCCCCTGCATCGACCAGCGCCCGTCGTTGAACAGCGAGACGAGCCCGGTGGCGAAGAGCGAGCCCGAGGCGCGCTCAAGGGCCAGCGTCTCGGTGAGGGTGAGCGCGCCTAACGTTAACCCGTTGCTGTAGTCGACCGTGGCAAAGCCGACGTCACGCGTGCGCACCGGTGCCTGTGCACCGAGCGGCGAAACGGCGGAGACCAGCAGGCACCAAAGCAGTCGCGCGGCGGGGCAGAGCGCCCCGCCGCGCACGATGTGTGGCGGAATACGGCGTGGGGTTGGTTACGGGCGCTTTTTCGGCTTCCCGCGCGGCGCCGCCGGTGCCTCACCGGCACCAGAGACGTTGTTGCTCCCCTGCACAGCCCCGACCGCGGTCGGGTTGAGCGCTGGATCACCGGCGCGGGTGGAACCGCGCACCGAAGGTAACGCGCTCCCCGGAGCCCCGCCATTGGCCGCGGTCGTCGCGTCGGCGATCTGCCGCTCGAGCCCTTGGCCACGCAGCGACGCCGCGGTGGCCGCCGACATGCCGCCGGAGATGTCGCGCTCGACATCCTGACGCAGCCTGGCGAACTGGTCCTCACTCGCCGAGGCGAGCACCAGGTTCACGATGACCGGCGAGATGGTGTCGGCCGGGACGCCGCGATTGACGAGATAGTTCATGACGTCGAGCGCCATCGCGTAGCGCACGCCGTTCCTGGTGGCGCGCAACCGCTCGAGCTGACGCACATTGACGCCGTTACGCAGCGCATGCGCTCCCGCCACCACCTCTGCATCGGGCGACCCGGGGCCTAACGCCTGCCGTGCCTTGCGCAGGTCGTCGGCCCATCCACGCACGACCGAGACGATCTGCGACCCCGTCGCCCGCTTGCTGGCCCCTTCGAGGGCACGATCGACGAGCGGCTCGGTCGGGACCCCCGACTTGCGCGCGCTCTCGATGATCGCGTCGACCGCATCACGCGTCTCGCGATCGAGGCGGTTCGTTAGGCGTGGATCGCTGGCTTGCGGCGTGAAGGCGTTGAGTGCCAGCGCACCCGTGAAGACGAACGCCAGGCGGGACAGGGAAGGCATGGATCAGTCCCGGTGCTCGACCGTGATGACCGAATTGGCCGAGCCGAAATCGCTCGACGTCTGCGGCCGCGTGGGATCGGTGATACGGAGCTTCCCGTCCACCTCGAACTGGTATTCGTAGCGTCCGGGCGGAAGCGGGACGGTGATCGACCATGCGCCGTCGTCCGACACACGTTCCATCTTGAAGCGCGAGGCATCCCAGTCGCTGAAGTCACCCACCAGCGACACGGAGGTCGCGTTGGGGGCGATGAGCAGGAACTGCTGCAGCTCGAGGGCACTGGGGTCACGCGTGACGTCCGCCACCGGCTGGAGCGCCGGCGCACTGTCCTGCTGCACCGCGACCGTCGCCGCTTCTTCCGCGCCCGGCTTCGCCGCCTTCATGGTCACGACGCCGACGAGCGCTGCGGCGGCCGCCAATCCGGCCACCTGCGACACGGAGAAGTTGAAGGTGCGCCGATACCACGGACGCGCCGAGCGATGCACGGTGATCGGAATGACCGCCGGCTCGAGCGCCGCCATGACGCGCTCGTCGAAGCGCGCATCGATACTGACCGGGGCTCTGAGCTCCCGGGCAATCTCGGCAATGAATGGGTCGAAGTCGTCGTCGTGTACCATCACCGTTGGACCTCCTGCAATAGCGCCCGAAGGCGTTCGCAGGCTCGCTTGACTCGCATTTTCAGCGCGGACACTCCCACCCCGGTGAGCTCCGCTATCTCTTCATACCCCAGCTCTTCCACATGCTTCAACAAGAAGGCCTCGCGCTGGTCCTCCTCGAGCATCAGCAGCGCTCGCTGGATTTCCTCACGCCATGCCGTCTGGTCTTCCGGGTGCTCCTCGGAGGCATCGAGCAACGCGACGTCGTCTCGCACGAACGTCCGTTCCCTGCGCCCCCGCCGAGTCCCCGCCGTTCGACAGCGATTTGCCAGGATGCGAAAGAGCCACGAGCCGAACCGCACCGGGTCATCGCACTTGGCCAACGACCGGTAGGCCCGAAGGAAGGCATCCTGCAACGCCTCCTCCGCATCCTCCCGATTCCCGAGCATTCGCACGGCGTACCGTGTGAATTGCGCCCGGTAACGTCCGACGAGGATGGCGTACGCGGCGGTGTCACCCGCCACGACCCGCGCCACGATCTCGGCGTCGTCGTTGTCGCTCTGTAATGGAAGACCCTGCGATATCGCCATTGGTCAATATCAAGTAACAACGCGCCGGACTCTACTTCGTAAGTGATTGTTTTACAAACACTTACGGCTGAAAACTCGCGCGGGATCCTTGCGCCCCGCACCGTCGCCGCGCCCTCCATCGGCCACGCCGGTCGGTGGCTCCCCGACAATCTGGCGGGTCGGCGCCCCGCGGGCGAGGGCGTATTGGGCGCGTGATCCCGGTCGTTAGGCGTTGGTGCGCTGGATCACAACGGCCGCGCGCCGGACGGGTGGAAACGCTCGCCCTTTCGCGCCATCCGCACCAACAGATCGGCGGGCGCAAAGCGACCACTAAACCGGGAATTCAACTCCTCCAGCCGTTCCACCACGCGCGCCGCCCCCACCGCGTCGATGTACCGGAAGGGGCCACCGCGAAACGGCGGGAAGCCGATGCCGAACACGGCGCCGATGTCGCCATCACGCGCCGAGCGCACGATCCCCTCCTCGAGGCAGCGCACGGCCTCGTTCACCATGCTCAGCACGCATCGCTGCTGGACCTCCTCGGCCTCGACCGCGACGCGCTGCGCCCCGCCAGGGGTGAACGCATAGATCGAGTCGTCGACGCCGCCCTTCTTGCCGTCCTCATCATACAGGTAGAAGCCCTTCCGCCCCTTGCGGCCGAGCCGGCCGGACTCGACGACCTTGCGCAGCGTGGTCGATGGCATGAGGCGTTCGCCAAACGCCTCGACGAAGATCGGGCCGGACTTTCCCGCGATGTCCAGGCCAACTTCGTCGAGCAGGGTGAGGGGACCCACGGGGAAGCCGAAGTCGAGGATGGCGGTATCGACGGCATCGATCGCCGCGCCGCCGTCCACCAGCCGGCCTGCTTCGTTGAGGTAGGGTGAGAGGATGCGGTTGACGTAGAAGCCGGGCGCGTCCTGCACCACGATCACCGTCTTGCCGAGCTGCTTGCCGTAGGCGACCGCCGTCGCCGTGACCTCACGCGCTGTCTGCGGGGTCACGATGATCTCGAGCAGCGGCATCTTGTGGACCGGCGAGAAGAAGTGCATCCCGAGGACGCGCTCCGGCCGCTGTGACGCGGCGGCGATGCGGGCGATGGGGATGGTGCTCGTGTTGGACGCCACGATGGCGTGCGGCGGGATGACGGCCTCCACCTCGCGCACGACCTGGTGCTTCACGTGCAGGTCCTCGAAGACCGCCTCGATGACGAGGTCGACGTTGCCGAAGCCGGAATAGTCGACCGTCCCTCCCGCCAGGAGCAACTGGTCGTCCATCTGCTGCCGGGTGATGCGTCGCTTGCTCACCGACTCCCGCAGTACCTCGCGGATCGCGGCGAGCCCCTTCCCCACGCGCCCGACATCGGCGTCCTTGAGTCGCACCATGGTCCCCTGCTGCACCGCGATGGTGGCGATCCCCGCCCCCATGAATCCCGCGCCGAGCACCCCCAGCTTGCGCACGGGCATCGTGCTCACCGGTGCATCGCCAACGCCGCTGTCCTTCTTGAGGGCCGTGCTGGCGAAGAAGATGCCGATCAGCTCGCGCGAGATGGCGGTCATCGCCATCTCGCCGAAGAGGCGCGCTTCCTCGCGGTACCCCCGCTCCCGATCCTGGTAGCCGGCGGCGACCGCCTCGATTGCCGCCAGCGGCGCGGGGTAGTTCCCGCGCGTCTTCTTGAGCGTCTGCTCGCGCGCCTGGCGAAAGACGATGGCGCGCCCGACCGGGTTGTCGTCGAGCAGGAGTGCCTTGGCGTCGTGCTTGCGCGCCTGCGGGTTGCGTTCGCGCGTTCCGTCGGCCAGCTCGCGCGCGCGCTGGATCGCCACGCGACGCAGCACCGCCGGGTGCACGAGTTCGTGCACGAGACCGATCTGCGCCGCCTTGCGCGCGCGCACGTTCTTCCCGGTCAGGATCATGTCGAGCGCCGCCTGCAGCCCGACGGTCTGGGGGAGGCGTTGGGTCCCGCCGGCGCCAGGGAAGATGCCTAACTGCACCTCGGGGAGTGCGAGCACCGTCTTCGGGTGTTCGGTGGCGATGCGATAGGCGCAGGCGAGCGCGGCCTCGAGCCCCCCGCCCATGCAGGCGCCGTGGATCGCCGCGACCACGGGGACCCGCAACCGCTCGAGGGCGTCGAGCATCGCGTGCCCATCGCGCGATGCCTTCTCCGCCTGCGCCGCGGTCGTCCAGGTGAGGAACTCCTCGATGTCGGCGCCGGCGATGAACGAGTCCTTCTTCCCCGACATGAGCACCGCCCCGACAATGGTCTGGTCGTGCTCCAACGTCCCGAAGAGGGCGAGGAACTCCTCCTTCACCGCCTGCGAGAACTTGTTGACGGACTCCCCGGGGAAATCGAAGGTGATGATGGCGATGCCATTCTCAACGGTCAGCGAGAGCGCGCTCATGGGGCAGTCTCAGATGGGATGACGGGATGACGAGCAGTCAGGAAGACGAGTTCGGCGGCCGACGCAGGGAGCGGCGATGAGCGAGGGGGAGCGTAACGCGAGGGGCGATCAGCCGTCTCCCCGTCGTTGGCTCTCCATCGCTCAGCTTCGTTCGACGACCATCGCGAAGCCCAGTCCACCCGCCGCGCACACCGTCATCAGGCCGAACTGCGCATCCCGGCGCGTGAGCTCGTGGCACAACGTGGTCGTGATGCGCGCGCCCGTGGCACCAAAGGGGTGTCCGATGGCGATCGAGCCACCCATCACGTTGAGCGTCGCGGGGTCGACCTCTCCCACCGGCTCGGCGAAGCCGGCGCGCGCCGCCCACTCCTTCGAGGCCAGCCCCTTCATGTTGGAGAGGACCTGCGCGGCAAAGGCCTCGTGCATCTCGACCAGGGCCATGTCCTTGAGCGTGAGTCCGGCGCGATGGAGGGCGACCGGCGCCGCGAGCACCGGGGCCATGAGCAGCTGCTCGCCGGGATCCACGGCGGCATAGGCGTACGACCGGATGTAGCCTAACGCCGGGTAGCCCAAGGCCCGCGCCCGGTCCTCGCTCATGAGGAGGACGGCGGCGGCACCATCCGTGAGCGGCGACGCATTGCCGGCCGAGACGCTGCCGTAGCGCTTGTCGAAGACCGGCTTGAGGGCGGCCAGCGCCTCGAGCGTGGTGTCGTCGCGAATCCCGTTGTCGCTGGTCAGCGCCGTCTCGAAGCGCGGCGGAACCCAGACCGGGGCGATCTCGCGCGCGAGGCGCCCATCGCGGCTCCCCTCGCTGGCGTTCCGATGCGAACGCAGCGCGAACGCGTCCTGCGCCTCCCGCGTGATTCCGTTGAGCTTCGCCATCTTCTCGGCGCTCTGCCCCATCGTCTCGCCGGTGGTAGGCTCGGCGATCGCCGGCGTCACCGGGATCAGGTCCTTCGGGCGGATGCGGGCCAGGGCCTGCACGCGCTGCGAGAGCGACTTGGCGCGCGACGCGGCCACGAGGGCGTCGGAGAAGCCGCGCGAGTGCAGGATCGGGACGTTGGAGAGCGACTCGGCTCCGCCCGCGATCATGATGTCGGCGTTGCCTAACGCGATCTGGTCGGCCGCATCGGTGATCGCCTGGTTGGCGCTGGCACAGGCGCGGCTCACGGAGTGCGCATCGACCCGCTTGGGGAGGTGCGGGATGAGCGACACCTCGCGCGCGATGTTGGGGGCGAGCACCGACGGGACCACCGTCCCGAAGATGAGGGCGTCGACCAGCTCACCGGAGAGGTTGGTGCGCTGCAGCAGTTCGGCCACGCACAGTCGCCCCAGTTCGATCGCCGAGAGCGACTTGAGTCCCGTCCCCGACCTGGCGAACGGGGTACGCACGCCGGCGACGATGGCGACACGGCGACCGATGCGAGAGGTCATGGCGAGACGGGAGTCGGGAGACGGGAGACGGGAGGGGAGTCGGGGGGTGGGGGTCGACGCTCCCGTCGCGTTCAATATTGCGAGTGCCCACGACCGGCGCATGTTGGGGATCGTCGCCACGCGCGCGGCGGCTCGTCAGCAGGTGCCGAGGGTCGCGCGTTGTTGTGACAGCACGGCCAGTAGCACGGCCAGTCGGCTAGCCGGTTTACACGGCCAGTCGCCTGGCCGGTTTGCACGGCCAGTCGCAAAGCCGACCGTCTCGGCGGCGGCGCGCTGGTCATCAGGCGTTTCCCCCAACCTTCCCCTCCCGCAATGCACCGTCTCGGTTCCCGACCGCTCGTCCTGCTCGCGCTCCTCTCGACGCCGCTCGCGGCGCAGCAACGGCCGCCGCAGGAGCGGCCGGCCCCCGCGAGCGCCGCTCCCGCAGGTGCGGCCCCCGTCGCAGCTCCCGCCCAGCGGGCGTCGGTCGACCCGGCGGGCGTCCGGATCATCGCCGACACCACCATCCGCTCGACCGACAACGTCACGATCAAGGGGAAGCCGGTCCCCTATCGGGTGACGGTGGGGACGCAGCCGGTGTGGGACGACAAGAACGTCCCGATCGCCTCGATGTTCTACACTTACTACGAACGCACCGACGTCACCAACCGCGACGCACGCCCGCTGGTGATCTCCTTCAATGGCGGCCCCGGCTCCGCCTCGGTGTGGATGCACATCGCCTACACCGGACCCAAGCAGCTGCGCATCGATGACGAAGGGTACCCGGTGCAACCGTACGGGGTGCAGGACAACCCCAACTCGATCCTCGATGTCGCCGACATCGTCTACATCGATCCGGTGAACACCGGCTTCTCGCGCATCATCGGCGACGCCAAGCGCGAGCAGTTCTTCGGCGTCAACGAGGACATCGCGTACCTCGCGCGCTGGGTCGATGCCTTCGTGACGCGGCAGGGGCGCTGGACGAGCCCCAAGTACCTGATTGGCGAGAGCTACGGGACGACGCGCGTGGCCGGTCTTGTCTCGCGGCTGCAATCGTCGCACTGGATGTTCTTCAACGGGGTGATCCTCGTGTCGCCGACGGGGCTCGGCGTGGAGCGCGACGGCCCGGTGTCGGCGGCACTCCGCCTGCCGTACTTCACGGCGACCGCGTGGTATCACAAGGCACTCCCGGCCGACCTGCAGGGGCGCGACCTGGAGCAGCTGCTGCCCGAGGTGGAGAGCTGGACGATCGACAAGCTCCTCCCGGGGATCGCGCGCGGCGGCTCGCTTCCGTCGGCGCAGCGCACCGAACTGGTGAAGCAGTTCGCCCGCTACAGCGGGCTCTCCGAGGGCGCGGTGTCGGAGCATGCCCTGGCAGTCCCGACGCAGTTCTTCTGGAAGGAGCTGCTGCGCACGCGTGGGGTGACGGTCGGCCGTCTCGACTCGCGTTACCAGGGGCTCGACCGCACCGACGCCGGCGATGCCCCCGACTTCGATCCCGCGCTCACCGCCTGGAACCACGCCTTCGCGCCAGCCATCAACCACTACCTGCGCGACCAGCTCAAGTTCAGGACCGACCTGCAGTACTGGCTCTTTGGCCCGGTCAATCCGTGGAACCGCTCGGGTGAGCAGACGGGCGAGCAGCTCCGTCGCTCGATGTCGGAAAACCCGTACCTGCACCTGATGGTGCAGTCGGGCTACTACGATGGCGGCACCGACTATTTCAACGCGAAGTACTCGATGTGGAATCTCGATCCCGCCGGCCGCGTGCAGGACCGGATGACATGGAAGGGGTACCGGTCGGGGCACATGATGTACCTGCGCCGCGATGACCTGGCGACGTCCAACGAGGACATCCGGCAGTTCATCGCCCGCACGACGCCCAAGGCTGGGCAGCCGGCGAAGCGTTAGGGGACGCCTCGGGGGTGTTGCACGCCGTGGCCTCGACGTAGGCTACGGCGTGCCTTCGTCTCGCCCCGTCCCTGCCCCCCTGCCTAACGGCGGCCACACGGCCTGCCCGCTGCGATGAGCGACGCCTCCTCGCGGCCGTGGCGCGACCACGCCGTCTCCGCCCTCGCCCGCGAGACCTTTGACCTGCTCGTCATCGGTGGCGGGATCGTGGGGTGCGGGGTGGCGCGCGACGCCGCGCTGCGCGGGCTGCGCGTGGCGCTGTGCGAGAAGGGCGACTTCGCCAGCGGGACGTCGAGCCGTTCGTCGCGCCTGGTGCACGGTGGGGTTCGCTACCTCGAGCATGGCCACTTGCACCTGGTGTTCGAATCGAGTCGCGAGCGGCGCCGCCTGCTGCGCATGGCGCCGCACCTCGTACGCCCGCTCGAGTTCACGTGGCCCGTCTACGCGGGGGCGCGCGTGGCGCAGTGGAAGCTGCTGGCGGGGCTCACGCTCTACGATGCGCTTGCCCTCTTTCGCAACGTGGGGAACCACCGGCGCCTGACGCCGCACGGCGTGATCGCGCGCGAGCCCGAGTTGTCGACGTTGGGGCTGGCGGGCGGTGCGATCTACTGGGACGCCGCGACTGACGACGCGCGCCTGACGCTGGCCAACGCCCTCGGGGCCGCCGATGCGGGGGCGACGGTGCTCAACTACGCCGAGGTGACCACGCTCGTTCGCGGCAACGTGCACGGCCGGGGGCGCGCCACCGGGGCGATCGTCCGCGATGGCGTGGGCGGGGGCGAAGTCACCGTGCGCGCGCGGTGCATCGTGAGTGCGGTGGGTCCCTGGACCGACACCGTGCAGCCGCTCGAGGGGGGTGAATCACACACGGGCGTGCTCGGCTCGGCGGGGGTGCACATCGCGGTCCCGCGCCTGCGGGTGGGGAACCGCGCGGCCGTCACGCTGGTCGCGCCGCAGGATGGGCGCGTGATGTTCGTCCTGCCGGCCGGGATGCAGACGATCATCGGGACGACGGAGACGCCGGCCGCACGCGGTCCCGACGACATCCGCCCCACGCGCGAGGAGGTGCGGTACCTGCTCGCCGCGTGCAACGCGAACTTCCCGGCGGCCCAGTTGCAGGACGACGACGTGATGTCGGCATGGTCGGGGATACGGCCGCTCGCGGCCACGCCCGGCGACCACGAGGCGGGGAGCGCGTCGCGGGAGCACACGATCGGCGAGGGGGCGCTTGGCGTCCTCTGGGTGACGGGCGGCAAGCTGACGACCTACCGGGCGATGGCGGAGGATGTCGTGGATCGCGTGTGCGCCGCGTTAGGCGAGACCGAGCGCCCCGGACGTCCACATCGCGAGGTCCTCCTCCCCGGCGGGGCGATGCAGTCGCTGGCGGCCACGGAACACGACGCGGAGGCCGCCATCGGCGACGCCGACGTCGCGCGCCGACTGGTCGGGGCATACGGGAGCGACTGGCGCGAGGTCTGGCGCCCCACGCGCGACGACGTGGCGCTGCGCGCACGCCTCGATGACGCGCTCCCCTACACGCTGGCCGAAGCGGTGCATGCCGTGACGCGCGAGATGGCCGTCACGCTCGGCGACCTCCTCATCCGCCGCACGCACCTGGCGTTCGAGTTGCGCGACCACGGCCTGGCCGCCGCGGTGCAGCTGGCGGAACGACTCGCGCCGCGTCTCGGGTGGGACGCGGCGCGGGTGACGCACGAACTGGGGCGCTACGAGCGCGAGGTGGCGCGGCTGTTCACGATCGAGTGAGGCCGCGCCCGGGCCGACGACGCCCGAGCGCTACGACTGCTTGAGCCGAGCGCGCACCGCCCCGACGAAGCGCGCCGCGTCGGCCGGATGGAACTGCTCGAGGAGCGGCGTCTCATCGGTCTTGAAGTTGTCGAAGGTCCACGTCGGCTTCTCGACATAATCAAAGCGAATCGCCCCGTGCTCGTACGCGATGCCGCGAAGGGCCGACACCGGGAAGCCACGCGCCTTGTCGAAGACCTCGGAGAGGCCGGCGGAGACGGACTTCTCGACCACCCCCTTCATCACCTCCGCAAACGCCCCTCCGTCCTTCTCGGACGAGTCCTTGGCCATCTCGTTCTTCAACTCCGCCTTCACGTGCCGGCTGATGGAGTCGGAGAAGGCGACGACCACCGAATCGTGGCGCAGCGACATGACGAGCGCGCCGTTGGTCGTGCGCATGGAGACGGCGCCGTTGGGCGCTTCCACGAACGAGGGCTTCGATTCGCCCGGGGCGCTGGCCGCCGCCGGCGGCGAGACGGCGTCGCCGGTGTCGGTCGAGACGGAGACGCTGACGGCCTCCCCTGCCACGGCGTCTCCCTCATCACGCTCCGACGAGCAGGCGACGACAAAGGTGCTTGCTGCGATGAGGACGGCGAGCGGGCGAAAGGCTGACATGGCGTACTCCGGCGGGGTTCAGGATGAGGGCCCTACGTGGCGCGCGCGCCGGAGGTTCCAGCCCCGGCGCGCGACCTCACTCCCGTCACCATATAGTTGGGGCTACCGCGGCGAGAAGCGGCGCGTGTAGACCAGGACGGCGCCGAAGCGCGA
>ERZ795044.3203-NODE-3203-length-13833-cov-5.712295_pt1 | contig 13833 bp, 7 predicted proteins | sample MGYA00375128_ERZ795044 | MGnify/ENA primary metagenome ERZ795044 (study PRJEB30173, sample SAMN05720213) | anaerobic digester metagenome | isolation source: active sludge of municipal wastewater-treating anaerobic digesters | place: USA | collected 2014-12-22 ... | reverse complement strand
GGCGGACTTGCCAGTATGGGCACTTTCTTTTCTGATTCATCCAATGTATTCACCACTCTTGCCATCGAAGCCTGGGCCAGCAGGATGACATCAACTTCCCCGGAGAGTTTTACCAAAGCTGCTTTTACTTTTTCGTCATGTGTTGCCGCATCACCGCTCATCAAGGCGCTAAATGCCCCTTCACAAACAACGGCTTTGAGTTCAATTTCTTTTCCGGCATGAAGCGCTCTTCTTCTAACGAGATCGGTAGTTGGTTCGAGGGTAGTAGATAATGTAGCAATTACGCCGATTCTTTTTCCTGTTTTAACTGCCTGATCGGCCATGGGCTGATCTACCCTTAGTACGGGAACATTGACCAAACCTGCAGCTGTTTCAACGGCAGGTCCGATGGAAGAACAGGTAAATAATATGTAATTGGCGCCGGCTTCTTCTGCAGATGCTGCATAACCCACCACTCTTTTACTGGTAGATGCTGTGAGTTCACCGCAGGCAATGGTGTTTTTAATCAGGCTGTCATCTACAATATTAAATATGTTGACTCCGGGCAAATACTTTGCTGCGAGTTCCGCAAACATGGGCACCAGGGTGGCAGAAGTGTGTACCAATGCCAGTGTGGCTGATTTTTTATCTGTCATCTTTATTTATTTTACATCAGGTGGACTTACCCCTGACCGCTTCCAAAAAATAATTTTCATTCCCAACCTGACCTCCTTTAAAATTCACCTGCAAGCCATCAATAGATTTGTTTGATGAATAGGCCCGGCACAAAGGTGCTCCTGCTGACCAGGTCCCGACCATTTTTACGGCCTCTATCTCTAATGCACGTGCAGCATAACTGCTGGTATCACCACCTGCTACAATGAGCCGGTGTACTTTTGTCAGGCAGATAACTTCTTTCGCAATTGTACCTAAAGCAGACCCCAATGTTGCAGCAGCGATCGTATTGTCCAATTTTTTACCGCTATGTAAAATGACTTTTTCATTTTGCTGCAGGGCTTGTACCAGATCTGTGATGAGCCGGCTTTTCCCTTCATGTGGGTTGGCAGGATCAATTTCAAAAAGGGAAAATCCATTGGCAGCCGCAACAGCCATCTGCTTTGCTGTTACCGGTGAACAGGATCCGGCAATGACCAGTAAATTTTCAGCTGGCTCCGGATCGGGCCAACTAATAACCGGTTGAAGAATACCGCTCCTGTTCCAGTAAGTACCTAATGCATCTTCCACAGCAGAACCACCCACACAAAAAACAGGCTGATCGGATTTCAGTTCCTGTAACCATTCGCCGGTATGTTGCAGATGGGTTGAATCCAATGCATCGAGTATGACCACCCTTGTATCCTTTTCTAAATGACTGGTCCATTCCTGAACAGACTGCTGCATCTGATTGATATCAATGGAGCCGATGTTTTTTTTCGTTTGTCCGCCGATATGCAAACGCAGGTCACTTTCCGCTGCTGGTGTTACCGGATGTTTGCTCATGGAAGGATGCCGGTCAATCCGGTACACCGGACCGTTGTTGACGGTTCCCATTCTTGCAAAAAGATGGGCAAACAAACAATAACGCCCTAATGAGGGAGTACCACCTAATATTGGTATTAATGCATTTCCAAAAACGGTTGATCCGCAATCAATGGCTTTCCCGATACTTCCGGTTGTGGGGGAAGAATCAAAAGTGGAGCAAACTTTATAATGTATAAATGCGGCACCGGATGCTTTCATTTTTTTAAAAGCCGGCAGGAGATCCTCTTCCATTTGGTCAGGAGCCATGGCACGGGTAGCACCGGCAATGCCATATGCCTGTAAATCTGGGAAACGGTTCAATTGTTCCGAATCCGGTGGCTCTGTAAATAACACTGCTTCCGCACCAGCGCGACTGATAAACTCCAGCGCATCGGTTGAGCCGGTGAAATCATCACCATAAAAAGCAAGTAATATGTTGTGCTGATCTTTCAATTTAAAACTATGCGTTTCCCTTTCCGAATTTTTCAACTGACATTGCAAATTCATGATATGCTTTTGCTGCCTGCTCCAGTGTCAATCCTTCCACGGCTGCTTTCCATGCCTGTTGCAATGCCTTCACTCCGGCCGCTGCACCTAAAGGATGTGCCATGATTCCCCCACCTGCCATATACAAAAGGTCCACTGTTTTTGTACTTCGCCATGTTTCGAATGCCTGTCCGCCCCATTGCCCGGAGGAAACAACCGGTAATGGTTTAGCTTGTTGCAACAATGCTGTCAGACATGCTTCGATAGAAGCCACCACACTATCATCACTCTCCCAGAATTTATTCTGAATCCCATTTACGTGAAGCTGATCCGCTCCGGCAAGCCGCCATATTTTCTGATAGGCTTTGAAATCGATTCCTAATAAAGGATGACGGTTCAGCATGCCCCATCCATTCCGGTGTGCATGAATCGCCAACTGACCCTGGTCGGCAATTTTTTTGGCAGCACTCAATCCAACCGAATTGATACTGATCATAGCACAGGTACCGCCCTTTTGAACAACCATTTCATAACGGCGAAGCATTTCATCCATCTCCCCGCTGATATTGAACGCATACATCACCCGCTTTCCGGTTTTATCAGCATGACGATTGATCACATCCATCACTGCATCTAAACGATCACTAAAATTTGAATTGGCAGTAGATGACATCAGTTCATCATCTTTCACAAAATCAATCCCAGCTTCTGCCAGGGTGTTTACCATGGAGGCCGTTTCTTCCGGAGATAAACCCACCGATGGTTTGATGATGGTACCGATCAGCGGACGATCAAGAACATTTGTCAGTTTTCGGCAACCATCTATACCAAAAGCGGGACCTCTGAAATGATCGGCATAGGAAGCTGGTAAATCAATATCCATCAGTTTGAGTCCGGTGAACTGGGTGATTTCGTAGAGATTCCCCTGTAAGGTGGAGACCAGTACAGGCAGGTTGTATCCAAAATTCTCTATACTCCAGGAAACTTTCACGATGGCCCGGTGATATTGTCCATCCTTACTGATGGCACCGGGAATAGCAGGCTGCTGTACTGTTTCGATTTTTTGTACTGATTCTACCCTGGCCGCAAAACGTTCTTTCAACGCAGCCGTTTCCCCGGGTACCGCTACAAATGTTCCGGAGGATTGTTCCCCGGCCAATACTTGCGCTGCCTTTTCCGGATCAAAAGGTGTTTCTATATAATAAGTGGCGGTTATTCTTTCCATTTTATCGTTGCACATTTAACCAGACTGTCATATCTGTTTTGCCCCGGTTCGCCCAGGCATAGTAAGGAATGAGTTTTACCTGCACCGGTTTAGTACTTGTATTAAATTCCCGGTATAAATGATTGTTCCAGTCGGACCCCTGTAAAATTTTTGCCTGTCCTGTCAATGCCATCATTTTTCCACCGGCAATCGTCGCAGGCACCAGTTTCCATTGTGTATTTGCCGGGATCACCACATCAAAAATATTTTTTCCGGGAAGATCAGCGCTTTCCAGACAATACACAACGGGTCCTCTTTTAACAGTGACCCTGTTCCTGGTTTCTTCCACCAGCGGATGACTTTCGATCAGGGTAGCCGGCATTTCAAAATCAAGCACGATACTATCTCCCGCGTTCCATTTCTTTCCGGCAATTACAAATCCTCCATCCCTGTCTCTTACTTTGGGATATTGTTTATTGATCTTTAAAGAATAGGTTTTGGCCCATCCCGGTACCCGCATATAAATGTTCACAGGCATTGCGGTCGCCGCTTTCATCACAACTGTAATTTTTCCATCCCAGGGATAATTGGTGATCTGCTCCAATTGAACCGAAGTACCATCCGATAATTTTGCATTCAAGACACTGCCGCCATACATATTAATATAGATGCCTTTCTCACCGATACTGTACATATAGTTATTTACTTCGGCGATGGTACGGACTGTATTGGGCGGGCAGCAATTGGATTTGCTGATATAGGCCGATCTTCCTCCTTCCCAGCGCAAGTGATAAGGATACTCGGCCGAGGCCGCCAATGGGTTGGTATAAAAATATCCCTTGCCATTCATGCTTACACCGCTGAGTACGCTATTGTACAATGCCAGTTCCACAATATCGGCATAACGGGTATCTCCGGTGAGCAGGTACATCCGCCAGTTCCAGAGCACATTGCCGATATTGGCACAGGTTTCATTGTGCGCACTGAAATTGGGAAGCTGGTAATCACGGCCATAGGCCTGATGCACTTTCTGAACGGTATCGGGTTTATAGGATGTCCCATCTACAGACACGCCATCATAAAGCGCCCCACAGCCACCCGTGACATACATTTTATTGTTGATTACATTCAGCCATAGCCGGTCGAGTGTGGATAGTAAAGTGGTATCCCCTGTTTCTGCATACAAATCTGCTGCTCCTGCAAAAAGATAATTGGCCCTCACCGCATGTCCCACCACTTTATCCATTTCCCGGAATGGCTGGCGGTCACTATTATCATCTGTTCCTTCAACTTTCCCGCGGATATCGATGAGGTACTTTACAAGGTCAAGGTATTTTTTATCTTTTGTGCTTCGGTATAGTTCAGTGAGGCCCATATAATGCGATGGACAAATGGCATTTCTTGCCTGTTCGGGTGTGGCAGTACGATAAAACCCGATCAGGAAATCTGCTGCCTTTGTGGCAATGCTGAGCAGACTGGTTTTACCGGTTGCCCGGTAATGAATGGAGGCAGCTGTCATCAGGTGTCCAAAATTGTAGGCTTCAAAACTCAGTTGGTCATCAAACATTTTTTCCCGGCCGGTTTTCTTTTGCTCAATAATATTCTTCGTATAGATATATCCGTCTGCCTTTTGTGCCTTACCAATCACGGCAATGGCCTCATCCATCCAGGTTTCAAGTTTCGGATCTTTGGTGGAGGCATACATGGCGGCTACAGCTTCCAGTGTTTTATAAAAATCGCCGTCATGAAAGGAAGGTCCGCGGAAACGACCGGTATCAATGCCGGCAGCTACTTTAAAATTTTTGAAAGAATAACAGATTGTATCGCTGGTATAGATATTCCATAATTGCGGCAGCATGCTGTCCCTGCAAATGGCAAATCGATCGGCCCAAAAACCTTTGGTCCAGTGTACATCACTCATCCCCACGGTTCGCAGTTTTGCATAGGGGCTCTGGCTGTTTTCCACCAGACCATTTTGGCCGGCAGCAGCCAGTGTAAGTAGCAAGGATATCCCCGGCAATATTTTTTTCATTCCGCAATATTTAATCGCACCTATCAAATCACGACCAACTCACTGACCTGCTTACAATTTATAAGTGACGGTATAGGTTTTGTTCTTTTCAATGGTCAGTTCAAAATTTCCGTTTCCCTTATCGTTAACCATTCCTTCTTTACAAACAGGCTTTGATTTGCTTTTAAATTTCAATGTTCCGGTGCCCGCTGCCCCGGTAATCCTGATTTGCTTAGTATTTACGTTCAATAAAATTTCTCCTTCTGGTGTAGGTACTTTGCCTTCCATCCATTGCAGACCGCCGAGGTTGGGAACCACTTCATAGGTAGCGTATCCGGCGGAGAGTGGTTTTACACCGAGGTAATATTTTCCGAGGAGGTAGATCGGACTGGCCCCCCAGGCATGACAAAGACTTTTCCCAAATTCCCGGCCATACATGGCGTAATGTTCTGCGCCTTTTTTGGTTGGGTTATATTCTTCCCAGAAAGAAGTGGCACCCAGTTGCAGCATACCACCCCAGTAGGCTTTCATTTCATTCAATACAAAGGGTTGTTCTCCCATGGCGCAGAGTGCTTCCAGTTCATAAAAGCGCATGTAAGGGGTAGTGATTTTCTGGATATTATCATTCAGGAGTACTGATTTTTTTACGTCCTGCTTTTGCTGTGCGGAGAAATAATCAAAAAATATCGCAAACATATTGGCATAGCGGGTCACATTCTCTGTTTGTTTTCCATCCACCCTGCTATGCACGAGGGCCTTTTTTTGTTCATTCCAGTAGATATCGAATAATTTCTTTTTGGTACTTGCGGCCATGTTTTGATAGGTTGCCTGCCCTGCTTTGTCATTAACCAATGCAGCACAAAGCGCCATTGTCTCAAGGCTTCTGGCCAGCAGGAGTTGTTCAAAACTCACTTCCCCTTTTTTGCTGAGACCTGCGGCCCAGTCAATAAAGATCCAGTCGCCCGGCATCCACTCCATCAGTCCGTCTTTATTTCTTCTGCCCAGTACATAATCCATCAAGGATTTCATCCGATCGTAGTTCTGTACAAGGAAGGTCTTATCACCGCTGTAGAGGTAATAATCATAAATACCCAGGAACCAGTAGAAAGTATAATCCATGATGGTATTGATATGACCCGTCACCGGATCTTTTCCTCTTAAGGCATACATGGTTCTTTTTACCGTACCATTATCATTCATCAGGTAATAATTCATTAGGTAGCTCTGGTAAGCATCCCCGCTCCATACCCAGCGATCGCGTTTGATCCCATCTACAAAAAACTCACGAGTACTGAGGTGGAGGGTGTAGCGGGCTACATCATAAATTTTATTGATCAGGGTATCATTGCAAACAAAGCTGCCTTTGTCGGGGATATCGGCATATTCATATAACATGGAAACATCATCCAGCTGTACATCTCCTTCCTTTACAATATTGACATAGCGGTAGGCCTTTGTGAGAGGCATCACAGAATCCATGGCGGTAGTACGATCAATAGTAACATGGTCGGTTGTTACCGCTCCGTCTTTACTCAATGCTTCTTCTTTGCTTTCACCGTAATAAAGCCGGACGGTTCCTTTTCCTTTCAATCCATGCAGTTTCACCAGTCCGAATGTTTCTTTTCCAAAATCAACCAGCATTGAATTACCCGTTGCCTGTTTGCTGACAGCGGCCTGTGGTACCATTGGTAGTTTGAACCGGGAGGGAAGTTGGTTGACGGTATTAAAATTCCAATAGCCAGCAGGTTGCCATTGGGTAGCAGAAATATCTGATGTTTTACCGGATTCGTCAATCCATTCTTTGTCTTCAAAAGTGGTGAGCCAGCTGCCATCGCTGATAATTGTCTTTCCCTTTACAAAAACTGCAGGTGGTGATGCCTGGTTGAATACTTTGATATTGATTTTATGTTTACCGGCAGGTACCAGGATAGTAGCCGGCGTTCCCTCCAAAGGTTTTCCATCGAGTTTAACATTGTACTGACCTTCTGCCACTATTGATACCTCTTCCGGTTCTTTCAGATCAAATACTTTGTGGAAATCCATTAAGGGATAGTGACTGTCTACTTTCCAGAATACCGGGAAAAATGTTTCGCGGTCGGTTCTTCTGTTTTGCATCTGATTGCTGAGCCAGATCTCATAATCCCCGGGGTACCAGATCCAGGTAGCCTGCTGGGCCATGAGTTGATTGGCACCTATCCAATACATCGCTATTGCAAGAATCCATTTTTTCATATAATCAATGTCCGTTAAAGATGATGTAAAAGCTTATCATAACAATGGCCAAAATCAGCCACCAAATCATGACCTTTTTATCCGTTTTTGCTGATGCAGTCAAAGAAAGATCATTTTCCTTTCTGGCCGATTTATCCGTCAGGCTGATGATAACGCCCAGGAAAAGCAGTCCGCAGAAAATATAAAATGAAAGCAACAGGAAATGGGGCCATTGGGGGTATTCCCCGGCAGGGAAAACCCATAAATAAAAAATGGCTACGGTAAAACTAATCAGTGTGCCTGCTGATAAAACAAAATTGGCAGCCCTGGTGCTCGTTCTTTTCCAGAAAACACCCAGTAAGAAAACAGCAGCCATGGGTGGTGCGATAAAGCCGAGTACAGCCTGGAAAATATCAAATAATTTGAGTCCGCGGATACTGTCCATGGCCAGTGCCAATCCCACTGCAACCAATGCTCCGGCTACGGCAACCCATCTTCCGGTTTTTACAATCTGTGCGGTGCTGGCATTGGTATTATACTTCCTTGCATAAATATCGAGTGTAAAAACGGTGCTTAGTGAATTTAATGCCGAGTCAATGGTACTGATGAGTGCAGCGATTAATACTGCCATGATCAGTCCGGTCATTCCCTGTGGCAGTAAATTAACCACCATGGTCATATAGGCTTCATCCGGATTTTTCAATTGAGGGAATAAGACGAAACAGCAAATACCCGGTATAATGAATAAAGCCACATCGAGTATTTTTAGCCATCCGATAAAATTAGCACCCAACTGACCCTGCTTCAAACTTTTAGCACCCAATATACTTTGTACCATACTCTGATCTGTACACCAGAACCAGATACCCATCACCGGATAACCTAAAGCGATCGCCAGCCAGGGATAGTCTTTATCATCTACCGGTTTGAGGAGATTCCAGTAATGCGCCGGTGTTTTCTCAACGATTCCTTCAATGCCACCTGCTTTTTGAAATCCCAGCCAAGCCAGGATAAAAGACACGATGATCAGGAGCAGCATTTGAAAAACATTGGTAAAAGCGATGGCTTTTAATCCGCCAGCAATGGCAAAGAATGCCGAGATGACAACCAATAAAAGAATGGAGAGCCACATGGGAAAATCGAGGATCTGACTGACCAGTATTCCTCCCGAATAAAGTGTCAGTCCAAGCCATGAAATCAGAATGGTCACGATACTATACCAGGCCAGTATATTTCTGGTGCTTTGCCCAAAACGTTTACCCATGAATTCGGGCAGGGTCTTCACCTGTGCACCGAGATAACGTGGCGCAAATACAGTTGCTAACAGAAAAATAAAGGGAAATGCATACCAGGCGAAATTACCTGTTACCAGTCCGGATGTAAAACCAGCACTGGCACTGGCCACCAGCATACTGGGGCCTACATTGGTTCCCCACATATTTAAACCAATGCTGTACCATTTTAATGATCGATTGGCGAGAAAGAGATTTTCCCCTTCCTGTTTTGGCTTTACAAAACTGATCCAATAACCAATCCCAATGAGTAGGATGAGATAAATCCCTACGATAATAAAATCCAGCGGGACAAGATATTGATGAATCGGGTTCATGAATGATTTCAGTTATTATTAGCTGATCAGTAATTTTTTTTAAAGTCCATACTCATCCAGAATCGTTTGAATTTTTACCGGCACTCCTGTTTTCAGACTTCTGTCCATGGCCTGCAATAATGCAATTGTTCCGACTCCTTCTTTCATATCCGGATAAGCGGTAAAACCTTTTTCAATACTTTCTGCGAAGTATTCCAGGTAGTTCTGGTATTCACCGGCATGATGCGATTGCCCTTCAAAACGGAAATAATATTTTAGGTAGCTATCACCCCAGGTGATAATTTTTTCTTCTCCTGATTTATCGGTAATGGCATAGCGCAGTTCATGGTAATCGGCCTGGGAAGCGCCTTCGGTACCACGGAGAATACAACTCATTCCGCTTTCTCTCTGCACAGGCTGTGTGGGTGAAGTGTAAACACCACTTACTCTTGCGATCCTTCCATCTGTTGCTTTGAAAATAAAATGCATGGTATCCTCATGCTTTAAACCCGCTTTAATGGCATTGGCACTGATCATACCATAGCCCATCACTTCCTGAATATCGGGTAGATAGTAGCGGATAAAATCAACCGGATGACTGAGACCGCCATAGAGCCATTTAAAGGAATCTTCCAGTGCCCAGGGCTTTTCCAGAAACCAGCGATGATCTGCATTATAATGGCTTTCAATGGTGATCAGTTCACCGATCAGACCTTCTTCGAAATCCTTTCTTTGTCTTTTATAGGGTTCGAAAAAACGGGAGCTTTGTCCGACAAATACTTTCTTCCCTGTTGCTGCCTGCAGTTTTAATAATTCAGCCGCTTTGGAAAGATCATCAATAAAAGGTTTGGTACAGACCACATGTTTTCCATGCTGCAGGGCCATGGCCACATGTTCGGCATGCAAATGATCCGGAGTATAGATAGCAATGATATCAATTCCTTCATCCTGTAACATTTCCTCATAGGAAGTGGTATACTCATATACCTTGAATTCGTCTGCACGCTGCCGGCATACAGCCAGGTTGGCATCGCAGATCATTTTCAACTGCAGTTTTTCACTTTGCAGCACGGCAGAGATGGTACTTCTCCCCTCTCCCAATCCCAAAATACCTACTCCTAACATATCATCAGTTATTAAAATTGAATCCCTGTATACCCGCACAGATTTTGAACTTCACAATTTGTATTTCGAACTTCGTATTTCAAACTTCGTACTTCGTACTTCCCTTAGTTCCCGATTTTCTCTAAAAACACCCAACTCTCTCCTTTCTTTGTTCCGGGAATTCCCTCCTGGTATTTCCCCATGATTTTATTCCATTCCACCATCTTTGGATTATTGGCTACGGTTTTCGGATTCAGTTCATCCAGGGTTTTTCCTTTGGGGATACTGATCACCAGCATCAGTTGTCTTCCGTTCCGGAAAAGCAGTAACTGCTGAAAATCTGCCCGGCAAAAACCGTTGGACACATCAGGCCATTTCAGGAACTGCGTGGCATGAGCATCCAGGTATTCCTGTTGTAATTCCGGATCAGCCACGAGGTTGGCGGTAAGAAGGATATGGGTCCATTCTTTTGCTTCTGATGGATCACCGCAATGCTTTCTTTTACGATACTCATAAAACAGATCGTAGTAGGCCCTTACTTCCAGCCCAGGAAAATTATTTTGCAATCGCCCCTGCATCACCGATAAATCGGCCACTTTTCCAAAATACACATAGTGGTTCTGCCATTGGTAGAGGGCGGCACTATCCATTTCATTGGCGGCCAGCAGATTTTTCAGTTTAGGTAAATCAAGAGTGGACCCCGGTTTCAGTACCAGTTCAATTAATTCAGGATGCTCTTCATTGATCAGCAAGCCTGTTTTGGGTGTTGCCAATTGTAATAAATGCTGATAAGCATTCTGCAGACCTGCATTTTGTTTGATGCTGTCACCCGCGCCAGGTCCGTTATTGTTCCACTGATTACCGGGGCCATTGGCATTCTGTAAATATTTTTGAGTGGGTGTCCAGTTATTCGTGAATTTGATACCACTGGTTCCTTCATCGGCATAGAGGTAAAACCAGTGACTGGGCAGATGGGCATAAGGTGCTTTGCAGGCACTGTCAATATAGTTGGCAGTGATAGATGTATTCGGTTGTGCGCTTTGGGTATAAATACCGGCACAGTCATAATTCTTCATCCCGAAATGATGGATCTTATTGCGGGAGACAATATTCCCATCCATCATATTCTCTTCAGCGGTCCAGCCCCAGCCCAGGCTGATTCCTGTATAAGGCAGAAATTCCAATTCATTATTGGTAATGGAAAATAATTTTACAAATCCCGCTGCGATCCCGGCACAACCCCAGTCTTCAGTACCTGCATCAGTAATCATGTTATTATTTATACTGATAACGAAACAAAGATCATTGGGTTTCGCCGCAGTATAGGGCAAATGTATTTCCCTACCTTCTTCTCCAAAATTACCGGCCAGTATCCCATTACCTCCAATATCCTTTAGCAGGTTGCCATTGAGCTCGGCCAGTTTCACACCTTTCACCAGATCAATGCCATTGGATGCGGTATGCAAAACGGAACAATTCCGAAAACCGATCTCAGATGTATAGTTCATTTCAACGGCGGCGGGTGGACGTCCGATCCAGGCCTGGTTATCCAAAGCAGGTTTAGCCGGCGTACCAGGCGGTCTGAGTTTGTATGCTTCGGTCATGTATAAACCCAACTGGTGTGGTACATGTCCCTGTTGTGAAGGACGCAACCATCCGGTATGCTGAAAGGATATGCCTTCGATGCTGATATGTTTGACTGTACTATTAGCTGTACCCTGTATACGCAGTAAGGTCTCGGTAAAAGGGGCGATCACTTTGGCCGTATGGATATCCTCCTCTTTTCTCGGCCAGTAATATAATTTTTGCTTTTCCTGATCCAGGTACCATTCACCGGGTTCATCGAGCAGAGGTAATGCATTCACCAGGGTAAATGCAGAGTTGCCGGTTTCTTTGCTCAGCCAGGGGGCAGGCCAGGGATGTTCGTTTTGTATTTTGCTTTCCGGTGCTTCAAAGAATACTTTCACACTATCTCCATAGCGTTCCATCTTCTTTACCCGGAGGATAGCAATCTCCCACCATTGATGGATAAAAAGCTCCAACCCTTTCCAATATTCCAGATTGGCAAAAGGCAATGCCGGTATGATACAACTGGCTGTTGCTTTATCCCAATGCAGGATGCGGTCCAGGGTTCCTGTTTTGGCAGATTGTGCACGAACTGCTTTTTTATTGTTCACCCATAATTGCCGGAATGTAAAAGGATTTCCCATGACCCCTGGCAGATCCGATACCCAAACATGTTGCCGGCTCTCTTTGGTAAATCCCGTAAAGGGACTGTAAACTTTTTTCCATCCCCTGATTTCCACGCCACCACTCAAAACAGGTGATTCACCGAGCAAGGCGGCAATCCGGGTCGGACTTTCACTGGTACCGCTATCTTCCGGACGAAGGATGATGGTTTCCATCACCGGATAAGTACCGGCACTGAGCCAGATATTGATCCCGGTTTTAATGGACGCATCATTCAATCTTCTTAGCTCTCTTGCTTTGAGAATGGCAGCGGATAAATTTTGTAAAGGTTGTTGTCGGGTTCCCGGGTTACGATCATTACCTGTTGGTGACACATAGATATCAGCGGCAAAAGCCCCTGTAATCAACAGGAGGAAACATACAGGTAATAGTTGGCGCAATCGTTTCATGAATCACCGGAAGGTTAGTCCAAAATAACTGTGAGGCAGTCAGTTAGGCCATTAAATTTACCCCAGTCACCCACCCTGAAAAATGTACGGATTGGTTATAAAGATGGAGGATTTTACTGTTCAGTACCGGGTCAGTCCTGGAATATTTTCTTCAGGTAAGCGGTATTGGCCCCGTAGTTATATTTTGTATCAGAAGGCTTTCGGGCATCCCGGCTTCTTTCAATCACCAGCCAGCCGCGGTAGCCCATTTCGTCGAGACATTTTTTGACAAGGGCCATATTGATTTGGAGATCATTTTCGAGCCAAACACTGTCTTTATTACTAGCATGGATCATGGCAATATTTTCCTTTCCCAATATTTTCAGTTCGCTGATCAGGTCGCGGCCTTCTTTCAGTGGGTTAGAAAAATTGAAATAGATTTTGATGGCGGGAGAGCCGATCTCTTTTAATAGTTGAACTTCTTCACGGGCTGATAAAGCCGTTTCAATCGCAATCACCACCCCGGCAGCTTCTGCCATTTTTCCGGCTATTTTTAAACGGGCTACCACTGAATCCCTGACTGCCGGCTTTTTCCGAAGGTCACATTGCACACCCAATGGTAAAAAGGCTGTTTTTACATTCATCAATTGCATGGTCTGGATACAATCCGCAATAGTTTTTTTGTATTCCGTTCTTTCACAAAAGGACTGCGCATAATAACCGGTCATGGCCAGTGAAAAGATTTCTACTTTTCTTTCCTTGGCTGTTTGCATAAACTGATTTCTCACGGTATCATTCAACAACTGATTTTCAAAAGTTGGCCGGTTGCCCAATCCACCCATATCCACTTCCACTCCATCTGCTTTTAAATCCGCTGCCAGTGTAATCGCTCCCAGTTTTTGTCTTTTGAGTAACATCAGATCAATCAACCCGATTTTATATCGCTGATCCTGGCGGGCTTTATCTACCTGCTCATAAAACAGTTTACGAATGTTTTCAAATCCTTTTACCGCATGAGCCGGCAGTTTCTCTCCTTTCTCTCCAAATACATAAAATGCTGATTCAGATTCAAGGGTAATGCTCGTATCCAGCAGACTGCCATCGGTGGCCT
>ERZ795044.3199-NODE-3199-length-13846-cov-7.201073_pt1 | contig 13846 bp, 9 predicted proteins | sample MGYA00375128_ERZ795044 | MGnify/ENA primary metagenome ERZ795044 (study PRJEB30173, sample SAMN05720213) | anaerobic digester metagenome | isolation source: active sludge of municipal wastewater-treating anaerobic digesters | place: USA | collected 2014-12-22 ... | reverse complement strand
GTAAATACAACACACTTTTTTTATTCTAAACCCTTTTTGTTTAATGTTTAAAGTCTAATCTCAGCGATTCCCCGGCATTAAACATTAAACAATCCTATGGGATCTTTTCTTAACAAATTCCTTACCTTCGCATGTTCAAATTTCAGATCAAAAAATATGCAGGAAGAAACAGAGGTGTTGGAGATTTATGGAGCGCGTGTACACAATTTAAAAAATATAGATCTTACTTTTCCAAGAAACCAACTTGTTGTAATTACAGGTTTGAGTGGAAGTGGAAAATCTTCGCTGGCTTTTGATACAATTTATGCAGAAGGTCAGCGGAGATACCTGGAAAGTTTTTCTGCTTATGCGCGACAATTTCTTGGAAACATGGAACGGCCAGAAGTAGATAAGATCAACGGCTTAAGTCCGGTCATTTCGATTGAACAAAAAACAACAAATTTAAATCCGCGGTCGACAGTAGGAACAATAACTGAGATCTACGATTTCATGCGACTACTTTTTGCGCGGGCATCGGATGCTTATTCTTATGTTACCGGTGAAAAGATGATCAAGTTGAGTGATGAACAGATCATTGAATTGATCATTCAGAAGTTCAACGGAAAAAAAATAATGTTACTTGCACCTTTAGTGAAAGCAAGAAAAGGTCATTACCGTGAATTGTTTGAGCAACTCTCGCAACAAGGATATTTACGTGTCCGCAACGATGGCAATCTGGTTGAGTTAAAAAAAGGATTACAACTTGACAGATATAAAACTCATGATATAGAATTACTGATCGACCGTTTGGAAGTTGGTCCCGGAATTCAGCAACGATTAAATGAATCACTGACACTTGCCATGAAACTAGGCAAAGGCTCGATCATGATCATTGAGAATGGAAAAGATAAAGAAAATTATTACAGTCGTCATCTGATGTGCCCTACTTCAGGAATTTCTTATGATGAACCACAACCGAATACATTTTCTTTCAACTCGCCTTATGGTGCGTGCAAGCGTTGTAATGGTCTTGGCACAATTACAGAAGTTGATATTAAAAGTATCATTCCTGATTTTAAAAAAACTATTAAGGCAGGAGGAATAATTCCTTTAGGTCCTCAGAAAGATAACTGGATCTTCAAACAACTTATAGCATTAGGAAGAAAATATCAGTTCAATATGTCAACTCCTCTGGATGAAATTTCGGAGGAATCGCTGAACATAATTTTATATGGAAGTGATGATGTACTGAATGTTGCATCCGATCAATCCGGAAGTGCATATCATCAGCCATCGACTTACGAAGGCATCGTTAACTTCATTGTTAATCAGGAAAATGAATCTGCTTCACCTTCCATGAAAAGATGGATCCAGGGTTTCATGCAACATGTTAGTTGTCCTGAATGCAAAGGTGACCGGTTAAAAAAAGAAGCTCTTTATTTTAAGATCAACAATAAGAATATTTCAGAATTAGCGAATACTGACATTCAGATTCTGAGTGATTGGTTTTCGAAACTGGAAGACAAACTTTCTGTCAAGCAAAAAAAGATCGGTACAGAAGTGATCAAAGAAATCAAAAAGCGGATTAAGTTTTTACTTGATGTCGGACTGGATTATCTTACTCTGAACAGAAGTTCGAAAACACTAAGTGGTGGCGAAACACAACGGATTCGTTTAGCTACGCAGATCGGCTCACAACTGGTTGGAGTACTCTATATTCTTGATGAACCAAGCATTGGTTTACATCAGCGGGATAATGTAAGGCTTATAAAATCCTTACAGGAATTACGCGATGCGGGAAATACTGTTATAGTGGTAGAACATGATAAAGAAACAATTCTTGCTGCTGATTATGTGATCGATCTTGGTCCGGGAGCCGGCGTACATGGCGGTCAGATTGTAGCACAAGGCACACCGGAAGAGATCATGAAGCAACCGGGACTTACAACAGATTATCTTAGTGAGCGAAAATCAATTTTTGCACCTCTGAAATACAGAGAAGGAAATGGCAAGTACATTGAATTAAAAGATGCAACAGGACATAACCTTAAAAACGTAAGTATAAAAATTCCATTAGGAAAACTGATATGTGTAACGGGTGTTTCCGGAAGTGGAAAATCTTCTTTGATCAATGAAACCCTCTACCCTATTTTGAATCAGCATTTTTATAATTCTGTTCAGAAGCCATTACCGTATAAAACAATTAAAGGATTACAACACGTCGACAAAGTGATTGAGATAGATCAGTCACCAATTGGAAGAACGCCCCGTTCAAATCCTGCAACTTATACTGGAGTATTTACAGACATCAGAAATTTATTTGCTCAACTTCCCGAAGCAGCGATCAGAGGGTATCAGCCCGGTCGTTTTTCTTTCAATGTAAAAGGCGGTCGATGCGAAACTTGTCAGGGCGGCGGAATGCGTGTTATAGAAATGAATTTTCTTCCTGATGTGTATGTAGAATGTGAAACATGTCGTGGTAAAAGATACAACCGTGAGACGCTCGAAATAAGATACAGAGGAAAATCGATCAGCGACATTCTGGACATGAGTATTGAAGAAGCAGTAAATTTCTTTACGAACATGCCGCATATTTTACAGAAAATTAAAACGCTTGCAGAAGTTGGATTAGGCTACGTTACACTTGGACAGCAGAGCACAACCTTAAGTGGTGGTGAAGCACAACGTGTAAAACTGGCATCAGAATTATCGAAGCGGGATACCGGCAATACGTTTTATATTCTGGATGAACCTACAACGGGATTGCATTTTGAAGATGTAAGGATTTTACTTGATGTCCTTAATCGATTAGTAGACAAGGGAAATACTGTTATGGTCATAGAACATAACATGGATATGATAAAAGCATCAGATTACATTTTTGATCTTGGTCCGGAAGGTGGCGTTCGTGGTGGTACAATTATTTGTGAAGGAACTCCAAGAGAGATCATTAAAAATAAAGACAGCATTACAGCAGAATTTCTCAAAACAGAACTTTCTATTACACAAAAAACAGGCAACCTTAGGAAGAAGGCTGCGTTAAACTAGGGCTTATCCGATGTTGGGGTGTAGTCTGCAGACTACACCCCAACATCGTGACCTTTGACCCTTGACCTATTTACAGATTATAAATAAGTCAAGTGTCAAAGGTCAAAGGTGATTGCCGATTAAAAAACATAAAAACACCTCAATGAATTACGATGAATTAAAAATCCGACGTGCGTTTTCGGATAAAGACTGGCAGGAAATTAAAGCTCACGATACATGGCAGATCTTCAAGATCATGTCTGAATTTGTAGATGGTTTTGAAAAGCTTAGTAAGATCGGACCTTGTGTTTCTATATTCGGTTCAGCGAGAACAAGTCCGGATCATCACTTCTATCATCTCGCGGAAGAAATTGCTTTCAAGTTGACAAAAGAAGGCTACGGTATCATCACCGGAGGTGGACCCGGAATTATGGAAGCCGCAAATAAGGGAGCGAAAACGGCCGGTGGGAAATCGGTTGGATTAAACATAGAATTACCTTTTGAGCAAAGCTCAAATCCTTATATCGATCCTGATAAGTTGATCACTTTCGACTACTTTTTCGTGCGTAAATTGATGTTCATAAAGTATGCTCAAGGCTTTGTTGTATTGCCCGGAGGATTTGGAACGATGGATGAATTGTTTGAGGCATTGACGTTGATTCAGACTAAAAAGATTGGAAAATTTCCGATCGTTCTGGCCGGAAAAGAATATTGGGCCGGGCTTTTCGACTGGATCAAGACAGTTTTGGTTGCTGAAAAAATGATCAATCCTGCCGACCTCGACCTCGTCTTCCTTGCTGATGACGCGGACCACGCGGTAAAACACATCAATGATTTTTACAGCAGATACTTACTGAAACCGAACTTCTGATAAGCGAGTGGTTATCAACATTTGACATTGGATAACTGCATCATTTTCATTCGGAGAAGTTTCATTTGTTAAGCTAATTTGAGGCCTGAATAATATTCAAGCCCAATGATTAAAATCGTACTCCTGTTTGCCTCGGCATTATCGATCTTTATTGCATCGATCTTCGTTACTCCTGAATCAAGTATTTTTGTTGAACAGTCTTTTCCCACAGAAGTAAAACCGGGAACTGAATTTACCGTTACCCTCACAGTTCATAAGGGAAAACAAACCGGCTTCGCCCGTTTGCAACAATTTCTTCCGAAAGGATTTACTGCAGAGGCAATTGACACTAAGAAGGCACAATTCATCAATGACGAAGAGAGTGCAAAATTTATCTGGATCTCCCTCCCTGCTGATGAAGTATTTTCTGTTTCATACAAAGTAAAAGTTTCGGACAACATTGATGGCAAACAAGTTGTGAATGGACTTTTCTATTATATCCAGGATGAAAAAACTCAGAAGCTTGCATTAGACCCGATTGAAATTACTGTAAGCAATTCTGCAATTGAGGCTCAAAACAGACCAAACGTAGAAAGGAAATTAATCAGTGTTAATCCTGACAAAGGGGAATACAGAGTTGAGTTGACCATTCATCCTAATCAGGAAACAAGCGGTGCTCAGTTTATTGATGATATTCCGGTCAATTTTAATGCATCTGCTATTGAAACATTTGGTTCGACTTTCACTTTTGAAGGACAGAAAGCAGTGTTTTCCTGGACAACCTTTCCAACTGAATCGTCGTTTACCATTTCTTATCTGGTACATTCATCTTCATCCAAAACTGCTCCGGAGATAAATGGAATGCTTGTATATGGTACAGATGAAAACAAATCTGAATCAGAAAGAAGTGCAGAAGTAATTGCTGATGACGCAACTCCCGATTCAATTATTGATGCATTGATCAGCAGTGAAAATGAAAGACAACTTATGGCTGCTAAAGCATTAGAAAGTAATAATACAACGGCAAGTGCAACAACTGCAAATGTTGACCTGAATCTACCGGCGCCACAAACAGGAATCTTTTACAAAGTCCAGATCTGTGCAACAAGAAAGAGTCCGGCGCGAAATGGCCAGTTCTTCGAAAAGAAATACAAGGTTACAGACAATGTCGAATTGACAAATCATGAAGGCTGGAAGAAATATATTATCGGAAGTTTTTCTTCTTATGAAGAAGCAAAAGCATTCGGCATAAAGACAAAGGAACTGGTAAAAGATGCATTCATCGTTGCATATGATAATGGTGAAAGAATACCGGTCAATCAGGCTCAGGCAAATAAAAAAATCAATCAATAGAATCAGAGATTACTAATAACCACACAATGCGAATACTCCTCACCTGCTCTTTAGCATTAACTTTTTTCATTACAAATAATTCTTCTGCACAGGAAGCACCAAAAAAAAGTTCCTTTAAATTACCTGTGCTCAGCATTTCTCAGGGCGTAATGAATTTCAATGGAGACATTGGTTATAACAGACTCAATCAACCATTGACAGCTAATTCAGGTCTGGAATTCAGCATCCAGAATCATACTGATGGTCCATTATCGTTTGGACTGTTTTTCCTCTCAGGAAGAATGACAGGAGAAGAAAACACTGTTGACAAACATTCTAATTTCAGAGCTTCAGTTTTTTCACAAAGTTTGCGTGTCCGATACGAACTGGTCAGCAAGAAAAGAAGTGATCAGGTCTTGTTTCCCTATGTAACTGCCGGAGTTGAATACATTTCATTCCGATCTAAAACAGATTTGTTTGATGCGAATGGTAATTTCTATTATTACTGGAATGATGGTTCAGTAAGAAACGCTCCTGAATCCGGAAATAATTCAGGTTCACCTGCTACACGCAGAGATTATTCATACGAAACAAGTCTTCGTGATGCAAATATCGATGGCTTTGGAAAGTATAAAGAATCAGCAATTGGTTTTCCGGTTGGTGCCGGGGTTCGGTTTAAGATAGGAAACAAATGTTCACTTGACTTCAGTTCAATTCTTCACACAACGAATACAGATTATATCGATGGGATTACTCCTGAAGGAATTGAAGGACGCCAGGGCAATGATAAAAAAGATAAATTCTTCTTTACTTCTATTGCATTCAGATTTGATTTTGGTGCTGAAAGAGACAGAAAGAACAGCCGTTACAACTATGTTCCTGATGTACGTGGAGTCAACTTCGAAGAGCTGACAAGTGACGATGCCGATGGAGATGGAATTCCGGATGTGCGTGATGATTCTTCTGCAACTCCGGCTTCTAATCAAGTCGACGTGAATGGAAAACCATTGGATAAAGATGATGATGGAATTCCTGACTACCGCGATCTTGAATTGAACAGTGCTGCATACGCAGTTGTCAATGAAGAAGGCGTAACCATTACAGAAGAAATGATCGAAGAAGCTTTCAGAAAGGATTCCCTTGCAGCATTACCTGCCGTGATCGAATACCTGAGAGCATTCGACAAACTTGCAGAACGTAAACCGGATGTTGAACAAAAATGGTCGTCTGACAGAGCTGCTGCAAATCCTGAAGAACACACAGTGATCCCTGGAATTTATCGCCGATTAGATGTTGATCTAAACGGATACATTACACCAAAAGAGATCTCCGCTGCTATTGATGAATATATGTCACAAAAATCGCCGTATAGTGTACAGCAGTTTTTTGATTTGATTGATTTCTTTTTTGTGCAGAAGTAGTTTGTAGTAATTGGTGAGTGGTAAGTAGCACCAGTTACTAGTATGTTAGAAATTTCTTTTATGGTGAGTGTTCAATGATGAGTGGCAATTCGCACTAGTTTCAAATTGTGAATCCAATCAATACAGATGCTAAAAGAAAGTATTGACATTTAGGTACCTATTGCTCCTTACCACTCACCAATTGCTACTTACCAAAAAAACGCAAGAAACTATCTGATTTTCCCTAATTCCTGCTTAAAAACGTAAGGTTTCTAAACTTTTGTCCTCAACGTAAAACAACCATCAGAGTAAAATATTATGCTTACAAGACATGGGCATAAACATATTTACAAATGGCAGATAGAAAATTTCAGATACTTGTTGTCGAGGACGACGAGTTGGATCGGTTGATCATTAAGAAGGCATTAAAAAGTGCAAGCATTAATCACGATTTATATTTTGCAGAAGACCATGAAAGTGGAAAAGCTGCGACACAAAATCAGGAGTACGATTGTATTTTCCTTGACTACAATTTACCGGGCGGAACAGGTATTGACCTTTTAAAAGAAATCCGTAAAGCAGGTAATCAATCCCCTATCATTATCGTTACCAGTCAGGGTGATGAGAAAATTGCCGTTGAAGCAATGAAGACCGGAGCGAACGATTACATTCCGAAAGATCTTCTGACAGGCGACGGAATTGCACAAAGTGTGCGATACATGGTTAACTTAAAAGAACAGGCATCTCGTCAGCGTGAACTTGAATTACAATTAAGCACAACTCAAAACCAGTTAAAGGCTGTTGTTGCCAATGCGCCTATTATACTATTTGCTTTAAATAAAAACAGTGAGTTCACACTTTTTGAAGGAAAAGGTCTGGAGGAATTAAAAATTGATAAAGAAAAATTTATCAATCAACCCTTAGCGAATTTTTCAAAAGAGATTCCGATTCAGCTTGAATATTTTCATAAGGCACTGGAAGGACAAGAAGTAAAGATCGTTGCGGAGTGGGAAAATAAATACTTCGAGATCTTTTATACTTCTATCAGAGATAATGAAAATACAATCATCGGAGTTATAGGTATTGCAGCGGATGTTACGGCTCACAAAAAGATTCTGGAGCAGCTGGAAAATGCCAAACAATTAGCAGAAGAAACAGCAAAGATCAAAGAAAATTTTCTTGCCAATATGAGTCATGAGATCCGTACACCTATGAACGGTATCATTGGACTTACCCGCATTTTGCTGAATACAAATCTTAATGAAGAACAATCAGGTTATCTGAGTTCCATTAAAATGTGTTCAGACAATCTTATGGTGATCATCGACGACATTCTTGATTTTTCAAAGATAGAAGCCGGTAAAATGACATTTGAAGAAGTACCGTTCAATATTAATCAATCAGTGAAGCATGCCATAGAATTATTTCAGGCCAAGGCCGATGAAAAAGGAATTCAACTGGTATCAGAAGTAGATCCTAAACTTCCGGCTACTATCAGTGGCGACCCTACCCGACTTTCACAGATCATAAATAATCTGATCAGCAATGCGATCAAGTTCACTGAAAAGGGTGAAGTGAGGATCGTTGCCAGAGTCGGTCAGAAAGTGAATAACAAAGTCACTGTCCAATTTGAAATAAAAGATTCCGGAATTGGAATTCCTGAAAAAAGCATAGCTACTATTTTCGATAGTTTTACTCAGGCTAGTTCAGATACGACCAGAAAATTTGGCGGAACGGGTTTAGGGCTGACGATCGTAAAAAAACTCATTGAGCTTCAGAATGGGGAGATTTCGGTCAAGAGTAAATCAGGAATAGGCACAACTTTTTCATTTCATATCGTCTATCCGATAATTGAATCCATTAAAAAAGTAGAAATTCAAAAAGACAGTGAGTATAGTATCTCTCACCTCAGAATTTTAATTGCAGAGGATAATAAGATTAATCAATTGATAGTGAGGAAGATATTCTCTGACTGGCAAACAACGATCGATTTTGCCGATAATGGGGAAGAAGCGATCAGGTTTGCGAAAAATGAGCGTTATGACTTGATTCTGATGGACATACAAATGCCCATTATGGATGGATTAACTGCTTCAAAAACCATCAGGACAACGTTACCGGAGCCATTTTGCTCGGTACCAATAATGGCAATGACAGCACATGCAACGGCATCAGAAAAGCAGAAATGCAAAGATCACGGAATGAATGATCATATCAACAAACCATTCGATCCACTTGATTTAAAGAAAAAGATAATTGCGCTAACCCAAAGTCACAATCCTTCGTTGAAACAAGTTCAAAATACTCATTTTGAGCAAAAAACAGCGGAAGTGAAATTAAATAATCAATCAAATCAGGGAGGCCAGATGGGTGCTACAATCGGGCAATCAAAACCGGCTGTACCTCATAAAGAAGCGATCAATCACTTCCTGAATGCACCAAAAATAAATCTTAATTATCTCAAGCAAATTGCAGAAGGTAATGAAGCATTTGTAATTGAGATGATAGAAATGTTTCTGAATAAAACTCCGGAAGCAATAACTGAAATGTATGAACATTTCAAAAATAAAAACTGGGATGAGTTCAGAAAAGTTGCACACAGAATCAAACCTTCATTTGGCTACATGGGCATGTCAGAAATACAGAATGCACTTTCGAAAGTTGAGTTGATGAATGAGAAAGAATTGAAGGAACCTGCGGTTGATGAATTACTCATTGAAATCGAATCAAGAACCAGTCAGGCGTACGCTCAATTAAGATCAGAGTTAACCACTCTAAAATAGAGTGAAATAAACTAATTCTCAAGAGTGTATTTTCACCCAAATAGTAGGATAAAATACTATCTTGCAGCCGCTTTAAAACAAACACAAAATAAATGAAGGTCTTAGTTTGCGAAGACGATGAAATGGTTCTTAAAATGGTAGAGTTCAAGCTTGAAAAAGAGGGCTATGAAGTTATACTTGCAAAAGACGGTAAGGAAGCGATTGATAAGATCGACAAATTAAGACCAGACATTATTATTACCGATATCATGATGCCCTATTTAACCGGGCTCGAGATCGTGCATCAAGTAAGAAAACAATTGAATATAAAAGTTCCTATCATTATTGTTTCATCAATTGGTTTGGAAAAAACCGTATTGGAAGCATTTCAATTAGGAGCAGACGATTTCATTACAAAGCCTTTTAGCCCTAACGAACTTTCTGTCAGGGTAAAACGGCTTTTGATGAAATCGTATTGATTTAACGAATAAGAAATTCAAAAGTGATGGCCGGTTTTTTTGTTTCAGTAAGATCAAAAACAATTTCCCCCATCAAAAAAGAAAATGCAACCGAGAGTCAACTATTTTTTGATTTTTTTAATTTTTACCCTGTCCGGATTAAGCCTTAGAAGCTCAGCCCAGACAAAGGCATCAGACACCTTGGTTATTGTTACTGATACAACAGATCTGGATGCACTCTTCAAGAAAGCCCGCGAATTAAGTTTCAATGATAATTATTCACAGGCCAGAAGAATTTGTCTGAAGATTCTCGAAAAAAAACCAAATTATTATGATGTACGTACGTTTTTAGCCAGGACTTATACATGGCAGAAAAACTACGATATGGCGCGAACAGAATTAAGCCGTGTGTTGATCGAGAGAGAAAATGATCAGGAAGCACTGAGTGCACTTTTTGATGTTGAATTCTGGAGTGAAAACTACGAAGTAGCAAACGATTACCTGAAAATTGCTTTGAGTTACTATCCCAATTCAGAAGAATTACTTCTGAAAAAGGCTAAACTTCAGATGAAACTCGAGGATAAAGGAAATGCCGCTTTGACCTTACGAAGGATCCTCGATTTTAATCCCGGAAATAAAGAAGCATTGCAATTGATGAATAGTCTTGAAGGAAAACGATTGAATAATAATTTTCAGACCAGCTATTCAGTCGACGAATTTTCATTTGGGAAAAAACCTCAGGAATTTCTTTCAGCGCAAGTTGGAAGGAACTTTACATTTGGATCTCTTACTATGAGGATCAATACAGCGAATAAATTCGGTAAGCGGGGATTTCAATATGAAGTCGAAAGTTATGCTCATTTTACAAAAAATATCTACGCAAATCTTTTTGTAGGGTATGCATATGATGCAATCTTTCCAAAAGAAAAGTATGGCGCTGAATTATACTTTAAACTTCCTGCAGGTTTTGAATATTCTGCCGGAATAAGATATCAGACATTCACAGAAAGCTCTTCTTTCTACACAACAAGTCTGGGAAATTATTACAAAGATTATTGGTTTAATTTCAGGGCATACATCAATCCTAAAACTGATTCAACTTTTCAGTCTACTTCACTAAAAAACACATCACTTACCATGATCGTTGCTGCAAGAAAATACTTCGGCGATGGCGACAATTATCTTGGTATAAAACTAAGCAGAGGTAAATCACCGGATGAATCGGCCAGACTTGAACAAGGTATTCAAACCCGCTCCTACTCTGCCGGAATTGAAGCACAGAAAAGTGCTTTTGGAAGATGGGTGATTAAAGTAGATGCCTCATATTCCAGAGAACCGCTTCGTACCAGTGGACTTAGTGGAGATGCTTCAGATGCATTTACAATTTACACAAGAAGAGTTTCAACAGGCATAACGCTTAAAACAGTATTCTGATCCACACAAAAAATGCTTAGAAAATATATACTATTCACACTTCTGGTAACTTTCATCACTCAGGCAGATCTTTTTGCTCAAACGAAGGATGCAGTTAAAAAAGAATCGAAGAAAGATTACGGTAAGAGTTTTTTCGAAAAAGATTCTATCCATGTTATTCGTATCAATTTTACTCAATGCAGTTTCTGGGATTCACTTACCTTGAATAAAAAAATGATGGATTCACTGGAGTTGAATAACTACTTACAGGCGAATGTGATCATCGACAATAAAAAATTCTACTCTACCGGAGTCCGGTTCAAAGGAGAATCTTCTTATGAATTTTATCCGGGAAAGAAAAAACCATTCCGCATAAAATTCAACAAGTTCATTAAAGGTCAGGATTTTCACGGCATCGAAGAGTTGAACCTGACAAACAATTTCAAGGATCCATCGATGATGCGCGAAAAGATCTATCTCGACATGATGAACAGTGAAGGTTTACCGGCGCCACGTGCAACGTATGCTAAAGTTTACCTGAATGATAAGTACTGGGGATTGTATTTGGTGAATGAAAGTATCGATAAGGTATTTCTGGAAACACGTTTTAAAAGTTCAGCAGGAAATTTATTTCAGGGCGAACCTCAGGCTAATTTCGTTTACATTGGAAATGAACCAATGAAATACTGGAACCGGTATGTATTAAAAAACAACACTAAGAAAAACGACTGGACTGATCTTGTAAAATTTATCCGACTTATCAACGATACTATTTCTACTCCTGATGAGTATACAAAAAAATTAGAATCTGCTTTTAATCTGGACAAATGTCTGAGAGCGTGGGCAATCAATAATATTATCGGTAACATCGACGCCTATAATATGTTTTATCCCCACAACTTTTTTATCTATCATGATACGGTTACTTCTAAATGGCAATGGATCTCATTGGACGGGAATTATAGTTTTGCTGCCTGGAATCCTGTGATGCCCTTGCATCAGCTTGAAAACCTGGACATATTGGTACCTGATTCTGTACCTTACAAGCAAGCCCGGCCGCTGTTGGAAAAAACATTGGGCGAAAATAAAATCATTCAGAGACGATATCTATCCATTATGAATGAATTGCTTCGTAAACATTTCAGCGAAGAAATCATTAATCAAAAAATTGATAGTCTGAGTCTGCGGATCAGAGTCTCAGTATATGCTGATGTAAATAAAATGTACTCCAATACAGATTTCGATACTAACATCAGCAATACCGTCGGGGATCCTCTTGATCCGGGAAATTTTATTCCGGGACTGAAGTCCTTTCTCAATGCACGAAGAAACTCTGTAGAAAAGCAGATAGAAGAACTTAATAAACAATTATCAAACTAATAATTTGCATCTCATTTCGTCCATATTTCTACAAATTAATTTTTCTGATCTGCAGTACTCTGTAGATGAGGTAGGACGATCTATTTATAGTTTTCCTGTACACATCAGAATTCTTATTGGAGTAACTATTCTTTTCATGATCATCATCCTTATTTTACTTGGAGTGATAATGGGAAGCAGAATTTACAAGACCAAAAGACTGAATAAAAAGACTGAGCTTTTAAAAAAGTATCAGCCTGTGTTCCGGCAGTTATTATTTGATGAAGGGCTGGATGAGAAAAAAGTTTTATCAATGGTCGACAAAATCGATCTCCAGATTCCTTTCAACCGCTCTACCCTGCTTGATGAAATAATCCATTTACATGAAAATTTCACCGGTGAGACGGCAGAACGATTAGAAGAAATTTACAAATATCTTGGCTTCGAAAGGGATTCAATAATAAAATTGAAGAGCAAACGCTGGTACATCATTGCAAAAGGAATGAAAGAACTGGCGATAATGAATGTGAAGTCTGGATACAATGTGATCAGCGGATTCTTAAACAGTAAGAATGAAATTCTGAGAATGGAAACCCGCATTGCGCTGATGAAACTCAGCGACACTGATCCTCTTGCTTTCCTTGCAAAAGAAACAGAGCATTTATCGGATTGGGATTCGGCAAACATATATAATATGCTGACCAAAATGCCTGAACATATGATTCCGGATTTTAGTTATTGGTTGAATTCTAAAAACAAAGACGTTGTTGTTTTTTGCATACAGATGATAGGGAGATTCAGACAAAGAGAATCTATTAAAACACTATTAGTGCTTTTAAAGAGTCCTGATGCTCGTCTGAAACTGGCAGTTATACGCGCACTACGGGAACTTAGTGCAACAGACGGAGAAGAATCTCTTCTGGAAATTTATCCGCTGGAGAATCTTGTTCTGAAAACAGAGATCTTAAAAACACTTGAAATAATCGGAAGTTCAAAATCTGTTCCTGTTCTGGAAAAGATCATTCGTCAGCCGATCGAAGATTATCCCGTATCGATTCAGGCGGTTCGCTCCCTGTTATCAATACATACTAATGGTGAACAGTTGATTGAATCAATTTTCAATCAATCAGGACCACAACTACAATTAATGATTCGTCACGCACGTGACAGGAGGCTATAAACTATGGGTTTGTTTTTCTATTATTTTACAAAGTTCGCAGATCATTTTATTTTGGTCTACAGCTGTATTTTATTTGGCACCTACTT
>ERZ795044.3196-NODE-3196-length-13850-cov-6.259804_pt1 | contig 13850 bp, 10 predicted proteins | sample MGYA00375128_ERZ795044 | MGnify/ENA primary metagenome ERZ795044 (study PRJEB30173, sample SAMN05720213) | anaerobic digester metagenome | isolation source: active sludge of municipal wastewater-treating anaerobic digesters | place: USA | collected 2014-12-22 ... | reverse complement strand
TCCGAGGTGAAAGGCATCGTCGAGACGGCCGTGGCCACGAAGCTGCAGGAGTTCCTGCTCGAGCATCCGCAGGAAGCCAAGGCCATCGTCGCGAAGATCATGGATGCCGCGCGTGCACGCGAGGCTGCGCGCAAGGCGCGCGAGCTGACGCGCCGCAAGGGCGCGCTCGACATCGCAGGCCTGCCGGGCAAGCTCGCAGATTGTCAGGAGAAGGATCCGGCACTGTCCGAGATCTTCATCGTCGAGGGTGATTCGGCCGGTGGTTCCGCCAAGCAGGGCAGGGATCGGCGCACCCAGGCCATCCTGCCGCTGAAGGGCAAGATCCTGAACGTCGAGCGCGCGCGCTTCGACAAGATGATTTCATCGGCGGAAGTCGGCACCCTGATCACCGCGCTCGGCTGCGGCATCGGCCGTGATGAATTCAACATCGACAAGCTGCGCTATCACCGCGTGATCATCATGACGGACGCGGACGTCGACGGTTCGCACATCCGCACGCTGTTGCTGACGTTCTTCTATCGGCAGATCCCGATGCTGATCGAGCGTGGCTACATCTACATCGCGCAGCCGCCACTGTTCAAGGTCAAGCGCGGCAAGCAGGAAGCCTACGTCAAGGACGAGCTCGAGCTGAACGCGATGCTGCTGAATTCGGCGCTCGAGAACGCCGCGCTGCAGGTCAACACCGAAGCGCCGCCGCTGCGCGGCTCTGGCCTCGAGATGCTGGCGCGCAAATACATGGAAGTGCAGGCCATCATCAAACGCTGGTCGCGCCGCTACGACGAGCGGTTGCTCGAGGCGCTCGTGCATCTGCCGGAAGTTTCGCCCGCAGACTTCGAGCGGATCGAATGGCTCACCGGCTGGGCCAAGGATCTCGACACGCGACTGAACGCCATCAACGACGGCGCGCGAACTTATCAGATCTCGATCAAGGCGGGCGTCGATGGCCTCGCTGCGCGACTGCAGATCTCGCGCATCGAGCACGGCACCGCGAGCACGCGCTACCTGACGCGTGAGTTCTTCAACTCGGCCGAGTACCAGCGCATCGCGGATCTCGGCCGAACGCTGGCGGGGCTGATCGGCGAGGGCGCCAACGTCACGCGCGGCGACGAACGCCGTGAGATCGGATCACTGAAGGAAGCGATCGAATGGCTGTTCGATCAGGCGCGCAAGGGCCAGAGCATCCAGCGTTACAAGGGCCTCGGTGAAATGAACCCCGAGCAGCTCTGGGATACGACGATCAATCCGGAAACACGCCGGCTGATGCAGGTGCGGATCGAGGACGCCGTCGCGGCGGATGAGATCTTCACGACGTTGATGGGCGACGCCGTCGAACCGCGGCGCGAGTTCATCGAGAAGAACGCCCTGTCGGTCGCGAACCTCGACATCTGAGCCCAGGCGCCGAACACCGCACATGGAGTTCGCGCTCACGGGATTGTCAGAGTCGGAAGCCTACTACGCGTTCGCCCAGGTGGTCGTTCCCAGGCCAATCGCCTGGGTGCTCACGGACAATGGCCCCGACGCGACACCGGGCAGCGATGCGAACCGTTGGAATCTCGCGCCGTTTTCCTACTTCAACGCGATCACGAGCGCGCCGCCGATGGTGATGTTCTCGATCGGCAACGGCATGGCTGGCCGCGACAAAGACACGCACCGGAATCTTCGCGCCCGCCCGCACTGCACGATCTGCCTGGCGTCTGCGAATCAGGCCACCGCCGTCCAGGCGACGGCCGACGAGCTTCCGCCGGGTGTCAGTGAGGTGTCCCACGCAGGACTCGCACTGTCAGCCTGGGCCGGCGAGCTGCCGCGAATCGCTACCGCGCCGGTCGCCATGGACTGCACCGCCACGCAATTCACGCAGGTGGGAACGACCGAACAGATCGTCGTGTTCGCAGCGGTACACAGGCTCTGGCTGCGCGACGATATCGGCAGTCTCGACGATCGCGGCCGGCTGCGCGTCGATGTAGCGGCATTCAACCCGCTCGCCCGGCTCGGGCGAGGCGGTTACGCGCCGCTCGGAGCCGCGTTTCGTCCCTGAGCGGCGGAACTGCCGCCGTCAGTCGTCGAACAGCGCGGAAACGCAACGGCTGACAACGGCACGCCACCAATCGTGTCGGTCGACGTCGGTACCCGAGCGAGCACCTGCCACGGCGTCGTGCGATAGGTACCTGGCTCGACGCCTGGACCTGCAAGGACCAGATCGATCGAAGGCTGCACCTGCGGCGCCTGCGCAGCGATGCGCAGCACCATCTGATCGCCGTGTCGTTTCAGGCTCAGGCACAACACGTCATCCGGCCCGACCTTCACGGATCTCGACTCGTCGTTCGGGACTAGATGCACGCGAACCGCGGAAGGCGCATCGTGTCGAGCGATCGAGAGATCCACTGCGACCGCGCCATCCACAGGCTGCACGACCGAAGTGACTGCCGGGGACTCCGCAGCCTCGTCGGCCCTGACGCTCTGCGCACAGCCCGACAGAAGCGACAAGGCGAAGGTCGAGAGCACGAATATTGAAAAAATGATTCGATTCATGATGCGACTCCGTGAGACGCAGACGATGAACCGAATAGACCGGATCAGGCAGTAAACGTTCCGGCTGAAACTGTAGGCGCTTGCCGACAAACCCCGACATAGCGCTGAACCCCGTCGTCGCGGATCTCACGACGCGCTCTGCCGCGCTGCACCAGGTGCTCGAGATGCGCGATGCACTCCTGCAGCCCGAGCATCTGATGGAAGCCGAACAGCCGACGGCCAAACAGCACCGACATCAGATCGAACGCCGTCTTCGGCACCGCAATCGCGGCCTGCAGTCGATCGAGATGTTCATGGTGATGCTCGCGCAGGTCGGCGGCGCGCGCACGCAGGCCGCGGAACGGCCGACCATGCGAGGGCAGCACCACGGTGTCGGCGGGCAATGACTCCAGACGATCCAGCGAGGCCAGAAAATCACCGAGTGGATCGAGCCCCCAGTCCGAGGCGGACAGGCTGATGTTCGGCGAGATCGTCGGCAGGATCTGATCGCCGCTGATCAGCACACCCCCGGCCGCATCGAAAAAACTCTGGTGTCCGGTGGCGTGTCCGTCCGTCTCGATCACTTCGAACAGGTGGGCGCCGACCGCCACATGCTCGCCGTCACTCAGAGGCTCGTCGATGATCGGCATGCGATTGACGGGCGAGGCATTGCGCGCGAGTGGCAGAGCGTCGAAGAACTCGCGCGCCTGTGCCATGCCGTGCGCACGGAAGAAATCTACCGAAGCCGCACGCCTTTCGGTGCTGGGCCCATCCACCATGAACTCGGCCCAGGGTATCGCGCGGCTCGCCATCCTCACCGGAATGTCGTGCCGAGCCTGCAGCCAGCCGGCACAACCCATGTGGTCCGGGTGATAGTGCGTGAGCAGGATCCGGCGCAGCGGGCGCTGCGCGAGCAGCGTCGATTCGAGCTGCTCCCAGACCTCGGTGCAGGGGCTCGCGGGCATGCCGGTGTCGATCAGCGTGAAGCCGTCGCCGTCCTCGAGCAGCCAGAGGTTGATGTGATTGAGGTCGATCGGCAGCGGCATGCGCAGCCAGTGCAGGCCGGGAAGGACTTCGAGTGTGGTACCCGCCGCGTGCGCCTTCTCCACCAGATAGTGCAGGCGCGGCTCGTCGGTCGGATAGTCTTCACCCTCGGCCGTCAGCGCGTTGGAGAGTGGGGCGCGCGGGCCCTGCGCGTTGTTCTGCACGATGCCTGCTATTGTGACCGCAAAGGCGGCGAGGGGTGAAATCTTGATCAGCCGACGGGAATCCCTTACATACGCAGCCGCGTTTGCAAGCCTCGCTTCGCCGCTCGTCCGCGCCGGGCCGCGACCACTGGATTTCCTGATCCTGGGCGGCACGGGCTTCCTCGGACCCGAGCAGGTCAATACGGCGCTGGCGCGTGGCCATGAAGTCACCCTTTTCAACCGCGGCATCAGCGCCGCGGGCATGTACGGTGGGCGCGTGGAAGTGCTGCGCGGCAATCGTGATACGCGCACCGCGCCGGGTCTCGCGGCACTCACCGGCTCACGTCGCTGGGACGTGGTCATCGACAACTCGGGCTATCTGCCGCGGCACGTACGCGATTCCGCTGAGTTGCTCCGTGATCGCTGCGAGCAGTACATCTTCATCTCCACCGGCGCTGTCTACGATTTCGCGAAGCGCGAGGTCTGTGACGAAACCTGCCCGCTGCAGCAGCTTGCCGATCCGGCCTCCGAGATCGAGAACGGACAAACCTACGGGCCGCTCAAGGTCGAGTGCGAGAAAGCGGTGCTGGCTGCGTTCGGGGCCCGCGCCACACTGATCCGTCCCACTTTCGTGTTCGGCCCGGGGGACGACACGGATCGCTTCACCTACTGGATCGAACGCATCGCCCGTGGTGGCGCCGTGCTCGGGCCGACGTTTCCCGAGCTCGGATTGCAGTGGGTCGACGTACGCGATCTGTGTCCGTGGTTGATCAGGCTGGCAGAGTCGCGAACGACCGGAACGTTCAACGTCGCGGGTCCGACGCAGACGATTGCCTGGCGTGAGGTGCTCGAGACCCTGAAAGTGAAGAATGCACCGGCGACGACGTTGCACTGGGCCACGCCGGAGATTCTCGAGGAGCTGAAGATGTCCCTGCCTCTGGCCGCCGCTCGGCGCAGGCCGCGTCGCATGGTCAGCGACGCGGCGCAACGCGCCGGGCTCGGTTATCGGCCGCTCGCCGATACGGTGGCCGCGACGCGTGCATGGTGGGCGGCGCTGCCGCCAGCGCGCCGCGCGAAGCCGGAACGCTGGCCAGATCCGGCGCTCGAGCGCGAGGCCCTGAAACGTCTGGGCGTCAGTCCGGCTTGAACAGCGTCGGCCGGCGCAGCTTCTGGGTATCCCCGGTGCGCTGGCGCAGCAGGGGTTCGATCAGCAGGCCCGGATGTACGGGCGGCATGCGCAGCAGCGCGCGACGGTACTCGGCCAGCTTCAGCTTGAGATAGGGCAGCAGCGCGCGCTGCGATTCGCGGTCGTCGTCGTTGGCGGCGCCCACGGTGGCGTTGCAGTACGCGCGGAAGTAATCGGAATAGAGCTCTTCGTAGCGACGCATCGGATCTTCGAACACGCCGTCGCGGGCCACCGCGACCCCGACGTGGCTCGTACACAGCAGGCTGCAGGCGGCGCGAAGATAGGCGGAATGCTCGTTGACCAGCGCTTCGGTGTAGGTGCGCGACGGATGCAGATGCACGACGACACGGCGGCGCGCTTCACCGCGCACTTGCTGTTCGCGAAGGTAATCGAACGGCGCCTTGGTGTGCACGAGCTGGAACGAGGTGTTCTTCAGTTCTGCAATCTGGATATCGGCGCGGCGACGATCGGCGATGGTGCGCATCAGTGCGGCGTGTTCGATCTCCCAGCGGCGCCAGGCCGCAGGATCATCGAGGATTCGCGCAGCGATCAGACGGCGCTGAGGATCAGCCGAACGCAGGGATTGCTCTACGCAATCCTCCGATGCGCTCATCAGGCGTGCATGGGTGATCAGCGCGCGCGCCACCAAACCGCATCCTCCCCCAACGGCCCGTGAACTCTCGAGGCCCGGTATACGCCCGGGCAGCGAGCATCGCAACCGCAAAACGCGCATGCTGCGCGCGCAGCAATCGCACGTCTTTCAACGACTGCAGCAAAGCTTGCAGCAAACGCGCATCGTGGCGCGCCTGCAACGACGCGCTGCGCCGCATGTCAGGGCCGCTGGTACGCGGCACAGGCTGCGAAGAATTCGGCGAAGTACTCGCCGACTTTGCCGACGGCGGCCGAGCCGGGCTCCGGAATGAACACGCGCCGACGCTCGATCCACCAGCGGCCGCCGACGAATACGAACTCATCCTCGTACCAGCCCTGCAGCGGCGCGTAGACGCTCTCCGGACGCGACAGGAATTCGTTCAGCTCGCAGCGGCCGCGAGCCCGATCGCCGGCGAGATCGATGACGAAATTGCTCATCACATGATGCAGGTTCGGCACGGTTCGCTGGGTATCGCGGATCAGTGCGGTGATGGTCGGGCGACCTGCTGCATACAGGCCCAGTGCTGGCGCTTCGAGCACGCCGTTCTCGACGAACAGCGCCGCCACGGCCTCCGGTGATCCGTGATCGCATTCCCAGGCGTAACGTCCAAGCAGATCCAGGATCATCACGCGATCGGCCGCCTGTTGCAGATACTCGGGGGATCGGGACGGTTGATTCATGCTGCGAAAGCTCCCAAGCTGACGACCCATCGCCGCAACGGCGCTGCGCGGGCCCCAAGGAAAATCATGACACGCCCCCTGACCACATTCCTGAAGTTCTGCGCCGCGCTGCTGCTGGTCCCGGCACCAGCGCTCGCCGCAACGGCGGTGCAGCCGACGCCCGACGTGAAGGTCTTCGCCTTCATCGCCAAGCGCGCCGATCTGAGTGATGGACAGTTCCACGCGCACTGGCGCGAGCCGCACGGACGCCTGGCGAAGAAGGTGCCGCAGATACGTCGCTACCATCAGAACCACGGCATCGGCGCCGTGCCCACCGTGCCGGGCCTTGCTCCGACGCCGTATCTCGGTATCGCAACGATCTGGGTTGCTGATCTCGTCAAGCTCGGCGCGATCTACGGCGATCCGGGGTATGTCGAGATCCACGAGGATGAACTGAACCTCCTCGATCGAAACCAGCTGATCTGGCTGGTCACTCGCGAATGGGTCATCGCGCCAGGGCCGCGCGCCGATGATCTCGATTTCACGCCCACCAAGGCGCAGCTGCTGCTGAAGCGCCGCGCGGATGTGCCGGTGGCTGATTTCGAGGCAGCGATCGGCCGCATCGCGAGTGGCGGACGTCGAAAGACCGCGGCGATCGCAGCCACCTATGCCCTGGCCTTCGCGGACGCCTATCCGAGCGTGGATCGGCCACCCTTCGATGCCGTGATCGAGCTGTCCTATCAGGACTCGGCGCGCTTCGAGAAAGCCTGGCGGCGGTCGGGCTCCGCGCTGCTCGAGCGGCTTGCGAAAGTTGCCGATCTCGACGCTTCGCGCGGTTTCCTCGCGCGCGAAGAGCGCGTCATCTGGCCGTGGCGCTAGGCCCTGTCGCGCGATCCGGTGCAGCACCGGTAGTTACTGCGCGCGCCAGCAGCCGTTCGATCACCGAGCCGAGTTCATAGGCGATGCTCGGCTTGTAGATGAACTCGTCGATGCCGACGCTGCGGGCCTCTTCGACGAAATCTCCGCCGGCATAGCCCGAAATCAGCGCGATCGGGGCGTCCGAGCGCAGGCTCCGCACCGCTCTCGCCAGATCGAGACCGTTCATCCCCGGCATCTTGTAGTCCGTCACGACGGCGTCGAACGCGCCTGGGTCGCCGCGGAACGCGGCGAGAGCCGCGGTGGGATCGGCATGAGTGGTGACCTCATAACCGAGCGATTCGATCATGGTGCGGATCATCGGCAGCAGGGTCGCCTGATCATCCACATACAGAATATGACGACCGGAACCACCCGACTGCACGGCCGTGGGTGTCAGTGCGACGGCGCTCCGTTCTGCCTGCGGTGCGGTGGCGCGCAGGTAGATCGAGAAGGTCGAGCCCTGTTGCGGCACGCTCTGCACGACGATGCCACCACCGTGCGTGTCGATGATCCCGTCGACCACCGAGAGCCCGAGTCCGGTGCCTTGGCCAACCGGCTTGGTCGTGAAGAACGGCTCGAAGATCCTGGCCAGGGTTGCTGGCGGCATACCGCAGCCTTCGTCGGTCACAGTCACCACAGCGTGCTGACCGGGAACGAGGCGACGATGCAGCGCGGATGCGTTCGCGCCGAGTTCCGTAGATCCAAGGCGAATCATGATTCGCCCTGTCCGGCCGCGCATCGCATGGGCGGCGTTGATACCGAGATTCAGCAGCACCTGCTTCAACTGCAGCGGATCACCGAGCACCAGCGGCGCCCGCAGATCATCGACGAATTCCGCGACGACTCCGTCGGGCAGTGAGGGCTCGAGCAGCGAAAGACATTCGCGGATCAGGGGCGCGAGCGCCGTGGGCCGCAGGTCGCGCGCCTGCTGCCGACCGAAAGCAAGCATCTGCTGCACGAGCTGACGCGCATCCTGGGCCGCCCCTTCAATCGCGCGCAGGTGCTCTCGCGTCATCGGATTCAGCGCCGGATCGATCTTGGCCAGCGAGATATGGCCGAGCACCACCGCCAGCAGGTTGTTGAACTCGTGCGCAATGCCGCCCGCCAGTGTCCCCACCGCCTGCAGCTTCTGCGCTTCCCGGACCTGCAACTCGAGTTGCTCGCGGTCGAGTTCCGCGAGCTTTCTGTCGGTGATGTCACGGCCTGTGCCGCGGTACGCGATCAGACGGCCGTCCGAGTCCCGAACCTGCACGCTCGAGATCGACTGCCAGAAAACTCGCCCGTCCTTGCTGACGGAGCGGTACTCGAGCCCGCCGTAATGGCCATCGGTCGCGCGCAGCGCGCCGAGCTGCGGCACGACGTCAGCATGTTCGCCGGGTGCCATGAAATCGCTGGGCCGGCGACCCAGCATTTCAGAAGGGCGATAGCCGAAAATTTCCTGCACCTTGCTGGAGAGATAGGTATATCGGCACTCAAGATCACATTCCCAGACGTACTCGCCCGCGGCATTGACCACGTCACGGAAACGCTGCTCGCTCTGCAGCCGGCTCAGTTCGCTGCGATGGCGGTCGGTGTGGTCGACGAAAATCGCGAGAAAGCCACCGCGCATCGGCAGGCCACTGACCGTGACCTGCCGCTCCTCTCCGCGGAGAGTGTTTACCGTGCAGTCGATGGCTTCGATCTCGCAGCCCGTCCGCACGGCCTCCGCGACGGCAGCATCCCAGCGGCTGGTGATCGTCTGGCGATAGGACGGATCGGGAAACGCGAGCTCCCGCCACGCGGCGAGCGTGGGGACGTGCACGACTGCGTAACCGGACATCAGGGTTGCCCGAGCATTGAGGAAGATGACGCGGCCGGTGCCGTCCACGGCCGCGACGGCGAGGGGCAGGCGTTCGAGCAGCGTGCGCACCGCAGGATCGTCGATTCGCAGATCGGTGCAGACGGACATTCGCGCAAGACTACGCGTTGCAGGGCCCGTGGCCAATCAGGGCTTGCCGCGATCGGCGGCAACGCCGATGACGCTTTCCGTGCGCCGGGGAGGCATTATGTTCGGCGTACCCGATCGCCGCGAGCTCGAGCATGCCGCCAGACAAGCTGTTCATTTCCGCGCAGGACCTGCTGCGCGACTCGTTCGCGCTCGGCGCGCAGATCCTGCGGGCTGGCTTCAAGCCCACCTTCCTCGTCGGGATCTGGCGCGGCGGTGCGCCGGTGGGGATCGCCGTGCAGGAACTGCTCGAGTACCACGGCGTGCCAACCGACCATATCTCGATCCGGACTTCGTCCTATTCGGGCATCGAGCAGCAGGACAAGACCGTCAGAGTTCACGGCGTCGACTATCTGGTCTCCCAGCTCAGCGCGGACGATCGGCTGCTGATCATCGACGATGTCTTCGATTCCGGCCGCAGCCTCGAAGCCGTGATCGATGAACTCGCGCGGCGCTGCCGACGCAACCTTCCGGAGCAGATCCGCATCGCGACACCGTATTACAAGCCGGCCCGCAATCGCAGCCGACTGAAGCCTGATTTCTTCGTCCATGAAACGGACCGCTGGCTGGTGTTTCCGCACGAACTGTCCGGACTCACGCCGGATGAAATCCGTCAGCACAAACCGTTTGCGCTGCCGTTCACCGAATCCTGAGCCGGGAATCGCTACGATTGCTCGCATGACGAAGGTTGCAGCTCCCGATCCCCGCACCGAGCTCGAGGTATTGCTCGCCTCCCAGTGCCCGCTGGTGCTCGTCGAAACCCGTGAAGAAAAGCGCGCCACGGAAGTGGTGCGGGCGGCAGCGCTGCGCGTGAACCAGGCGCGCGGCTGGCCGGTGTTCCAGTGGACATTGACCGACGGGTTGCTGCGCACGGACCTCGAGATGGGCGGTCCGCAGACGACGCTGGCCGAACCCGAGGCCCTGTTACGGCGCCTGAAAGCGACCACTTCTCCCGGCATCTACGTGCTGCTGGATTTTCATCCTTTCCTCGACAGCCCGCTGCACGTGCGGCTGATCAAGGACATCGCGCAGGGCTATGACACCGCGCCGCGAACCCTGGTGTTCGTGTCTCACGAGCTGAAATTGCCGGCAGAGCTCGAGCACCTCGCCGCCAGGTTGCCGCTCGAGCTGCCGGCGAAACCGGAGCGGCAGCTGATCGTGTCACGTGTGATCCAGGAATGGTGCGATCTGCATCGGGGCAAGACGCCGAAGGTCGATCCGATCGCTGCTGCTGCGCTGGCCGAGAATCTCGCGGGACTCACGGCGACAGATGCGCTGCGGCTCGCGCGGCAGGCCGTGTTCAATGATGGCGCTCTCGGCATGAGCGATGTCGAGGCCGTGCAGGCGCGCAAGTACCAGCTGCTCAATCGCAACGGCGTGTTGTCCTATGAGCCGGATGCGGCGGCGTTCGCCGACGTGGGTGGCATGAAGCGCTTGCGTGCCTGGCTGCAGAAGCGCAGGCCGGCCTTCGAGGGCAGCGCGCCGAAGCTGGATGCGCCGAAAGGCATGCTTCTGCTGGGCGTGCAGGGTTGTGGCAAGAGCCTGGCCGCGAAGGCCTGCGCCGCGCTGCTGCAGGCGCCACTGCTGCGTCTCGACGTCGCCACGATCTTCAGCAAATGGCATGGCGAATCCGAAAAGAATCTGCGCGAATCACTGACGGCCGCGGAATCGCTCGCACCCTGCGTGTTGTGGATCGACGAGATCGAGAAGGCTTTTGCAGCGGGTGACAACGATGGCGGCACCACGCGCCGCGTGCTCGGCAGTTTCCTGACCTGGCTCGCCGAGAAGAAGTCGCGTGTGTTCGTCGTCGCGACGGCGAATGACATCACCTCGCTGCCGGCAGAGCTGATTCGCAAAGGACGATTCGATGAGATCTTCTTCGTCGATCTGCCGGACACCACCGCGCGTGTCGAGATTTTCCGCATCCACACTCGACGCCGCTCGATCGATCTGAACGAAGCGGAACTCGCAGCGCTCGCGGCGCGCGCGGAGGGGTTCACCGGCGCCGAGATCGAGCAGGCCGTGGTGTCAGCCGCGTATCACGTGCACGGTCGGGATACGCCGCTCGATGCGCGCGCGATCGCCCGCGAGATCGAGCGCACCCGGCCTCTGTCCGTCGTGATGGCAGAGAAGGTTGCCGCGCTGCGGGCCTGGGCGGCGGATCGCACGGTAGCGGCGGACTGAGGCACTAGCGCGTCGGCATGGGGTTCGACGCCAGTGCGCGCTCGATCTCGCGGTGCAGCGGAGTGAGGCCGCTGTGGTGCAGACGATGCAGCTCGAGTGAATCCCGCAATGCACCGGCCGCCTCGGTCGGCCTGTCGGCGGCGCTCTCAGCCAAGCCCAGCTCGGCCAGGATCATCATCGCGGGCAGATGTCGGCGCGGCCCCTGCGGCAGTTCTGCCAGGGCTGCACGCTGCAGACGCGATGCGGCGTCCGGCCTGCCCGCGAGTCGCTCGGCCATACCGAGCGCGTATTTCACGCTGACGACCATCCAGTGCCTGAGAGCCGGATTGCGTTCCTGCACGTCCCGCAGTTCGGCCAGCGCCTCGGGAAGTTGCCCGAGACGCAGCAGCGCCATGGCTCGATTGGTGCGGATCGCCAGCGTCGCATCGTGGGTTTCGCCGATGCGCTCCCGGTACACCGGCAGCGCCCGATCGAATCCGGTCAGCGCAGCACCGGCGTCGCCGCGCAGCAGCTGGATGTAGGCCCGAATGCCCGTGCCGACTGCCTGATTGCGCGCTTCCGCATCCGTCTGCTGCGCCGTCAGCGCGAGGGAGCGTTCGATGCTCGCGAGCGCCAGATCCAGTTCACCGGCCTCGATCTGCGCCCGCGCCAGATGCGCGATCGCAAAAGTCTCGAACGCACTGTCTGCGCCATAGAGTTTGCGCGCGCCGTCGATCGCCGCCGCCAGCGTCTGGGTTGCAAGTCGCGCCTTGCCCATGTCGATCTGCGCGGCGCCCAGGGCGAATCGGGAGTCCAGTACACGTGCGTGCGTGGGGTTGTTGTCGTGGGCGGCCAGCGTCAATGCAAGCGCACGATCGGCCGCCTTCTCCGCCGCCTCGAATCTGCCGGCGTAACGCAGACTGACGGCCTGCGCCACCACCGCTTCGAGCATCAGCGGATGTCGTTCGCCGAATTCCCGACCGGCCAGCGCCGCGGCTTCGTTGGCCGCGTCGGCGGCCGCACTGCCGTCACCGGAATCGATCGCAGCGTGGGCCGCGTAGACCTTCAATCGGACACGGTCGGCCGCAGAGAAGCCCGGATTCTTCTGCGCCTCGGCGAGCAACTGGTCTACCTCCTCGCGCAGCTGGGCTGTTCGGCCGCGAAAGCGGTGCAGTTCGAGACGCAGCATGCGGGACTCGCGGCGCAGCGGGCTTTCGACCGGCAGCCGTTGCATCGCCGTGTTCCAGGCGGCGGTCGCGACTTCGTCTGCGGTCTCGTGATCAGACAAGTTCGACAGGCTCCAGCCGATCGTGTTCAGCAGCTCGACGCGGATCTCGGGCCGCTCTGCAAAGTCCCGATCGACCCGCGCCCGCGCCTGCTTCAGCAGATCGACGGCGGACAGCGTCTGCGAACCGCCCTCGAACGGGTCCGCGCTCGTGAACACGGAAGCGATGAATTGCTTGACCTCCTCGGCTCGCACGCGCTCCGCAGTCGCCACGCGCGCCTGCCATGCCGCTACGCCGGCGATCGAGATCAGCGCGACCGCTGCTGCCGACGCCGCCGTCACGGCGAAGCGGTGACGGCGAACGAACCGCGACGTGCGATACCAGGCGCTGTCGGGTTGGGCGAGCACGGGCCGGCCCGCGCGAAATCGCTGCAGGTCCTCGGCGAATGCATTGACGGTGGCATAGCGCGCATCCGGCTGTTTGCGCAGCGCCTTCAACACGATGGTGTCGAGGTCGCCGCGCAGCAGGCGCGCCGGAATCGCGCCTGGTGCCGTCTTGTCCGCGAGTGCTTCGCTCGGCCGGCGCGGTTCGACCTGCAGAATGGCGTCTTCGAGTGCGCCCCGTGTATCGCGACGCAGCCGATACGGGCGCTGTCCGGTCAGTAGCTCATAGAGCACGACGCCCAACGAATAGATATCGGAGGCAATGGTGATCGTCTCGCCGACAATCTGTTCTGGTGAGGCGTAGTCCGGTGTCATTGCCCGTCCGGAAAGTTCTGTCAGCGCGGGCCCCGCCGCATTCGGCGTACCATCCAGCAGCTTCGCGATGCCGAAGTCGAGCAGCCGCACGCTGCCCGTGGCGGTGACCAGGATGTTTGCCGGCTTCAGGTCGCGATGCACGACCAGCCGTGCATGCGCACTGGCCACGGCCTCGGCGACCTCGCCGAACAGCCGCAGGCGTTCGCCCAGATCGCAGCCATGGTCGCGGCAGTATTCATCGATGGGCAGACCTTCGACGTACTCCAGGGCGAGGTAAGGCTGGCCATCGTCGGCAAGTCCCGCGTCATAGAGGCGGGCGATGTTCGGGTGCTCGAGGCTCGCGAGAATGCTGCGTTCACGCGCCATGCGTTCGGCAAGATCCGCGCCGAACATGCCGCGGTGTGGCAGCTTCAGGGCGATCGCGCGCTCGAACAATCCATCGGCGCGGGTCGCGAGCCAGACCGTGCCCATGCCGCCGGCGCCGATCCTGCGCACGAGTTGGTAAGGCCCGATGCGCGTCCCCGTGACGCTCTCGGCCTCGGCGGGCTCGATGTCGGGCAATCGCTCGAGGAAGTCACGCGATTCGATCTCGGCCTGCCTTGCGAGCAG
>ERZ795044.3195-NODE-3195-length-13850-cov-9.008046_pt1 | contig 13850 bp, 9 predicted proteins | sample MGYA00375128_ERZ795044 | MGnify/ENA primary metagenome ERZ795044 (study PRJEB30173, sample SAMN05720213) | anaerobic digester metagenome | isolation source: active sludge of municipal wastewater-treating anaerobic digesters | place: USA | collected 2014-12-22 ... | reverse complement strand
GTGCGGTCAGCGCCTCGACGGCCTTCTCACCACCCAGCACGCCGAGGACGGCAGACGCGCGCGCGCGCACCTCGTCGTTGGGGTGCTGGGCGAGGGCGAGCGCGGGGTCGAGCAGCTCCGGCTGCCCCAGTCCGCGGGCGACCGACAGGGCATCGATCAGCCCCGGGCGATGAGGATCGGAAAGGAAGCGTCGCACCGCACGCGCGGCCGGTCGCCCCAATCGCAGCAGCGAGTCCTGCACGGTGAAGCGGCAGAGCCGCTCGGGGTCGGCCAGGCGCGAGACGAGTTCGTCGATCACCGCTTCGTCCACGCGGCCGGCGGCCCACACGAAGGCCTGCGCGCGCACGTGGGCGCTGCGGTCGCGCAGCAGCGCGCGCATGGCCGGCGTGTCGTGATCGAGCGCGGTGAGCACGCGTGCACCGGCGAGGCGATTCCACCACCACGGACTCCCGCACATCGTTTCGGCGCGTCGCGTGATCCCCGCGAGCTCGCCGAGGTGCCGCAGGCGCTCCCGCCCGCTCCCCGTGAGCGCCTCACCGAATTCGTGCACCAGCTCCTGCTGGACCGTCCATGGGAGCCGGGCGAAGGTCGCAATCTCGGCGTGGTCGTCGGTCCCTTCGGCGATGGCGCGTGCCAGCACCTCACGCCCGGAGTGGCTGCGCGCCTCGTGCCGCGCCCGCCGCCAGCGCGCCAGCCCGGCGCTGATGGCCAGGGCGACGGTGAAGACGATGGTGAGCGTGAGCTCGAGGTAGACCAGATAATACGAGACCTGGTAGAGGAGCGATTCCCTCATCGGCGCCTCACGTGCGCATCGCTCGCCGAATGCGCTCGGCGAGGACGGGGACGCTGAACGGCTTGGGGACGTAGTCGAAGGCCCCCAGCTCGAAGGCCTGGACCGTCTCGGCCTCGGTGCTGCGCGAGCTGAGCATGATCACGCGCGTGTGGCGCAGCACGTCGCGCTCGGCGAGCGACCGCAGGAGGGCGAGCCCGTCGAGCTCGGGGAGGTTGACCTCCATGAGGATGAGGCGGGCGCGGATCTCGGGGCGCTCGCCTAACAAGGCCGACGCGGCTTCCTGCCCGCTGCGCAGCCAGCGCACTTCGTACTGGCGGCTTTGCAGGGCGTGCACGAGGAGCGAGGCGACGGCGGCGTCGTCCTCGACGAGGAGGACGTCGACGCGTCCGGTGGCGCGGGTGTGCGGGGCGCTGGCGATCCCCAGCGTCTCCTCGCCGGAGGCCCCGCTCGACACCATGAGCGCGGCGTCGGCCGCTTCGTGCAGGGCGCGCACGTCGGCCGCGTCGTCGGGAAAGGTGGCGAGGCCGGCGCTGCAGGTGAAGCCGAACGTTGCGCCTGACGGTGCGGAGAAGCGGCGTGAACGCATGGCGGCCATGATCTCGCGCACGCGCGTGGCGGCGTTGGCACCGTTGGCGTCGAAGAGCCCGATGACGAACTCGTTCGGCCCCCACTGCGACACCACGTCCTCGGCGCGGAACGACTGCTGCAGCACCTGGCTGAAGGCGAGCGACGCGGCATCGACCGCCGACTGCCCCACGCGCTGCACGGCCTGCGCGTAGCCGTCGAGGCGCATGGTGATGAGCGTGACCTCGTGCCGGTGGCGCCGGGCGATCTGGATGAAGCGGTCGATGTCGCGCTCGGCCTTGCGGCGGCCGGGGAGCCCGGTGACGGCGTCGGCCTCGTTAGGGCGGCGCTGCTGGCGGGCGCGGCGCAGGCGATTCTGCACGCGCGGCACCAGCTCCTCGCGCTGCACCGGCTTGCGCACCACGTCGTCGCCGCCGACGTGGTACGCCTCCCGGGCGAAGGCCGCTTCGTCGGCGCTGGCCAGGATCACGAGCGGGAGTTCGCGCCAGCGCGGGTCGGCGCGCATCGCGCGGCAGAGCTCCAGCCCCGACACGCCAGCCATCGCCGCCCCCGTGACCACGAGATCGGGCTGTCCCGATTCCAGCGTCTCCCAGAAGCCCTGCGGATCGGCCAGCGCCAGGACGCGGAGCCCGGCCTGCTCCAGGACTAGCGTCGCCGCTTGCAACGCGTACGGATCGCTGTCCACGACGAGGACCGTGGCGGTGGCCTGCTCGCGGCTGGCGAGCGTGGCGACCGCGCGCTCGAGGATCATGGACGGGGGCTGCCCGGCGAGCAGCGGTCCCGTCGCCCCCGCGCGCGCGATGGCCAGGCGAAGCGCCATCGAATCGTTAGGCGAGACGACGAGGACGACCGCCGTGGCGCAGGCGGTGATCGTGTCGAGCAGGGCCACGAGCTCCTCGACCGGCGTGTCGCCCGCTTCGAGGATGATGGCGTCGGGGGCGTCTTCCAAGACTGCCTCTCCCGTGTCGGCCAGCGCACGCGCTACCACCTCGACCCCCACCGACATTCCCTCGGCGACGAATTGGTCGCCGCGTGCGCTGTCGCCGAGCAGGAGGACGCGGGTGGGGAGGACACCGTCAGGCGCAACGGCGATGGGGGCGGTGGGGCGCTCGAGTTCGCGGCGCAGTGCGAGCACCTGGTCGGCGAGGCGCATCGCCAGCGGGCGCCCGAGCGTGTGCCTCGACGAGAACGACTGCTCCAGCGCACGCGCCAGGCGCGAACCGCCGCGCATCCCAAATGTCCCCACCGTCCCGGCCAGCGAGTGCGCCTCGGACTCGGCCAGCTCGCGCAGCTCCTCGTCGAGCTCACCGTCCATGAGCGCCAGCACCGCGCGCTCGAGCACCTCGACTCGCCGCAGGTGGCGCTCGCGCAGCCGCGCCCAGACCTCGGCGGCCTGTTCGCCGCGCACCGCGGAGAAGAGGGGAGCGGGGGAGATCACCGCGTCACGCTCCGCATCACGCGCCGCGTCGCACCCCGCGTCGCACCCCGCGTTGCACCCCGCGTTGCACCCCGCGTCGCACGACCCCAGCACCAAAGCCCCCACGCTCCTGCACGGAGCTGGCGGCGTTCGAGGCCCTGTGTCGATGTCGTGGCGTCTGCGCGGTGCATCCCCACCCTGCGGTGGACGCCGACCCCGGGTCGGCACCTGATCGGAAGTGTCACCGCGGCGATTTCTGCCGCTCGCGACGGGAACGCCCTCCAATCCACTCAGTGATAAGGACTTAGAGCGGGCTAATGGGTCACGACGCGGGATGTCGGGCGGCAAGAAATGCCGGGCGACCCACTCCGGGGCGGGAGGGTGGCGCTAGCTCCATGTGCGGGAACGACTTACGCACGGCGCTCGCGCGAGTCGCTCGGCCTTCCGACCCCTATCGTCCCCGACTCTTCACCGCCGCCAGATACAGGCGCGCGTAGACGTTGGCGGCGTGGCCCCAGGAGTTGTCCTCGCGCATCCCGCGCTCGCGGAGGATCGCCCACCCCTCGGTATTGCGATACGCGGCGAGGGCACGCCCGATGGCGTCGGCGAAGTAGCGCCCCTCGTACGGATGGAAACGGAAGCCGTTCCCCTCCCACCCCTCGCTCACCGTGTCGTTGAGCCCCCCGGTGGCGCGCACGATGGGAACGCTGCCGTAGCGCAGGGCGATCATCTGCCCCAGCCCGCACGGTTCGAAGCGCGAGGGCATGAGGAACATGTCGCTCCCGGCGTAGATGCGTTGCGCCAGCGACGCGTCGAAGCCGATCCGTGCCGAGACGCGGTCGGGATACGTGGCGGCATAACGATGAAAGAGCGTTTCCCAGTTCGCCTGCCCTGATCCCAGCAAGACGAGCTGCGCATCGGTCTCGCGCAGGAGCCAGGGCATGACCGCCTCGAGCAGGTCGAACCCCTTCTGCTCCACGAGGCGCGAGACGACGCCTAACAACGGGCGATCCGGGGCCACGGGGAGCCCGGTCTCGCGCTGGAGCGCCGCCTTGCACTGCCCCTTCCCGGCCATGTTGTCGGGGCGATACGGGGCGGCGATGCTGGGATCGGTGAACGGGTCGAAGACCATCGCGTCGATCCCGTTGAGGATCCCGACCATCCGGTCACGTCGCGAGCGCAGGACGCCGTCGAGCCCTTCGCCGTACTCCGGGGTCATGATTTCGCCGGCGTAGGTGGGGCTCACCGTGCTGATGATGTCGCTGTGCACGATACCGCGCGCCATGAAGTTGAACGTCCCGGCGAAGCGTCCGCCCAGCACGTCCTCGAGCGACCCGCCCTCGCTGAGCCCTGCGAGCGACAACGTGGCCGGCGGCGCGAAACCCTGATAGGCGAGGTTGTGGATGGTGAAGACGGTGGCGATGTGGCCGAAGGTGTAGCCCATCGTCGTGCGCAGGTAGTTGGGGACGAGGGCGGCGTGCCAGTCGTGGCAGTGCACCACGTCGGGTTGCCACCCCTCCACCTCGCGCAGGTGCTGCATGAGGTCGAGCACCCCGCGGGCAAACAGGACGAAGCGACGATGATCGTCGCTCTCCCCGTAGATGGCCGCGCGCTCGAAGGCCGCGGGGATATCGAGCAAGTAGGTGGGAGCGGCACTCGCGGAGAGACGCCACACGCGCTGCTCCTCGGCGCGTTCGCCGATGGTCAGGAACGAGGCGGCGATGGGGCCGTCGGACGGGATCCCCTTTTCGCGCAGGACGCGATAGCGCGGCATGACGACGCGCACATCGTGTCCGATGCTGCGCAGGGCAGCGGGGAGGGCGCCGGCGACGTCGGCCAGGCCGCCGGTCTTGATCCAGGGGTCGACTTCGGCGGCAACAAACAGGACATTCATGCACCTACCTTACGCCGTCTGCGCCGAAGGCGCAAAGTCCTTGCAGGTCAGGCCTGACCCTCACGTCGCATCCGAGAGCCTCGCACGCATGAGCGCACCCTATCGCCCTGGTTCCATCGGCCGTAGCACGATGGCCTACGTCCTCGCCGGCGGGCGGGGGTCGCGATTGTACGAACTCACCGATCGCCGCGCCAAGCCCGCGGTCTTCTTCGGCGGCAAGGCGCGCATCATCGACTTCGCGCTCTCCAACGCCCTCAACTCCGGCATCCGCCGCATCGGCGTGGCGACGCAGTACAAGGCGCACTCGCTCATCCGTCACCTGCAACGCGGCTGGAACTTCCTGCGCCCCGAGCGCAACGAGTCGTTCGACATCCTGCCGGCGTCGCAGCGCGTGAGCGAGACGGCGTGGTACGAGGGGACGGCCGACGCCGTGTACCAGAACACCGACATCATCGAGGCCTATCACCCGGAGTACATGGTGATCCTCGCCGGGGACCACATCTACAAGATGGACTACGAGCAGATGCTCCAGCAGCACGTCGACCAGGGGGCCGACGTGACGGTGGGGGTGCTCGAGGTACCACGCATGGAGGCGACGGGGTTCGGGGTGATGCACGTCGATGAGCAGGACCGCATCGTGCACTTCCTCGAGAAGCCGGCCGATCCGCCGGCAATCCCCGGCAATCCCGACATGGCGCTGGCCAGCATGGGGATCTACGTCTTCAAGACGACATTTCTCTTCGAGCTCCTGCGCCGCGATGCCGCGGACACGGGCTCGAGCCGCGACTTCGGGAAGGACATCATCCCATACGTCGTGCAGCACGGCAAGGCGGTGGCGCATCGCTTCAGCCAGTCGTGCGTGAAGTCCGCCCATGAAGTGGAAGCGTACTGGCGCGATGTGGGAACGATCGATGCCTACTGGGAGGCGAACGTCGACCTCACCACGGTGGTCCCCTCGCTCGACCTGTACGACGAGCAGTGGCCGATCTGGACCTATGCCGAGGTGACGCCGCCGGCCAAGTTCGTGCATAACGAGGAAGGGCGTCGCGGGCTCGCGCTCAACTCGCTCGTCTCCGGCGGTTGCATCGTCTCGGGGGCGTCGCTGCACAAGACGCTGCTGCACACGGGGTGCAAGGTGCACTCGTATGCGCAGCTCGACGGCGCGGTGGTGCAGCCGTATGTCGACGTGGCGCGCGGTGCGCGCCTGCGTAACGTCGTCGTCGACCGTGGGGTGCAGATTCCCGCCGGGCTGGTGGTCGGCGAGGATCCGGTGCTCGACGCCAAGCGCTTCCGTCGCACCGAGCGCGGGACGGTGCTCATCACGCAGCCGATGATCGACGCGCTCAAGTAGGAAAGACGAGAAGACGGGAAGACGGGAAGACGAGTCGAGGGGCGCCGGGTTGAGTCCGGGTGCCCCTCGTGGTGTTTGGAGCAACACGGGGTCAGCGGCCGGGGATGGGGATTCGGAGGTTGACCTGGGTGGGGGGCGGCGACGCCCCCATGGGCACGAAGCGCAGCACCACGCGCGACGTGTCGAAGTACGCAGCACCGGTGATGTGCCGCGGGTACTTGGGGGCGCTCGCCTGCGCCACGACGGTGGCGGTCGCCGTATCGGCAAAGCCCCCACTGCGGGGGAGGCGATGGACGACGGTGGCGTACACCCCGTTGTCGTCTCCTTCCAGTCGCGGCGACGAACACGCGCAGTCATCGCCCACGCGAATCAGCCCGTCGACGCTGTCGAGCGCCACGCCGCGTGTGTCGGTCACCGTACCATACACGTACGCGCAACCGATCGCGTTGGGATAGCGCGCGTTCGGCGTGCAGCTGCCGGTCCCCGGCGCCGCCCCGCCGTCGCCGCAGGCGGCCAGCGCCACAACGAACGCGCCACCGAGCACGCCGAGCATGGCCACTCGACTCCGCGGAGCACGGCGGCCCGCATGCACGGAACGGCGGCTAGCGCGCCGAGTCGAGGCCATGAATGCGGATCTGCTGCACACGCGGCGTCGTTCCCGTCGCCGAGAGGGAGAGCGCGCGCGAGTCGCCCGTGGGGAAGAAGATCTCCGTCATCACCGTCTCACCCTGCTGCGCGAACAGCTCCAGCGAGGCCGCGTCGATGAGCAGGCGCAGCTGAATCTCGCCATTGGCGATGCGGATCGGTGCGGTGTGCACTCCCGGGAAGTCCTTGTGGAAGGCGACCCGGCCCGAGCGCGTGCGATCGAGCGCGATGCGCCGATTGGCAGGATCGATCGAGAGCGCCAGCGACTCGGCGGGCCCAGTCGTCAGCTGCAGCGCGAAGGGCGCCGCTGACGAGGCCCCGGCAAAGGTCATCTCCACGTCGAGCAACATCGGGAGGTCGCGCTGTGCGGCGAGCCAGGCGCTGGCTTGCGTGAAGGTGCCGCCGGCGAAGGTGCGCGGCACCCCACGGCGCAACCGCTCCAGCTCGGCCACCGGGCGCTGCACCAGGCGCAATCCGGCGGGTGTGCGCCGCAGCGTGAGGGTCCGCGCCACACTCATCGCGCTGCGCCACGGCGAGGTGGGGACCTCCTGCGCGTACGACCAATTGCTCATCCATCCCAACCAGACGCGCCGTCCGTCAGCTGCTGGCACGTCACTCCACGACACGCCGGCGTAGAAGTCGGCACCGTAGTCGGCCCAGAGCGGCTGCGCGACCTCTCCCTCGGGGACGAAGCGCTGTCCGTCGAAGTCGCCGACGAAGTACTGCGTCCCCGAACCGCCGGCCGGTGCCCCCGGATTCAGGTTTACGATGAGCACCCATCGCGTGCCTCCCCCCTCCACCTGCACGGGAAAGAGATCCGGACACTCCCAGATGCCGCCCCGGCTCCCGGCCGGGCCAAACTCGCCGCTGCGTGTCCAACGCTTGAGGTCGGGCGAGGTGTAGAACTGCACCTTGTACTCCGGCGACAGTGCGACCGTCATGACCCAGCGGGACGACGGTGCATGCCAGAAGACCTTGGGATCGCGAAAATCGGCCTTGTTGAGGTCGAGTACCACGCCCCCCTTGCTCCAGGTGCGCCCGCGATCGTTGGAGTAGGCGATGCGCTGGTCCTGGTGTCCATCACGATGCCCGGTGTAGAGCGCCACCAGCGGCGGCTTGCCGTCGGCCCCGAAGCCGCTCGTGTTGCGCCAGTCGACCACCGCGCTCCCCGAGAAGATCATCACCCCGTCCGACTCGGCGAGCGCCAGCGGGAGCTGCTCCCAGTGCACGAGGTCGCGGCTTACCGCGTGCCCCCAGCTCATGTGCCCCCATTTGTCGCCGAACGGGTTGTACTGGTAGAACAGGTGCCACTCGCCATCGTAGTAGACCATCCCGTTCGGATCGTTCATCCAGTTCCGCTCGGGGGTGAAATGGAAGCGCGGGCGAAACGGCTCCAGCGGTGCGGCGCGCTGCGCGGTCGTGCGCCCCTGCGCCCCGGTGAGCGACGGGGCGAGCATCAGTACGCACGACGCGGCGAGCAGCACGCGCCTCATGCCACCACCCCGAGTTGCTTCTGGATCTCCTCCAGCGGCACCCCCTTGGTCTCGGGGACCATGGTCGCGACCCAGACCAGCTGCAACACCATCATCCCGCAGAAGATGCTGAAGATGTAGCCCGGGGCCATGGCGCTCACCATGTACGGGAAGACGGTGGTGAGGAGCGCGGCGAAGACCCAGTGCGTCGCACTCCCCAGCGACTGCCCGGAGGCACGGAACTGGTTGGGGAAGATCTCCGAGATCAGCACCCAGATCACCGTCCCCTGACCGATGGCATGTGCCGCGATGAAGGCGAAGATGCAGGCCGGGACGATCGAGTAGTGCTGCGTGAAGAAGGCCCACGCGCACAGACCTAACGAGGCGATGTAGCCGAACGACCCGATGTAGAGCAGCGTGCGCCGCCCGAGCCGGTCGATGAGCCAGAGTCCCACGAAGGTGAAGACGAGGTTGGTGATCCCGATCCCCACCGACTGCAACAGGGCCGCCTTGGTCCCCAGCCCGGTGAGCTCGAAGATGCGCGGGGCGAAGTAGAGGATCGCGTTGATCCCCGAGAGCTGGTTGAAGAAGGCGACCAGGAAGGCGAGCAGGATCGGGACCCTGAGCCGCATCGACCAGAAGCCGCGCGTGCTGTGCTGCTCGGCCACGCCGCTCACGATCGCGTCGGCGTGCGACTCGAGCTGGGCGGGGGTGGCCTCGGGTTCGATGAGGGCGAGCGTCCTGAGCCCGGCCGCGCGGTCGCCCCGGCGCGTCAGCAGCCAGCGCGGACTCTCCGGGATCCCCAGGCACATCAGCGTGTAGACAACCGACGGAAAGGCGGCGACGCCGAGCATCCAGCGCCAGGCGTTCTCCCCAACGCCCGACAGCAGGGCGTTGGAGGCGAAGGCGACGACGATCCCGAAGACGATGTTGAACTGGAACATCCCGGCCAGCCGCCCGCGATGCCTGGGCGGGGCGATCTCGGAGATGTACAGCGGCGCCGCGACCGTGGAGATGCCGATCCCCACGCCGCCAAGGAAGCGGGCGAGGATGAAGACCCACACGTTCCACGCCACTCCGCACCCGACCGCTGAGACGATATAGAGGACGCCGATCCAGGTGAGCGTCGCCTTGCGCCCGAAGCGATCGGCCGGCCAACCGCCCACGAGCGAGCCGAGGACGGTGCCGTAAAGCGCCGCGCCGAGCGCCAGGCCGTGCATCCCCGCACTCAGCCCCCACAGCGACTGGATCGTCTGCTCGGCCCCGGAGATCACCACCGTGTCGAAGCCGAAGAGGAAGCCGGCGAGGGCGGAGGTGATGGACCAGGTCAGGAGGCGACCACTGAGACGGACGGGCGGGGCGGCGACCGTTGCGCCTGGGGCGTCGGCGGGAGAGGCGATGTTCACGGGACGGGGAGATCGGGATTCGCTGCGCACCGCGGACGGCATTTGCGCGTCGCCGAACATGCGTCGTGCACGGGCCCGAGACAACGCCGCGCGGCCCGAGTGCCGCGGCCGGCCTGCCCGAGGCGCTGACCTGCCATGAGGGGGAAACACCGGAAAGCGCGCGCCGGTTTTAGGGGAGCCCCCGGATCGCGATGTAGGGATACCCTCCTAACCGAACGGAACCTGGCGCTGTAGGTTCGCGACGTAACCTCGGCGGATTCGGTCGTTCGCGAAGCCGCCGCGCTGGGACGTCGCACCACCCGATCGGGCGTGCGACCGACGGCACACTCCGACGCTGGAGCCGGACGCGACCATGGACGCACGCATCGGCGCAACGATCACGAGCAGCGGTTCCGGCTGGCGGCATTCGGCGCTGCTGCGCACGATGCTCTCCAGCGGCTTCATGCTCCTGATGCTGGCATCGGCCCACCTGCTGATGGTCGTCGTCAACTACGCCGAGCATCGCATCGAACGTCCCTCGCCCGCGGCGGGGAGTCCGGCGCGCATGTTCACCGACCTCACCCTCCCCGAGGAGTTCGAGGCGGCGCTCAAGAAGACGACGAATCCGGACGAGCAGCGCGTGCTCGCGGCGGCACTGGCTGAGGCGCGTGCCGGGCGCGACGTGCCGATGCGGACGCTTCCGGTGACCCCGTTCCTGGCCCAGGCGACGCTCGCGCTCGTTGCACTTGGCGGCCTGCTCATGTGGGCCACCTCGCGCCTCAAGAGCGACGCGGCGCAGTCGATCCTGGGAATCTTCGCGGGCAACCTGATCTGGACCGGCGGCATCGAGTACGGCCTGACGATGGCTGCTCGCACGCTGGGGGTCGCCAAGTCGGTCACGGTGATGGATGGCCAGCTGGTGGCGATCTACGGCGAGTACGTCCTCCTCAAGTACACGTGGGGGGCGCTGGTGCTGGTGATGGCGTACCTCATGTTCCTCGAAGCGTCGCGCTGCCCGCTCGCGCTATGGTGGCGGCGGCACGTCCCGACCATGCGCGGCGCGATCGCGACCGGGAAGATCGACAACTACGGGCCGCGCAGCGCCTTCCAGTACGCGACCACGGTGTGGGGTTTCTACCTCATCCTCCTGTGGGCGTACGACGAGAGCTTCCTCGGCGTGCATTCGGTCTTCACCAATGCGCTGTTGTTCGCCTCGCTGGCCGGGTCGCTGTATTGCGTCTGGCGGCTCTATCAGTTCAAGGGATGGGGGCCGGCGATCCGCTTTTCGGTTGGGGCGATGATCGTCGTGTGGACGCCGATCGAGATCCTGGGCAAGTGGGGGGTGTTCCGCGCGCCGTGGATCCTGCTGCAGTCGTCGTCGTTCCTGATCTTCTTTGGCGGGCTGGCGGTGGGGACGGTCTGGCTGTGGCGGGCGCAGCGTCGCAAGCCGGTGCTGGAGGCCGGGCCGACGCCGGTGATCGCCGTGGAGCCGATGCCGTCGCGCGGGGGACGGGGGCGACGCGGCCACCGTCCGTCGCTCGGGAGCCCGGCCCCGATCCCGATCACCAAGGTGTACGCCGCTGGACCGCGCGACGGTCAGGGGTAAGGTTTCCGCCCCATGTCATTCCACATCGTGGGTGAGCAGCCCGAGCGCGAAGTCTTCCCCGGCCATGTCGGGCGTTTCGTGCATTCCGAGCGCATGACCTTCGCGTTCTGGCGCATCACGCAGGGGGCGCAGCTTCCGGCGCACTCGCACCCGCACGAGCAGGTGGCGCACGTGCTGCGCGGCGAGTACGAACTCACCATCGATGGCGTCCCGCATCGCTGCGTCCCGGGGACGATGGCGGTAATCCCGCCTAACGCGGTGCACTACGGGCGGGCGATCACCGACTGCGAGATCCTCGACGTGTTTGCCCCGGTGCGCGAGGACTACCGCGGCTAGCCCGCCTTCACGATCCCCGCGGCGGTTCGGAGTCCAACCGCAACGAACGTCAGCGTCCCGTTGCAGCAGGAAGCGCTCACCTGCGCCGGCGCCCCGGCGACCCACAGGTTCTCATGGTCGTGCGCGCGCCCCCAGCCGTCGACCACGCTCGTCATCGGGTCGTTCCCCATGCGACAGCCGCCGGTGGGGTGCTCCTGCCCGATGTCGTTGGAGCTGCTGGCCAGTGAAAGGACCTCGCCGCCGCCAGCCTTGGCCATGCGACGGAAGAGATTCCGCAGCTCCTCCTCCTGCCACGCGCGCAGGGCCGCACTCTCCGGCGCGTCCTTGAATGCGACGCGTGGCATCGGATCGCCAAAACGGTTCTTCGCCGTGTCGTCGAGGGTGAGCTTGCTTTCCTTGTCCGGGAGCACGTCGTAGTAGGCGCGCACACGCGCGGTCGCTCCCTTGGCGCGCTGCTTCCAGTCGGCCAGGAGGGCGTCGCCGAGCAGGAGCGTGCCATCGTCGTCACGCAGGCGCGCGTTCCGTCCGACGCCGGACTCCCAGATGCGCAGGTCGTGCCTGAGGTACTTCCCCTTGTAGCTGGCGCGCTGGAACTGCTTGGACACCAGCGAGTGCTGCGAGTTGATCCCAGGAAAGAGCTCCATGGGGAGCGAGATCTGCCCGCCGATGTTCCGATGCCCGGCGAGGTACTTCCCCACCAGCCCGCTGCGGTTGGCCAACCCGTTGGGGAAGGCCGAGTCGCGGGAGAGGAGGAGGAGGTGCGGCGACCAGACGAAGCCGCCGGCGAGGACGAAGGTCTTCCCCTCGATGGTGACCTCCTCGCCGCCGGCGTCGGTGCGGTTTCCGGTCGCACGCACGATGCGCCCCGTCCTGGGGTCGGCCACGAGCCGCCGGACGAGCGTTTCGGTGACGAGGGTGATCTTCTTCGTGGACAGCAGCGCATCCCACGTGAAGTCGGGCGAGTACTTTGCGCCTGACGGGCACACCGGATAGCAGGTATCGCAGCGTTGGCACTGCGGACGCCCGAGGTAGGGGACGGAATTCTTGGCCGACGGGGTGCTCCACGTGGCGATGTCGGCGTTGCGCGCCCACAGTTGCAGCTGCTTGAGGTTGTAGTTGACCGGGATCGGCGGCAGCGGAAACGGCCGACCGCGTGGGTCGAGCGATGGGGGGCCCTGTTCCCCCGCGACGCCCATGCGCTCCTCCGCTTCCTGATAGAAGGGATCGAGTTCCTCGTACGTGAAGGGCCAATCGTCGCCGATGCCGTACAGCGACCTGGTCGTGAAGTCTTCTGGCGAGTAGCGCGGCGCCACGCCACCCCAGTGCATCGCGAGGCCGCCGACGTGCATGTTGGGGGAGAAGCCGTAGGTCACGCCAAGGGCGTTCTGGTCATCGACGTGATCGCGCGACCACGGATTCTCCCCGTAGGCGAGGTATCGGTCGCGCGCCTTGCCGCGCTCGCGAAACGGCGTGCTGTGGCGCCCGGCCTCGATGACGGTGATGGAGCGCGTGGTGTTGTCGGCGAGGTGGGCCGCCATGTTGGCTGCGGTGATCCCGCTGCCGATGATGATGATGTCGCCACTGACGGTCTTCATGCGGTTCCTCCGAAGGCCCTGCGTGGCTTGGCTTCGACGCCATCCAGCTGGCGGCAGGTGTTCGGGGCGACCGTGGCTTCGAGGGCCAGGTCCCACGCGCCGGGGGAGTTGGCCCAGTGCGAGAGGAGCGCCAGCGCCACATGCGGCGCGCCTAACGGCGCGGGCAGGCGCTGCGCGTCGATCGACGCCAGTGCCGCGGTCAGGACGTCCCGCCGAGCCGTGGCATCGCACTCGGCAAAGGCGCGCTGGCGCATGCGCTGGGCCAGCAGGTCGAGCCCGATCAGCTGCGACTGCCATCCCGGTGCCGGATCGGGGGGAAGGTAGCGCACGTCGGCGTAGCCGTAGCCGTGCATCTCCTCGGCGACCGGGTCGTACTCGTCGACCCAGGTGACGAAGGCCTCGACCGCCTGCGCGCGGCCTGCGCTGCCGATCGTGGACGGGAGAACGACGTCACCGACGGCGTCGAGGGTCCGGCGGTCGAGGGTCCTCGTCGGGAGTGCTTGCGGTACCTCCTCGCGCGTCGCCTTCCCCTCCCCGTCGCCTGAGGTGCTGGGCGCACAGCCCACGGTCGAGCCGACCGTGGCGGCCGCGGCGCTGGCGGCGACCGCGCCGGCGGCCTTGAGGAAGCGTCGGCGGGAGGCGTGGGTCTCCGGCGCCGCGTTCGATGCGGAGGGGTCGTCAGGCACGGCGAGGCGAGTGAGGGGAGACGGCTGCGGCAGGGTGCGCGGAGTATCGCCCGGCGCGGCGGCCGCGTCGAGAGCCACGTCGCGA
>ERZ795044.3193-NODE-3193-length-13866-cov-8.525813_pt1 | contig 13866 bp, 12 predicted proteins | sample MGYA00375128_ERZ795044 | MGnify/ENA primary metagenome ERZ795044 (study PRJEB30173, sample SAMN05720213) | anaerobic digester metagenome | isolation source: active sludge of municipal wastewater-treating anaerobic digesters | place: USA | collected 2014-12-22 ... | reverse complement strand
AGGCCGGATCAACTCTTGGTGCGCCATTCATGACTCTGTCTTTCATGGCTCTGTTAGTTATTCCAAGTTTGAAATTAAGTGACAAAGGATTATTTGACGGAACAAATTTCAGATTATTATTTACCCCTGATCTTGTGCAGGCGTAATTGAAGCTTCAAAATTCTTAAGCCACCTGCTGCAGCGTTTTGTTGAAAGAATATAGTTTTCCAGAATGTAAACCCCGACTATTGCACAAGCGATTCCAACTACTATGTCAAGCGTGTAGTGATGGTAAAGATAGATTGCAGAAAACCAGATTCCGACTGAAACAATTCCAAAAACATACATGAAATATTTTTTGTTTAAACGACTTGCATAGATGAATCCGATCAACGGATAGGCAGAATGTAATGACGGCATAGCTGCAAATACATTTGAACCTTTTGAATATAGGTCGGCAAATAAATTTATTCCAAAAAATTTATCAAATCGTAGTAAGCCTGCAGCGTTACTTTTTGTTGCTGTATTCAATGTGTTTCCGAATTCTTCATAATACCAGGGCGGAGCAGCGGGATGAGTGTAATAAATTATAAATCCAAGTATATTTACAAAAAAGAAGGCAAGTGAAAACCGGATGAAAAGATCTTTCCTTTTGTTGTACAGATAAAAAGCAAAGACCAATGGTAAAGGAACCCAGCAAAGATAAAATGATGAACTGAGAATGTCTAAAAAGGTTGTTTGATGCAAATTGAAATATTCGTTAGGAGTAAGAAGCGTTCCTTCATGCATAATACCAAACCAGTTTTTTTCCAGATTGTAAATGGGTAGAATGTCAACTTCAGCAAACGACCAGTTTGGCCAGAGTTTCATACTGTCGAAGAGGATCCAGTAAATGACAAATATCGAAAAACCGGTGATAAATCTTCGCGTCAGATCTGAAATAAAAAATGATGCATTGACAATAGTTACCAATAGAAGGTGATCATTTCTTATTCCTGTAGTAATGTAAGCAAGGATAAGATAAATTGCTGAAAGCAGTGGGATGATCAGTTTCCTCTTCAATGATTTTTCTGATGATGAAGCAGGATTCAGTTTGGTGTTCATCGCTTTGGAACAAATCGTTCTGTCGTTATTTGCTGAGTTGCCGGATCTCTGCCGATCAGTTCAATATATTCAATAGTCGGAAACCAGAATGTACCTCCATTGAGCATAATAAAAACTTTTTTTAGCTCGGCAAGTTTTCCATTTATATTGGTAAAGGCTGCATACTTTTTTGGAGTACTCGTAGGCAAGAGATAAAAATTCTTTTTATCGTACGAAACAAATTGGATTACATATGCATTTTTTTGCCCGTTATACGGACGTGAAACAAGACCGTAAGCATATTTTTGCTGGATATATGAAAGTTCTTCCGTTGTACTATCGCTTGCATATCTTATCCAATAGATATGAATTGGATTTGTCGGATCGGGTGTGCCATCCGGTAAGCGGTTCAGATCATAAACAATTGCATTGGTGTTTTTACTTCTCTGAACATAAAATAGTGAATTTTCAGTCGTAGGTGGAATGGGGTAGACCTTTGGTCTTACATCTTCTGCAGATTGCGCACCGGTTACAAACAATAGAATAAGAAGACTATATATTTTTAGCATTAAGTGGGTCAGTGCTTAGAATTTTTATCCTGCTCCTGCATATAATGATAGCATGCATTCAGGCGTTGGATAGCTGTATAATTTGCCAGTATAGCAACGAGCGTCAAAGGTAATGTGAAAATTGCAATTGATTCAAATGGTTTTTCAATTCCGGGAAAAAACCATTTACTTTCTCCACCTGTATAATGTCCTACAATGCCACATAAAAGCGCCGACAACCCAATTGTGACAACTCTTTCGGGACGTTGCATCAGACCATCTTTACAGGGTATTCCTAATCCTTCTGCTCTTGCACGGGTATAGCTTACCATCAATGAACCCATCAATCCGATAAAACCGATCATGGAGCTGAGAAAATAATGATGCGCTACCAGGTAATAGCATATGCCCAGAAACATTAGCAACTCACTGTATCTGTCAAGTACAGAATCATATAATGCTCCAAACCGTGAAGTCATATTCCCGATTCTTGCTACTTGCCCATCAAGCATGTCAAACATTCCTGCGAACAGGATCATTGCTCCGCCCCAGCCGATGTAAGACAGATCTCCTCTGACTCCTTGTTCCGCTCCCACAATAAAAATAGCTGCAACACCGACGTTCAGAATTAATCCAATCGTTGTAACTCCGTTTGGAGTCAGTCCGATGGAAATTAAAAATTTTACCAGCGGATGAAGGATCCGGTGTAAAAGGTTCTGAAGTTGGTCTCTCATTGTCATATCAGAAATCAAGTTTTGCACGGGCTCTGATTCCAAATTCAGAAACCGATTGATGTTCAAGATAACTCAGACGTTTGATCAAATCGATTCGGATCAATTTGAAGATATTTGTTATACCGATACTGGCTTCCATATATGGCCGCGCTTCGAGAGAATAAGTAAGTTTTGTTCCGTCAGGATTTGTTGGCAGTCGAAACAGATCGGCATGTTGGGCAGGATCATTTTCATCGGTTATTCTTCCATACAACAATTTGAATGTTGCTACTTCACGCCATTTCAATTTTTTGAAAAGCGGAATTTTGTTGAAGAAGAAACCATTGAAGTAATGTGTAAAATTCACGGAGAAATATTCGTCACTGACAAATTCAAGAAAATTCATCAGGTTGTACGATTGCAGCTGATAGGAAAATGTCTGATTGGCGCGATGAATTTCGAGTAGTGGATAAGGAACTTGTCCGAAAATTTTTCCTGCCTCGACTTCTATATCTGAATAGCCAAACGGCGCCACAAATGCCCGTTTGAAAATATTCGCTGTCAGAGTATGATATGAATAATCACTCTTCAGAAAATCCTTTTTAGAATATTCATATCTGACCCACATGATCGGATATTCATTCAACATAGGTGTTCTGTAAGTTTTCCCTTGGTAAAATTTTTCATGCGGAGCATATCGCATCAATAAATTAAACGAAGATGTTTCAATTTCGTTTATAGAATTTCCCGTTGTGTCATTATAATCTATTTTGTTGAAGTGTAACGTGCCTGCAGGTGACTGAATCAAATTCTGAAATCCGATAGTGTATGAAAAATTGTTCGCGTTCTCATTCTCTAATTCCAGATTGAATGTTTTGTTGTAAAGAAGTTTGTCATTCTTTCCCCGTTTGAAAGAAAGCAGAGCATTATCTTCCTGAACAAATTGCAATTCCTGACCCGGTATTTTAGTTTCATGCTGATAAGAAACATAAATGTTTTTCTGAGGGAAATCCAGATATGATTTTGGCCCTATTGCTTTTTTTACTCCGACAAAATATTTCCATTGCTCGTCTTTAAAACCGTAAACACCATAAGTCTCTAACTGGATCCGCTCACTGAATTTTTTTGTTGTTCTGCCGCCAAGTCGTGCACGAAATCCTTCTATCGGATTATAGCTGTAAAATGTACTTACAGGACCGATCTCAAACGGACCGAAATCTTTATAACCTGCAAATAATAATTCCAGTAAGTTAACTGTGTGGCGGAAGGCAGGCACTTTTTGCACACTGTCCACCATCTGATAAACGCCTTTTTCAGAAGTTGTAAGTTCGCCGTGACGATGTTTGTCAAAATATTCTTCACCACGTTTTTGTGATGAATCAGGAGTTACTACAGCTTCGCCTGTATAGAAGGTGTCAGGTTTCGGTTGATCAATGGTAAAGTTTCTGAAACTAACAGCGCGCTGACCATAAATTCCAAGGCCATTTTTTCCTATACCAAAGTCGATCGAAATATTGTCTTTACTTAGAAGCCATTCACCGGGTGATGCTTCAGTATATTCCTGAGTTAGTTTTAATTCTTTTACGAAATTCAAATTGATATCCGGACTTACAGTCAATTCGTTTTTTCTAACCGCATAATTTGAATCGTAAGTAATATATAATTCACCCTGAAAAATAAAGTCTGCTTTGTTTCTCGGGTAAAATATAAGATGATAGCACTTCGTACTATCTACCATCACCGTGTCTTTAATGTAATAGCGATAAAATAAAGGCCCATTATCTGAAATGGGACTTATAAATGGATTGGTAAGAATCGGTACACTGTTATTATAAATATTGACATCCTGATAGAGATATGCTATGAATGATGACATCCCATCATTATTTACAAAATCGTCGTAGTCAACTTTGTGACTTCCTTTGATAATTTCCTTCAAACGCTTTGGATCTTTTTTGAAATACACATCTGAAAGCGTTTCCTGTAAGTACATAGGTAGAATAACTTTTCCCGGCATTTGATTTGAATCCAGATTATCAAATACGAATTGAAAATTTTTCAGATACCGTTTGTTCTTAAATTTCTGAGTGATATTACTTAATGCAAATTGCACTTTTTCATATTTTTCAAACTCATATGCATTTAACTGATCTTTTCTGTTTTGCTTCTTATGCGCAATTACACGATCGATCAGTTCAACTGCAGGATTATTCTTATTCTTGTAACGTTGCTTTTCTCCTTTGATCTCCACAGTCTTTAATTCTTTTACTACGGGAGTCATTTTTACGGAAACAATCTGCGACTGACCCTGTAAAATATCCTTAACTACAGGCTCATATCCGATAAGCACAAATTTCAATTTTGTACCCGGCGCATTTGTTTCCATAAAATATTGTCCGTTGAAATCAGTATTTCTGCCTTCTGTAGTTCCTTCAAGAAGAATGCTTGCAAAGGGTAGAGGATCTCCGGTTTTTGAATCGGTCACTAATCCCCGGACAGTAGTCTGTCCAAAAACGATTATTGGAAACAAAAACAATAATAAAAATATGCGCATGTGGAATCTTGTATTGTCAAGCATAAAAGACAAATCGTTTGGAAAAGTAATATGAATATGTAAATCCTACGAGTATTGAGACAATAGCTTTTGAAATAAGGTATGTTAACATCGTTGATTCAGAAAGCAAATATGTTCCTCCGGTATTCAAAAGGATGCTCCCTGCAACCACTAAAGAATATTTGAATGCTTGTTTAGCCGGATGTGTAGCCATCGAAGAAAAAACCCATTTCCGGTTAATAATAAATGCCGTAATAGCCCCACAAGTTGCGCCCATTGCAACAGCTATTGAGTAATGAAAACCAATGAAACGTTCGAATAAAATTGTCATTAAAAAATCAATAGAGGTAGCAATTACTGCCGTCAACTGAAATTTTAAGAAACTTTGATTCTTTGTGAAAAATTTCGATTCTTTCACCATCAGTAATCTTTGTTTGTAAACGGTAAAAGTGGCCATATACTAATTTGATTCCGGTTCTATCCAAGAAAGCTGATCGACAGATGTATGACAATTGCACTGAGAATTCCGGCTGCAATGTCGTCCAACATAATCCCCCAACCACCTTGAATCTTCTCCAATCGACGGATGCCGAAAGGTTTTGCAATATCGAAAATTCTGAAGAGGATTAATGCAATCAATGTAAGTTTTAATGAATGTGGCAACCAGATCAAAGCGATCCACATTCCTACAAATTCGTCAATAACAACCTCTTTTGGATCTTTATTTCCGCCTCTGCTAACTATATCGGAAACTACAATTCCTGCAATTGTTGCAATGATAATAAGAGTTAAATGATATTGTTGAAATCGAGGAATGATTTCAGCTAACAGATACCAGATCCCAGCACCGGCAATGGATCCCCATGTACCCGGTGCTTTTGGTAAATACCCGATCGGGCCAAGCGTAGCAAAACCTTTACTCAGCCTCCTGATCATTAAGCTTCAATAAATTCCTGATAGTAATCCTGACCAAGATGTGTAATCAGATCCTCGCCTTTTAAATGACGCAATGTATTTTCAAGTTTCATTAGTTGTTTGAAAATATCGTGTTGCGGCGGAAGTCCTTTTGCAGTCTGCGGAGCCTTGAAATAAAATGAAAGCCATTCCTGAATCCCACTCATTTCAGCGCGTTGCGCCAGATCAAGAAACAATGCCAGATCAAGAACGATTGGCGCCGCTAAAATACTGTCTCTGCAAAGAAAATTGATCTTGATCTGCATCTGATATCCAAGCCAGCCTGTTATATCGATATTGTCCCAGCTTTCTTTATTATCTCCATGCGGCGGATAATAATTTATACGCACTTTATGGTAAAGATCCCCATACAAATCCGGATGTTTGTCGGGCTCAAGAATATTTTCTAACACACTAAGTTTCGATACTTCTTTTGTCCTGAAGCTATCCGGATCATCTAAAACTTCTCCGTCGCGGTTTCCAAGAATATTAGAAGAGAACCAACCCCGGATTCCTAACATACGTGATTTTAATCCCGGAGCGACAATGGTTTTCATCAAAGTTTGTCCGGTCTTGAAATCTTTTCCTGCGACCGGTACACCCATTTCTAAAGCCAGCTGTTCTAGAGCCGGAATGTCACATGTAAGATTAGGAGCACCATTTGCAAATGGCACTCTCGATTTCAATGCTGCGTAAGCATAGATCATCGATGGCGCAATAGCAGGGTCATTATCATCCAGTCCTTTTTCAAAAGCTTCAATTGACATGTGTACATCAGAAGTTTCAATGTAAATTTCTGTGGATGCACACCAGATCATTACTAACCGGTTGCAGTTATTTTTTTCACGAAATGATTTTATGTCTTCGATCAAAGCATCTGCTTGTTTGCGCTTTGATTTGATCGGCTTCACATGTAAACCGTGCAGACGTTTTACATATTTAGGATCGAAAACTGCTTTCATCGGAACTAATGCTGATAGCTCTTCTTTTAGCGGATTAAGATGTTTGTGGACATCAAGTACACCGGCGTTTAATGCTGCCTCATACGCATTGTCTTCAAAAATATCCCAGCCACCAAAGACCATACTGTCGAGGGTTGCAAGTTCTGCAAATTCTTTAACCAGAGGGTTGCGATTTTCAGTTCGCTTGCCTAATCGAATTGTCCCAAGTTGCGAATAGGAACCGATTGGTTTCTCCATTCCCTTACGGATGGCCAGCACTCCTGCAACAAATGTTGTTGCAACTGCTCCCATTCCTACTGTTAATACTCCTAATTTTCCTTGTGCCGGTGTGATGGTTGTGTTCATAGTGATTTTACCTTTAGAATTAGTGCCATGAATTCGTAATTTCAGGTAGGGTCTCAATAATGACGATTGAATTTAGGGTTTAGTTTAACTAAACCTAAAATTAGTTCTAATCAGCACAAAATCAAAGAGATATTTTGAAAAAAAAGGCTAATATTTTGAAAATAATGAAATTGTTCAAGGATCTTTTTTGTGGAAGCTTTAAATGATATAAAAATTTTAAGGGGTTTAAAGTGTTTCGATACACCTTAAACCCCTTAACACCTAAAGGAGAAAGTTCATATTTACCTCACTGCCTGCCAGAATTAATTCGGTTCTGCTCTTCCGGTCCGCGGCTGTGATTTTTTGTTTTTATTCCTCGTTTACCAAAATTATAACTCACATGGAAGCGGACAAATTGTGTATCATAAACCTGCGAAAATGCAGCATCAATATTCTGATATTTAATTTTAGACTTTTCTTTTTGCGTATGGAAGATATCATTAATGTTTGCACGCAACTGTAACCGTTCTTTCATCAGCATTTTACTGATTCCGCCACCTACTGACCATTGTGGATCTACTAACCATGTTCCCCAAACCATTTGTGATTGGTAATATCCACTTACTTCAAACGACCAGCCTTTTTTAGCCTGAAAACTATTTACTGAATTCAGGAAATAGGAGGTAAGTGACTTATCAATATTTCCTACTGAAGATACGCCTTGGTATTTATTATTAAAAAGTGAAAGATTGTTTGAACTTGTCCACCATTCTGTAATGTGCAAAGGCAGATTGACATTCACACCATAATTATTTCTGGAATTTAAATTTTCAGTTGTAATGTAGGTCGTATGCGTCGAATCAATTTGCTTTGTGATCTGAGTCATGGCATCAGCAGTGTGACTATAATTAAATGTGATCGTGTATAACTGCTTAAATGTATACGAAGCTTCGTAGTTGTCTGTTGTTTGTGGTTCAAGATTAGGATTTCCCTGCATGAAATTATAAGGATCCAGGAAATACCGGAACGGATTCAACTGCTGATAGCCCGGACGGTCGATCCTTCTGCTATAAGAAAGTCTTGTCATGTGCTTATCTGTAAACTTATAATTAAAGAAAGCACTTGGGAATAACTGAAAATAATTCCGCTCAAATTTTTCATTTTTTACTACCTGTTCGCCTTCAGAAACCGTTTGTTCACCACGTAAGCCAATTTCAAATCCTATTTTTTTAAATTCTCCGGTCCAGTTTACATATGCTGCATTAATGTTTTCTTTGTAATTGAAATGATTTGTTTTGCCTGTATCGAGTTCCCCTTCGCCATTGTAAAAATTGATGTACTGAACATCATTGTCGGTAGTAACATAACTGCTTTTTAAACCGGCATCGATCTTCATAGTTTTTTTCCACGGCTGTGTATAATCTAACTTCGCACTCTGAATATTTATTGCTGCCGGCTGATTGTTTGTAGCATATTCTGAATTTACATTCACACTATTCCCGTCGTAATACTGTGTGAGAAATGTGAAATTATTCGCATTGTCATACCGTGCTTTGTCAATGTCTATAGAAAGTTCTTTTCCTAACGAATCTATTCTGAACTGATAATTCAACGTTCCTGTAATACTATTCCATTTACTGTTATTGATATTATCGGTGATATAGCTACTATCAGTAAATTCATTTACATCCTTCATCAGTGTTGTACTGATAGTTCTGTCATAATTTGTATTGTAATTCCCTCGCAGCACTACAGAGATTGAATGATTTTTGTCTAAATAGTAATCAATTCCACCTCTGAAATTCTGATTGGTATAATTTCCTTTATTAAAAGTACTCTGATCGAAAAGTGTATTGCTGCCATCGCTGAAAAAACGTCTTGCTAAAGTTGTTCTTGTATAGTAATAGCCACGCGTGTAATCATAACTTCCGAACAAGTTGAACTTTTCTTTTCTATAGTTTAAACTTAAACCGCCACCGGCATCAGGATATGCACCTTGACCATAACTACCATTGACTCGTCCATTCAATCCGACATCTTGTCTTTTTTTCAAACGGATGTCGATGATCCCGGAATTTCCGGCGGCATCATATTTTGCAGAAGGATTTGTGATAATGTCAATTTTGCTTAGCTGATCACTGTTCATGTTCTTAAGCATTTCGTAAAGATCTTTTGAAGAAAGATAAGTTGGCTTTCCATCTATCATTACGTTCACGCCCTCTTTACCACTCAAGTGAATGTAGCCTTCATTGTCAACTGTTACCCCGGGTGATCTTTTTAGTATTTCAATTGCATTACTTCCGGCATTCACGATACTATTTTCGACATTCACTACAGTCTTATCAATATGGTGCTCGATAAATGGTCTTTGTGCTGTGATAGTAGCTTCTTTGAGATTGATAGCGCTTTCTATCAGACTCACCGGTTTCAAAACCAACGGTTCCGGATTTGCTTTCAGATCAAATGCTTCAGTGTAGTGTTTATCATATCCCAACTGGACCACAAGTAATTTGTATTGTCCTTGTTCGATATTTTCAAAACTATATGTTCCATCGGTTTCTGTCAGACCTGCTTTTACAATTGTACTGTCATTTGCCTGAACTAAAACCACGTTCGCAAATTCTACCGGCTCCTGATTGGAATTCCTGATCACTCCTTTGATGCCCGGCTGTTTTGCAAATAAAAAAGTCAGGAATGAAAAAAATAAAACGGCTGTTGTGAAAATAGACTTTTTCATGATGGTGTGTATGTATTGCGAACTTACGCCAATCATACTACAGTTACAGTTAATGGTTCGTTAAGGAGTTCTTAATCTATGTTGTCGTTTTATAAAATTAGCAATATTCCAATGATAAAAAATGAAGGAGATCAAGAAAATCGGCCTACATCATTGTGTGGCCTTTATTAGCAAAAGAACAGATCTATGGCTTGCCACTTAGAAAACTCTCAGCGGAAAATAAAAAATGGAATCGGGCTGATTTATTCAGGGCGATTTTATTCTGTTTTTTAGTGGTATTTACTTTTTAATTATCAAATTTGATGTAGAATTTGTTTTGAAAATATATGATCCCGCAGGAAGCATTTCTATATTCAATATCATAGTATCAGAATTGATTTTGCCTTGCATAACCTTTTTGCCAATCGCATCCAGAATAAAAAACTCCTGATTCTGGTTTCCATTTAAGATCCGGATACTATTTTCAGCTGGGTTTGGATAGATTGAGATCTGTGAAGAATAGTTTTCTTCAATTCCTACAGGACAATCGATAACATCCAGGGTCACACCCGGGCCTTCAATATAGTTTGGACATAAACTTGGTGCACCTGTTACGTAATAGTTGCCGGGTTCAGTAACAGTTAAAACAGTTGTATTGATTCCCGGAATCGTATCACCATCATCATACCATGTAATATTTGTATCATAAGGCAGTAGGACTTCAAAGTACATAGTATCTCCCGGACAAAGAACAGATTCACCTAGTGGTCCTATCGTAAAATCTCCTGATGACGCTACTGTAAATCCTGCAAAGGCATAGCCGTCAACAAAAAATTCCGGTGAGATATAATCATTCGCTCCCAAAGTCACTTCTACTGAAAGGTAAGACGCCGCATAATTGCTGTAATCAATTGGCAACGTCTGCGAATTCGCTCCGGCAATTGGAGCGATGGTTGAAGATCCAAAATATCTGACAAACCACTGATAGGTATCGTAAGTCTGTGTGGTTAACAATCCACTTGAATTCGGACACAGCATTGAGTCGCCGATCACAGTCGGATTTTGTGCAAAAGTCGTTGATCCAATTAATAGAAGAAGCAAGGTGTAAAGTTTTCTCATAAATATATTCTTTTTGCAAATTTAAATATTTACTTCAATTTGAAGCAAATTCGGTGAAGTTTCATTTTTGTGTACTCAAAGCCTCAATGTATTCGCGCTTGTAAAACGTGGCGAGGAACAAATTTTGCAAAGCACATTAAAATTTACGAAAATGAAAAAAATGGAAAAAACTGCCGGTGAAAAGACTGGAAAAGATATGGCGATTCGCAAAGACAATGAAGCATCAGCAGAAAAGATTGTTGTTCCTGATAATCCGCCTAAAGAATCAAATGAAAAAAAATCAGAAAAACGAGAAACTGATGCAGAAATAAAGAATGAGAGCACTAAAAAAGAGCCCCGTTCAGAAACGCAGAAAGAAAAGAGTACAACACAAACCACAACTACAGAGAAAGGCAAGGGATTGAAATCGGCGGTAGAAGGACGAAATGCCGATTCTCCATTACCTACTGATGATGACGGTGCAATTGTTTTGTAAAATATGATTGGAGCTTGAAGCCATTTTTTGGTTTAACTCAAGGTATTTTCTAACTTCGTATTCTTCGCAGATCAATTATGAAATATTTTAAAATTATTTTGTCCGATCTTTTATTTATTTGGCTCGGACTATTACTATTGATATCTTTTTTCTTTTTGTATCAACAGATTAATCAGTTGAGTGATTCCGAGCGGTGGGTAAATAATTCAAATGAAGTCAAATTAAAACTTGAGCAGGTTTTGTCCTCAGTAAAAGATGCAGAGACAGGACAAAGAGGCTATCTTTTAAGCCATGATTCACTTTTTTTAGAACCATATTCCATAGCGACAGGGCAGTTTGAAAGGGAGATTTCCGGACTACAATCAATGATCGGTGATTCAAAAGACCAGCATGCTGATATAGAAAGGATCCGTGAATTAGGAGTGAAACGTTTAGATGCATTGAACGTCTTGCTTTTTATGGATAGCCGGCCCAGAAATTCGCGACAAAAAGATTATCTGCCAATGCTCATTCGTGGCAAACAATTAATGGACTCTCTCAGGTTTGAAGTAACTAAAATGATGGTTCATCAGGATGAAATTTTGAAACAAAGAATTGATGAGAGAAATAAGGATACAATCATTACTCCACTATATGCATTTATTTTTTTCGTGCTAACATTGGTTGTTCTGATTTCTTCTTTCCTCAGAATTAAACGACAACTCAGAGAACAATTAATACTGAAAAAAGAAGTTGACGAATCCAAACATTTTCTGGATTCTGTACTCGATACTTCACCAAATAGTATTGTTGTGTATGACGCTATTTATTCTAATGGAAAATTGCAGGATTTCAAGATCATTCATGCAAATAAATATTCGGAAGATCTGAATATTGTTTACTCAAAATTTAAAATCGGAAGAAGTTTGCTTGAGGCAATTCCAAATGCTAAGGAGCTTGGAATTTATAAACATTTCTCTGATGTTCTGATGAGCGGAAAAAATATTGAATTCGATTTTGAGTATGGAGCCAATGGAAGTAAAAAATGGTATAAGGTTTCTCTCAGTAAGCTGAATAATGGAATCACAGCGTCGATGACAGATATTTCAGACATCTTCCGTGCATCTGAAGAACTGGCGAAAGCAAACCGTCAATTGGAACGCAAGAACCGTCAACTTGAACAAAGTAATCAGGAATTAGCTTCGTTCAGTTATGTTGCCAGTCATGACTTGCAGGAGCCTCTTCGTAAAATTCAGGGATTTTCAAACAGGATAATTGAAGTTGAAGCGGAAAAATTTTCTCCTTCTGCAAGAGATTATTTCGAAAGGATTATTTCCGCAGCAAGCAGAATGCAAAATCTCATTGATGCTCTCCTCAATTTCTCGCGAACCAATACTCAGGATCAGATTTTCGAAGTGACAGATCTGAATATAATTCTTAATGAAGTGAAAGTTGCACTCAAAGAAAATATTGAAGACAAGCAAGCTGTATTCACAGCAGATGTTTTGCCAACCATTCCGGTAATTCCCGTACAGATCCATCAACTATTTCTGAATCTGATTGGAAATGCAATCAAGTATAACAAACAAGGAATACCACCGGTTGTAAAAATAAGTGTTGATGTTGTGAAAACTGCATTAGATAATGGTGCTGAACTGGACCCTGCCTTCTCCTATTGGAAAATAAGTTTTGAAGACAATGGAATTGGTTTTGAACAGCAATATGAAAGCAAAATTCTTGAGTTATTTCAGCGCCTCCATGGCCGAACAGAATACAGCGGAACAGGTATTGGATTGGCCATTTGCAAAAAAATTGTGCAAAATCACAATGGAGTACTCAAGGCAATTGGTAAACCAGGTATTGGCTCGATATTTTCCGTTTATTTCCCATTGATTAACCGATAAAAATCCAACTTACTTATAGATTATAAGAAAGTTATAATCCGTCGTTTAGATTTTTTAAGTTCTGGAGATTATTGCCCCCACTTTTTAAATTGTCTTCAGCTTGAATCTGTGAATGTTTTTTCAGCAGTTTGTCAATTCTTTTAAAAGCAGATAAATTCAACTGGTTGCCATTTTTATCTACATCTTCTTTTTTAATTGCCTTCATGATAATTGTGTTTCATTTATGACAATACTATTTTTATACCAGTAATAGTTAAAATTATTATTTTTTTTAAACCTTTTAAGAGTTATAAACAGCTATGTTAAAAACTATCATTCAAAGACTTTTTTCTCGGCACAGATATTGAATTTTAACATTAAAAGATGATGTCATGAAAACAAAATCCAACTCATATGATTACAGGAGACTGAGAATTAACTTTACTTACGACATTGATTTCTGGGCGAGGCATTGGGGAATTTCTGCATCGAGTATCTCCGAAGCAATCATTAAGACAGGCAGTAACGTTTTATCGATGATAAGAAAATATTTAAAGGCCAGTTCGAAATTGCATTC
>ERZ795044.3189-NODE-3189-length-13880-cov-6.140181_pt1 | contig 13880 bp, 8 predicted proteins | sample MGYA00375128_ERZ795044 | MGnify/ENA primary metagenome ERZ795044 (study PRJEB30173, sample SAMN05720213) | anaerobic digester metagenome | isolation source: active sludge of municipal wastewater-treating anaerobic digesters | place: USA | collected 2014-12-22 ... | reverse complement strand
CAGAAAGAAGAAGAGCTGCAGCCGCAGGGTTGATAAATTTTTTTCGAGCTTTATTTTTCGATTTGTATAGGAAATTGATCGTGATGAAATTCTAATTGTACGAAATTCTTTTTGGTTTCAATATTTCGCATTGACTGTTAATGTAATAAACAGGTCGCCACTACGGGGCTTTCTCCGACGTTATTGTATTCATTTCTACAAACAGAACGTCCCTCTGGGGCTCCTCGTGCCTGATTTGATTTTCACTGTCTCTTGAATTTATAAGCCCCGTAGGGGCGACCTGTTTGTAGAAAAAACAAATTGCGTAAACAAAAAGCCCCGTAGGGGCGACCTATGAATTACGTTGTTTTTTATTCATCATCGCAAATTCGTGAACAATATTTCACCATTAATTCAATAATTATTTTATATTTGTTATACAAAATTATTCTGCGCAGATACCAAATTGTCCATGTAATTTATTATCCAAAAGAAAATGAAAAAAATAATTCTCTTAATCATTCAATCATTGACAATTGTATCGATTGCGTTTTCTGATCAACCATCACAATCGAATAATTCAATCAACGAAGCCGACCCCTGCAATTGCTGGATAGAAAGAGATTCAACCTGGTCTGTCGTTCCATTTACAAATGGCACTGCACCGGATTTCAGAAATGATGACGGATCAGTGATTCTTCCTTTGCCTTTTGGATTTTGCTTTTATGGCGAACCGTTCACAGGACTTTATGTCAACAATAATGGTAACGTATCTTTCAATGCTCCTTACAGTACTTATAGTTCAGATTCATTTCCTTCTCAAAATTTTAAAATGATCGCTCCTTTCTGGGCCGATTTTGATACACGCAATTTATCAAGTGGAGTCGTGTATTACAAACTTTCATCATCGGCATTGATCATTCAATGGGATCATTGCGGCTACTACGATTCATTGGCTGATAAAACAAATACGTTTCAATTGATACTCACTGATGGTATCGATCAACTTCTCGATGCAGGTAAGAATGTAAGTTTTTGTTACCGCGATATGCAATGGACAACCGGAAGTGCATCAGGTGGCTCCGGTGGATTTGGTGGAAATCCTGCGACAGTCGGAATTAACAAAGGCGATAGCATCAGCAGTATTCAAATTGGTCGTTATGATCAACCCGGACTTGTTTACAATGGCCCGTATGGAGGACCGGCAGGAATTGATATGTTGGATAATCAGTCGTACTCATTCGGTTTGTGTGACACTTCTAACTTCGCACCGTTCCTGAAATACAGTGAACTTTGTGATACATTAGAAATTTGCCTTGGTGACACAGCAGAAATTAATTTCGAATTCTATTCACCGGAACAAGGGCAAACAACTTCAACGGCATTTAATTTTTTCGGAATGACAGGTTGTTCTGTTTCGCAGAATACTCCGGGAAATGTTGCTTTAACTTCTGCATCTATTATTGGACAAACCACTAACATGGGTTATCACACAATTTCAATTACTGCAACTGACAATGGAATACCGCAACAATCACTCACAAATTATTTTGTCGTGCATGTAAAAAATGTAGACGCCTCTTTCACTTACGCTCCTTCACCTGCCGTGCTCGGTGTCCCTGTTGTTTTTACTGCAACGTCTACAGATAATGAATATAGCATCTGGGATTTTGGTGATGGTAGTCCGGTTGATACAGGTTTATCAGTTTCACACATATTTTCATTGGCCGCACTTTTCAACGTAACTCATACTGCCATCAATACAGAATGCCGGCCTGTATCTTCAGATCAACAAGTAACTGTTTTATTTGTTGGAGTAGAAGATTTAAGTTCTACTATTGATGTCGCTCTTTCTCCTAATCCAACAAACGGTATTTTAATTTTAAATTCAAAAGATGCTTCTTCAAATTATATAATTCAAATAAGTGATATCCAAGGACGAATTGTTTTAGAAAGAAAAAGTGTTCACGCCAATGACCAAATCGATATCACTGAATTTGATAAAGGAATTTATTTCTATAGGATTTCGAATGAACAGGGTGTCAGAAAAGGTAGGGTAATTAAGGAGTAGTTTTTTCCAGGTATTTAATATATTGAATGGGTTTTTAGCCTGTTCTAAGAGCTATTTTTTCCTATTTTTGGACAAAATAATCTCTCTATGAAAAAGATCAGCCTTATTGCCATTCTTTCATTCGTTTGTTTTTCCGCAAATGCCCAAATCAAAGATTCAATCTCCATGAAACGAATCTTTAACGAAACACTTATGAACGGAAATGCATACCAATGGCTATATGACCTAACCGAAAACATCGGTCCGAGATTAGCAGGATCAAAGGAAGCAGGAACTGCTGTTGAATGGGCGAAGCAGAAAATGATCGAAGCGGGAGCAGATTCAGTTTACCTCGAACCGGTAATGGTGCCGCATTGGGTGCGCGGTCCGAAAGAAAATGCTTACATCATCGAAGCCGGTGGAAACAAACAAACGGTGCAAGTCATCGCTTTGGGAAATTCTGTCGCATCTCCTAAAGAAGGAATTACAGCTAACATTATCGAAGTGCAAACATTCGATGAATTGGAAAAATTTGGCAGAGCAATGGTGGAAGGAAAGATCGTATTCTTCAACCATCCATTCGACGAACGATTTGTAAATACATTTGAAGCGTATGGTGAAGCCGTGCAATATCGTTGGAAAGGTCCGTCTGAAGCAGCTCGGTATGGAGCTGTTGGTTCTATCGTAAGATCGATGACAAATGCAATTGACGATTATCCTCATACAGGTTCCATGCGTTACAACGATTCACTTCCGAAAATTCCTTGCATTGCAATTAGTACTGTTGGAGCAAATCTGTTAAGCAAAATTTACAAGGCGAATAAGGATGTAAAATTCTTTATGCAAACAAACTGCGAAATGAAAGACAGTGTGCTTTCTTATAACGTTATTGGCGAGATCAAAGGTTCAGAAAAGCCGAATGAATATATTGTGGTCGGTGGACATCTTGATTCATGGGATAATTGCAAAGGTGCTCACGATGATGGTGCCGGCATTGTTCAGTCGATTCAAATCATCAAAACTTTGAAGGCATTGAACATGCAACCAAAACGTACCATTCGTATCATCGCTTTCATGAATGAAGAAAATGGTTTACGCGGAGGAAGAACGTATGCTGATAATGTCGGAACAAAAAATGAAAAGCACGTTGCAGCAATTGAAAGTGATGCCGGCGGATTTCTACCTTTAGGTTTTGGTTTGAATATGCCAAAAGATAAGAAGGCAAAAATCAAAAAGTGGGCACCGCTATTTTTAAATTACGGAATCTATAATTTCTCCGGCGAAGGCGACGGTGCAGACATTAGTGCTCTTGAAAAGCATAACATACCTTTGATCGGCCTGCATGTAAACTCTCAACGCTATTTCGATTATCACCATGCTGCATCTGATACAATCGACAAAGTAAACAAACGTGAATTACTTCTCGGGTCCGCAGCTATGGGATCGTTGGCATTCTTGCTTGCCGAATATGGTTTAAATTAGCGAATAACGAATAATTTTCTGCGGTTATTCTGCGTCTTCTGCGTAATTCTGCGGGAGAGAAAAACACAGGTAAACATTAAGTCCGCAGAATGTACAATGTTACATAGCTAAAATTACATATCTGCTACTACTTACCACTTACCACTCACCAAAAATTGACCCCCAACATCCCCGAACTCCTCTCCACACTCCCCGATAGCCCGGGAATCTATCAATTCTACGATAGAGAGGGAATGTTATTGTATGTCGGGAAAGCAAAGTCGCTGAAGAAAAGAGTGAGTTCGTATTTTCAAAAGGAAGTTCATGAGAATGGTAAGACAACAGTGATGGTCCGCAAAATAGCCGACATAAAAACACTCGTCGTCGCTACGGAAATGGATGCTTTGCTTTTGGAAAATAGTCTCATCAAAAAGCATCAGCCGCGTTACAATGTAAATCTGAAAGATGATAAAACCTATCCGTGGATCTGCATTAAGAACGAAAAATTTCCCAGGATTTTTATCACCAGACAAATGATCAAAGATGGTTCTGAATATTTCGGACCATATACTCCGGTGAAAATGATCCATACATTATTGGATCTGATTGGTCAGTTATACAAATTGAGAAATTGTACTCTTAACCTGACCCCTGAAAATATCGAAAAGAAAAAATTCAAAGTCTGCCTGGAATATCATATCGGAAATTGCAAAGGTCCATGTGAAGGACATCAGACAATGGACGATTACGATCAGACGATAAAAGAAATCCGTCTCATCCTGAAAGGAAATATCAATAGCGTAATTCAGCATCTGAAAAATCTGATGAACTATCAGTCGTCACAATTTTTCTATGAAGAAGCTCATATTACAAAAGAGAAAATCGAGTTACTGGAAAAATTCAAAACTAAATCGGTTGTTGTAAATCCGTCAATTCATAATACTGATGTTTTTAGTATCGTAACAGAAGAAGATTCTGCATTCGTAAACTTTTTACGCATCATGAATGGTTCTATCATTCAGGGACATACATTGGAGATCAAAAAGAAATTGGATGAATCGCCTGAAGAACTTCTTGAAATAGCCATTGCCGATCTTCGTACTAAATTTAACAGTGACGCTAGTGAAATAATTGTTCCTTTCGAAATACCAACACCATTAGAAGGCGTGACTTTTACTATTCCTAAGATCGGCGACAAGCGCCATCTGCTTTCTTTGTCAGAGAGCAACGTGCGCAATTACATCCGCGAACGTGACTTGCAACTCGAAAAACAGAATCCGGAGAACAAAGTACTTCGCCTGATGGAGAAAATGCAAAAAGATCTTCGTCTCACGGAACTGCCAAGACATATTGAATGTTTCGACAACTCAAACATTCAAGGTGCTTATCCGGTTGCTGCCATGAGCGTATTTAAAAATGGTGCACCATCGAAAAAGGATTACCGCCATTTTAATATCAAGACCGTCGAAGGTCCCGACGATTTTGCCTCAATGGAAGAAGTTATTTATCGTCGTTATAAACGAATGCTTGACGAAGCACAACCACTTCCGCAACTTATCGTCATTGATGGAGGCAAAGGTCAGTTGAGTTCTGCAATGACCAGTCTGGAAAAATTAGGATTGGTCGGCAAGATGGCTGTTATCGGTATTGCAAAGAAATTGGAAGAGATCTACTATCCGGGCGATTCAGCACCTTTGTACATCGACAAAAAAAGCGAAACGTTGCGGATCATTCAGCAGTTGCGCGATGAAGTACATCGTTTTGGAATAACACATCATCGAAATCGCAGAAGTAAAGGCGTAATGAAAACGGAACTTTCCGATATTGTAGGAATAGGTCAATCTACTGCCGATGAATTATTACGCGAATTCAAATCAGTTAAGCGGATAAAAGAAGCCACACAAGATGAACTGAAAGCTGTGATTGGAAATTCACGCGCTGAGAAAGTTTATACCCATTTTCATCAAACCGGCTGATAAAATCGCCTAAAAATCCTGACCAATATCACGTTTTACACTTGTTTGTTCAGTAACTTTGTAAAAGACCATTAATTATCAAAAAAAGACAATTTTAATCAGATGAAAAAAATACTTGTAACCACCGATTTCTCTGCAAACTCCAAAGCCGGATTAAAGTTCGCAATTCAAATGTCTTTACAGGAAAAAGTGAAACTCACATTTTTTCATTCTTACTATCTCATGCGCCCTACTTCTTGGGGTAATGAGAAGTTTAAGGCTTATGAAAAAGAAGAAGTTTCCAAGTTGCAAAATCAGTTAGCACATTTTGTTGGCTCGGTTTATTCGAGTATGGGTGTGAGTTATAAAAGTGTTGAATGCGTGTTAAGCGAAGCTGTGAATGTTGATAATAACATTCGTGATTATGCTCACAAGAATAAGTTTGATTTTATTTGTATCAGTACTCGTGGGGCAGGGAAGATCAAAAAAATATTTGGAACAAATACTTCTACCGTCATTAAAAGTTCAAAAGTCCCTGTGATATCTGTTCCATCTAATTATAAGGTCGAAAAACTTACGGATATTTTATATGCTTCCGATCTTGAAGACCTTGATAAGGAGTTAAAAATTGTATTGGAATTTAATAAATCGTTGAAAGCAAAAGTAGAGCTATTGCATTTTGATTTTCCTGCAGAACTTCAATTGAAGGAAAAAATTATGACAGATGCAAAGAAAAAGTATTCAAAACAGCGCATCAATTTGCATTTGGCTAATGTAAATATCTCACAAAGTTTTATTGACAACATGGAATTGGCAGTCAAGAAGTCACGCCCTTCACTGTTGATCATGTTCCGCCATACTAAGAAAAACATCTTTGATAAAATATTTGTACCAAGTTATTCTGCTGAGTTTTCTTTTTCTTCGAAAGTTCCTTTGTTGGTATTCGGTAAGAGCTAGGTAAGATGCTGGAAATTCCAAAAACACCGATCAATTTTAAATCGCACCGGTCACTATCAACACTGGTGATTTTGGAGTATGCCGTATTAATTTCCTTCCTACTTTATTTTGGACGATCCCTTTTTATACCATTGAGTTTTTCAGTCCTTATAAGCTTTGTACTTTATCCGATTTGTAAGTGGCTCGAAAAAAAAGGTGTTAACAGAAGCATCGCAATTTTTATTTCAATGCTTCTATTAACTATTATTCTTGGTGCGATAGTATTTCTCTTAATTAACCAATTATTAGCATTCTCGAATGAATGGGGGTCATTAAAAGCAAAACTTTGGGATTCTATTCATCAAATGAGCAATTTTTTTCTTGATCGGTTTGGTATTTCCATTGAGAGACAGACGAACATGATCAAGAACATGGAGGATAATTCCGGAAGTCAGCTTTTGCAACTACTTAGTGGTACTGCAAGTTCAGTTTCTGCAATGTTATTCTCTTTGATAATGGTCCCACTCTTTGCAGCATTGATACTTTTTCAACGGAGCATGCTTGTTGCTGTCATATACCGGATATTTTCAAATGAAAGCAAAGAGAAAATCTATGAAATACTTGTAGAGACGATTCATTCATATTATAATTTTATAAAGGGTATGCTTATCGTTTATCTGATTGTAGGTATTTTGAATAGTGTAGGACTTCTCATTCTTGGAATACCACATCCCTTTCTTTTTGGTTTCATTGCAGCTGTGTTAACCTTTATTCCTTATGTAGGAATTATCATAGCATCACTTTTACCAATATCTGTTGCGTGGATAACTTACGGCTCATTCTGGTATCCTTTGGGCGTAATTATCGTTTTTACTATTGTGCAAGTTCTTGAAGCAAACATAATCTTTCCTTTCGCTGTCAGCAGTCGGTTGAATGTAAATACACTTGTTGTTCTTATCGTAATCCTGGCCGGTGGAATCATATGGGGTGCTGCAGGCATGATATTATTTATCCCATTTTTAGGAATTGCAAAGTTGATCGCTGATCGAACTGCAGGACTTGAGACGCTTTCAATTCTTCTTGGAAATGGAACCAAGCAGAAGAGTTAAATTTTATTCAAGTAATTTTACCTAATTTTGAATTGACAGATCTTTTTTTCAAATGATCAATTGCGGCTGTCACAATCTACCGAATATATGAAAAAAGGACTGAGCCAGGCACAAGCAAATGAGTTGTTACTAGAACATGGTCATAATGAATTACCATCATCTCAGCCAAAAAGTCTCTGGAAGATTGCATTCGAAGTGATGAAGGAACCGATGTTCCTTTTATTGATTTCCTGCGCCGTACTTTATATGATTTTGGGCGATTATAGAGAAGGAATCATTTTACTCTCAAGTATCTTCATCATCATTTTTATTACTTTTTATCAGTATCAAAAAACAGAAAAGGCTCTTGACGCTTTGAAGAATCTTGCTTCACCGCGAGCTTTAGTAATCCGCGATGGTGTCGAGGTCAGAATTCCGGGACGCGAGGTGGTTCCCGGTGATTTGATGGTGGTTAATGAAGGCGACAGAATTTCAGCGGATGCTATTCTTATTGAGTCATTAAATCTTTCTGTCGATGAGTCAATGCTCACAGGCGAGTCTGTTCCGGTTTCGAAAAAGATTGCAGTTGATCCATTGGATTCTTTGCAGCAATTGTTTAGCGGTACTTTGATCGTTCGCGGAAAAGGATTAGCTAAAGTTGTGATGACAGGAACAAAAACAAAGTTTGGAGGAATTGGAGCATCATTGCAAAAAATAGTACAGGATGAAACAAGGTTGCAAAAGGAAATGAAATCATTAATTAAGGCGTTATTTATAATTGGCGGTTTTGTTAGTATTGGAGTTGTTGCAGCATTTTATTTTACAAGAGGAAATTTTATTCAGTCATTGTTAAGTGGACTCGCTTCTTCAATGGCAATTTTGCCTGAAGAATTTCCTGTCATTCTTACCGTATTTCTTGCATTAGGTGCATGGCGCCTTTCTAAAATAAATGTCCTTACCAGATCTTCTTCTGCAATTGAAACCCTTGGGTCTGCAACTGTTTTATGCAGTGACAAAACCGGTACCATCACTCAAAATAAAATGGAAGTGGTTGCTTTGTTTGATGGTAAGAGTATTATTGATAAAACGAACTTTCAAACAAAGAAAGATTCTATCGTCGACCTTGTTGTTGCGGCCAGACGAGCTTCAGTCGACGATTCTATTGATCCTATGGAGAAAGCTATTTTTACGGCGAATGATTTATTTGGTCATCCGAAAGAAGTAAAATATGTGCTTGTCAAGGAATATCCTTTTAGCCATGAGTTGACAGCTATGACTCGAATTTTCAAAAATGAGGAATCAGGCGAATTTTATATTTCTGCTAAAGGCGCACCGGAAACAATTCTGAGCTTATGTAAAGAAACAGATGGAACTAAAAAGTTGTATCAAGAAGCAATTCAGAAAATGGCTGAACGTGGACTTAGAGTAATTGCTGTTGCTCTTGGGACAATGCGGGATAATTCTATACCGGAGAAATTGACAGAGCTGAATTATCAATTTTTGGGACTTGTAGGTCTTGAAGATCCAATTCGACCGGAAGTTCCAAATGCTATTAAAGAGTGTAAAGAAGCCGGAATTAAAGTAGTAATGATCACCGGCGATTTTCCAATAACTGCAAGAAGTATCGGGAAGCAAATAGGTTTGTCGAATGAAGGCGAAACAATGACCGGCGATGTACTTGATAAATTGAGTGATGAAGAACTACGTACAAGAATTGAAAATGTGAACATCTTTGCGCGAGTTGTGCCGGAACAAAAATTGCGTATTGTAAATGCATATAAAGCAAATAATGAAATTGTAGCAATGACGGGTGATGGGGTAAATGATGCTCCTGCATTGAAAGCGGCACAGATTGGAATTGCTATGGGAAATAAAGGTACCGATGTAGCCAGAGAAGCATCTTCCCTTGTTTTGCTTGACGATAATTTTGCATCTATTGTTTCAGGGATCCGTGCAGGAAGAAGGATCTTTGATAATCTCCAAAAGGCAATGAGTTATGTTCTTGCAATTCATATCCCAATTATCGGTCTCGCTTTTCTTCCTTCATTTATAGTTTCACTTCCTATCCTTTTAATGCCTCTGCATATCGTGTTCATGGAATTGATCGTAGACCCTGTCTGTTCAATTGCATTTGAATCCGAACAAGAAGAAAAAGGAATTATGAATCGTAAACCGCGAGATCCGGATGACAAATTTTTTGGATCAAAGAGAATTTTGCGAAGTGTCCTTCAAGGAACTGTGCTGCTTGCAATGGTGATGATCGTTTATTTCTTTTCTATCGACGAAGGCCATACAGAAGGCGAAGTAAGAGTGATCACATTTACATCACTCATCTTAGGAAATATTTTTCTGATCATTACTGACCTTTCTAGAACGAAAAGTTTTATCTCTGTTCTTCTTGAAAAGAATTCTACAATACTATTAATTTTAACGATTGCTTTGATAATGTTATTTATGATCATCACAGTGCCTTCTTTGCAAGTAGTGTTCAGCTTCGAATTACCTGGCTATCGTCATTTTATTCCACCATTAGTTGGAGCTTTCAGTATGCTAATGGTCTTTGAAATTGCAAAGTTTATCAGAGTGAAAAATGCAGGGATCAAATTTTAACACTCTGTTGACATATTGCTTGACCTGATTAGACTATTTTAGCGTTGATTGAACTAAAAAACGCAAAAATGAAAAACTTGTTGATCTTTATTTTATTGGTGCACATTTCCCTAATTTATGCACAAGCTGAGACTGGAGAAATCGTTTCTTCAAACGATACTTGTAAAAACATAGATCTTTATCTTTCAAAATTGTCAATGGAGAAAAACTTTTCCGGTGGACTTTTAATTGTAAAAGACGGTAAGAAGATTTTCAGTAAGGGTTATGGATGGGCAAACAAGGAAATGAAAATTCCATTTTCATCGAACACTATTGCTTCAATGGGAAGCATAACAAAAGCTTTTACTGCGAGTGCAATAATGAAGTTAGTTGAAGCGGGAAAAGTTTCAGTTGACGATAAATTGAAAAAATATTTTCCGGATGTTCCTGCTGATAAATCAGAAATAACTATTCATCAACTACTCACACACTCTTCAGGGTTTAGTGAATTTTTAGAAAAGGATGGTGGCGACTATGAAAAGGTTACAACGCCGGAATATCTGAAACGGGCTTTTGAACAACCTCTTGCTTTCAATCCTGGTGCAAAAGCCATCTATACAAACGTAGGAATGAGTATTCTTGCTATCATCATCGAAAAAGTTTCAGGTTTGGACTATGAAGAATATTTAAAACAAGAATTGTTCGATCCAATTGGTGTAAGAAGAATCAGTTATTGCTATCCTGAATTGAATACTGATACTATCGCACATGGTTATGAAAATGGAACAGATTGGGGCACTCATCAGTCGCATTTCAAAAATGCAGGCGGCGGACCGTATTGGAATCTGAAAGGTAACGGCGGACTGGAAGCTTCATTGAATGATATGTACACTTGGGTGAATGCAATTTCATCAGCAAAAGTTTTAAAGGAATCTACGATACAGACCATGTTTAAAAGGCATATTGTTGAGGAAGGTATGGATGGTAATTATTATTTCGGTTATGGTTGTAATGTTTCAAAAAGTAGAAGAAATACCGATATAATTGACAATGGTGGCAGCAATGGAATTTACTATGCACGTTTGATTCGATTGCCTGAAGAAGGAGTAGTGTTTTACATGGTGACAAATGAAAAATCTGCAAATACGAACAAAGTTCTCCCAAATATTACTCAATTATATTTTCAAGGAAAGATCGTTCAGGATGCATTTGAAATGCAATCAGGTTTTGAGTCACCGGTAAGCGAAAAAATATTTAACATTATTCGGGGAAACAATCAAATTAACCTGGACGACACACTTCGAAAAGCGAAAATTGTTGTGAATGATGATATGGAATTGTATGAAGTAGGAAGAAGATTTGTCGACAATGGAAATACCGAGGCGGCGTTTTGTCTGTTTAAATATTTTACAGAAAAATATCCTGAATTAGTTGTTGGATGGAATGAACTCGGTGAAGTCTATGAATTAAAGAATAATAATCCCGAAGCAATCAAATGTTATACAAAAGCACTTGTATTGCGACCTGAAAACCCTAGAGCAACAAGTAATTTAAAAAAACTTTCAAAGAAACAATAAAAAAAGTCCCGCAGAATTTCGCAGAAGACGCAGAATATCCGCAGAAAAATTCCGTGGTCTCATTGTGTCCCGATAGCTATCGGGATTGTGCTCTTAGTGTTTTAATTTTTTGTTCTTCGTGTCACGAAAACTGATCACTCAACAATTTCATCTCAATTCTCGGTGCAATTTTTTCATATAGCACATGATACACTGCATTTGTAATTGGCATATGTACATTATACTTTTTATTCAATTCGTAAATGCATTTTGTTGCATAAAATCCTTCAGCGATCATATTCATTTCCAATTGGGCAAACTTCACTGAATAACCTTTTCCAACCATTGTTCCAAACATCCTGTTCCGACTGAAGGAAGAATAAGCAGTAACAAGCAAGTCGCCTAAATAAGCAGAGTCTTTTATGTCTCTATCAACAGGATGAACTGCTTTCACAAAACGTTCAATCTCTTGAATTGCATTACTGATCAGTACTGCCTGAAAGTTGTCGCCATATCCAACGCCATGGCAAATACCACTGGCAATGGCAATTACATTTTTAAGTACTGCTGAATATTCTGTGCCGTATATGTCGTCACTTACACTTGTCTTGATATATCGGCAAGCCATCAATGTGGCAAGTTTTGTTGCTGTCTCTTTGTTCTGTGATGCAATTGTCAGGTATGATAAACGTTCCATTGCAACTTCTTCTGCGTGACATGGTCCTGTGATTACTCCTATCTGACTTACAGGTATTCCAATCTTTTTGTGCAGAAAATCACCAATGATCAAAAGGTCATCCGGTATAATTCCTTTGATAGCTGAAAAAACAGCGCGACCTTTAAAGTCTTCTCCGGTAATTTTTTCGAGTGTACTTTTTAAAAACGCCGACGGAATTGCAAGAATAGTAATATCAGATGAAGTGATTGCTTTTCTAAGGTCGGTCTCAATTTCAATTTTATTCAAATCGATCTCTACATCGCTCAGGTAATTCGGATTGTGCTTGTATTTTCTGATGAACTCAGCGGTCTCATTGCTTCTTACCCACCAATGAATTTTATTTACATTGTTGGAAAGAATCTTTACGATCGCTGTTGCCCAACTTCCCCCACCAATTACTGAAATTTTATGCTCCATAGTTTTAATCCTATTCAACGAACTAATAATAGCTTCGTAAAATTAAAAAGTAATGTCTTTTTCGATCTCTGTTTTGTTTCGGATGAATTTCACTTTTGTAGTCTCACCTTTTGTGAATTTCCCCAACGCTTTCATGTAACTCATCATGTCCAAAACTTTATTCTCCCCAAGTTGAATGACAATGTCGCCTGCCTGAAGTCCAGCATTTGACGCAGGCTTGCCATCAGTTACTCCGTCGATTCTCATTCCTTCACCTTCAAATGCATAATCCGGAACAACACCCAATGTTACTTTGAATTTTGGTGCATCTTCGTTTTCATCATCTTTCGTTTTTGTGAAGACCATTTTGTCGGCAGCATTCGCTTTTCTCAAAAGTGTTTCTATCAACTCAATAATTTGCATTTCACCATCGTAATTGATCTTTGATTCATCATCAGTTGGTTTATGATAATCACTGTGTGTTCCACTGAAAAAATGCAATACAGGAATATTCTGCAAATAGAATGAGGTGTGATCACTCGGTCCAACACCTGATTCAGTTGTTTTTAGACGCATGTCGCCTGTCGGAATAGAGTCGAGCCATTCTTTCCATTGTGGTGAGGTTCCGGTTCCGTTAATGATCAATGCCTTGTCGTCAGTCTTTAGTCTGCCAAGCATATCCATATTGATCATACAACTCACTTGTTTAATATCGATCGTAGGATGTTTGACAAAATAATTTGAACCCAATAGCCCTTTTTCTTCTCCACTGAATGCAAGGAATAAATAATTCTTGTTTTTTAATCCATGTGCACGAACAAATTTTGCTAATTCGATCAAAGCTGCAGTTCCACTTGCATTATCGTCTGCTCCATTGTGAATCGCTTTTTCTCCTCTGTAAAGTGAACCTTCATCGCCAAAACCGAGATGGTCGTAATGCGCACCAACGATGATCGTAGATGTCGCTTTATTGTCGACATAACCAACAATGTTGCTTCCTTCTTTTTCGATATGAATGATTTCTGCACCGACAGTACAATTTGTTATCACACTATCATGAAGTAAACGTGCAGCTTTTCCTTTTGCGAATAGAATCGGAATTGCAACAGGAGTAGTATGATTTAACCAATCTGCTTTCGGGTCACTCAAAGA
>ERZ795044.3187-NODE-3187-length-13889-cov-7.963134_pt1 | contig 13889 bp, 20 predicted proteins | sample MGYA00375128_ERZ795044 | MGnify/ENA primary metagenome ERZ795044 (study PRJEB30173, sample SAMN05720213) | anaerobic digester metagenome | isolation source: active sludge of municipal wastewater-treating anaerobic digesters | place: USA | collected 2014-12-22 ... | reverse complement strand
AACGAATGCTCCTCAAAAAGAAAAAATTCGTCAAATCTTGATCAAAGCTAGTATATTAGAATAGTAAGTATATTAAGGTCGCAGTTCGATTCCTCGAAATCCTGCGAAGTGTATAAATTAAAACCAATGGAGGTTCTATGGCAGATTTGACAAAGAAGAAGCTTTCGCTTCTCGAGCCTTTTATGATGCTGTTTGTCGGCATTCTTGTTGTCGCAAATATCATCGCCCAGAAGTTCTGGGATGTTACCCTTCTAGGGATTCCGATGTCCGTAGATGTCGGTACCCTGCTTCTCTTCCCGATGCTATACATTTTCAGTGACGTGCTCGTAGAGGTCTGGGGTTTTGCAACCGCACGCAGGGTGGTCTGGTACGGCTTCGCTGTTCAGGTTCTGGCAGCTGTGCTCTTCTCGCTTGCTATCAGGATGCCGCATTCTGAATACTTTACCAATCAGGATGCCTTCGCTACCATTCTTGGATCCGTTCCGTTCCTTGTAGTCGCTTCTATGGCGGGTTACCTTGGCGGATCATTTACTAACAACCTCGTTATGGTCAAGATGAAGGAGTGGATGATTAAGTGGGATCCGAATCATAAGTGGATCGCTCTTCGAACCATTGGTTCAACGTTCGTCGGTGAATTCGTTGATACTGCGCTTTTCGTCGCTATCGCAACTCTACTTGGTGTTTTCCCGGGTGCCCTGATTGTGTCGCTGGTTATCACGCAGTGGCTTCTCAAGACGCTGATCGAGGCTGTAATGACTCCTGTCACGATTGCAGTCGTTAAGGCTGTTAAGAAGCACGAAGGTCTCGATATCGTCGGTACCGATACTCTCAATCCCCTCGCAGTGAGTAAGGAAGGTGGAAAGAACATCTTCGGTCTCTCCGAGGACAAGGTTCGCACCACAGTAGCAAAGTGACCTAGTTGCTAATTAGAAAGGCCAGCAGTAGCTGGCCTTTTTTATTGTCCTGTGACTAACTAAGCATGGATATCAACTCTCAGTTATTGCAATTCTTTGAAGACCTCGAAGAAGATGAAGATAGTGGAAATGTCGACAACTTTCCAGAGCCCGGGTATGTTCGCGGTATTCTAAAACTACTACCTGCGATGTTCCCCGGACTACAGGTTCAAAATCTTCGCGAGCTTAGCTTTGATGATGACGACGACCTAATTTATGACGACGACCTAACGAAGTGGTACGCTGATAGAGGACAGAAGCTCCTTCATTTTAGAGCTCCTCTTGCAAAGCTTTTTCCCAACATTCCAAGCGGCTTTCTTGACTTGATTCCAGATAGTGCGGAGTTGGATGTTCGAGTCATTTCGGATGATGTCCATGAGAAGACGACCTATGAGATAACATCGTTTGCTTGGGGTAACCATGTCCTCATAGATTACGAAGTCCTTTACGCGAATGGAACATATACGTTAACTAAAAAGGGACACGACGAACCTAATACACGTATCTCCGTTTGAGACTAATTATAGGAGAAGGAAACCACAATGGATTATATAGAGCTGTATGAAACTCGAAAGCTTCTTGAAGATGCCCTCTTTGAAGCTGCTAACTTTATGGCATATGAAGGTAAGATTACTCGAAAAGAGTTCGATGATATCGTTAAGATAGATCCTACCCCTACAAAAACCTATGCAAAGTGGCTGCTCGCTCGCTATATTGCCTTAGGAGGAGATCCAGAGCTTAAGCGTCGATTCTTCGAGGATGGAGAACGCGTAACAGCTGCTCTTAACATCTTCGATAAGATTAAGAAAAAGAAGCCCGAGGGTATCAATATTGATATCATGACGTACAAGTCTATTCAGGACCTAGAAGACGTAACGGATCAGTATGCCGGCCGTGAAGATGAACTAAAGACTACTACTCAGCTAAAGCATGAAACAAAACTCGAGGGAGCTAAGAAGCTATACGAAGATAATGATTGGCTTATTTTGATTCCTCTTAAAAAGGAAGCTGCTATTCTTTATGGAGCAGGAACTCGATGGTGTACAGCTTCTACAACAGGTAGTATGTTTGAGCACTACACCAAGGGTGGCTCTCCTCTCATCATCATCATTGATAAGAATAAAGAGCGCGCCGGTACTCGAGATGCTACATCCAAGTACCAGTTCCACCTTGGCTCTAATCAGTTTATGGACGCCCAGGACCGCGGAATCGGGTATGAAGGTGTTATCAATCTCATGAAGAAAATGCCAGAGGGTGCTCAGAAAGCTCTTGAAGCCCAAGGTATCAGCCAGCTATCCTTTGAGTTGATGAGTTACTTTGAGTATAGCTATCGTAGAGGAGACAAGGAGATCCCAGCAGAGCGCGTTAAACAGCTCATCGCTCAGGGAGCTAACCCTCACGTTCAGAACGAGGCTGTTCTTAAGTGGGCAGTTCAGACAGGCGAGACCATCCTTGTTGATTATCTTATTCAAGATCCTAGAACAGACCGTGAAGTTCTTGCTGATATGGTTACCGAAGCTGCTAAGGTTGGAAACCTAGACTTTGTAAAGAAGATTGTAGCTACGGTTGGAGCCGCTGCTCTTAATGCTAATGGTGGCAAGACTCTTATTGCTGCTTGTGCAACCAATCTCGAGCTTGTTCAATATATCGTAGAGAATGGCGGAGATGTAAACGTTGCTCGTGGTGAGCCTCTCGCTACAGCTTGCGCTAATGGCAAGCTAAGTATTGCTCGGTTCCTTCTTGAGCACGGTGCTGATCCGAACGCTAACAACTCCGTTGCGTACTGGCGCGCGTATAAGAATAAGCGACCGAAGACTCTTGAGCTGCTCTTATCCTTTGGAGCTAAGCCAGCATGAGTGAGCTAGATCAATTCTTTGAAACTCTTGAAGAAGAAGTGGAAGAGGAAGAGGAAGCATCGGGAGATGTCTCTTCTTTCCCTGACCCGACTGCAGGTATTATAGACGAATGCTATGCAGACTTTCAAAAAGCTACCGGGTTCTCCCGACCCCTCTCTACGTTTAAGCCTATAGTACTAAAAGACTACAAAGGCAATGTGGATGAGGGAAGGTTTGGCTTAGAAACTAATCTAAGTGACGCTACCGATCCCCTCACATCAAAAGCAACTGGGTGCACTCTTCGCATAGAATTAAATATGGGAATGAATTATGAAGGTCACAATGATTGGGTGTATCGGCATCGCGGAGAATCTATTACAGCTGAAGTACAATTTTACTTGGAGTACTACTTAGTAAACAAGTTTATTCCTTTAGCTAAATACAAGAGGCTTCCAACTAAGGGAGTGAAGCGAACATGGATCAATTCAAATATCAAAAAGAACTAGTTCATCTCTTCGAAGAAATTGAAGAGGATGAACCAGAATCTGAATTTGAACCGGAGATGCCTCTACCCGGCGTAGAGCTTGTGCGAAGTATTCTACTCTTCATCGCGGAAGAGAATAACATGAAGCCTAACTTCATAGACTGTTCGCATTACAGTCAAGACAAGCTTCCCGAGACTGCAGATGATTTGGAGTTAGAGCTAATGCCCTCACATAGCGAAGACGATCGAGTTTACCGTCTCCCTCTTCGCGATGTTCCGCCTCTCTTCGATCACCTCTTTCCTAACGCTTTTTTGAAGATCGGAATATATTCCCAGCCTCTTCGTGCTAGCGAACAGACGTATCAAGTCGAAGTGGATCTATGTACAGAAACTGTTACTTGGGGATACAAAAAAGAGAACGAAATAGAGAAGGTTGCCTCGGTAGCTTTCCTACAACTAAAGAATGGTGAACTAAGTTATAAGAACGCGCGCTAGTAGTATATTATTAGCATGCTACAAGTACTAGATTATTTTCGACGTCTCTACAAGAAAGAGACAGGTTATGATGTATCTACTGACCCAACTACAGCTCAGACGAAGTTCCCTATAAGTTACGTACAGCACGCTGGTCAACGAGAATTCTTAGGAAGCTATCTCTCTCATCCTACGTGGGAATACGTTTGCTGGTTAGAAGCTAGGCTCTCTAAGTATGAGAAAGAGCCGCTTGAAGCTGGAACGATAACAACGACCATCTACAACCCTATTCTAGATATCCTCAAAGATAGTTTTCCAGATCATACGTTCGAACTGAAGGAAGACAAGGGATATCTGTATATTGATGGAAAGAAAGCCACTATGCAGTGGACGCATCCCGATGAAGCTAGCGTTAATTTCGCTGTGCACGGCGAGGTGCCCGATCAATTTGCAACCGCGGAGGAGTATCTGAAACATGAGCTCCAGAAAAGAGTTGCAGAATACCTCAGCTCACAAGGAGAAAAGAATGAGCATGTATGATCAGGTCATCGCAGGTACTGCTAACATCGACAAGGTTAGCAAGGTCGTCGTCAGCCTTTCTGGAGGGCTCGACTCTACTACGCTTCTATACCTTATGGTTAAGAAGCTCGGCAAAGATAACGTTGCAGCGCTTTCGTTCAACTATAACCAGCGTCACGACGTAGAGCTTCTTCAGGCTATCAAGACGTGTAAGAAGCTCGGTATCCAGCATAAGATTATCGATATCGGTTTTCTCGGTGAAATTGTTGGCGGGGTATCTGCTATGGTCAAGGGTGACGTAGCAACTCCAGCTATGGGGGATCTCGAAGCCGAGAAGCAGGTTCCGACGTACGTTCCTTTCCGCAATACTATTCTTTCCAGCATCACAATGGCATTTGCTGAAGCTGTCGGTGCTGATGGTATTGCTCTCGGCGTCCAGTACGGCGACTACGAAAATAGCGACGTGTACTATTACTGGGATTGTTCAAAGAAGTTCACCGAAGCTGTTCAGGCTATCGCTGATCTCAATGACAAGCATCACATCACCTTTATCGCGCCATTCGTTAGCCTCACGAAGGTAGACGAGATTAAGCTTGGTCAGGAGATCGGAGTACCGTACGAGGATACGTGGACCTGCTATAATCCAACTGTCACAAATGAAGACGTCGTTTATGAATCTGAGCCTGCCGGAGGTCGCAATTCACGTATTCTCCATCGCTATACGCCTTGTGGCATTTGCCCGTCCTGCGCCGGTCGCATCTCTTCCTTCGAAAAGGTAGGAGTAACTGACCCGGTTTCATTGGGAGTAGTATACTAATGGAAGACGCCGCTCCAATCGTAATGGATAAAGAAGAGATCGACGAGTTCGAGCGGCGTCTTCAGGAGTCCTTTCCTCTGCTCGATTTGCATGTCATTATCGATGTGGATGGTCGAGCCGAGGTCTGGTCAGGTGAAAAAGCTCTCAATATCAAATGGGTATCTGTCGATCCTACAAGAATTGTAGGTCTTCCATTATCTCTTAACCCTCGAAGTTTGAGGGATATTCTATACGATATGATTTATTTAGAAGTACAAAAGCTATTTGAAGGAGATACAAATGACGCGGAATCGAGTTAGAGACACTGTACGAGAATTTCTGTCAAATCTTATTCTCGATCGTGTTGATGAGTCTATTGAAAAAACTAATAATCTGCTTAATCCTCTTGTAGAGGATGGGAGCATCGATGGGTTCGACACTATGTATGATGATACGGATCGATCCTTTGCAATAGATGTATATTACATTGACGGGCTTTGTGATACCTTCACGATTCAGCCCGGAGTTACTATTCAGGAGAAGTTAAGTTGACTCATGTTGTTGTAGGAGACCATTGCGTCTTCAATAAAGACTGTATGCCAGATGTACAGAACACTCGAAAGGACTTCTATGCGACGCCGATCAAGAAGGTCGGCGTACGTAATGTAGAAGCTCCGATCCTCGTTTGGCAGAAAGACGAGGGCAAGGCGATTCAGGTTCATGCAACCTTCTCAGCGTATGTAGAGCTGACAGAGGATAGCAAGGGCATCAATATGAGTCGCTGCGGTCGCGTTATCATGGCCGAGGCTAAGCGCCATATGGTAGCTAATGTAGCGGATATGAAATCTCCTACATTCAATCTCATGGAGTCTATCGTCAAAGAGCTTCAGAAGGCTCACGATTCTAAGACTGCGTATGTTAAGTGTCGCTTTGCCTACCCTTCATGGACTAAGGTATACGCATCCAAGCTCGATACTGTTGAATATGTCGATGTTATTTGGGAAGCTATTGCAGACGGGGACGATGTGACAGAGCTTCTGACCGTCGAGAATGTTGGCATTTCACTTTGCCCATGCTCGAAAGAGATGTCGCTAATTCTTAATAACCTTAATAGTCACGAGAAGGAAGTCTGGCGAAATGTTCGAAATACCTTAATGGATGACCCGGCGTCTCACGAGCTTATTAAGAAGATCGAACGCGCCGGCTTCGGTGCTCACAATCAGCGATCTCACGTTGCAGTTACAGTGCAGCTTGTTCCTGGCCAGCAGGTCTGGTTTGAAGATCTCATTAGCATCACCGATAAGAGCTTCAGTGCTCCGATCCGAGCAATTCTCAAACGCGAAGATGAGAAGGTTGAAGGAGAGCTAGCGTATCTCGGCGGATACTACGATGATAATGGTTTCAATGAAGTCGAAGGTACCGGGCCGAAGTTCGTAGAAGATATCAGTCGTGACGCGTCGCGTCAGCTCGACGACATTCTCGATAAGAAGATTAAAGATTATGTCGTCATTGTCCGTAATGATGAATCTATCCATAGCCGGGCGCTGGAAGCTGTTGCAGTTCTGACCGCCGGCCGCAGCTTGCAGTAAAGGAGAAAATATGATTGAAGTTGCAAAAGCTCCCGATGGAACGTACTCGTACGTTGCTCGTGATCCGAAGGGCGAGATTATTATTCTAGGAGATGGTTGCGAGACTGTACATGTTGTTCGCGATTTCTTCTCTGATCTCGTTGCTTGTGCTACAGATAAAAAGCCCTCTCGGCTCGATGTGCACGTTAAGGTCGTAAGCGAGATTCCAATCCCTGGTGATAAGATTAAGATGAACGTCGAGGGTATCGGCGGTTTGCAGGAGATGATGGCAGCAGCCGATAGCAAGGGTAAGGGAACGATCGATCTTGCTGAGAAGGTAGCTGTTGAAGCTGAGTTCCAGCCAGGTGAGCCTCAGACCGTCGCGAAGAAGGTCAAATCTAATAAGAAGAAGAAGGAGTCTAAATGAAGCTTGAAGTAAGTGAGATATTCGCCTCGCTCCAGGGGGAGGGACATTCTCTAGGAAGCCGTGCTCTCTTCATTCGGCTTAGCAAGTGCAATCTTTGCTGCGGATGCGGCGATCTTCGCGAGAAGGGGCTTGCTACTTGGACGTGCGATAGCCAGACTCAGATGAAGAATTTCGTCGAGTACGAGCCGCATGACCTTATTGCTGAGATCGAGAAGAAGTTCGGCGCTGAGTACATGAACAAGATCCTCACCGGAGAGATTCGTATAGTCATTACCGGTGGGGAGCCTGCTCTCTATGCCGAGCCGCTTATCCAGATGCTCGACATGATCGACAAGATGGCAGTCAGCTATCAGACAACGATTCTGAAGCTTCCTCAGAACAAGCTCAGCCCGCCGATCTACGAAGTGGAAACGAATGGAACTATCTTCAGCGGATCACAGGAGTTCTATCAGCGCTTCTCGTTCGTCAACTGCTCTCCAAAGCTTTCCTCTTCTGGAATGGCTAAGGATAAGCGTATCGTTCCATTTGCTCTCGTTGAGATTGCAAAGCATCCGTATTCTAGCTTTAAGTTCGTTATCTCGAAGCCGGATGACTGGAATGAGATCCGAAAGGATTTCGTTGATGCTGGATTCGTAACTGTTCACCCGTCGCGCATCTTCCTGATGCCCGCAGGAAATACACGTGAGGAGCTCATCGAGTCGAGCCAGGTCGTCTGGCGCATGGCGGAAGAGACAGGCTGCACGGCAACTACGAGGTTGCAGTGCTGGGCCTGGGGACCAAAGCCAGGCGTTTAATATAGCGAAGCCCCGCATTGCGGGGCTTTTTTTATTATCGCTTACCTTTCTTTTTAGTAGGCTTCGGAGGAGGTGAATATGATATCTCATCTTGTTCACCTACTACAAGCTCTCGTTTGAACCTATCATAGAAGATCTTACCAAACTGAGGTAGATCAATAAGACTCCACATATTACCGACTATCACTTCTAGTTTTGGTGTCATATTTGTAAGTTCGTTCCGTTCATCGCTATTGTGAGGGTTATAGTAGCACCAATGATTAGGTTCTAGCTTAACAATCATCTTAGCTTCTTCTATAAACGGATAGTCCCTTGGTGGAGCGATAGCTAGACTAGCATATTCTTTCTGTTCCCAGTTCTTCTCTATAGTCCAATCTCCTTGAGGTTTTACTTTTAAGAGTTCGACGATAAGAGGGGTAAGAAGACCAAGAGCATGCTGCGGATCAAACTTAGCAGCCTCATCAGGATTTTGAAACTGAGAGATATCGCCTTCGCTTTCTTCATCCTCTAGAGATTCTAAAAACTGTACAGCATCTTTCTTAATAAGAGCTCCATCTCCCTTACTAAAGGACTGGACAACCGGTCCTCGTAGCCGTTCCGTGATTACTTCGTATTCAAAATAGATACTCAAGTACGGCTGTATTCCTCGTCCCGCGTTTCTTCCATTTTTACTACGGATCTGAATAGTAATAGTATTTGCTCGTGGAGCGTACTTACCGGCTTGTGCGGTATAGTAGATTCGGAAAGGAAACTCCTTTCCAATAGCCTTAGGAACTAGTATATTTTGAATTCTAATAACTCCAGTTATGGAAAGCCCTGTGCCTTCATCTACTATACCGTCCCAGCTAACAGACCCTCCGACGATTGTAGAGGGCTCTGCGGTGTAAGTACATCCTTCAAATGCTGAATATGTATCCTTCAGCTTTTGTAGAGCCTGCTCAAATACAGAGAGCACATCTTTATCTACGAGAAACTCGGGTGTAGGAAATTGGGAAACATCTCCATAGTCTTCTTCATCTTCGAGGGCTCGAAGAACCGTGTTAGTTCATTCATCTTCCCAATCCTCATCTACAACCTCATCTTCATCTTCGCTGTATCCATCGAACGAACCGTTTCCTACGAAGATTCTAGTGTTCTCATCTACCGGGTAGATTTCAATAATATCCATATCACTGTTAGAGAAATTCTCTAAAATCTCTTCTGCATCAGTTGTCTCGAAATCAGCAGCCGCTTCTTCGAATGCCTGCCCGGTGAAACCTTCAACAACAAGTTGTAGAGCTGTTTCGTCGTCAGGCGCAGCAAACTTTGCATGATGATATTCGTTTCCATTATGCCCATACATTACGTAATCGACGTAATAGGTTCTCCAGCCCGGCTTCTCATAGTCTGAAACATCGCCAAAGTCTTCCTCTTCTTGAGTAGCTTCCTCTAGCGGGTCTAGGAACTGGATCCAGTCCATAGGCAACCATTCAAATCTACCATTCGTCTCGCCTATAAGAACCAGTACGCGTTCCTCTCCCGTATGATTTTCATCGGCAGGTTCGTGATCCTGAATAACACCAGACCGACCATTTAGCCGCTGGGTATCGGCATCGAGAGCGCCAAAGAGCTCTTGCGGAATACTGATCTTAACTCGATCACCGGATTCGTAATGTGGGGGCGCAAACCTACTTACATCTCCATGCCCCTCTACTTCGTCTTCTACATTTTCTCTAATTACCCCTCGATACTTTTGTACAAGCTCTTGGGCTTCTTTTCTTGTTAGATTGTATTCCTTTTTTAGAAACTCTTCTTCATGAGCTATAGAAGCTACAAGGCGTTCATACCGCCAGGCTCTATCCTCATCGTCCCCCTCAAGGCAGGATATCTCATTCCTAAAATCGTTTATCTCGACTAGAGTATCGTAGATAGCCCGCATGTCCTCCACGGGGAAAGGAGGTCCAGGAAATCCAGCCACATCTCCTTCATCTTCTACTTCCTCGATACTCTCACCATAAGGCTTTCGTTTACGATATGCTCCTAGTTTAGTATATTCAGGCAGATCAAATTCTGAATCAGCATGAATATCTGGGGTATTCCCGGCTAGGATATTTACGCCAGGTTTATCTAATGGGGCCATCTCCGTACTTACAAGATTGACGGTCTCGCCAGGAAGAGGAATCGACCAATCCTTATCATAGCCGCTTTCAGTGAACTGGCTAAGATAGTGCGATACCATAGCGTGGGCTGCAGCATACGGGAGCTTGAGATCAGTTGAGATTTGCTGAACTGCCCCCGGCGTGCCCATCGTCGGATAGTACTTAGTAAAGAGTGCCTGAACCTGCTGCTCCTGGTCCGTGGCTGGTGACGCCGTAGGTGCTGTCGCTTTAGGCGCAGCGTCTGGCGGAGGCGGGATAGGAGACTCTACTGGTTGACCCTGCATCTGGCTTAGGTCCTGGGCGATATCCTCAGCGTTCTCATATAGACGAGTTTCGCGAAGAACGTCTTTGTATGTAGCCATCTTACTTCCTTCCTTTAGGTCATCTAGTCTAACCAACCAGTTTGCCGGTACACTAGCTATTTGCATTCTAGGACCCTGACCACTTGGCTTGTTTGCAAGCGATACGATAGGGACACCGGAGTAGCTGCGATCTTCAAGGTCAGCCACCCAGCCTTCTTTACCTTCTATATGTTGATTATTTTGAGCCTCTTCTTTAGAGGGAGCTTGAATACGAACATGGGTGTCGATCATCAAGGGGTTAAACTCGTAGACATCTCCGAAGTCTTCATCTTCGAGGGTCTCATTGAGGAGCTTGTAATAGGGACTTGATTTGTTGCGCATTATATCTTCACATCCCTCTTCACTCTCTTAATAATGTTATCGAAAGCATATTTAAGTGAGCGTAGAATTTCGGTATCGTTCTCAGGCCTCATAATCATTCCATCTTCACCCTGAAGAGTAATATTGATCGTATGGGTAAACTGACGAACAGTTTGAAGCACATCTGTACCTAGCGTACGGTTTCCTTCAGAGACACGAAAGAGCTCCCCAAGATCCGTAAATAGACTTCCTAGATATTGAGGTTCATTATCTAAGAGGAGATCTGCCGCTAGATCGATTCCGTATGATTCGTTGTAGAGGCTATCCTCATCAGCGTATTCCCATTCTTCCTTCGTAGGAGCTTGGAAATTCGATACGTCTCCAGGGGTCTCGTCTATGTCGTCTATTTCCTCTATGAGTTTTCTCAGTTGTTCATTCATACGAATATCCTCTAACATAGTTAGTCAGAGAACAAAAAGAGAGAGGACCCGAAGGCCCTCTCGTTACTATTCGCTGAATGGATCTTAGGCCATCTCGACAGCAGCCGGCTCCTTCTCAGGAGCCGCGGCGGTTTTCGGTACCGCAGTCACGACGGCGTCCTTGGGAGCCTTCGCGATCACGTCCTTCGCCTTCGCCTTCTCCTCGGCCTCCTTGGCCTTCTTCTCCTCGCGCTCAGCCTTCACCTTCGCACGCTCAGCCTCGCGCTTCACGCGAGCGTCCTCCTTGGACTTTTCGCGAGCAGCTCGCTCGGTATCCGTGAGCCGCGGCTTACGCTCGACCGCCTGCTTAACCGGGATCGTCTTGGGATCCAGGTCCCAGCCAGGTACCTTCTTACCGAAGAGCTCGTCGACGAGTCGGATGACGGAGAGTCGAGCCTCCTTATCCGCCTTCGTGTCGAGGAGGTGAACCATCGGACCCGTCTTCTCGGACGTGTGGTACGGCTTCGTCTCACGCTTCGTCTTGATGTTGCGAACGATACCGTCCTCGCCGATCTCGAACTTGGTCTCGAATCCAGGGATTCCCTTGTACTCCATATTACTCCTTCCCTCGCCTCTCAGAGGCATTCCTTTGAGGTTGCAGACTTTCTGCTGCTCACCGATTATATCGACAAGCGGCAGGGAAAGTCAAAAACTTTTGTGCCTTACCATCCCTGACTCTCAGCGGCATCCAGCTCTGCGTTAGCACGGCCGGATCCATAAGAGGCGTCATGGATCTCATCAGCAAGCTCGAGAAGCTTTGCCGTATCTTTCTGATTAAGATTGAGCTTCTCCCGAACAAAGGCCTCGAACGCAAACCGAGCTCGGTATGCATCATAGTCCTCTGAGAGGTAGAAGTCTTTGCGAACGCGAGTCTGCTTCACGACTGATACTCCTTGTAGAGTAAGGATATACTATCTCAAGGTAGGCCTCAGCAGCCTCCTTGGAGAAGAAACCACCCTCGATGAGCTTGTCGCCGAGCCAGATGCTCCAGCGGACGTACTTCGCGTATTTCACGGTATACTTGCTCATCTGGTCCTCCTGAATCTTTCGTAGAGGCAAGAAGGGGCTCGAACCCAACGAGGGCTATCATCCTCGGTACCGTTACCCTGCCTGCATAGATTATATCGAGCTTGAGAGGCGAAAGTCAAAAAGCTATTGCACTTTTATTTCCGTGTAGAATAAGGAGTTATAGAGTATATTAAGGACTACCCGGTAGCACTTTCATCTTCGAAAACAAAGTTAGTAGATTTTTACTTGCAAAAGAGTCAAGTTCTGGTCGAGATCTCGGGGTTTGCCTATGAAAAATGGCGAGAAGACTTCCTTACTAAGATACGCCTTCTACATGCCGCTAGCTCTCCTTCTATGACAATTTGTATCTTTACATATAAGGAACACGTTACACTACTTAAAACAAGCTTACAAAGTTGTATTGAGGACTCGGCTACTTCAAGAGTCTGGCATATATTACCTATTGAACAGTTTTCTACTTTTATAGAGGAGATCAAATGACTATCACTAAGGAACTTGAGTGGGATATGGGTCACCGTGTCCCGGGGCAAATGAAGAGCGGTAAGCCTGGGCCCTGCTCTTCGCCTCATGGGCACCGATACCGTCTAGAGGTCGGTGTTGCTGGAGAGGTTATTGGAACGTCTGGGGACCCGCAGGAAGGTATGGTAATCGATTTCACGGATTTGAAAATGATTATGATGCAAGAGGTTCACGAGCGCTTTGATCACGGTTACATGATCTACGAGCACGACGAGTACCTTCCGTACTTCCAGCCGATCCTCTCTGCTGGAAAAAAGATTATCATCGTTCCTTTCATCCCTACAGCAGAGAACATCGCTAAGCACATCTACAACCTTATCCAGCCGAAGCTGCTTGAGAAGAATATTCAGCTCAAGTATGTTCGTATTTGGGAAACCCCGACGTCGACCGCCGTGTGGGAGGGCTGATGGAACTTCAGTATACCATAGTCGATGGTTACGATACCGAAGAGCCTCGCCGCGGTACGGAGCATTCGGCAGGTCTAGATGTATATATCCCTCGACTCACTCCGAAGTTCGAGGAAGACCTTCGAGAAAAGAATAAGAATCAGGCTCGTATCTTTTTTAGAGAGGGTGAAGGGGAAAATCCTCCTAACGATCTGTATGTTATGGGGCATAGCAGGATCATCATTCCGACTGGACTTCGATTCAATATTCCAACTGGAACGTATCTCGAAGTTGCTAATCGCGGCTCAACGGCAGCCCTTCAGGGCCTGATCTTTGGAGCTCATATTATTGATGAGGATTACCAGGGAATCGTTTTCATTAACCTTATCAATACTACTCCTTACAATATCTATCTCAATCCAGGTACCAAGCTTGTTCAGCTCATTCATAAGGAATGGATTAGAAGTACTCTTCGACATGTTCCGGAAAATGAGCTCTATCCCGAAGTCTCCAAGCGCGGTGAAGGTGCTCTAGGGCACACAGGGCAGTAAATGATCGAAATTGAAGCCAAGGTAAAGCACCCAGGAGCCGTATTGGACTTGGGTCGCATTATACATGAGAAGCTCGTAGAGCCGTGTAAGTGCATTCCTAAGACCGAGCCTCGCGTATTTACGGTAGAGGATCAGTACCTGTATGATGACAAAGGCGCTGCTGTTCGCTTTCGCAAGGAGCACTTTGCTAGTCTTACATCAGACTTTACGTCTCTTAAGAATCTAGTCACTATTAAGCAGAAGTCTCTTGTTAATGGTGTCGAGGTAAATAAGGA
>ERZ795044.3186-NODE-3186-length-13891-cov-8.195794_pt1 | contig 13891 bp, 9 predicted proteins | sample MGYA00375128_ERZ795044 | MGnify/ENA primary metagenome ERZ795044 (study PRJEB30173, sample SAMN05720213) | anaerobic digester metagenome | isolation source: active sludge of municipal wastewater-treating anaerobic digesters | place: USA | collected 2014-12-22 ... | reverse complement strand
TGTACCCAGGACCGGAATCGAACCGGTACGGCATTACTACCATCGGTTTTTGAGACCGACGCGTCTACCAATTCCGCCACCCGGGCATTTTAATTTTGGTGGGCCAAAAGTAGGATAATTTTATGGCTTTTGAAAATTGTTCGGACGATCAATTAGCTGTCAATTCCATATCTTCAAGTGAGAAATGGCCTCATTTCAAAGTACTTGCATTAAGGTGCGAGAAAGAGAATGATATTATTCACAACCTTCTATTAGCAGTTACTCGGGAAATACCCCTATTTTTGAATCAATCCGTTAATAATGACAGATAAATTAGTCCTAATAGAAAGCTATGTCCAGAAAAATGAAACCCGAAAGCCTGATGATGTCTTATGGTTATAAGCCCGAATTATCAGAAGGTGCAATAAAATGTCCGATCTTTCAAACATCCACTTTTGTATTCAAAAATGCTGAAGAAGGCAAAGCTTTTTTCGAAGTAGCATATGGATTGAGAAAACAAAATGTCGGTGAAGAACTCGGACTCATATATAGTAGAATCAATAATCCGGATCTGGAAATTCTGGAAAACAGACTTACACTTTGGGATGAAGCAGAAGCTTGTGCTGTTTTCGAAAGTGGTATGTCTGCAATAACTACTGTACTACTCGAATTTCTAAAACCCGGAGATCTGCTTCTTATCAGTAGTCCGCTATATGGGGGTAGCGATCACTTCATTAAAAAGATTCTTCCGAAATTCAATATCAATGTGATTACTTTCAAAGTAGGGCAACAGAAAGATGAAGTCATTCAGATGGTGAAAGATTCGGGACTTGCAGACAAACTTGCAATGATCTATATCGAAACTCCTGCGAATCCAACAAACGATCTGATAGACATTCAGGCTAAAAAGGAAATTGCAAAATATTTTTCTACAAAAGAGAAAGAGGTTTTCCTGGCTGTCGACAATACTTACCTCGGTCCTTTGTGGCAACATCCGTTAAAACATGGAGCTGATCTTGTGTTATATTCTGCTACAAAATATATCGGCGGACATAGTGATGTGATAGCCGGTGCATGTCTTGGTTCAGGTGAAATGATAAAAAGAGTAAAAGGACTGCGAACCTTTTTAGGTAACATGGCAAGTCCAAATACAGGATGGTTACTCTTGCGAAGTCTTGAAACATTGAAAGTACGGATGGACATGCAAGCTTTGAACGCAGATAAAGTTGCAGCATTTTTAAATAAACATCCAAAAGTTGAGAAAGTATATTTTCTCGGCAATCTCACCGAAAAAGATGGCGAACAATTCAGGATCAGAAATCGTCAGTGTCTTACAAATGGCGGAATGATTTCTTTCGATATCAAAGGAGGGGAGAAGGAAGCTTTCAAATTTCTGAATGAACTTAAGCTGATCAAACTTGCAGTAAGTTTAGGAAGCACTGAAAGTCTGGCCGAGCATCCTGCAACGATGACTCACAGTGATGTAGATGATAAATTGAAAAAAGAACTTTCAATCACTGAAAAGATGATTAGACTTTCAATAGGCGTAGAAAACTATGAAGATATTATTTTTGATATTGAGCAGGCTCTGGAGTGTTAAAGACCCCATGTCCTGATTAGAGTGTCGGACGTGAATATTGAATTGTATTTAAATAAAAAATAGTTACTACCAACAATTTATACGTAGCCATGACCCGTTACCTGAAAGCAAATCTTAATAATTTAATTCTTGATAAACTTTTTTTACCTTATCATTGATTCTGATAAAATAAATTCCTGCACTCAGACATGTAGCATCGATATCTTTAGGCACCTCGTTTTATATTTTTTATATAACAATGAATTGAAAATTATTTATTTCCGAATTGTGAAATTATATTTTGAAGGAATGCAGACGTTCTTAAACGATTCAGGAATGTGGATTTCGGGGATAAAAATCAACAATTTTCGGAGTGTGTAAAATAATATACACCTGATTTTATAGAAAGTCCATTTACTATCCCTAATTTAGCATTTTGGCAAATAATTGAGGGCACATGTATTTATAATTCATTTCGCCGTCGTTTTTGTCAAGAGGATATCATTTTTAGACAACAATGAATTATTCTCCGTAGGTGAAATTCGAATTTCTAGGTGTCTTTCTAAAAATTGATTCTGATAATTGCAAAAAAAAGATGGCTTTATTAAATATAAGCATGAAAGTAAAAGAGAATTTCGATAAAGCGAAAAAGCGGTTGGTACTCCTGGATTATGATGGGACGTTGGTTGAATTTGTTCCAAGACCTGAAAAGGCATTTCCTACAGAAAAAGTTCTCAGCCTTCTGAATAGAATAAATAATAAACCTGATACGAGATTGGTTGTTATTTCCGGCAGGGGCCATCTTGATCTGGAAAGATTTATCGGTCATCTTCCAATTGAAATCATTGCTGAACACGGCGCAATGATAAAATTGAATGGTAGCTGGAGAAATCTGTTTGATAATTCTGATTCGTGGAAAAAAGTTGTACTTCCGGTTTTGAATCGTTTTACTTTTGCCAGCCCCAATTCATTTGTAGAAGAGAAACAATTTTCATTGGTTTGGCATTACAGGAATGTTCCTGATGATGTTGGCTTTTTGCAATCAAGAGAATTGATCCGTATTCTTGAAAATTCAATTACTTCACTTGGCCTGAAATTGATCGATGGTGATAAGGTAGTTGAAATAATTTCAAATAAGATCGGGAAAGGAAGCGCGATAAAGAATTTGATAAATGAAAACAAATTTGATTACATCATTTCGATTGGTGACGATAAAACAGATGAAGAAATGTTTCAGGAACTTTCAACTAATAAAAAAGCTGAGACTATAAAAGTAGGAAGGGGTCCAACCGTTGCCAAGCATTCACTGGAAAATGTAAAGCAGGTTCTTTTATTCTTAGAGCACCTTATGGAGAACAATAAAAACTAATCATTAATTAATTTCAAAGTAGTTTATGGATGAACAGGTACACAAGTATAAAATGGGTGTTATTGGAAATTGTTCCTACCTGGCATATATCGATATAAATGCAAATGTAAATTGGTTGTGCATGCCTAAATTCGATAGCAGTTTTTTATTTGGATCATTACTGGACAAGGAAAAAGGTGGCACATTCAGTATTTGTCCGCAGGATGATAATTATACAAGCAAACAATACTATCTTGAAAATACAAATATTCTTTGCACTGAATTTACTTGTTCAGACGGAAAGTTCAGAGTTACTGATTTTGCACCGCGATTTTTACAGCAAGAAAGATATTTCCGGCCATTAATGCTTCTGAGAAAAATTGAATCAATGGAAGGAAGACCGATGGTAAAAGTCACGTGTAAGCCGGTTGGCAATTATGGTGAGATACAACCGGAAGTGCTTTCAGGTAGTAATCACCTGAGGTTTATGGATGTTGGTACAAACGTGCGCCTTACTACTGACATTTCTCTTAATTATATTTTAGAAGAAAAGTGTTTTGTTCTTTCTGAGCCAAGATATCTGGCATTCTCATATGAATTACCATTAGAATCAGGACTGGAAAGTACTTATGAATTGTTTTTTAATAAGACAAAAGAGTTTTGGAGAAATTGGGTCAAGACAACAGCAATTCCCTCCGTCTATCAGAAGGAAATGATTCGTTCGGCATTGATATTAAAATTACATCAGTACGAAGATACCGGTGGAATAATTGCATCAGGAAGTATGAGTCTTCCGGAATGTGATCAATCAGGGCGGAATTGGGATTATCGTTACTGCTGGATGCGTGACACATATTATTCTTTATATGCATTGAATAGCATTGGGCATTTTGAAGAATCACAAAAATATTTCTTATACATTGAAAATATTATTGCTTCTGAAACGGATCATATTCAACCATTATATTCAATTACCGGTGACAAAATTATTTTCGAAAAGGAACTTCCTTTAAAAGGTTATCGCAATAATAATTCACCGGTAAGATTAGGAAATGATGCTTATACTCATATTCAGAATGATGTTTATGGACAGGTAATGGTTAGCCTCATGCCATTGTATACTGATATGCGATTAACCACACAACCTAATTCAAAATCCATTGATATTATTCATTTTCTTCTGAATAAAATTGAAGAAACAATGGATCAGCCTGATGCGGGCATCTGGGAATTCCGAAACCGACGTCAATTACATTGTTATACATATTTATTTCATTGGGCAGGGAGCAGAGCTGCATTAAAAATTGGTAAAGCAATTGGTGATCAGAATTTAGTTCAGAAAGCAGAACAACTCAGAAATCTCGCTGCTTCGAATATTGAAAAATGTTACGACCCCATTAGAAAAGCATATACACAGGCAATTGATGTTGATCAACTCGATGCCAGTAGTTTAAAACTGATCTCTATGGGTTATCTGGATCCTGATTCGCAAAAGGCGAAAGATCATTTAGCAGCATTAGAAAGGGAACTTAAATCGCCGGAAGGATATTTTTTCAGATATAAGCATAGCGACGATTTTGGCGTTCCGGAAAGTACATTTATGATTTGTTCTTTCTGGTATGCCGAAGCACTTGCTTGTGTGGGAAGAGTAGCAGAAGCTTCTTTAATGGTTGAAAAACTTATTGCAACCGGAAATCACGTAGGTTTACTAAGTGAAGATATTGGGACCAACGGTAGTCAATGGGGGAATTTTCCGCAAACATATAGTCATGTTGGATTAATGAATGCAGTTTTCCGGATCGCCAGAAAACTCGACCGGCCATTATATGATTAGCAAATTTTATTTCTGTTGAGTTTTACGCTTAATAGAAATGTAAAAATATTATCATGCGTATAAACCTTGCTTTAGTTGTTGCCATTGTAATCTCTGTAGGTATTGTTGCTTTGGGATTTACTTTTTATCAGGTCTCTGCTGAAAGGATAAAACTGACTGATGATCTTGAAAAGAGAATGGCTGACATTTCGTTAAAATTATCTGAAAGTAAATTTGTACAAAGCCAGAAAGGAAACCTGAATTATTCAATTGATAGTATTTGTAAAAAATATAATCTTGAAGGAATTACATTTTATTTTGGAGATGACAGTATTGTGAGTAATCTGAAAGTTGCGTTTGATAATTCAAAGGATTATGTTTTACAATCTATAGCAGCGGATTCAATTAATGGAAATTTTATATCAGTTGATGGAAAAAAATTGTATCAATATATACAACCATTGACCAGAGAAGGAATTGCAAATAATGCTATAATTTTTTACAGTGATCCTGAATATATCGAAAATTTATTGGATAAGATCTGGTTCAGAAATTTTTTCAGATGGTTTCTACAGGCGCTTTTTGTTTCATTGATTACTATCGTAATTTTAAAATGGGGGATCTTCAGTCCGATCAATAGAGTCTCCGATTGGATCAAATCTGCTCGAATGGGAAATCTTGAAAAGCTAAATGAATATCCTCCTGCAAAGTTTTTAGCCCCGTTACATGCAGAAATTACCCAGATAGCAAGAGCCATGCATGAAGCCCAGGCAAAAGCAGAGGAAGAGGCCAGGCTGAGAACTACCGGGGAATCTGTATGGACTTCCGATCGGCTGAAAATTGAAATGGGCAATTTGTTAAATGGGAAAAAGATGATTGTTGTTTCGAATCGCGAACCATACATGCATATTCATGAAGGTAAAGAAATAAAATGTATCGTACCGGCCAGCGGTATGATCACAGCTATGGAGCCAATATTAAAAGCTTGTGGCGGATTATGGATCGCTTCCGGTTCCGGTGATGCAGATAAAGAAACGGTTGATAAGGATGATAAAGTTCAGGTACCACCATTAAATCCTAAATATACTTTGAAACGGGTTTGGTTGACAAAGGAAGAGGAAAGCCATTATTATTATGGATTTTCAAATGAAGGGCTTTGGCCTTTATGTCATCTCGCTCATACCCGGCCAACTTTCAGAATTGAAGACTGGGAATATTATAAAAAAGTCAATGAGAAATTTGCAGAAACTATTTTAGAAGAATGTAAGGATGAAGAACAACCATTTATATTGATCCAGGATTATCATTTTGCATTACTTCCTGAATTGATCAAACGTAAAAAGCCAAGAGCAAGAGTAGCCATCTTCTGGCATATTCCATGGCCTAATCCCGAATCATTTGGAATCTGTCCATGGCAAAAGGAAATTCTTACCGGAATGCTCGGTGCAGATCTGATAGGGTTTCATACCCAATATCACTGTAATCATTTTTTGGAAACTGTTAATAATACGCTTGAGTCAAGAGTGTCCTGGGAAAAATTTTCAGTTAAGATGAATGGAAGAAATACTCACGTAAAAGCATTTCCTATCAGTATTGCATTTACATTAAAAGACCTTGATGATAAATCCAGAAAAGAAGGAATTAAAAGAATTCTTGGCGTTCATGGAATCAATGCAGAATTTATGGCTGTCGGAGTAGACAGGATTGATTATACCAAAGGGCTTATTGAAAAATTCTTATCGGTAGAAAGATTCTTCGAAAAATTTCCTGATTATATTGGCCGGTTTACTTTGGTACAAATAGGTGCACCCAGCAGGACTTTAATAAAAAGTTATTCGGACATGGTGAGTGATGTTGAAGAAGAAGCAGAGCGAATCAATCAAAGGTTTAAAAGTAAAAACTGGAAACCTATACTTTTTTTGAAAGGTCATCATAGTCATGATCAGATTAATCCTTATTATAAAAATGCAGACATGTGTATCGTTTCTTCATTACATGATGGAATGAATCTTGTTGCAAAAGAATTTGTTGCCACGAGAAATGAAAATGATGGTGTGTTGATCTTAAGCAGATTTGCCGGAGCGTCACTTGATCTTACAGGAGCTTTGATCATTAATCCATATGACATAGAAAATTCAGCAATTGCTATCAGAAATGCTCTGGAAATGTCAATTTCTGAACAAGAAAGCAGAATGATGCAAATGCGGGAGACTATTGTCGGGAATAATATTTATTATTGGGCGTCTTCATTATTGAGAGCTATGGCTTCCATACAAAATTGATAAATTGAAGTTGTGTTTTTACTGTTTCCCTCTCAATTTTTTCGTGCATTTTTTTTGAAATATATTGCTAATAATAGATTAATTCGAAACGGAGTTGATTTTTCCGAGATTAAATGTGATTGATATTAGAGAATTTATTGTCTGAAAACGAGTAGCTGTTTAGCTGGTTCATTGTCAACCCGAATTAAATAATATCCATTCTCAAATTGTGATACATCAATCCTGTTATTTGTTTTTTCAAATTCTGAACTGAAAACAATTCTTCCTGCAATATCTGTAATACTTATTAAATGCTTCGAAGCATTTTTGAAATTCACCAGAACATAGTTTTGTGCCGGATTTGGATAAATTTCCATTTCAATATGTTGATGTTCCGGAATGATTGTAATGAAAGAAGAATCGATTACTGCTGAATCTCCGGTGGAGATCACCGACTCATAAATTTCATTAGTCTGCATGGCCACAACCTGAGATGGTTGTATTTGTAATGTGGATGAATTTAGATTTGCGCCGGTCGAAATAAGATCGAATGAAACAATGTTTCCGAATCCTGACAGATCTGAATGTGTTATTGAACTCAAGGCGAAATGAATTGTTCCTGCACCATCAGATTTTGCCATTGCAATCATATCTGTACCATATTCTCCCATCCATGAATTACTGTAATCAAACGATGTTGTATCAACTTCGGCAAGCGATGAATTGAAATGAACATCAAAAGCAATTCCATAGATTGCTGATACAGGATCGGATACTTCTCCTAAGTCTATATTTATACGTATTGCCTGATTCAATCCGATTGTATCATTTGCAATTGTGACGGATAAACTTCCACCTGACATTACCTGCATAGGTTGTTGAATCGATCGTGCCGGATGATTCATTCCGTAATTCTGATATACAGCAAGCGTATCTGAAAAATCTATATTCCCGGAACCATCACAATCCGCATGTTTAACATTAAGGCCTGTAACTAAAGTATCAGTCCAGTCAATACATGGCTGACCAACCCATAATAAACTTGCAGAAGGCCGGACAGGTCCGCTTGAACCGAATGCAGAAGCAATTGTAAGTATATCAAGATTGTTTACCTGCAGATCATAGTTTGCGTCACCCGGCCAGACATTACTTCCATTACACGCGCTAAATTGCCAATTCGTATTTCCGCCATTATCAAGACTGTTATAGCCTGCAAAAAATTGTGCGCCGCCAATTGCAGCAATATTTGTTATCAGCAAATAATCAAGACAAACCAATCCCGTGTCAACACTTAAAACCGATTGAAAAGAAAAAGAACTCATGCTTCCATTGTTTCCCGGATACGAATTGACAATTAGTGCACCGTGAATGAATAAAGTATCTCCTAACTGAAAATTGGAAACTGGTTGTGTGAATTCTATATAGTCTGCATGATTTTTTCCGTTCATGATCAACTCATTCCCTGTTAAAATTGTCTGGAAATCGTTAGTTGAATCCGGATAGTAGATAATATCATTATTAATGATAAGCACTGAATCCAGAGATGAAAGTACATGCACAATATTTCGGCTTCCTGAAAAAGAGTGCGCATTGAGAGTATCGAAATAGGCTAAATAAGCTGTAACATCATATGCTTCGACATTGAACAGAAAAAGATTTTGTATATCAGGACCTGTACTGAAATAGTGACTTTTAAATTTACATGAGTCCGCAGATAAATTTGCAGTAACAGGAGTTGATGCAGGAAAAATATCCATTCCAAATTCGGAGCTGATAAGTGAGGTTCCAAAAGAAATATAGGACAAACTTTGAACAGTGAACATTGAATCACAAATAACATCGAAGCTATTTGAAATAAATGAACCGTCGTTGATAGTGAAAAATTTACAATGGACATTATTTCCAAGACTATATTGTCCGCCGGGCGATTGAATCAGAATCGGTGAAATGAAAGAAGTACTTCCGGTATTACATGTTAATGTATGGTTACTAAATCCGGCAAGCCATAAAGGCAAGCTGAATTTCCAGTTTGCAGTGGAATCAATACTAAAAGATCCATGTGTCTCTAAAGCAATGGCAATAGGATCAGCCATGAAAGTTGCAGGAAAAGTTAAGTTTGAAATTGAAAAATCCCCGCAAAGAGAAAAATATGTGTCGAGATAAACAGTATCATTTGCACTTAGAAATGAGTTGCTGTCGAAATAGACATTGTCTATTGAATCCGGAGGGCTTGTATTGAATACTGTTCCGCCGCTTGTAGTTGCCCAATGAGATGGATCGCTCCAGTTTCCGGTACCATTGACCCAATAGAAATCGGCGGAAACTGCATTCAGAGCAAAGAATAGAAGAATAAAGGTTAGTCGCATATACAAATATACTTTTTTTTTAAAAGTAAAGTGCATATGTGATAGAACTGTTCTAAGTAGTCGCCATATTTACTACAGTGTTTCGTATTCGGGCTTTAGTTTATTAATGCCCTTTTCATATATTCACGCAATCAATTAAATGATGAAATTAAGTTTTTTATTCTTAAATTAATTATTAATTTGCACACCTAACACGAGTTAAACGATGAAGATAAAAAAGCATTCTGATATACTATATCACTTATTTATTTTGATTTCGGTATTTTTATTCTCTTGTAAAAAATATGATCAGGGTAATGATCCGTGTCCTGTTTGTCCCAGGATAACATCTATATCACCAACTCATGGTGGAGCGGGTGCAATATTAAATATTTATGGAAAAAATTTTAATAGTGATTACAGACAAAACATTGTAAAAATAAATGGTGTTCAGGTTAGTCGTGATTCCATAATTACAGGTTCGTCTGACTCGCTTACTGTATTTGTGCCGAAGGGATGTGGTACAGGTAATGTAACAATTGATATCGATGATGAATTGACTTTTAGCGGAGAAGCACCTATATTTAATTATAATTATAAATATGCTGTTTCGAACTTCGCAGGTAATGGAACAGATTCGGTGATAAATGGGATTGGAAACGATGCTTCTTTTTCTCGTCCTTCTCTGATCACAGTAGATCAAAATGATAACTTATATGTGGTTGACAAAGGAAATTCTGTCATAAGAAAAATATCTCCCAGTGCAAGTGTTTGTGGAATAATTTAAATGGAATTTGCATAAATAACTGATAAGACATTTTATGTACTGTTTCCTCTTGATAAATAAAGATAATGTTTATATAAAAAAATAAGTTGAAATGAAAATGTTGCGAAACGTGTTTTTTTATTTAATGCCATTTCTATTTAATGCATCTTTATCTGTCTCGCAAAGTCTAACCAATTATAGCGGATTGAAAAATGCAGATCTGAAAAAATACACTTGTGCAGTTGAAGATATTCAAAAAGAAAGACAGGCTGAATTGCCTGGTGGGGGACTTCCAAAATGGGGGCCGGATCAAAGCAAGAGAAAGGCATCTTCAAATCCAATGATTGAGCGCGTGTCCATTCTGGAAGATCGCTGCATGCAAGTAAAGGGAGAAATTTATTTCAATGATTTTGAAGGAGGAAAAGTGACCATTGTTACACTCAATAACAAAGGAGAAGAGCAAAAGGAAATACCGGCTCAGATAATTCCTGTTAATGGGACTTCAGGAATGTTAGAATTAGATATTAAATTACCATTATCTTATTCTGAAAACTTCTATCTTAAATCAAATCTATTGAGAATAGTTTATTCACCATCTACTCATGAGAAAGGTAAAATATATTGTTTTGAATTTCCTAAGCGATGGAAAGTCCTTCCTAGTAATGAAAATATTATTGTAAATGTTAAGCCTGTTCCATTCAAGACGGCCAAATATATTTCTAATTACAGCACTTCATTACAAGCACCTGGTACTGTGCCTTCACAATCTTCACCAAACCAAACTGCACAACCAACTAGTCCGCCTTCCGGTTCGAACGCAAATAATAAATACAGAGAAGTTCTAAAAGATCGCAAGGTAACAGATATCAATAGGAGTAATAAATCTACATATCCTGCCAATTCCAATAAAGTAAATGAGTCATATAAGACCAAAATAAAAATTGGGGAGTATGTAAATGCGAAACCATTCACGGTTGTTAAAGCTAATCCAAATCCGGTACAAAATGACATGGAACCTCAAGGGCCATCGAATCAAAATCAAATTAATTTATTTAAGCATATTAAAAGCGATTATGAATTCACCAGACCAGTGGAAATTTCTGATATCGCCTTAGATGAAATATATGTCGATAAGAATCCCGCATCAGGTAAGTTTTATTGTAAACCTGCATCATATTCATTAGGTTGGGACGCAGAAGAAGGGTATAAATTCAGTATGCTTTATGGAAATACGAATTCAAGTGGTGAAGGCCAAGTAAATATTCTTGCATCGTTAAATTCTAATGTAACAAACAATGAGTTTGAATTTGTAAGATCTACGTTAGCTTCTTTTCTAAATGGAAAGTCATTTACTGACCTGGTTGTATCTGAACCGACAGATGCGCAAGCTACAATAAAGGATAATCTTGCACGATTTAATGTCCCTCCTGATAAATGTAATGTTACAATTCCTTCATCTATCTATGATGCAATTAATATATCTATGTCTGCAACGGCTGATGCAACAAATTTCATGATTACAGCATTAAAGGAAAATAGTGATATCGGTGGTGAGTTGACATATAAAAGCGACAATGAGGCAGTCAAATATTCAATTCCTTTAAAATTAAAAATTGCTGATAAATCTACTTTTGGTCGATTTGAATTAGACCCTCAAACTTGGAGAGAAAATGTATGGCAAAATCCAACACCATTTGGAGTTAAATTGAAAAATATTCATGTATTTATTATGAATTCAATTAATGGAGTTTCCAGCCCATGCATTTATACATGGAATCTTGGAAGTCCCGTTGTTTTATCTAAATCCAAAGTTAAATTTGATTCAGAATTTGTTCCGGCATGGATAGATGATCCAGGTAAGGTTTTGCGAATGTGGATGGAGTATGAAGTTATTCCATGTGAAGAATGTACGCAGGAAATTTCAGATATGCTCAGCAGCGGAACATCAAGTGGGCGGCAGAAAATTGTTAAGTTTCATTCGATGGGTTTACTTAGTTCTTATGGAGCAACTTTTCTAAAAATAAAAATAAGATCTAAATATTTCGACCCGAGAGGAATGGCAACGACAGAGAAAACGATTACTATTAACAAGGATCGACAAGACTTTGAAGTGGGACCTTTTTATGTATGGAACGAAAAGGATTTAAACTTCGAATATAAGTTATCTTTTTTAACAGATGAAAGAACTTTTGAAGGGACATCATGGATAGGAACAAAAGAATTAGAAGTCTTTATGAATAAAAATACGGCCGAAAAAAGTATGGGTGCGAACTTACCTGAGCAAAAAAAATAGGTGTTTAAATGAGATCTACATTGTTTTTTTTGATATATATTTTTCTTTATATTTTTTCTTGTAAATTATTTGCGCAACCTATTATTTCGGATGGAGAAATGATAAATGGATTACAGGTTTATCCTGATCAGATAAAGAAAAATGTCTTCTATTATTCACCGGGTACACTTATCATGGCTACAGATAACTTCGGAGATCCGCTATTCCAATTTTTGCAATTAAGATATTCCGGTACAGCAGTTATGGGGGATCAAGGAGTTTTCAAATATAAAAGTTTACTTGAGTTTACAGTGAAAATGAATAATCCACCATCTGAATCAAGAGAAAAAGTAAATCAATTGTTAAGTGTGAAATATGGAAGCAAGATAGAACTAATCCCAATCCCAATCAGAAAAATCAAAGCAACACTTGTGTATGCTCTCGCAGAAGAAACGGAACATAGACCGGTGACTCCAGCGATTCTTGATGGAACGTTTGATGAAAAAGAGGATACAGAAAGCGAAACTTCTGAATACTGGTCTGAACGTACTTTTAATTTGAACTTAGATAATTATTCCTCACAACTTTTCTGGAATGCACTTTCAAAAGGTCAGGTTCTTATGAGTATTGGATATGCGTTTTATGCAACTGGTGTCCAAAATATTTTGAAACCTCAGATTTCAGTAGTTGGAATAGAAAGCAAGCAAATTAGGGAGCAAATGGACCAAATGCTTAAGGAAGAAAAAATGGATTCCATCTCAAAAATGATATTGATTAAAGCTGATGCTTTTCCGGTAACGATAGATATCAAAAAACATTCCGGAAAAATAAAGAAAATAGACATTAATGAAAGTTGGATTCCTCCTGGGTATGCAGTAATGGATATTCGTTGTTACGATTTTAATAATGAAATTAGAAAGGATCTGTATGCAAAAAGATTGGAAATCTGCGCAACAGGAATGGATGGTAATGAAGTGAGGCAAAACGTTACATTTTTTGCGTCGTCACCGGACATTTATTCAAGAAACTTAAAATTTAAATATGCAATAAAATTGAACAAACCATATAAATACCGTATTATTGAAATTAATAATGATGCTGCACCTAAATATGGTAAGTGGTTAGAGGAAAAAGATTGGAATAAATTAATTGACATTACGACGGAATTAAAATAATTTAACTAGGCATAAAATGAAAAGTTTTTATTTTCAAATTATTATTATTATAAGTTTGCTTTTAAGCAACAAAGCGGATGCGATTGTTAATTATGAAAAGGGCGCTATTATAGTGAGAGGGGTTCAATTGCTTCAGGATCGCGATGACCCGAAACAATATTTTTATGTTCCTACATATCCTCGTCTTAGCATGAAGCCGGATAGTACATTGGAATTTTTATGTCTGAAGTATGTGGGCTTGAACCGAGAAACAAGTGGAGGTTTATTTCATGCACTTATTCAATTTACTCTACCGATAGCAGAAGTTGAGTTACTTGAAAAGGAGTTGCGTAAGAAAGTTTCAGGAGCAAAAA
>ERZ795044.3185-NODE-3185-length-13896-cov-5.229969_pt1 | contig 13896 bp, 12 predicted proteins | sample MGYA00375128_ERZ795044 | MGnify/ENA primary metagenome ERZ795044 (study PRJEB30173, sample SAMN05720213) | anaerobic digester metagenome | isolation source: active sludge of municipal wastewater-treating anaerobic digesters | place: USA | collected 2014-12-22 ... | reverse complement strand
CATAAAAATAACCTATAGGTGCACTGCCTGTGTTATCTTTTTGCATCCATACTTTTCTAATTCTGTAATTTACACCTGTTGTATCAAAAAAAGTTGGGTGATAAAAATCAAATCCTACATCAACAATGCCCATTACTACTCCATCACCATTATAAGGCATTGGCAGAGAGTAACCGTTGTGAACTGAATCTACTCTTGTATCAATCCTTGCATTATCCAACGTTGGAAATACCGGTTCATCAACTTGAATGTAATCAATTCCCGGAACAAGGGTGAAGGCTTCAAAATTTTCAACAGGAATCTGAACAGTTCTTATCAAACCGGCTTTTGTTCCGGTAAAAACACCAAGTGAAAGTAGTGCACTTTCATCAAAGGAAGAGTTTACTTTTACCAACGAGCTCACATAGATTTTACTTCCGATCTTTTTATATACAAACTTTGTTTGAGGAATGAAATTGTCTCCATACTTTTTTGATTCCATCAAAAACAACTTCGCAAAAGGAGAAAGTTTCGCACGATTCCTTTGCGAATACGAAAGTGAAACGATCAGGACTGCAAATGTAGTGAGTAGATATTTTTTCATAATGTGCTTAGAATAGTTGAAGTAAAAATAGAATTTTTTATGGATTCCAGCCATATATATTACTGTTAAATCAGACATTTTTATTTGCTCAAACAACGAATTAATCCTACTTTGACCCCACAAACCAGATTTATGAGCGCACTTTCAAAACATCCAAAAGGACTACCTTATTTATTTCTGACAGAAATGTGGGAGCGATTCGGATACTATTTGATGATCGGAATATTTGTTCTATACATGACTGATTTTGAAAAAGGCGGATTGAACTTTGATCGAGAGCATGCTGCAGATATTTTCGGAACTTTTATAGCATTAAATTATCTGACACCATTTATCGGAGGTTTATTGGCAGATCGGCTTCTTGGTTATCGAAGGTCAATAATTCTGGGTGGAAGTTTAATGGGCTTAGGGTATTTATGTTTGGCGATTAGCGGCATGCCTGCATTTTATACTGCAATGGTATTGATCGTTTTGGGAAATGGATTTTTCAAACCTAATATTACGACCATTCTGGGGAGTTTATATTCCGAAGGAACCTACAAGCCTCTCAAGGATAGCGGATACAATATATTCTATATGGGCATCAACATTGGTGCATTCATTTGTAATTTCTTTGCAGCGTTTTTAAGAAACACGTATGGATGGTCCGAAGCTTTTGCTGCAGCCGGAATTGGTATGTTCATAGGCGTTGGAGTATTTATGCTTGGGAATAAACACTATGCACATGTTGACATTATCAAGCCGGCTTCAAAAGAAGACACTCCTGTAATCAAAGTCCTCTATCAGGTATTACTGCCGGCTATTGTAATTGGTATCGCAGGCTGGTTAATTCCAGGAAACATTTTCGGCAGTGACAGCACAGATGCATTTTTATTAGGTTCCATTCCTGTAGTATCGTTTTATGCTTCACTATATTTCAGAGCATCAGAGAAAGAAAAGAAACCGCTTGGAGCCCTACTGTCCATTTTCGCAGTTGTAGTAATATTCTGGGCAGTATTCAAACAAAACGGTACTGCACTTACAACATGGGCGCAATATTATACCAATAGAGAAACCCCAAAAAGTATTGAAAAGGTGACAAGTGCATTGAAACTGAATGAAACAGTTGTTTACAAACAAGACACTACTTTTCTTCTCAATGAGAAATTTCAAAAAGTAAAAGATGAAGCAGGTAAACCAATGAAAGGCCTTACCTATCCGGCATACTTTAAAAATGATGATGTTTCAATGTTGCAAGAAGGCCAGGAAAAGAAATTAGTTTCAACAGAATTGTTTCAGAGTATAAATCCATTTTTTGTTGTTGCCCTTACTCCGTTGGTCATTGCCTTTTTCAGTTTTCTCAGAAGTAAACGAAAGGAACCTTCTACGCCTGAAAAAATATGCCTGGGCTTATTTGTAAGCGGCCTGTCAACTCTGATAATGGTTGCTGCAGTTTATGTCTGTGGCGATGGAGACGTTAAATCAAGTTCCTGGTGGCTTATCTCTTCCTATGGCATTATCACAATTGGCGAGTTGTTTTTAAGTCCAATGGGGCTGAGTCTTGTATCAAAGCTTTCACCTCCACGAATCACAGCGATGATGATGGGTGGATGGAGTCTTGCAACTTCTCTTGGAAATAAACTCAGTGGAATCCTTGCAAAAATGTGGGACACGTATGACGACAAGGCAAATTACTTCTGGGTAAATTTCGTTTTGCTTATGATAGCAACTGCTATGCTCGGGCTGATGCTAAAGAGGCTGAATAAAGTCTTCAAAGAATACGGAGCCTGATTAACGGCCTTTCGAATCGAACTTGAAGATCTTTGGCTGAAAATCGACACCTTCTGAGGTGATGACCATAGATTGATCAGGCAAAAAGGTTATGCCTTCTGCCTTTTCAAAGAGCGAGTTATTGAGTTCGACTGCATTCATAACCTTTGAGTTCCGATCTAATACAATCAATAAAAAATCGGCAGCAGAAATTATATAAATTTCTCCGCTTTCCGGATGTATAGCTAAACTTGCAGGACGAAAATTAAATAGTTCGACCACTTTCCCATTCTTATTCACTTTTTGAATTGGCTTGATACCAAACTTTCCGACATCGGACTTGAGTTTATCAAGATGAAGGGTCATCCATGGAATCTCTGAACAAATTTTCTTTTTAAGGTCGAAAGAATAAATCAATCTTTCATTCTTTTCTATTCCCTTTGATTTTGCCGCAATAAGCAAACTATTAGTTATTGGATCATAGCACAAGCCTTCATTATTGGGCGATTGCAATTTCAGATTATACGTTTTGGATGAAAACTTGCCTTCGGAAAAAGGATCTATCAACTCTATCAGATCACCGTTGCTATGCAAAACATAATAATCATTTCCAACTCGAGTAAGACCTTCATAATCTCCCGGTGGACCAAAATTGATTCGCTTAGAAATTGATGATGATGGCATATTGTAGAGATACAAAATACCATGCTCATCTTGAACACAAGCAAATTGCGAATCATTAACATCAGTGAGTCCGCTAATCTCTTTCAATTCAACAGGGAGTGATCTATCAAAATCGGGCTTCGCAAGTGAATAGAAAAAATCAGAAGAGAACCCTTTTTGAGAAATAATCAGGAGAACAATGAAAAAAATCTTTTGCATAAATAGATTTATTTATTTTTTGCCCGAACTTATCGGCAACTCTACATGAAAAATCGTCTTCTCTTTGTCTGAAGTAAAATCAATTTTTCCGCCATGAGCAGTAACAATATCAAAACTTAAAGAAAGCCCTAATCCGGTGCCATCACCTGCCGGTTTTGTCGTATAGAAAGGCTGAAATATTTTTTCACGTATACTAGAATCAACACCTAGTCCATTGTCTGTCACATAGAGGTTAATCTTGTCATTTGCCAGTTGTGTCTCTATCTTTATTTTCGCTGTGTAGTCAATTTTGTTTGCAATTGAATATTCAAGCCTTTCATTGGTTGAGTAGAAAGAATTGTCGAGTAAATTAACTACAAGTCTGAAGATATCATGTTTTACCAATTCGATCAATGGAATTTTCTTTCCAAAAACTTTTTCGACCTCAAATTTAAAGTCCGGGATTCTTGATTTAATTGAATAAATAGCAACCTTTATAGCTTCTTCGCAAATCGAATTGACATCGCCTTGTTCCATGTGACGACGTTCGTTGCGGTGGTGCTTAAGCATACTTTTCAATATTGCTTCCGCTCTTTTTCCGTGGTGATTTATTTTTTCGCTGATCTGAGAGAGATCTTTCAATGCTTCTTCATCAGGTGAAAAACCTTTAGCATGTTTCAACTCTTCAATGAGTTCGATAGAAAGTTCGGAGAAATTAGTTACGAAGTTAAGTGGATTCTGAATCTCATGAGCAATATCTGAGATGAGTTCTCCAAGAGAAGCAAGTTTAGCCTGACGAATGATCATTACTTGCGAATGCCTTACCTCTTCCAATGCATCAGAAAGTTCATTGTTTCGCTTTTCCAATTCTTCTGTCCGGGCTTTCACTAATTCCGTCAGTTCATTTTCACGTTTACGATATTGGTTTAGCAATACTTCATTTTGATTTCTAAGTCTGTTACTAAGAGTAGAGATGAGATACTTGAAAATGTCAGGATAATTTTTCATGACATCATAGAAATCTTCGCGGCTCAACACACCCATTTGACATTCTGTCAATGTAGATACAGACATTGAGCGGGGGCTATTGTCAATAAGAGCCATTTCGCCAAAAACAGAACCAGCCGATAATTCAGTTAACGTTAAATGTTGATCGTGAATCTTGACTTTACCGGACAGGATGATGTACATTGAATTTCCATCATCGCCTTTATTGATCACCTCATAGTTTGCACCGAACTCAACAATTGTTAGTTTTTTGCAAAGGGCTTCGACAACGTTTTTGGGCAGATCCTCAAAAAACGGAGAATGGACCAAAGAATCCAAAAGATTTTGCGGCGAAATGAAGGTCATCTGTCTTTAATCGAATAAAGATGGTAAAAGTTGGGCAAATAATCAAATTTTTGACCTGTACGGGGTGGAAAAGCCACACAAATTGAAGTTTAAAGGTTTTCAGGTTTCAAGTTTGCAGGTTCCGGACGCCAACTAGCTAACCTGAAACCTGAAAACAACGAACAAAATGCACTTTCCTCCATTACCCGAATTTCACTGATGTCATAGTCAACGAACCACCGACTGCATTATCATTAAAGAATACAGCAGATTCGTTTTTATCCTGGAGAGCAAGGGTGTAAATCAGTGGATAATAATGATCCGGTGTCGGAATTGCCAGTTCGGCTGCTTTACCCATACTTTTCCAATCAATCAAACTTGCATGATCACGGTTTAATATTTTGGTTTTGAATTTTTGATTCATTTCAATTGCCCAATCGAAACCATAATCAGTTTCGTTAAGACGACTGAAATCTACCATGCCCAAGTTGTGAACCATATTCCCACTACCAATGATCAAAACACCTTTCTTCCGCAAAGAACTAAGTTGCTTAGCCAGATCGTAATGATATTGAGCAGGTCGATTGTAATCAATACTCAATTGTAAAACAGGAATGTTAGCCAGTGGATACATTTGTCGTACAACAGACCAAGTTCCATGATCCAGCCCCCAATCGTGATCGAGTCCTACATCAGTGGAAGAAACGATCTTTTTTGTTTCAGCAGCTAATTCAGGGTTCCCCGGAGCCGGATATTGGACGTCAAAAAGTGCTTGAGGAAATCCACCGAAGTCATGGATAGTTTTTGGTTTCACCATTGCAGTTACATGAGTTCCTTTGGTTAACCAATGTGCAGAAATACATAAAACTGCTTTCGGAACAGGAATTTCCTTTGCGAGTTTAAGCCATGTTTGTGAAAACTTATTTGTTTCAATTCCATTCATTGGAGATCCATGACCAATGAAGAGCACAGGCATTTTTTGCGTTGTACGTTCCAATGAATTTGCAAGGGTATTTAATGAACCTAAAGTCATAAGTGCTGATGCTCCTGAAATGATTTTTATAAACTCTTTCCTATCCATAAAAATGATGGAGAATTTTAGTATTCAACAAATTTACAACTTTTACAACAAACGAAGTGCTTCTCTCCTGCTTAGTGGCTTAAGTTCATTTTTCGAAACAAAATTCACTACCCAGTTTGGATCCGTTTTGCTGTACTGTCGGAGCGACCAACCAATTGCTTTCTGAAGGAAAAATTCAGTCGAATTAGAATTCTCCAGAATTCTCTTTTGAAGAAATTTCAGATCCGTCTTCTCCTTGTAAGTTAATTGAAATATAATACACGCCCTTCTTTTCCAGAAATTATCAGATTCCCACCAAGCGCGCATATCATTTTCGTAAACTTTCTTGTGATACAAATAATACGGACCTAAAACCTTCGAGCAAATAGTGTCGATCGAGTCCCACCATGCATTTTTCTCAACGAGATAATTGAAAAACTTAAAATTCAATTCAGGAATCAAGACTTTATACTTTACCATAAGATCTAATGCAAGATAATGAAATTCACGATGAGGTAATTTCCAAAATTCTCTGACCAGAGCTTCCAATTCTTTAGCATCTTTTACCCGGATCAATGGAAAAAGTTCTTTTTGTATTCTGTCTCGTTCCGGGCGAGTCAATCCGAGAAACTCAAACTGATCTTTCATATACGCTTTCATTTGAGGTGCTTTTTCTGTGGTGGAATGCTTCTCAAATTCGAACTGTGCAAGTTCAACAAACTCTTTAATTTTCATTACTGTTTTTTATAGTCTGTACTTTCCCTTAAGAATTACATCGTCCATAATTCCATTTTGCAAAGCGTATTTTAGTACACCAATTGCGCTTTTACTATTTGTTATTTTCATTACATCCGCACGGCAATCTTCGATTGTTCTTACAGAAAGATTCATTAAAGCAGCTATTTCTTTTGAAGTTTTTTCATGACTTATTAAAAAAACAACTTCCCGAATTCGTTCTTCACTGTACCTTGAACTTTCCATAACGCTAGACTTATTATCTGTCAGGCGATCGACAATGAACCCGGCGACTTCTTCTGAAAAATACGAGTTCCCAATGATCACACTTTTAATTGCTTGAATGATTTCCGTTCTATTACTGTTTTTCAATAAATAACCGGAAGCACCTTTTGTGATCATTTCGTTTATGTATCTTTCCTCACCGAACATCGACAAAGCAATTATTTTTACGTTTGGAAATCGTTTCCGGATAATCTCAGTTGCCTGTGCACCATTCATAGGCACCATATTTATATCCATAAGTACAACATCGTATAATTCCCCTTCAAGAATACGGATAACTTCGGCCCCATCGGAAGCTTGAGCGATTTTTGAAATGAATTCGTGCCGCCTTAAAACGACATTTAGTCCGTCTCTGAAAACCGGATGATCATCGGCGATTATCACTTTGATTGTTTCGTTCATAAACCATTAATCAATAACAGGAAACATAAATTCATAATTAGCCCCTTTCGAAAAATCAGAAGAAAAATTTTTTATATTCCCTTTAAGCAAATTAACTCGATTTCGGATATTTATCTGACCCATGCTTTGAGAAGCAGAAGGTATTGAAAATGTTCTTCCATCATCTTTATATTGTAAGTTGATTTCTTTTTTTTCACTAATAATGCAGATATGGATATTTTCACAATTGGAATGCTTAATAGAATTACTAAGTAATTCACGAATGATCCGATACAAATTAATTTCCTGATTGGAGATCAATTTGTTATTTCCCATATCAAAAACAAATTCGATGTTAATTTTTTTCAATGCAGAAACTACACTGATATTATCACGAAGAGATTGTTCCAATCCATACTGTACGATCAAACGGGAAGACAGATTTCTGGCTACTGCCCTAACATTATTTATAGCCTGATTGAGATAGTTTTCGATGCTAAAGAGCGAATCCTCCAATTCACTTTTATTTGCGTCAGACAATGCGGATATCTGAAGCTTTATGGCAGAAAGCATCGGCCCTATGTCGTCATGGAGATCTTCTGCAATTCGATTCTGTTCATTTTCCTGTGTAATGATGATTGCATCTTTTACATCACCTTCCGCTTTTTGTCTGACCTTGTAATTTTTAACCATGATAGCTAAAAAGAAAACAAGAAGACACAAAACTACAATAACTAAGAGAGCGACGAACCAGAATATTTCGATTTGGCTTGGAGGCATAAGAATCCTTTTATAAATAGTATATAAGTAACAAGATTAACGAATACAAGTAGGCCTTCTGAAAGGTTATGAACTTCACTATTAGTCAAGCTATAACTCCTTAAAACGAGAACGAAAGAACATAATGCTATGTTTATCAATACTCCACTTAATATCCAGAATTTGGTATCATTCAACAAATCTCTTTCACTTGAAATAGCAAATTTATATGTGGTAAAAAATGACAATGGTATTAAAATAAAATTTCGAAGATGTTTATCGATCGATATAGAGTAATTGATATTTTCCCCTATATAAAAATACATCCAGGAAATCAAATTGAATACAAGAAAAAAAAGGATAAAAAATCTCAGAAATTTATTTGGATTCCACATATAGAACAAGATCGACAATACTGAATACTCAATCACTTGAAAAAGGACAATAAAAAAAATATTGTGCAAATGATTATACGCAGCAAGGCTAAGACCAATTTGGTATACAAATGCAAACATCAAAAATAGCCAATAAATTTTTATTTCTCTTTCCATATAGTTATAGCCACGTTTACCATAAATATAAATTGGTATAAATGGCAGAAGAGTTAGTACTCCATAAATGACTTTTGTTATTTGCATAAAAATACCTTGGATGCTGCGCCACCCAAGGTATGTATTTTATAAAATGTAAACAAAGTGGGTTATGAATTTAAAATATTGTGTGTACTGCAATTATTTGGACATGAAATCCCGTTGTCAACACAAACGAAATCCTCGCCGATCAAATCATTCTCTTCAGCATCTACACCAACTATTACCAAACAAAGCTGATCGTCAGCATTTTTTCCGAAATATGCCCTTATTCCAACACACCCTGATTGTTCCAAAAGTGCTTGAATAGAATCCTTACTATAGTAGTTAGCAATAATATCTGTCGGTTTACTTTCATTTCGAAACTTCTTCGTGAGTACCGCACCTTCGCTAAAGGGTATTATATTGTCTTCGTTTCCTGTAAATGCCATAGAACTATTTGAATGATTTTCTTCAAAGGAAAGTACTCTAAATTCAAGTTGCAAACTTTTTACCGTCGCGTAACAGACTGCGTAACATCGATATTTCGTTTTTGGTACCTATTCAAGGTTTTCGACATTAAAATACCGTAGAACTACGGACAAAATACCGTAGTCTTCCCGGCCACAAAAAAGGGTTAAACAACCTAAAAGTTGACAACAATTTATCAAAAAAGCCAGTCACTGAAAAGTTCAAGAAACCAATTTCTTGATTTCATTAAGTTTATTGAGTGCTTGCATTGGAGTCAGATTATCGAGGTCGATGTTAACGATCTCTTCACGGATTTGCTCCAAAACAGGATCATCTAATTTAAAAAAACTCAATTGCATATCTGCATTAGTAGACAACTTTTTCGCTTTCCCGGGTTCAGTCCTGCTGGCCTCTAACTGTTTCAACATTTCTTGTGCACGATGAATCACTTTTGATGGGATACCGGCCATCTTTGCAACATGTATTCCGAAAGAGTGTTCACTTCCTCCTTGAACAAGTTTACGCAGGAAGACAACTGTATTGGTCAACTCTTTCACTGTCACATGAAAATTATGGATCCGTGGCATTGAAGAAGCCATTTCATTTAATTCATGGTAGTGTGTTGCAAATAATGTTTTTGCTTTTGCTCCGGCATTTTCATGTAGATATTCAGCGATGGCCCAAGCGATACTGATTCCGTCGTAAGTAGAAGTACCTCTTCCGATCTCATCTAACAGTATCAAACTTCGATCAGAGATGTTATGCAAAATACTTGCGGTTTCATTCATCTCTACCATAAAAGTAGATTCACCACTGGAAATATTATCACTTGCTCCTACCCTGGTAAAAATCTTATCGACGATTCCTATTTCTGCTGATGCTGCAGGAACAAAACTTCCTGTTTGTGCAAGTAAAGTGATGAGTGCAGTTTGGCGTAAGATCGCTGACTTTCCCGACATATTTGGACCGGTGATCATCAGTATTTGTTGCGAGTCAGGATCAAGATAAATATCATTTGAAATAAACTTCTCACCTTGGGGCAATTGTTTTTCAATTACCGGATGACGACCACTTCGGATATCAATTATTTTTCCTTCACTGATTCGAGGTCGTACATAATTATTTTTTTGTGCGGCATCTGCAAAAGATAGAAGGCAATCGATCTTCGCGATCAGAGTTGCGTTTAGTTGAATTGGCTGAATATATTCGAGAATTGCCTGAACAAGTTCATTAAAGAGACGTGTTTCAAGTGACAGAATTTTTTCCTCCGCTCCTAAAATTTTCTCTTCATAAATTTTCAACTCTTCCGTAATATATCTCTCTGCATTTGTCAATGTCTGCTTTCTTGTCCACTCAGCAGGAACTTTATCCTTGTGCGTATGTGTTACCTCCAGAAAATACCCAAATACATTATTGAAGCCGACTTTGAGTGATGAAATGCCTGTCTTTTCCGTCTCTCTTTGTTGCAATTTCAAGAGATAGTCTTTTCCGTTCAAAGAAATATTTCTGAGATCATCCAGTTCTTCAGAAACACCATTATTGATAACACCTCCTTTGTTGACCATTACAGGCGCTTCCGGATGCAGTTCTTTTTCAATGCGATCCTTGATCAGTTGACAGGTATTGAGTTGATCTGCGATCATTCTGATAGCGGTATTGTCGGCATTCAGACATGACTCACGAATTGAACTCACCATTTCAAGTGAACGACGCAATTGTTGAACTTCACGAGGAGAAATTTTTCCTAGTGCTACTTTTGAAATCAGTCTTTCCAGGTCACCAACTTGTTTAAGATAATTTCCTGTGATACCTGAAAATTCAGGATGATCCAAAAAGTAGCCTACAGCATGTTGCCGTTCTTCAATTACGATCTTATCTTTTAGTGGAAGTAAAAGCCATCGTTTCAACAAACGACTTCCCATGGGAGTCAAAGTATGATCGATCACATCAATGAGCGCGACGGCATTTTCATGGCTGCTATCGATGAGTTCAAGATTTCGAATTGTGAACTTATCAAGCCATACATAAAGATCTTCCTCTATGCGGGAGATGCCACTGATATGTTTAAGTTGTTCTTGTCTTGTATCGGACACATAATGCAAAGCAGCACCGGCGGCAATGATCGCATCCGGCATTTCGTGGATTCCAAATCCTTTGAGAGAAACAGTACCGAAATGTTTCAGTAGTGTTTCATTGGCATAATCCTCCTGAAACACCCATTCATCGATCGTGAAATTATAAAATCGCGTGCCGTATTTCTCATTGAAATCCTTCTTGAACGATTTTGAATAAATAATTTCATTCGGATTAAAATTCTGAAGCAGTTTTTCAATGTAGGATTCATTTCCTTGAGCGACTAAAAATTCTCCGGTACTTATATCAATGAATGCAATTCCGATCGATCTTCCGTTGAAGTGTAAGGATGCAAGAAAATTATTTTTCTTGTGATCAAGGATCTTATCGTTATAAGAAACACCCGGACTGACCAATTCTGTGACGCCACGCTTCACAATTTTCTTTGTTAGCTTAGGGTCTTCTAACTGATCACAGATTGCCACGCGTAAGCCTGCACGAACCAATCGAGGCAAATAAGTATCAAGTGAATGATGCGGAAATCCTGCAAGTTCGACATACGTAGCACTTCCATTGGCCCTTCGAGTCAGGACGATACCAAGTATAGAAGAGGCCTTGATTGCATCTTCACCGAATGTTTCATAGAAATCGCCAACTCTGAATAATAACAGCGCTTCAGGATATTTCGCCTTGATGCTGAAATATTGTTTCATGAGGGGAGTTTCAACAACTCCTGATTTTGTTTCTTCCTTCAACAAGATTTTGCTTATTTGCAGTAATTATTCTTTCTATGCGCAAGATACAAAATGATGAGTTGGGTAGACTCACTGTTGATGATTTTAAGACGGCCGAAAAACGCCCCTTAGTACTCATTTTAGATGATGTCAGAAGTCTCAATAATATCGGTTCAACCTTCCGGACCGCTGATGCATTTCGCTGCGAATCAATCTATTTGTGTGGAATTACAGCAACCCCGCCCCATAGAGAAATTCACAAAACTGCTTTAGGAGCAGAAGAATCGGTGGCATGGAAGTATGAAAAAAATGTGACCGATGCCATTAAAAAGTTGAAATCAGACGGCTATACGATCATTGCAATTGAACAGGCAGAAGGCGGAACCATGCTGAATGAATTTCAAATTGACACCACTAAAAAATACGCTTTGATCTTTGGTCATGAAATTCATGGCGTCAGCGATGCAGCTCTTGAGCTTTGCGACCATGCAATCGAAATTCCGCAAAGTGGCACGAAGCACTCGATCAATGTTTCTGTTTGTGTGGGGATTGTGGTGTGGGAGTTTGCCCGTAAGTGACCTTCGCCACTATTTAAAACTTAAACCTAAACCTAAACTATAATTATATAGTTTAGGTTTAGGTTTAGGTTTAGGTTTAGGTTTAAGCTTAAAGTTTTTTATTTATCATCAACCGCCAAATCAACCCGACGATTCATTGGTTGTGTTCCGGTAATCGGATCCGTTTTTCCTAATGTAGTAGTTGATAAACGAGAAGCATCTATGTTATATCTTTTTACTAAGTGTTTTTTAACAGCCTCTGCACGTTTCAATCCTAACTTGGTGTTATATTCAACGCTTGCGCGCACATCACAATTACCGGTTAGAATGAACTTGAGGTCAGGATTTTTCTTCATTACCAATGCAATTGAAGCAAGTGTTTCATCATATTTCTTTTGAATCTCATAACTGTCAAGAGCAAAGAAGATTGAAGGAAGATATCCGCTGGATGCCATAATTGATGAACCACCACCTTTAGCAACACCAGGTCCGTTTTGAATAGTCTGGCCGCCGGTAGCAACCAAAGCGCCTTTCGGAGTGTTTGGTTCCATGTCGCGTGCGTCAGGAACACCATCGCCATCTGAATCGATTTCTCTTCCTGAAGCATCTACGACAGCTAACTTAGGAGAGAATGGTTCTGCATCATTGAAATCAGGAACGCCATCGCCATCTGAATCAATAGATGTACCATCGCCATAAACCTTAAATCCAACAGGAGTTTCCGGTTCACGATCGAAATAATCAGCTACTCCGTCTTTATCTCCATCTTTAGTCATCAGATCCATTTTGTCTTTCATGTCATACAGATCTGCATACATATTGTACAATGGATTATACCATTCAGCTACATGCTCTTTACGACCGATGTGATAGGTTAATCCAAGGCTCAAGTAAGAATAGTCATCATCTTCAGATAATAATTTATACCAGCCATCCATTCTATCGCTATTGGTTGTTCTCAAGCTATACTCTGCATTTAAAGAAAATTGTTTTGCGATTCTATACTTTACGCCAACTGAAAATGGAATGATCAATTCAGAAGTATTAGAATAATCAACAGTATCATATGCTTGTTGATATTGAGAATAGATTCCTGTCAACTCATCTTTACCACCATCAAGATATACATGCGGTGTGTAATTAATTACACCTGCTCCGACAGCACCATAGATAGCAAGGTTCGGAGTTCTCTTTAGAAAAGCAACGTTACCTAATTGAAAATAGGCATTCAATGTAATGTCATAATGCACATCCGTATTATAACGGTATTGCGGTTTGTTTCCATCTACACCACTCATTTGGCCCATCATAAATCGACCTTGAAAAGCAAATGAATGTGTCAAAAATTTTGTCACATCAAAACCGAAGGCCAATTCATGCTTAACATTTGAAGAAGTGATTGTTGATGCAGCAATATCCGTATTCGGATAGGTAAGTCCAATGTGCACACCAATATCCCAGCTATTAAAATGACTTATGTAAGGCATTTTATCACTTTTGATACTCACGGTAGCACTATCTCTTGAGACCAGTGTGCTATCTTTGGTTACCATCGATTGAGCCGAAACCGGATCAATACCGCTGATAACTAGCAGTGAGAAGATAAATGTAAATAGTTTCATTTTGCAGTTTCTTGTGTTCATGTCCGTAGGCCGCTATTTACAAGGGCTACACGTTATGCAAATTTAAGAAACCTTAGCTATAAAGCAAGTTCATTTGGCGAGCAAAATCAGGAAGCAGATTCAAA
>ERZ795044.3181-NODE-3181-length-13903-cov-26.568746_pt1 | contig 13903 bp, 25 predicted proteins | sample MGYA00375128_ERZ795044 | MGnify/ENA primary metagenome ERZ795044 (study PRJEB30173, sample SAMN05720213) | anaerobic digester metagenome | isolation source: active sludge of municipal wastewater-treating anaerobic digesters | place: USA | collected 2014-12-22 ... | reverse complement strand
TTTTGCCATGATACATATCAGGAATACCAACAAATTCTACACGAACGGGAGGGGATATGAACGACAACTATGATTCAACTTGCATTAAAAACGATGTTTGTGACATGGGTTTTCTTGAAAAAGAATATATCGGCTTTGTAGAATTTATTTATGGAGAATATAAATGACAATTTATAAATGGACTGACTGCTTCATGGCCTCCAGATGTGACATGAAATTCGATTGTGCCACCTGCAATATATACAAGGCACATTGTAGATGCAAAGCAGAAGTCGCAGATTATAAACCACCATCAACCGAATACGGGAGGGGAAAGACCATGAAACTATATAAAGTATTAGAAAAAGATTTAAAATCACCATATCAATCATTCCAATTTGAGATTGGTAAAAAATATCATTGTGAAAACTTTGATGAAGATAAAACCCGTGATTGTTCACAAGGATTTTATGCCGTTGATATAGACGGACTGCCATATGCTTTTAACATAAAAAGAGACATATACCTCGTTGAAGTATCCGGTAAAAAAGTAGAGATAGACCAATACAAAAGACGGTACGAATATATAAAGATTATCCGCAAGTGTACAAAAAAAGAAATTATACTGCTTGCCAAAAAGAAAGAGAAAAAACTTGGATATAAATTACCAGAAATTATATACCCGATAAATCCATTGACCATAAAAAAACATACAGTCACAAAAAAAGACGTTGAGAATTTAAAAAAATGGGTTTCGGTCTGGACTTCGGTCGGGGCTTCGGTCAGTGATTCGGTCTGGGCTTCGGTCTGGACTTCGGTCGGGACTTCGGTCGGGGCTTCGGTCGGGGCTTCGGTCAGGTATTCGGTCTGGGCTTCGGTCAGGGATTCGGTCGGGGCTTCGGTCAGGGATTCGGTCTGGGATTCGGTCTGGGATTCGGTCTGGGCTTCGGTCTGGGCTTACACATCATCTCTATTTCCCAATATTAAAAAATGGAAATATATAGACCACAAAGAAGGATATAACCCATATCAACCATGTATAGATTTGTGGAAACGGGGATTTGTCCCATCTTACGATGGGGAGACATGGAGACTACATGCAGGAGAAAAAGCAAAAATTGTTTATGAGTTGGAGGTAAAGCCATGAGTCTTACCGCAAATAGACCGCGAGGAGGATTATGGGGAATGACGATTATCAAAGGAGGTAAAGCCATGATTGACAGGGAAGCGGAATACAGGAAGGAAACGGGAGATAATCCATTTAATACAGATGCTTGGTTTAATTCAAAATTTATATCTTGGCTCATCCAGAAACTCGACAAGGCCGAGGCCGAGCGGGATGAATTGGTTGGCGTTCTCAAATCTTTAAAACAGCAACATCACTATTGCGAGGACTCTTGGTATTCATGCCCCAAGCATCCAGACGGGTGCGCTAACGATGATATTACGGAGTGTAACTGCGGGGCGGATGAGCATAATAAAAAAATTGACGACGCCATCAACCGGATAAAGGAGGGAGAGAAGTGAAAACCATATTCAGTAAAATCCTTAATCAGAATATAACCATCGACCAGGAATCGGAAACCGTCGAAACGGCAGACGGCGTTAAATATACCCGTGAAGAATTATCAAAAATAAAAGGTATGCTTCCGGCTGAGATTGTTTCCATTCATAAAGTAAAGCGACATTTTCAAGGGGTGATAATGTAACATGTCACATAAACATGAAGAAATCGTCAGAAAAATAATGGTCCAATGGACCGAGGAAAAGCGCGGCCGGCTTTTTAAAAATGATAACGGGAAAGCATGGCGCGGGAGATGCACCGATGAAAGAATTATCGACGGTCGGAAAGTCGTCGAGCTGTTCGGGGCCGTCTTGATAAAATATGGGTTATGCCCTGGGAGCTCTGACCTGATCGGATGGGAGCTCGCCGAATATATTGACTCTGGTTTTCAGCCGGTAACGGTCCCGATATTTTGCGCCGTCGAGGTCAAGACTGGGATCGATCGCGTCAGAGACGATCAGAAAAACTGGCTCGACACGGTAGCCAGGATGGGCGGTCGGGCATACCTGGCGCGTGAGGACGGCAGGGGATACACGATGGAGGAATGGGTGAAGTAAATGATAGATGTAAAAGACATATTAAATAGAGCAGGGGAGGATGTTCGCGACATGCTGAATCTTTATCCATTCCAAAATAAAATATTAAACGATGTCCGGTCGGCCCTCGCCTCCGGATGCCGAGCGCCCCTGGTCGTGAGCCCGACGGGCAGCGGCAAGACACTTGTTTTTGCCACAATCGCCCGCGGCGCAATGGATAAAAATAATCGCGTTTTAATTCTGGTACATCGGAAGGAAATCCTCGAGCAGACGCTCCAAAAATTATATATACTCGGCGTCCAGGCGGGCCAGATCGCGGCAGGGAAACCAAATACCCGCGACATGGTACAGGTCGCCATGGTGGGGACGCTGACGAGGCGCCTGTCGGTCATACGGCGGCCAGACCTGATAATAATAGACGAAGCTCATCATTCTGTCGCCGGCCAATGGAATACGACATTAAAATATTTTAACGATGTCCCGCATCTCGGCTTTTCAGCGACGCCCGAGCGGCTCGACGGGACGGGGCTCCGCGAAATATATGACCGGATGATCCTCGGGCCGTCAATATATGATCTAGTCGATCAGGGATATTTATCATATCCGGTAATGTACCGGCCGCCGGAGGAGGTCACGAAAGAATTTCATATCAAGCGCGGGGACTTCGATCCGAAAGAGCAAGAGAATATCATGACAAAAAAATCGATCGTCGGGGATGTCATCGAACATTATCGTCATTATCTCGATAAAATGCCCGTCGTCTGTTTTTGCGTTTCCCTGGAGCACTGCCGGCAGATGACCGCGGCTTTCAATAATGCCGGGTATCGCTCCGAGATGGTTTTCGGTAATATGCCGACATCAGCCAGGGAGCGGGCCATTAAAGGGCTTGCCGACGGCTCGATTCATGTCCTGACGAGCTGTGATGTCATCAGCGAGGGCGTGGATGTCCCCGTCATGGCCGGCGCCATACTGCTCAGGAGGACGCTGTCGCTCGTGTTGTATCTCCAACAGGTCGGCCGGGCTCTCCGGAAATACCCGGGGAAGGAAAAGGCGATCATCCTGGATCATTGCGGAAATTATTATTTACACGGCCATGTGCTCGCCGACCGCGACTGGAGCCTGGACCATGGAAAGCGGAATCATAAGAAAGACAGGATCCCGACGACGACGAGCTGCCCGAAATGTTTCGCGGTATGGCCCGGGAAACCGCGGGCATGTCCGGAATGCGGCTTTAATTTTTCAGATAACGAGAATATAGCCAACCAGCAGCGGAAATCGCCGGAGCAGATCGCCGGGGAGCTCGTCGCGGCGCTGCCGGCAGGGGTGGACCCCGGGAAGGTGCGGAGCCTCTCTGAGTTTGTCCAAAAAATGCAGGCGATCGACAGTCGGACCAGACAGAGAGCCATGATCGCGAAAGCGTATGAGTTACAAAATAAAAGGGAGATCGACGCCCTGGCGAAAGCCGTCGGTTACAAGCCGGGGTGGGCTCATATTGCATGGACACAGATATTAAAGAGGAGGGCATAAAATGACCATCGACGAAGTAAAAGAATATTTAAAAGCAATGTGTATTATCTTAAAAAATTATCATGATCCGACGGGGATGAATGCGAAAACGACTGAATGTATCGCGGCATTACTGGACCATTGTGAATCATTGGAAATTGATATGGAATTATTAAAATCTAAACCATCAAAAATCGAGGTGCTGAATGAACACGATAACCCGTCTCAAGGATAAAGACTTTAAAAAAGGCCGTCGATATATCGGAGCGTCAGACGTCCCGACGCTGGCGCTGATGAATCTCAGATTCGGACAGACGCCGCTCAAGCTCTGGGAGGAAAAAACGGGGAGGGCGGCCCCCTGGGGTGGAAACGAACGGACCAGGGCCGGCCATGAGCTCGAGCCTGTCGCCCTGAAGTGGGGAGTCGAAAAAGTTACCGGAATCAGCGCGAAGGAATCGCAACAGATTTTTATTAAACTTATCACGGGGAAAGACTACCTGTCATATCGTCCGCTGACCGAGGCGAGGCATTCCCGCGGGTATATTGTCGCCCATGCCGACCTCATCGATATTGATCGGCCGTATATCATGGAGGCGAAAACGTCGGGATTCTTCGGGGCTCGCCGCGGCGAAAACGTCAATTATGGATATGATCTCGACGATCTGACCGAGAACGGGATCCCGTCAAACGTGTATTTACAGGTCCAGGCTCAATTATTATGTTATGATATCCCCGAGGCGTATGTCTCGGCGATGCTTGATACTGGCATACATCGTTTATATGGTCCCATCAAGGCGCATGTTCAGACCCATGAGAAGATCCTCGCGATATGCGAGCGGTTCTGGTGGCATGTCGAAAAGGACCAGGCGCCGAAGCCCGAGGTCTGGGAGGATGTCGTCAAATTAAATCCGGTGCTTGATAAAGAATCAAAAACAGTCGTCGGGGGAGATGATGAGCAGAAAGTGAAAGAGATGATCGCCCGGGCCGCGGCGCTGAAAAAGAGGGCGAAGGACATCGAGTCTGAGCTCAATGACATTAAAAACGCCGTCGGGATTATCCTCGGGGCGAATAAATATCTTGAATCATCGTCGGGTGAAAGCCTGGCGAGCGCTTTCGATGTGTCGCGTTTAACGGTGTCAGAAAAAGAGCTCCGGAATAATTATCCGTTATGGCATCAGGAGTTATTAACGAAGGGCATAATCAAGGAATCAAAATTCAGGAATATAAAATATTAAAGGAGAGTAAAAATATGAATATCGGCGCATGTTGGTTAAAAGAAAAAGACGGGAAGGCGTATATGTCGGGGCAGATCAGGACCCCTGGGCTCGATCTGAATTTCGCGATTTTCAAAAACGAGAAAAAAGAGTCAGAGAATCAGCCTGATTATCATATCGTATGGAGTCCGCCTAAAAAAGAAACCGGAGAAAAGAAGGCCGCGGACAGTCCGTTCGATGATAAAGATATCCCATTTTAAGGAGGCCCGGGATGAATAGGGTAGAGCGTCGGAAGGCTTTAAGAAAGCGCTGTAAATATTTTACGCAGCCGTATAAAAACGGACGGACTAGGGAGCGGGCGCGGTTGTATTATTGGCCGCCAAAGGATAAAGAAGAAAAAAAGGAGACGATCAATGGCTGAACAAAAACCGAAAAATGCTTTAATATCAATTATTGACGTCAAGAAAGAGTCGCTCTGGGGACTGAAGGCGTCATATCTCCCGAAAATAAATCAGGAGGTATATTTCAAGCGGGCGCTGATAACCGTCATGGAGAACAAGGACCTGGCGGCGATGTCTAAAACAGACGCCGGAGCCATGTCGGTGCTCCAGGCAATCGGACGGGCCCTCCAGATGGGACTTCAGATCGGCGGTAATATCCCCCAGGCGTATATCGTACCATTTAAAGACCGAGACGGCGTCCAGCGGGCCTCCCTGATTCCGACGGCTGAAGGATATCGTTTTATATGTACGGCAGAGCCCGACCCTGTCCTGAGGGATTTTGATGTCAGGGCCGTCTATGACGGCGAGGATTTCTCCCTGGATTTCTCATCCGGATCGGTGCGGCATTCATGGGATGGGAAAACAAAACGCGGGAAGCTGATCGGCGTATATTGTAAAATCGAGGACCTGAACGGAAACAGGAAGGTTGAATATATGACCCGAGAGGAAATCGAGCGGATAAGAGACACGCGGTCAAAATTTTATATCAATTTTAAAAAGGGTCCATGGGCTGATGATTTCGACGCCATGTGCCTCAAGACCGCGGCGAAAAAATTTCTTAAGCCATACGCCGCCATGAAGGAAGGTCTGGCGATGGCGCTCGCTGTAGACGACGGGGATCCTGGCCGAGACGACCGATCGATCAGCGACAGGGTAGGGGATCAGCTCGACGGCGTTCTCGATGCAGAATTTGAGCACGTTTCGGATCCGCCGCAGGAAGGCTCCTCGGGAGTCACTCAAAAACCGGTGGCAGAACAACCGCCGGAAACGGCCGCAAAAGGCGGAAAAAAAGATATTTTCTGATTTCAACATATTACATCCTTTGATCCCGGGTGCCGGCATGGGCCCGGGAATTTTTTTAAAATATGGCAAAAAAGTACGTGTCGTGGTTAGAGGCGCAGTACGAACAGCGGGCCGGGGCGTTCGCCTCGCCGCTCGTTGATATGATCGCCATTGAGCGCGACGTCGCGACGTTTGCCCCGCCCAATGTGTCGCGGTATATGACTAAGCAAAAAATCGCTATGTTCCTTTGATCCGAAGTGCCGAAGCGGGTACATGTAAAGCAAGAGGTTATCGGCATTTTGGATATGCGCTGTTATGTGCAGTAACCGCAACACAGAAAATTTAATTTAGCTTGAGGCACGGACGCCGAAAGCGTAGAGAGAGTTTATGATAGAGTTATTACACGGTGATTGTTTAGAACTAATGAAAGATATTCCTGATAAATCTATTGATATGATTTTATGTGATTTGCCTTATGGAACGACCGCTTGCAAGTGGGATGTTGTTATTCCATTTGAACCGTTATGGAAAGAATATAAAAGAATTATAAAAGACCGTGGCTGTATTGCACTTTTCGGTAGTGAGCCGTTTTCAAGTTACTTGAGGATGAGTAATATTAAGGATTATAAATATGATTGGATATGGAATAAAAAGAAAGGTGGTAATCCTTTATTGTCAAAAATTCAGCCTATAAAAATTACTGAAATTGTTTCAATTTTTAATTCAAATATATACTACCCGATAATGGAAAAAAGAGATAACCCAAAAAGCAGAGGCAAAAATAAAGGGACTATTTCAGAAACTACAAATAATTCTTTTATTATTGATAAAATATATTATGAAAAATACCCAAAAAATATAATAGAATTTAGTAACGCAAATCAAAATAATAAATTTCATCCTACGGAAAAACCCGTTGCCCTTTTAGAATACCTAATAAAAACATACACCCTTGAAAATGAAACCGTACTTGATAATACTATGGGTTCAGGTAGTACCGGAGTTGCTTGTATAAATACAAACAGAAATTTTATCGGGATTGAAAAAGACGACAAATATTTTGAAATAGCAAAAAAGAGAATTAAAGGGGCGCGGCAATGATTAAGAAAATATTCTGCGCCGCCCTGGTCATACTCGGCATAACCCTTGACACGTATTTTTACGCTTTTCGTTTCATTGCCGACGGTCTGCCGGTCGTCGTGGCCGTGGCAAGCGGCGTCGCGGCCTTAACGCGGAGGAGTTAATATGGACATACAAGAATATCAAAAATCATTAAATTGTAACACTTGTTTTTATTGTGACATGAAAGCATTTTTAACCGGAAAGCCATGCTGTACACATCCGCTATCTATCGCGGAATATATAGTCGATGATGTTTGCCAAAAACATCGCGAGCGGGAAAAAACGGCATGAACCTCCACCAATCAGAAAAACTCATCGCTGAAATTAAAGACTGGTATATAGCAGAGATACAGCGGGCCGCCGCAGAATCGGGCGGCCTATCTGCGCTTGCCCTGTCGCTCGGCTATTCCGAAAAATACCTGTGGCGATTGCTTGACCGTTCGTCATTTTCGGCGCTTAGACGGGTTGTTAAAAAAATACATAGCACCAAAAACTAATAACCGCAGAATAATATTTATTGTTGGTGAAACGTCGAAGAGCATAATGTTACATGAGCTCGGCCATACAATAGGACTAAAAGACGACTATTTAGACGATACATCAATAATGTATTATATCGATATCGTTGGAGTTGGAATATCGCCAGTCGACGCCGAGAATGTCCGCAACCTGTATTATCCTTTTCAGGAATAAGTATTTAAATTTTATGCTTTCCCGGTATTCAATAAAATAGCAAGGGCCCGGAATTTCTCCCGAGCCCTGCGCCGGCCTGCGAACAGATCCGGGTTACATTAGCCGATAAGGCGCTGAATCCATGCGCCGGTTATCGCGCCGATGACATACGCGATAACACCCCATCCCGCAACAACGGCGGCGATAATCCAGACCTTGACCGTTTTTTCGGACAATAAAAACGCCTTAATTTTTTCCTTCATGCTCTTCTCCTGATTGGTGTATAGTTTTTTGTGTATTACAATTTATACTCAAATTATTTTGTGTATAATATTTTAGTATTCTTGAGACACAAATTATTTTTTCTTCCCGAAGTCAATCTGTCCGATGACAGACGCTCCAGCATAATATTCATTATAAATGACGCTTTGCGCGTATGTCAAGCCAATTCCGATTGAACCTCTGCTATAATTCCAGAGGAAGGCCGCAGTTCCGCCAGCCAATGAATCAAAACGTTTCTGGTCCCGATCGTACCCGGCAAGCATGAAGAGTTGAATCTGAACAGAATACGGCTTGATCTGTGGTTTACATACCGCAGTCAAAGGAAATTCACGGCTGTTTGATTTTACACGGTCAGCGCAGGTAACAAAGAAATTTCCATGGCGCATTGCTCCCATGATATCGATATGATCCCCGGCGTATTGAGCCGCGGGACTGTTATCCTTCCAGTCTGTCGGAGACAGGGGCCCGGGCTCACCGGCCTCGATGGTTCCCGGTTGACATGGCTCGATATAATAACGGATGGCATATCCGCCGGCCAGAAGCGCCAGGGCGCCGATGATAACGCCGATAATAATAAATGTTTTTTTCATGATTTGCCTGCCTCCTTTAGTATTGAATGATAAAATTTATTGGTGAATTTCCGTAAATTTTTAATTTTATGAACGTCAGACGTTTTATATTTACATGGGCGATGAGTCCGGCTCCATTCGCAATTATTACATTCATCATAATAATGCATTATGCAGAATGGGCAGGTCCAGGGAGAAATCCCCGTCTTATTTAATAACTTGATATGGTCCTCTAGGCTCCTCCAGATATACTCGGCGACGCGGGAAGGCCATTTCTCGATCGCCTGCCGGTCATGGTCGACAAAAAAACCATCTCCGGCCAGCTCGCCCTTGAGCTCCATATATTTAATGATTTTTTTGTGATATGCTGTCATGATAATTTACTCGCATTTCTAAAGGTTTTCTTTCTCTGAATTCCTCTCTTTTCCCGAGATTCCAGTCATGGAGCGGGCGAAAATATCCGACGACGCGGGACCAGACCTCGACCGGGATTTTATAATTTGAAACGTCGATTTTATCTGTCATGTTTTTCGCTCCAGAGTAAAATCAAGATATTACATGCCGCATGAGCAAGATGAGACAGGCCGCTCTCTGGATCATTCCTCTCGCCCGATAACCATGATGTAAAATGACGAAGGGCGGCATCAGAAAAGACGTCGCGTTTATTCTCGACAATTTTCCAGTCATCAGGTTTTCTATTTTCTTTCGTGTTGCCGAACATATAAGCCCTGACGACTTCCTCAAGAGCGCTCCAGGGGATTAATCGCCATTGAATTTTATCAGGAGTTTCAGTTTTCATAATGGCTCCTGATGATTTTTTCCGCATCAGCGGACGATATGCAGATTGATTTTCTGTTATTCGCTCCGCCTCGGTTTTTCAGATATAATGTAATTCCGAGCTTTTTCGCCCTGTTTACAATAGTATTAATATTGAGATTTATTAATGCTGATATTTCAGACAAAAAGACGGCGTCGGATGGTCCCTTTTTCTCGCATTCGTCACGGATCTCAGCGAGGCGATTTAATCGGGCTTGATGTAAATCATCCTCTGAAAAATTCATTTTTACAGTTTTAACGCCCGTGTTTTTTGTAGTTCTGTTCGCATGATTTCCGGCTTCCATTCATAAGCTCCTTTATCATCTATTTTAAACCATACAAGGCCGATGTCGACTCGACCCGAGCACTGGCGGGCTCCGTATTTTGACCCGTATCCCTGGAGCGCCGGCGTCGTCATTGCCAGGACATCGGCGTCGCCGCTGTAATTGAAATAATGGACATGGGACCGAATGATAATATCGGCGAGGGGCTGCTGTTCGTCAATGCTCCATAGTTGATTCCAGAGTCTATCGCGGGCGATTGCAGTATGTCGGCCATGGGGAATAACTGACGATCCGATTTTATGCTTGCAATCGAATATTAAACCATTAACGTCAATCCATTCATGGCCCCCGATTTTTGCGTTTACCGCATCGGCGACGGACCGCTCGAAGTCCTCAGTAACTCCAGTATGATAGGGGGTATTATGTGAAAGAAACCCCTCTGAAATATATGTTTTGCTTGATGTAGATAGACCATAAACCGTTTGTTTCCCTGCTGGACAAATATCTATGAGCATCAAATTATCTTGCTTTTTATTTCCAATAGTACACAGTTTTGAGATATCAAAATTTTCAAGAAGTCGCCTAGGACGTACGGATCCGAGAAGTCTTAATTTTTCCTTGAATCCGCCAAGAACAGTTATTTGATAACAGTCACTTCTTTTATCGTGCGATGCATGAGCAATTTGAAAATTTAATTTTTTCAAACATTCTGATGCAAATTTTAAGCATGCGTTATCTTTTTGAACCGCCGATAATGCGAAGCAATTTTCAAGAGATATAAATTCCCGTTGAGATTTATTATCAAATCGACGCCTATTCTTGTTTGATTGGTTAAGTGTTCCTTCTCCATCAAAAAATCCAGATAAATAGCCGGCTTCATATGATCGATCATCATCCCATATGGGTAATGTCCGAGGAAAAGGAATAGGCATATATTTTGAATGACCATCCTTTTTCCCGAATCCCGGTGTTGATGTACGCGATATTTTATAAAGGTGATTAACCGTTGTCCACGCGGGGGGGCGCCCTCCACGCGACATTAAAAATGGATGGTCGCCTGTTGCGGTTATTTTTGAACCGTCAGATAAAAATAAATCATAAACATCAGAGATAAAGGGCTTGTTTATTATAACCTCTGATTCAATAAATTTTCTATGTCCATTGCCTGATCCATTTTCATCGAATGCAAGCAATTTGTCTCCGGCATTTAATCTTTCAACCGGGATCCATCGAAGGTCGGCTGTTAATATTCTATGACCGGCAGTTAAACAACCGAAGGTCATAATAATATTTTTTGCTTTCGCTTTCTCGATGCATTGAATCGACATCTGGACCTGCTCGGTCCTGTCCGCCTCGATTAGCTCGGTCCCCCCTGATCGCTCTCCTTTTCCCTCGATGGCGTCTCCATTAACAATGAGTAAATGAATCGGCTGCAGTTTTTTCATCAATTCGGAATAAAATTTCCAAACGGCCTTCTGCATCTCTCCGAATTTCGCGAGCGATCCTGAGGCTGATTGATATTTCGGGGGAGTCAGGCCGACGACATGGCCGCAATGAAAATCGGAAACGATAACGACTGTTTTAAATGCCATTATACATCCTTTCCATAAAATATCCTGAATAATAAATTATCAAGTTGCTTAAATACAATCGACACGACGAGCACTGTAGCAACAAATATCGCGAGTATCATGAATAATAATGTTTTTAAGATATTCTTTATCATCTCGAGCCGTTAGTCCTCGGCTTCGGCATGTCGTCGGCACTGTGAGATATGGGCCCGATAGTCCAGTCAGAATATGCCATGAGCAAGATCAGCCCGCCGATTGCAATGAGAATGATCAGCTCTAAAATCGGGAGGCGGATTTCTTTATCGCCCCATTTTAGATAAAATTTCTGTCTCTCTCTGCGGATCATTTTTGATTTATTTCTCACCATGGCTGCACCCTCAAAATATAATATTGATTGATTTATTCCTGATCGCTGAATTAATTTCATCATCAAATAAAACGCTTCCGAGCGGCGTCAGGTGGACCCCCTCGAATGACATGTCATTACGCGGGAGGAATTTATTTATATAACCCTTGACCATGCATAACAGGCAGGCGTTACCGTCATTCTGGACCCAGTGATATATATTCTCTGTTATTTTTGGCTTATTATAAATTACATAATTGACGATCGATGTCGGCAAATCGCCGATGATGATTCGGGCCTTCGGATAATCGCTCCTGATGGCGCTCAAAAAATCGATAAATTGCCCGATGACATTATTGACCTCCTGGCGCTGGAGGAGATTATTCCCGCCTGGAGTCTCAATTATAAAGACGTCCGGATTATATCCGAAGCCCTCCCAGTATGATTTCATGTCTGAATAGAGCTTTCTCATGTGATGGATCCAGAATCCAGGCATGGCAAAATTGACCCTGCCGTCGATGCTGAACATCCATTTTCTCGCGCCGTCGCCGATGCTGTCGCCGATCATAATCGGTCTAAATTCTGCCTTCGCCGCTGCGCCAGAGTTAATATAATCATTAAACCATTTCTTTCTTGTTTCCAGTATCTTTTCATAAGATGGGAAATCGACGAAGGGGCCGACCATGGGCTCAGGATATAATTTTATCATCTCGAGCTCGAGGATCCTGATTGCGTTTCTTTTCGCTTTTTGTTTCGGCGCGATGATGATCGTGAGAAACCATGCTAAAATATATCGAATGAGTCGTTTCATGGTTGGCCCCTCCTGGGTATTTATGCCGCTGCTCCGGCGATGTCAATAATGGCGATGAGCAGGGCGCCGGCCCCGGCTCCAAGACCGAACACAATCCAGAAGGATTTCTGCCTCCAATTCGTCTTGATAAATTCTTTCAGTGACAGTTGTAAAATTTCCGACATGGTGACGCTCCTTTATACAAATTTTTGATTCCTGAGCTTTAAATATTCGACCGGGTCGATCGTCTTTCCGCCAGACCGGCATTCGAAATGCAGATGAAGGGAAACGAAACCCTTCTCGGGCGTCCCGATCTCGTCTCCGGCACCAAATTCAGCCCCGGCGACACATGCATCATATGGCTTGACATGCCAGAAACGGAATTCATCGACGCCGATATCGTTTTCATCATATGGGACGGCATATATGGCATGACCCCAGGTTTTATCGAATATAACTTTTTTAATCGTCATTTTCTCAGGCGCCAGGATCGGCAGCGGATTATATTTGTCATCGACGACCCTGATATCAATCCCAGGGTGAAATTCTTTCATCCCGTTTCGTGGTCTATAACCATAGGGGCTCGTAATTTTTAACGGATTAATTTTTACCAGCATTTAATTCCTCCATCTTTAATTCAATCCTACCGGCGACGCGGAAAAACGCCTCGAGGCATACCATATCGCGGCAGTATTTACCACCAGGACAGAGCTCGCGGCATATCTTCTCTCTGATCATGATATGTAAATCAATTACTGCCTCTGTGTTTTCGTGTAACTTACTCGTTGACGTCTTTTCCTTTTCGGAGAGCATACTCCGTTTTTTTCTCGCTCCAGGCATTTTGTCTCGACGACAGTTAATCGGTGTTCGATCCCCTCGGGATTGTCCTCTGATCCCCAGATGGCTGATTTAATCTTTTCTATTGCATCGAAATATTTTATAAATACTCGATAAATAAATTTAACAAAAAGAAAACCGCCGAGGCAGCCAACCACAAGCGAAACAGTAACCTTCTCAAGCATTTTGATTGTGACCTGGGGAATATACATTTCATGTCTCTCCTCTGTACGTGCCGCCCACCGCGCGGGCTTATTTTATAAAAATGTGTTCATATATCCAGAACATGTTAAATAATTAAGAGTCGTATTTCCTGACGCTTTTATTCTTATTTGCGATGATTTATTTGTCAATATCGGCGCGAGAGCCGCCCAAAAGTTACTGTCGGTATACTGCGGCTGCGCTGGCGCGATCGTCATGTCAGGCGAGTAAATAAAAATAGAGGGTGCGCCAAGATCAGCACAATAAAAATTCCCACGTATCGTGTTATTTATTGTTATGTTCATCGTCGGCCTCGTACCGTTTTTCAATT
>ERZ795044.3175-NODE-3175-length-13916-cov-7.166655_pt1 | contig 13916 bp, 18 predicted proteins | sample MGYA00375128_ERZ795044 | MGnify/ENA primary metagenome ERZ795044 (study PRJEB30173, sample SAMN05720213) | anaerobic digester metagenome | isolation source: active sludge of municipal wastewater-treating anaerobic digesters | place: USA | collected 2014-12-22 ... | reverse complement strand
GCGCTCGAACAATCCCTGCGCTTCCTCAAGACCGACCATGTCGACCTCTGGTACCTGCACCGCCGCGACTTCTCCCGCCCGATCGAGGAAACCGTCGGCGCGATGGCAGAGGCGGTGAAGGAAGGCAAGGTGCGCAATATCGGGCTTTCCGAAGTGACCGCCGATACGTTGCGCGCCGCGCACAAGGTTCACCCCATCGCCGCGCTGCAATCCGAATTCTCGATCTTCACGCGCTTCATCGAGACGGACGGCATCCTCGATGCCTGCAAGGAGCTTGGCACAACGCTTGTCGCCTACTCTCCTCTCGGCCGTGGCATGCTCGCAGGCTGGTCGAAAGACTGGAAAGCCGAAGGCTTCGACTTCCGCGCCTTGATGGCTCCGCGCTTCAGCGGCGAAGCGCTTGAGAACAATCTCGCCCTCGTTGAAGAGATCGCCCACATCGCGTCGGACCTCAACGCCACCGCCGGACAAGTCGCGCTCGCCTGGGTGCTCCAGCGCGCCGACAACATCGTCGCTATCCCCGGCACAACCAAGCTCGCCAACCTCAAGCAGAATCTCGGCGCAGCGAATGTGAAGCTTACGCCCGCCGCCATTGCCAAGCTCGACAGCCTCGCCGCCAAGGTCAAAGGCGAGCGTTACGATGAAGCTGGCTTGAAAGGCGTCAACGGCTAACCGCCTCGACAATTCACGTGAAGCACTGAGACCGGCCGCGCTGCCGGAATGGGAGACTGCATGCCTACGAACAAGGACGTGATCACCGCCATCTTTGCCGAAACCGCGAAGGGCAATGGCCGCCCGTACATCGAAGCGATCGCCGATGACGCCGTATGGATCGGCCGTGGGCAGAACAGCTGGTCCGGCGCCTATCGCGGCAAGGAGGCGATCCTCTCCGATTTGCTCGGTCCTCTCAGCAAGCTGCTCGACGGCCGCAACACCTGCATTCCCACGCGCATCCATGCTGATGGCGACTTCGTCATCGTCGAGGCGAAGGGGCAAAACCAGCTGAAGGATGGGCGGCGCTACGACAACGAATATTGCTTCGTCATCAAGATGCGTGACGGGAAGATGATCGAGATCACCGAATATCTGGATACCGAACTCGTCAGCGATCGCCTCGGCAAACGAGCCTGATGGATCAGCTCCCGCTGGGACGCTCCGGCGCTTCGCCGCGACCGACAGATGAAATGCAGGAGTTGTACTCCCGCGTCACCAGTGCCCGCATCTCGGCAGTCATCGCGCCCAGCTTGCCCGGCGCATAACCTGTCATCTCGGAGCAGGTCTTCTCTGCCGCCTCAGTCAGCGCCGAAGCTTCCCGGCCATCCGGCCCCAGAACCGGAGCGGGCGCCGTCGGCGCTTCATCGCACGCAGACAGCCCCGCCAGCGCGCCAAGCAACAAGACCAGTCTCATGAATCACTCCTGCCCGGCTGGCAGGCACTCTCTCCCCCTGCCGGGTGCGGTCAAGCACCGCCCTTGATACAGCACGCGCCCGCCTCCACCTTGGCTTCATGTTGCCAGCGATCTTCGTCTCCCACGGCTCCCCCATGCTCGCGATCGAGGATGCGCAGGCGCGCCAGTTCCTCGCCAGCCTGCCGGAAATCCTTCCCGAACGCCCCAAGGCGATCCTGATGATCTCCGCGCATTGGGAGCGCCTGCGCCCCGCCGTTAGCTCGCCGCCGGCCAACGAGACCATTCATGATTTCGGCGGCTTTCCGCCAGCGCTCTACCAAATCCAGTATCCGGCCCCGCCATCCGCCGACCTCGCCCGCCGTGTCGCCGAACTTCTCGGCGCCAGCGGCCTGCCCACCGATATCGACCAGCGCCGGGGCCTGGACCACGGCGCATGGGTTCCCCTCATGGTCGCCTGGCCAGACGCAGACATTCCCGTGGTCCAGCTCTCGGTCCAGACCCGGCTTGGACCAGCCCACCACTATCAGCTCGGCCAGATCCTCGCCCCGCTGCGGGATGAAGGCATCCTCATCATCGGGTCAGGCAGCTTCACGCACGATCTCGCCAGCTTCCGTTCATCCGGCGGCCGCATCGATGCGCCAGAGCCGGACTGGGTCCACGCCTTCGCCGAATGGATGGCCTCCGCGCTGCGCGAGCGCCGCGTCGACGATCTCCTGAACTATCGCGTTCTGGCGCCAGACGCCGCGCATAATCATCCGACTGAAGAGCACCTCCTGCCTCTCTACGTCGCCCTGGGCGTCGCACCGGAAGCGGTCAGGCATCTCCACCAGAGCACCACCTACGGCATCCTACGCATGGACGCTTTCGCGTTCGGAAGCGTCACTTCGTGATGGGTTGAGCCTCGCACCCGTTTCCTCCACCTTGCGCGAAACAACATGAGGCTGGGCGTGACGAACGATAGCGTGCCACTACACAACGCATCCCGACATGGCGGCAGCCTGCTGCGCGATCGCAATGCCCCGCACCATAACCGCGTCGGCTTTGTCGAGCTTTTCTTCGATCTCGTCTTTGTTTTCGCCGTAACGCAGCTGTCCCATCATCTGCTGCACCACCTCACGCTTGAAGGCGCGCTCCAGACAGCTTTGCTCATGCTGGCCATGTGGATCGTTTGGATCTTCACCACCTGGGTCACGAACTGGATCGACTGTAGTCGTACCGCGCCGCGGCTGATGCTCTTCGGCTTGATGGCAGGCGGCCTCGTAATGTCAGCTGCCGTTCCTCAGGCCTTCGGCGAGCGCGGCTATGTCTTCGCGCTGGCGTATGCGGCGATGCAGATCGGCCGTACCTCCTTCATGCTCTTCGTACTCAAGAATGGCCCAGCGAACGAGTTCGCAAACTTCCGACGCATCCTGGTCTGGCTGTCAGTTTCCGCCGCGCTATGGATTGTTGGCGGCTTCTCGGATGGCGATGCGCGCTGGGGATTCTGGATCGTGGCTATCGCGATTGAGTTCGCCGGCCCGTGGGCCTCCTTCCGCGTGCCCGGCCTCGGCCGCTCCTCGACGGCCGACTGGACGATCGATCCCGAACACATGTCCGAACGCTGCGGCTTGTTCGTCATCATTGCGCTGGGTGAATCCATCATCATCACGGGCGCGACCTTCGCTGACCTGAAATGGACCGCCGAAATCTGGATGGCTTTCGGCGCTGCCCTGCTCAGCACGCTAGCCATGTGGTGGATTTACTTCGTCATCAGCGCCCAGGTCGCCAGCGAAGCTTTCGCCCATCACAAGGACCCCGGAAGCGTCGCCCGCGCCGCCTACACTTATGGCCATCTCCCAATCATAGCGGGGATCATCGTCACGGCAGTTTCCGACGAAATGATCCTCGCCCATCCACTTGGTCATATTGGGGGGCCGGTCCTCGCTGTTACCCTGCTGGGGCCGGGGCTGTTCATACTCGGCACCGGACTGTTCTGCTGGCTTGTGTTCCGCGAGCTCCCGCTGTCGTCCCTGATTGGCATCCTCATTCTGGCCTGCCTCATTCCTCTCGCGCCATATATCCCACCGATCGCGCTCAGCCTCGCCACAACCGGCGCGATGATCTTTGTCGCCGTCTGGGTAGGCATTGCTCACGCGCGCGAAGCCGCCGCAGCGCAGCATCCCGGACTGGAACAAGCTCCATCCTGACGCTCACATCCTCGACAGCCTGCACGGGAACTCTGTTGCTCGGTCCGAAGTTGCGCTAATCCAAGGCAAAATTAACCCGGAAAGCCGGGCGGTAACCGATCCAGAAACAGGCAGGAAACATGACGACCCTCACTATGCCCCGTCCATCCTTGTTCCGCCGCGCTGCGGCAGTCCTCGCCGTCGCCGCGACGGTCGCTCTGTCCGCCTGCGCCAGCATGGGTTCAGCAAGCAGCTCAGCCGCCGATCCGGCAATCGGCATCTACGAACTTCGCGTCTACACCGCCGCGCCCGGCAAGGCCGCCGCGCTGGACTCGCGCTTCCGCGACCACACGATCAGCCTGTTCAAGAAGCACGGCATGACGCCGATCAGCTTCTTCCACGTTGCCCCGCAACCGGGCCAGACCCTCGACAACCGCCTGTTCTACGTCATGGGCTACAAGGACCGCGCCGCGCGCGACGCCTCGTGGACGGCTTTCGCCGCCGACCCGGAATGGAAACAGGTCTACGCCGACAGCCAGAAAGACGGCTCGCTCACCACGAAGATCGAGAACTTCTTCCTCAGCCCGACCGACTACTCGCCGAAGCTCAACACCAAGTCCGCCGCAACACCGCGCCATTTCGAACTGCGCACCTACACGGTGATGCCGGGCCGCCTTGAAGACCTCCACACCCGCTTCCGCGACCACACGCTCCGCATCTTTGCAAAGCACGGCATGACCAACTTCCTGTTCTGGCGCCCCGTGGCCGACCAGCCGGCGATGACCGACAAGATGGTCTATCTCCTCGCCTTCCCGAGCCAGGAAGCCCGCAACGAGTCGTGGAAAGCCTTCGGCGCCGACGAGGAGTGGAAGAAGGTCGCCGCCGATAGCCAGAAGACCGGCCCGATGCTGATCTCCCCGGGCGGCGTCGTCTCCGTCCAGCTCACGCCGACTGACTACTCGCCCCTTCGGTAGTCGTGGCGAAAAGCCAGAAAAACAAGGCGGTCAGCCCCATGGGTTGGCCGCCTTTTTCTTTGCCGGAAGGCACCCCTTGCAACTTGTTGCATTTGCAACTACATACCCGCCAACAGCAATTCCAACCGGGAGATCCCAATGATCGAAGTCCGGCCTTTCGACACCCTCGGCGGCGCCAACCATGGCTGGCTCGACGCCCACCACCATTTTTCGTTCGCGGAATACTACAATCCCAAGCGCATGAGCTGGGGCCGCCTCCGCGTCTGGAATGACGACCTGATCGCGCCCAAGTCCGGCTTCCCGCCGCACCCGCATCGCGACATGGAAATCATCACCTATGTCCGCACTGGCGCGATCACCCACCAGGACTCGATGGGCAACAAAGGCCGCACGGCTGCTGGCGACGTTCAGGTCATGTCAGCAGGCACAGGCGTCCGCCATGCCGAGTTCAACCTCGAGGACGAGAACACCACGCTCTTCCAGATCTGGATCGAGCCCGATGCAACGGGCGGCGCTCCCGGCTGGGGCGCGAAACAGTTCCCGAAGTCGGATCGCACCGGCGCATGGTCGATCCTCGCTTCAGGCAAGGGCGATGACGGCGCACTCGCAATCCGGGCAGACGCCCGCGTTGTCGGCGCGACCCTTGAAGCCGGTCAGGAACTCGTGTGGGAAACCGAGCCCCACCGCCACGTCTACGCGGTGCCGGCTACGGGCGTGATCGAAGTCGATGGGAAGCGGGTGAACGCCCGTGACGGCATCGCCTTCACCGGCGGCTCGAAAGTCGTCTTCAAGGCGATCGAAGGCCCCGCTGAAATCGTGCTGACCGATACGCTCTAACTATTTGTAAGGCGCCTCGACCATTCTATCCCGGCCCGAACCGCTGTAGCGTCCGCTGCACCGGGTCGGGCCGGTCTCGTTCTGGACGGAGCACACCATGCGCAAAGCCATTGTTCTCGCAGGACTTATCGCCGCCGCTCCCCTTCTGTCCGGCTGCATCATCGCCGATGTCGCTGGCGCGGCGGTCGGCGTCACCGGCGCAGTCGTCGGCGGCGCCGTCGATCTCGTGACAACCTCGCCCCAGGAACAACAGGGCCATGACAACGAGCGACTCAGGAAGGAAAACGAGGAACTCCGCCGTCAGCAGGGCCAGAACAAGTAATAACGGCCCAGTTCGGCCCTTTACCCGGCCCTCTGTTCATCCCACCTTCAGACAGAGCTTGATGAAGTCGCGTGCCGGCCTGTCGCCCCGGCTGCACAGATTCAATAGAGTTTCAGGGAGCAGACCTATGCGCATTGCCACAATCGCCATTTCCGCCCTCGCCGGCCTCGTCATGGCCGCCCCCGCCTTCGCCGTCACAGTCGAAGCGCGCGTCTCGACCGAATTCCAGGACAAACTCAAGAAAGACTTCGGCGCACGCGAAGCCACTGTCCTCACCGATGCGCTGACCCAAAAAGTAACCCGCATCTTCGAGGAAAGAGGCGTTGATGCCGAGCGCGTCGTTCTCACGATTGAAGACGCCAAGCCCAGCCGCCCGACCATGAACCAGATTTCCAGCAAGCCGGGCCTCGACCCGATCCGTTCGATCAGCCTCGGCGGCGCCCGCGTCACCGGCATCGCCTACGACGCCTCCGGCAAGGAGATCGGAAAGTTCGACTACAAATGGTACGAGAACAATCTCGAGAACTCGCTCGTCGCCACCACATGGACCGACGCTCGCACCAGCTTCGACCGCTTCGCCCGCCGCTTCGCAGACAAGCTGGGCTGAACCTCGAAACACTGAACCGGAAACGCCGCCCCGAAACGGGCGGCGTTTTTGTTTGCGCCTACGGGATCCCGGTCACCTTGTGTGTCTGCAGGCTCAGCCGCCATTGCGGATGCTCCAGGCAGTACGCAATGCACGCCGCCGTATTCGCCTCGCGCTGCGGACCATCCATCGGCTGCAGGAAGAAGTTCGCAAACGCCAATCCCGCAAATCGCTCCGGCATTGCATCAACCTGCGGATATACAAGCTTCAGCTCGTCGCCCGAAACCTGCTTCAACTCCGCCGTCGACTTCGGCGACACGCACACCCAATCGAGCGACGCTGGCGCGACAACCGTCCCGTTCGTCTCGACAGCCACCTCGAACCCGCGCGCCTGCAGCGCCGCGATCAGCGCATCATCAAGCTGCAACAACGGCTCGCCGCCCGTGCATACAACATACGGCCGTCCCGCCTCGCCCTTCCAGCGTGCAGCAACATGCTCCACCACAGCTTGCGCCGTCGCGAACTTGCCGCCGCCATCGCCATCGACGCCGATGAAATCCGTATCGCAGAACTTGCACACCGCGGTCGCGCGATCCCGCTCCAGCCCACTCCACAGATTGCACCCGGCAAAGCGCAGGAACACCGCCGCGCGCCCCGTCTGCGCGCCCTCGCCCTGCAACGTGTAGAAGCATTCCTTGACGGAGTACGTCACCGCACACCCCGCCACTTCTCCCAGCCCTTGGCGCGCAACTCGCACGCCGGGCACGTCCCGCATCCATAGCCCCACGCAAGACGATGCGTGCGATCACCCAGATAGCAGGTGTGCGTTTCCTCAACGATCAGATCGACCAGCCTCGCACCGCCCAGCTCATCAGCCAGCGCCCATGTCTGCGCCTTGTCGAGATACATCAGCGGCGTGTCGATCGGCGTCGGCCGGTCCAGCCCAAGCGTCAGCGCAGTCGACGTCGCATCAATCGTGTCGCGCCGGCAGTCTGGATACCCGGAAAAATCCGTCTCGCACATGCCACCGACCAGCGCATCAAGCCCACGCCGATACGCCACCGCCGCCGCAAACGTCAGGAACACCAGATTGCGCCCTGGCACGAACGTGCTCGGCAGCCCGCTCGCTGCAAACCCGATCTCCTGCTCCCGCGTCAGCGCCGTATCCGACACCTCGCCCAGCACGCCGAGATCCAGAACCCTGTCCTCGCCCAGCTTCGCCGCCCAGCCCGGATACGCCTCCCGCAACTTCGCCAGAAACACGCCCCGGCACTCCAGCTCCACCCTGTGCCGCTGCCGGTAATCGAAGCCGATCGTCTCCACGCGCCCATAGCGCTCCAGCGCCCAGGCCAGGCAAACAGCCGAGTCCTGCCCGCCGGAAAACAGCACGAGTGCGGAGGTGATGGTCATGGGTTTCCGATGCGACCACATCGCTCTGAGGTCAAGTGAGCACCCGCCCCGCCTTGCCACCCGCCCTCAACCGTCGCAAAACCCACCGCAAGATGAGCGCCATGATTTACAAGATCCTCACCTCCGACCAGCTCGCCGCCGTTGAAGACGGCCACGCGATGCAGGCGCCCGTCGACGTGGCCGATGGCTATGTCCACTTCTCCACCTCGAAGCAGGTGCAGGAAACGCTGTCCAAATGGTTCAAGGGCCAGAAAGGCTGCGTACTGGTCTCGGTCGACTCGCGCGATTTCGGCGTGGACCTGAAATGGGAAAAATCCCGCGGCGGTGATTACTTCCCGCACGTCTACGCCACCGTCCGCGAGTACAATATCAGCTCGATCTGGCCGCTTGACGAATTCGACGCTGATGGCGTCCCCCTCGCCCCCGAATTCGTCCTCCGCCAACCCGAACCCGACAGCAAGCCGGCCCACACGTGAGCATCTTTGATATCGCGGGCCGCGCCGTCCGCATCCTCCCCGCCGAAAGCGCTCACCGCTTCACCATCAATGCGCTCAAGACCGGCCTCGCCAAACCCGAGCCGCAGCTCGACGATCCGCGTCTCGCCGTCACACTCAGAAAGTCCGGCCTCAGACTCCCCAACCCGATCGGCCTCGCCGCCGGCTTCGACAAGAACGCCGAAGTCTTTGCGCCCATGCTCGCCTTCGGCTTCGGCTTCGTCGAATGCGGCACCGTCACGCCGCGCCCGCAGGCCGGCAATCCGCGCCCGCGCCTCTTCCGCCTCGATGCAGACCGCGCGGTCATCAACCGCATGGGCTTCAACAACGAAGGCATCGGCCTCTTCGTTCGCCGCCTGTCATCGGCGCCGCGTTCGATCGGCATCGTCGGCGCCAATGTCGGCGCCAACAAGGACTCGGATGATCGCATTGCCGATTACGTCGCAGGCGTCAAAGCCGTCTGGCCGTATTCAAGCTACATCACGATCAACATTTCCTCGCCCAACACGCCCGGCCTGCGCGGCCTTCAGGATCGCGGCGCGCTAGAAGAATTGCTCGGCCGCATCGGCGTCGCCGCGCGCGAGATGGACGCCGCCGTGAAGAACCGCCCCGTCTTCCTGAAAATCGCGCCCGATCTTGATGACAAAGCCATCGCCGACGTCGCAGACGTGGCCAAGGCACAAGACTGGCTCTCCGGCCTCATCGTCTCCAACACTACGATCGACCGCCCGGAAACGCTGGCCTCGAAACACAAAACAGAAGCCGGCGGCCTCTCCGGTGCGCCCCTGCTGGAAAAATCCACGGCCACACTCGCCGCCTTCCATTCCGAGATCGGCGACAGGCTGGACCTCATCGGCGCTGGCGGCATCGCCTCCGCCGAAGACGTCCTCGGCAAGCTTCGCGCCGGCGCGCAAGCGGTGCAGCTGTACTCCGCCCTCGTCTACGAGGGTCCAACGCTGGCCCAACGCATCAAGGACGACCTCGTCACGATGATGAACGCAGCTGGCGCAACGCACGTATCGCAGCTCGCAAAAACGTAGGGTGCATTGAAGCGCAGCGGAAATGCATCGCCAACGCTCAACGTCGCCAAGGTGCATCAAGATGCACCCTACCGATCAAAGTCCCCTCTCCCGCCCGCCCGCATCAGCTGGAGTGCATGATGCGGGCGCCCGGTTGTGGCGCTGCGTCCTGGTGGAAACGACAGGGCGGTCTCTCCTGCCATTTCCCCGCCGCGCCGTCCGGATCGCGGGAGGTGGGGCCCGCAAGACGGAGGGGAGAGAGAAAAGGGGCCTCCACTAAATGGCAGGGGCCGGACCCTGTCGGAAAGGTCCGGCCCCTCGAGCTCTGACGTGTTTGAGGGATCAGCCGTCAGCGCGCGATTGAAGGAAGGCTTGGGCAACGGTGGCGTTGCCGAACTTGTCGATCGACTCGCGCATGGTGCGCTTCACACAGATGTTCGTCTCGAAACGCTCCTGCGGAGACATCGTCGATGCCTTGCCGCAATAGGCGCTGACGACCGAATGCAGGCGCGAGACGAGGTTCTGGGCGCTCTCGATGTTTCCGAATTCAGCGGCGTCGTATTTGAACTCGAATTCGAACGGGCCGCGATGGGTCTGGGCCGACGCAGGGCCGGTCGCGAAGCCGGCGGCGAAGGCGCCCGAGATGGCGATGCAGGCGATCAGGCTGGTTTTGGAGGTCGGTTTCATTTGGTCTCTCCGATTGGACACGGTTATTTTTCTTATCGATCCTTCCGGGCGATGCCTGACCACCATCTCGAAAGTCGATGTTCTTTTATCGAATAACAATATGTCCTGTCAATGAACCAAATGTGGCAACATCTGGGCATTCCGCTCGGGCGCCTCGTCAAAACCCCAACGAAAACGCCCGGAGCAATGCCCCGGGCGTGCCGTAGATCTGCGGAATGCCGTCCGATTACTTCGGAGCTCCGTTATTTTGCGGCGATAACCGTGCCGCCAACCGATTCGTGGGCTGCGTAAAAGCCCGTCGGGTCGCTCTTCTCGACCGCGATGCGGGTGTCTCTCAGGCAGGCCTGATAGCTGTAGTAAGCGACGCCAAGAATCGGCGCGCGCTCGTCCTTGCAGACCTTCTCAACAGCCTGATCGAGCTTGGCGACATACAGCGCCACCTCTTCAGCCGAAGCGTTGGCTTTGGGCGTCATGACGGTGATGGGATCGGCGTAGGCCGCGGCGGCAGACATGGCGATAGCGGCAGAAATAATGATGCGTTTCATGATGTTAGTTCTCCGGGTTGTCGTTTGAACGTTTGCGAACTCAACGACCCTGGAGCGTTTCCTTCTGCACTTCGTATAGTCTTGTGCAGTTGCGAAGAGAATTATGTTGCACTGCACTCATGTCAACGACACTCCTGTAAAGTTTCCGTAACGGCACCCGTGACGGCAGCCCTCTGCCAGTGCAGCGTGCAGGCTGATTACGGAGCGGGCAGATGCGTGCAGTCGTGTGCGACGGATTGGCGTCGGATTTCTCCAGAATCGCCCTGAAAGACCTCCCCTTGCCTGAACCCGGCCCCGGCGAAGTCCGCGTCCGGGTCGAGGCGGCCAGCCTCAACTTCCCCGACCTGCTGATGCTCAAGGGCGAGTACCAGTTCAAACCCGAACCACCCTTCACGGTTGGCATGGACCTCGCCGGCGTTGTCGATGCGGTTGGCCCCGGCGTCGCCATGCATCCCGGCCTGCGCGTCGCAGGCGGCGCCAAGACCGGCGCCTTCGCCGACTTCGCCATCTGCCCTGCCTCCTCGCTCCACCCCGTCCCCGAGGCGATGAGCGCCAGCCACGCCGCCGCTTACCCTGCCGCCTACACCACGGCCTACGTCTCTCTCGTCGAACGCGCCCAGCTGCAATCCGGTGAAACCCTGCTCGTCCATGGCGCCTCAGGCGGCGTCGGAATGGCCAGCGTCGATGTCGGCCGCATCCTCGGCGCAACCGTCATCGCCACCACCGCCTCACCCGAAAAAGCCGCCGCCCTGAAAGCCGCCGGCGCCGATCACGTCATCGTCCTCGGCCCCAAACCCGGCGACGCTTTCCGCGAGCAGGTCAAAGCCCTCACCAATGGACGCGGCGCCGATGTCATCTTCGACCCCGTCGGCGGAGACATTTTCGACGAGTCCACCCGCTGCATCGCCTTCAGCGGCCGCCTGCTCGTCATCGGCTTCGCCGGCGGACGCATCGCCAGCATCAACACCAACATCCCGCTGATCAAAGGCTTCTCGGTCATCGGCGTCCGCGCCGGCGAATACAGCCGCCAGCTCCCCGAACGCGGCCGCATCGTCCGCGACCAGATCTGGCGCTGGGCCGCAGAGGGCGTGACAAAGCCGGCGGTGTTCGCAGAGCTGCCGCTAACGCAATGGCGCGAAGCCTTCGAGTTGATGAGAGATCGGCGATTGGTGGGTAAGGTTGTCCTCAAACCGTAGGGTGCATTGAAGCGAAGCGGAAATGCACCGTCAGCGCCCAATCACAGCACGGTGCATCAAGATGCACCCTACTTCTTCCACCCAGCCAGAACAGAGTCCGCCGCAGCATCCAGCTCCGCGTCCGTCCACTTCCGGCCCTTGATCTCGGCCTTCAGCAGATACGCGATCGGCGCCATGAACAGGCTGCCCAGAAGATCCGGCGGCAAATTCTTGAAGTCGCCAGACGCAATTCCCGCCTTGCGCAGATCGCCCACCATCCGCGCCACCGCGCGCCCGGCTTCGCCGCCCTCGCGCTCCGCCAGCGCCGACTCCGCGAACCGCTGCCCGAACGCGAACGCGTCCTTGTTGGCGCGATACGCCAGATAGATCGACCGCCACGTCCGCTTCAGCCGCTCCGGCGGCGCCATGCTCGTATCCAGCCCCTCGCCCGCATTCAAGAACACCTCCTGCTTCATCTGGCGATACGCCGCGATCAGCAGGTCGTCCTTACTGTCGAAGTGCCGGTACAGCGTCCCCTCGGCCACGCCCGCCTCAGCCGCGATAGCCGCCGTCGTCGCCGCCGCGAGGCCATCGCGCGCGACAATGCGGGCCGCAGCCTGCATCAGCTTTTCGCGCGTCGCCGCGCCGGGGGTGGTTACCGTGCTCATCCACCCCAAAGCGCCCGCAATGCAGGCCCCTGTCAAGATTAATGGGCTGTCCTGCTCCATCCGCCGCATCGGTCGCACGGGGGTTCCAGCGCCCCCGATCCATGGACTCCGCCAATCCAGCTGTCACCGTTGCCGCATGAGCGACGCGCGATTCCTCGGCATCGACTTCTCGGGCGGCGCCGCCCCCTGGCGCCCCGTCTGCGCGAACCCCACGGTCTGGATCGCCGCCCTCGAAGGCCCCCGCCTCGCCGACCTCCGCCCCGTGCAGAAACTTGACGGCGACAGCCACCCCTTCGACAACCTCGTCGCCCTGCTCAGCCAAGGCCGCTACCGCGCCGCCGCCATCGATGCGCCCTTCTGCCTCCCTGCAGCCCACATGCCCCCAGGCGGCCACGCCCAGCTCCTCCGCGACATCGCCCAGCTCCCCGCCGCAGAGGATCGCCCCTTCCCGCGCGGCGCAGACCTCGTCGCCTACGCCACAACCCACGCCCCCCTCGCCAGCGCCAAACCCAGCCGCCTCACCGAGCGCCAGCACCACGCCACCCGCTCAACACTCTGGAACGGCTCACGCCCCGGCGCGCCCTTCGCCGCCGCCTGCCTCACGCTACTCGCCAGAAGCCAACGCCCCGTCTGGCCGTGGAAAGACGCGCCCGGCATGCTCGTCGAAACCTTCCCCGCCGCCCAGCTCAAGGCATGGGGCCTCCCGCACGCCAGCTACGCAGACGATGAAGGCCGCCCCATACGCGCGAAGATCATCACGCATCTAGAAGACAAACAGCACCTGATGATCGCGCCCGACGACCGCCGCGACATGCTCCGCTCCGCCGACGCGCTCGATGCCGTCCTCGCCGCCTTCGGCGCCAAAGCCGCCGCCAACCGCCGCCTCAAATTCGAAAAGCCGGAGAACTGGAAAACCGAAGGGGCGATAGCGATCCACGCCTAGCCACCCTCACAAAGTAGGGTGCATCTTGATGCACCGCGACCGATCCCGGTGCATCAAGATGCACCCTACATTTCTGCCTATTGCCCAATCCCCATTGCCGCGAAGCCCCATGACCCACACCATCCGCCCCCTCACCCACGCCGACCGCCCCCAGTGGGCCCAGCTCTGGCAGGGCTATCTCAACTTCTACGAGAGCACCGTCCCCGCCGAAGTCACTGATCTGACGTGGCAACGCATCCTCGATCCCGAAGCTCCCATCCACGCTTTCTGCGCCGCCCAAGAAGGTGAAGACGGGCCAGACGGCAAACTCCTCGGCATCGTTCACTACCTCTTTCACCCGGTCACATGGGCGGCTGGCCCGCGCTGCTATCTCGAAGATCTCTTCACCAGCCCCGAAGCACGCGGCAAAGGCGTCGGCCGCGCCCTCATCGAAGCTGTCTACACAGCCGCAGACGCGCGCGGCGCAGATCAGGTCTATTGGCTGACACAAGAGTTCAACGCCACCGCCCGCAAACTCTACGACCAGGTCGCAAAGGCGACGCCCTTCATCAAGTACAGGCGGTAGCACGCGTCCCTGCACCTTGCCTCCCCGTGCGAAGCAGGGGGAGGTGGATCGCGTGCAAAGCACGCGAGACGGAGGGGGTGAGGCGCGGTCCGCGCAGCGGACGAATTGGTCCAGTGGA
>ERZ795044.3167-NODE-3167-length-13940-cov-4.668707_pt1 | contig 13940 bp, 11 predicted proteins | sample MGYA00375128_ERZ795044 | MGnify/ENA primary metagenome ERZ795044 (study PRJEB30173, sample SAMN05720213) | anaerobic digester metagenome | isolation source: active sludge of municipal wastewater-treating anaerobic digesters | place: USA | collected 2014-12-22 ... | reverse complement strand
ATCGTTGCGGCATTTGGAGTAGCATTCATTGTAATTGGAGGAATAAAATCAGGCACCTGGTCAGTTACACTGCTGGTAGAACCTTCAGATGCATAAGCACCCATACCCCTTCTGCGGAAAGCTTCCCAGATAGCACAACTGTATGCACCACCGTATAAAGCCTGGTCAGCAGCCAATATTGCATTTCTGCCGCTGATGAAACCGGGACTGCACTGTTGCAATCTCAAACCTTCTGTTACCAGCTTCATGGCAATATTATTACCACCGCCTCCGGCAAGGTCATATAAGTTTGGATTGATGGTACCCACCTGGTTAATGATATTCCAGGTCATGTCCCACAATGTGGCGCACCATATCTCACCACGATCATGTTGCTGAGCAGGGATGGTAGCGGCATACACCTTATTATTAATAGTAAAGTCGGTGCAATAACGCTGAGAACGGATACCCACACCTGTTGGAGGTTGGTTCAACGCGTATGTACCGATACCTCTGGGAGAGTTGAAACCGGTATTGAGTGTAGCCGTTGCCCAGTTTTGGGTGAACATCAGACCATAGTAATCACTCCAGCCCTCACCCATCTGCTCGGCATTACCCAAACAACCAGAGTTGGCGGGTCCACCGGTCAAACGGTTACTGATACCGTGACCAAATTCGTGTGTGATGATCCCATTATCCACGTCGCCATCTCTTTGCGGAGTTGACAGTGTCCACAGATACATCTGCATACGTCCGCTTGTTCCATCGGCTGGTGTAGCGAAGTTTGCATTATTTGTTCCGCCGATATCCTGCGCTTCTGCATTCACATGATCATTACCGGCACCACCGCGTCCCTGGTTATCGTCCTGGAAGTTACCCGTTACCTCATTGAAACCATATATATACATTACGTCGTGTATAATGTTGTTCCAGTAAAACAGGTTGGTTATATTGAATTGCTGGTTTGGAACAGGAGCAGTTTGCGTGGGAGCTACTGTATAATCAGGCGTAAAATCAAATGTCAGGTTAGGAAGGGCCGTAGTAGAGTTAGCCGATTTGGCCTGAGAACCTGTATTGGTAGGTGCGGTACGGTCTTCATAAGCCCACACGTTATTACCGCGGCTGTAAGAATAGTCTGTACCACCTGTGCCTGTATGCCATTTTAAAGAAGTGGCATTACCCGGAGCTGCAGTCCATGGATCAGTTCTTAGTGCATGAGCGCCATTAGGAAAACTGGGCGCTTCTGCAGGGAAAGGAATGACCCTGTATGTAGCGGTAGTTATTATAGAAGGATCTTCATTAACCTTCCTGAATTCAAATAAGGTATTTTCTTCTGCATTGGCAGACTTCAGGTCACCATACAAAAATCCGGGATAGTTAACCCCGTTGTTTGCTGTAAATGGATTTCCCCAGTTATCATAATCGGTATAGTTATCCATACCCAATATCCGGTTATCCATAGCATTTACATTAACCATCCAGTAATCGGATTCGGTTTTTGGCACCAGTTTAACCTGCCATGCCAGTTCCATCCCGGTTAATACAAGTACATTATTCACCATTTCTTCTTTTGCAACCCACATCAACTGAGCAGTGATGTTTTCACGGGAAACTCCCATATCACTGAACTCAACGTGGTGACCATTGTCCCTGGTGCGGATGGCAACAGCCATCTGGTTTGGCCTCATTCCACGGTCAGACAAAGCCGACTGAACTGCAGATTCTGCAGAAACGGAAGGCGTTGCCATTTTACCAATGGTAAATTTTTCCATGCTGTGGTTGAATTTACCGGCATTGGAAACGAGTTTACCATTTTTAAATGCAAGAACAAGCATCTGGTTAAGAACAGGAATCCCTTTGTATGTCTGGTTCAGGTATACCATTCTGATGCCCGAAGCATTATCCTGGTAAGTACTTGAAACAATAACATTACTCAGGTCTTCGGCAGACAGGCGCAATGCGTCCTTGTTTGCTCCAACCAACTGCATGGCTGCATCATTTTCCGGATTGCTGAACTGTGCGTTCGTTACAAACACACTGAACAACAGCGGAATTAAGAAGAGCAGAAGTTTTTTCATAATCTGATAGTTTGCTTTAAAATAATTAAGAAGGTTTACCCTGAGGAACCAGTTCAGTATCGTTTTCAACAGGGGGTTGAACAATAAATTGTTCAGAAATTTTTTACAGAGTAATTATGAAATATAGAGAAAGATGTAAAGGTATTAACCATAAGCTTTTGGTTTATTTGATAAAATTTAAAAAAGGAAACACAATTATACTGATAATTGACAATACTAAATCAAAACGGGGTAATTTTTTTTAAGAATTTTATTCACCGATATTTACGACTCAACAATTTAGCCTCACCGATGAGTAAAATCACTAACCTGATGATACCCTTGCTGATAAGCCTGGTTTGTCCTTATGCAAACGCACAGGATTACCAGCCCGCTTTTGCAAAAAAAGCAACCGAATTACAACCCCTGTTAACCGAATGGCGCAGGCATATTCATCAAAATCCCGAACTGGGCAACCGGGAATTCAAAACTGCCGCCTATATCGTTGAACAGCTCCAGGGGCTTGGGCTCGACATAAGAATAAACGTGGCCAAAACGGGTGTGGTTGCCACACTAAAAGGCGATAAACCCGGGCCCTGTATTGCCCTGAGGGCCGATATGGATGCCTTACCCGTAAAAGAAAGAGTGGCCATTCCCTTTGCTTCAAAAGACAGTACGGATTACCTGGGCAAAAAAGTGCCGGTGATGCATGCCTGCGGACACGATGCACATGTGGCCATGCTTATTGGTGCAGCAAGGGTTCTGTCTGCCATGAAAAAAGATATCAAAGGCACGGTTAAGTTCATATTTCAACCTTCGGAAGAAGGTCCACCCGAAGGCGAAGAAGGCGGCGCTTCCCTGATGGTAAAAGAGGGCGTAATGGACAACCCGAAAGTAGATGTCATTTTTGGAATGCATATCGAATCATGGATACCCGCCGGCGATATTCAATACAAGCCGGGTGCTTTTATGGCTTCGGCCCACCAGTTCACGGTTAAGGTAAAAGGCCGGTCTACGCATGGATCACAACCCTGGCTGGGTGTTGATCCTATTGCCATATCTGCCCAGATCATTGAAGGTTTTCAGAATATCGTAAGCCGGCAGATGGACCTTACCAGGGCGCCGGTGGTGATAACCGTTGCAAAATTCAACAGCGGCGTACGCTTCAATATCATTCCCGAAGAAGCCATGCTGGAAGGAACCCTGCGCACGTTAGACAGTAAAATGCTGCAGGAGGTGCAGGAAAGAATGAAATGGACCGCATCAAAGATCGCCGAGGCATCCAATGCTACCGCTGAAGTGAATTTTATTGAAAAAACACTGGTCACTTACAACAACCCGGCATTGGTTGAAAAGATGATCCCATCCCTGCAGGCCGCAGCAGGTAAGAATAAAGTACGACCCATGGAATGGGTGACCGGTGCCGAAGACTTCAGTTATTTTGGTACCAAAGCGCCTGCCTTCTTTTTTTATTTTGGCGGAATGCCGGCAGGCAATGACCCCAAACTGGCGCCGCCACATCATACGCCTGATTTTATGATCGACGACAGCCAATTGTATGTAGGTGTAAAAACTTTTTGTCAACTGGTATTCGATTATGCGAAACTGGCCGGACAATAGTTTTTTCTCTAATCGCATTTTAATAAAGGGTAAGAATTTATACCACTCATCAAATTTTAAACGGCCGCCGCAGTAAACTATTTTTTTTACGTTAGCATTGCACTTTTTTACCAAAGCAGAAGATTAACCCGGTGTTCATTATGGAGTGTAAACAAAAAACGGTACCCATTCTTTTCTTTGTGTCCGTCGTCTCTGCCTTGTTCTTTACCAGTACTGCTTTTTCGCAAGTGAATATAAAAGGACGGGTTGTTTATGAAAAGGATAATACACCGGCCGCATACGCCAGTGTGGAACTGCTCCATCAAAAAGACGGGGAACTCACTGACCAGGCTGGTTTTTTTTCCCTGCAGCTCTCAAAACCATCAAAGAACGATACCCTGCAGATATCCATGGTGGGTTACGAAACATTAAAGATCCCGGTTGCAGAGGCCCTGCATAAAAAAGAATTTGTTCTGTCGCAAAAAACAGGGAACCTGGAGAACGTTACTATCAAAGCATTCAGCAAACACGATGTACAGGGTTCCGGTTCCGAATCGGTTGGCTATTTCAGGAGCTGGAACGCAGAACATACCGGCGGCGAGATCGGCCGCATTTTCAGGCTGCCTTACAAGGAATTTAAAATTGATAAGGTACGGTTTAAGGTAAGTAACATGTGCGACACCTGCCTCATCCGCGTGCACATGCGGAAAGTAGTTGACGGTATTCCCGGTGAAGAGATCTTCAACGATTCCATCAGCACCAGCATCCATAAACTAACGCTGGATGACAAGGTATCCGAGTTTGATATCAGTGCGTACGATTTTACATTCAGGCAACGGGAGATATATGTAAGCCTGGAAGTATTAAGATGCGGCAGCATCAGCAACCCATCCTGTTATTTTTCTTTTGCCGGAACCGAAAAAGGAGAATACATCTTCAAATCAAAAGCAACAACCGACTGGCAGATAGTAGATGACTATACTATTTATTTGAAGTTGTTTTTGAGGTATTGAAATTCAGATTTTACGAAAGTCAATTCAGATTTTTTAGATACTTGGTTTCGCTTATAGTAACAAGCTGTTTAATATCATCAACCTCTTTATTTGAAATACCAAGGCTACGTATTTCTACAAAACTTTCAAGCCTGGGGACATTTACTTTTGAGGCACTGTCGTAAAAGTGATTCAACAGAATTTGCACACTGAATAAGTGGCTCTTATTCTTCTCATCAATCTTCTTTGAAATACTATAATTGGTTGTGTTAATCAAATCAGAGAAGAACAGCTTCAGCGTATCCTTCCTGCTGGATTGATTTGCATTTTTTGCAGAAAATACTTTTTCGATAACTGATTTATCAGCATTACAAGCGTTCAGATTCCAGTGATTTTCTATATCCTCGTTTATCTGAAATTTTGGTGTATTCTTTAACAAAAAGGAATCTGCGTTTATAATTCTAGGCTGAGCTATTAATGAATCAAAATAGGCTCCCGCTTTACTATGTAACTTATAAACAAAAAAAGCCCAACTTTTAACTTCTTTTACAAGTTTCACTTCGGAAACATTTTCTTTTTCAAAAACACTATAGAATCTATCTAATTTATATGTATTAAGCACAAGGAAATTTTGATAAGAATAAATAACAATACTATCAGGGTAGTGTTTTACTTCTTTACTGTCCAAATCAAAACTTGTTACGTCAGATATAAGACATGCCTTTGTGACTTGATCATACCCAACTTTTGCAGCATGTTCGTTATTAAACGGGTTTCTGCACGAAACAAAAGTGAGTAGTAAGAAGTAAATCACAAAGGCATTGAAATGGGGCATGACAAAGCTTTTATTAAAATCCTGGAATAGGTGCTGTATCAACATAATATGTAAAATGCGATGATATATCTCTTTCATCCGTCAATGAAACAGCATTTTTTGCAACAGTGGTTTTAATGTTTACTACTATATACATTATTGCATGAGAAATACCTAGTACCGACTGTGAAGTTACTTTTGTAGCAGTCACTTCACCTCCAAAAGAAACAGTAGTTCCTTGTTTAGCAACACTTAAATTTTCTAATGAAAGCCATGTCCATGGCTTATTCGTTGCAATCCTTTTTTGTACTCCTTTGTCATATGCTACAACCCACCAACCAATATTCTTTACACATTTCCATGAGTACAATCTTGTTCGGGTCAAGGGCGATTCTGATTCTATTTCATTTGATACCAATTGGTTTGCAGAGGTCGTTGAACTTACAATACTTGCAAGAGCTGCCTGGCACATCTCAAGATCAGTCGGAGGAGTCACACCTCCTCCTCCTCCGCCACCCCCGCTTCCCTGACAATAAATTTCCTGTGAAGAAAACAAATACTCTTCATAAACCAAAACACCATTAACCCAGGTTTGCCAGTACCAGTCAATCGTAATATAGCTGCATCCTTCGGGTAAAGGCGCTGTATTTTCAACCGGCACCTGGTTTTTGCTTTTTCGCACTACTAAGTTATCATCTTTACCTGTCAGAACACCTCCTTCATAGTGTTTGGATAAAACCTTATTATTATTAAGGTCGTATTTAATGATGGCCCCTTTAAAATTTTCTGGAACCGTTTTCGAATTAAATAATTCCGGCGTAATAATCACTTCGGAAGACGGGCTTTGCTCTTTCTTTTCGGTGAGTACAATATAATAATTGCCTCTTTGTACCCTGCCTGCATCATCCGTTTCCGTTACCAGGTATTTATTTACAGGCAATGTTCCAACAACCGACGTAAAGCTTACCGGTGTGATACTTGTTCTTGTTCCCGGAAATTCCTTTGTTTCATGCCACAGGATCTTTTGCGGCACTTCAATCAGATTTTGACCCAATAAAAAATTCTGATACCCGGCAGCAGAAGTTTGCGACTCTACCCATGCTTTAGCATGCTGAGTTACCACTCCAGCGCCTGCCCCATTTTCTTTTTGCAGATCTTGTTTTTTACATCCTGCAGCCAGGATAACAAGGGATAGGACAACTATCCAGTTTGATCTTGTTTTCATCATGTTCAGTTTAGATTAAAAAATCAATTACTGAACAAAGGATGTAATAATAATATGGACTTCAACGGGGCTTACTACAGCTCTTTCCGTTTTTTTTCGCAGTTTATTTTGTTGTTTTTTAAACTAAGGAGAATGATGCCCGGGATCAATGCGCAAAATCAACCTCAAAATTTCCTTTTATTCTTTCTATGGAAGGATTGAAATATCCAAACTTCAATTGTGGAAATTCTTCCCGGATCAACTCCATCATCTGTTTAACGCCCATGCACTCCCCTGTTTCGGTTACGCCGATCTTTCCCAGATACCAATCGGGATCGATATTAAAATTGCGCCATTGTATCATGCACAGATCGGTTTCCCTGATCAGCTTTCTTAATGCCTCGTATTCTTCTATGCTGTCCGTCATCCCGGGAAATACAAAATAATTGATGCTTGTCCAGCCGCCATAACTGCGCATTACTTTTAAACTTTCCACCAAGTCATCAAACGTATAATTGTTGGGACGGTAATAGGGTGTATAAATTTTTTCTCTTGCCGAGTTGGTACTTACCCGGATGCTGTTCAACCCCGCTTCGCATAATTCCTTCACGGCATCGGGCCGGCTGCCGTTTGTATTGATATTGATGCTCCCCTTCTTTGTATGTTTTCTTATTTCAATGATGGCCTCTTTGATCGTTTCCCACATCAGTATCGGTTCGCCTTCGCAGCCCTGCCCGAAACTGATGATGGGATAAGGCGCTGTTTCCAGGTGGGGAACCGTAAACTCAACGATCTCTTCTGCCGTAGGTTTAAAGGTTAAACGATCCTGTGTGCTGAAGATGGTCTCTTCTTCGGGCTGAAAAGAAATACAACCGATGCAGTTTGCATTGCAGGCCGGCGAAACCGGTACCGGGCACTCCCACCGGCCGATCGCTAAATTTCTTGCAGCCGGGCAGGTGTATGTCATGCAGCAGTTCTCCATTAAATGTTTTACCAGGCGGTTGTGCGGGTATGCATGCAACAAATTCTTTGTTCCTGTTTCGATCAATTCATCTACATATCCTTCTGCTTCCTGCCGTATATCCTGTTCAATACGAACGGCAGGCACATATATCTTTTCATGGTGCCAGCCGGCGGCCGTATAACAAAACAGCGGAAGCGTGGGTGCATCCTTTTCTGTTTCGTATGCAGCCATGTACAGGCCCGTATGTGCAGGCGGAATAAACGCCGCTACGGCCCAGCCTTTTTCGCAAAGCCGCATCTCCCCTGTTTTTACATCAATACCAATTCCTTTCCGGCCGGGTAATTCGTACAGGTTTCCACCGGCGGGCAATTCGATCCATTCGTCTGCCGGAACAGGTAATGCATCCCAGCCGCTGCGGCCGGTTACATACAGCGAAGTATCTTCAAAGATATTTCCTTCACCGTCGGAGTATAATATATATGGACTTTGAGTGAGCATCTGTATGCAAGTTAATTTTTGTTTGGCAGATACTGCCTGCAGAAAAGATTGAACTGTTTTTCATCAACCAGCCCGTTTTCCTTTGACAGTTCGGCCTGTATCATTTTATTGGATAAAAGATCAATGGTAAGCAGCCCGTCTTTCAGCACCAGGTTATCTAATTGTTGCCAGGCATAGTTTGTTTTGCCGAAGATCCTTTTCACCACGATCCCTTCTTCAGAGATAAACACGACCGTCTTCTTTTTTCGTATGGCCATTACCAGTATAAAGATCAACCCGATGAGTATGGCAGCCAGTATGCCCGCATTTCGTTCCCAAAAAACAAAACACAATAATGCCAGCGAAATGCCGAGTGCATCCGTCCAGGTTTTTTGTTTGCGGAAGAAATAATACAACAGGCCGGAAACGCAAAGGAGTATAAAAAAAATAAATAGTTCTGCCCGGGTTTGTTTCCATGTACCATTCATTTCAATGACGCCTGCCGCCACCAGATGAAAGAATATAAGAAACCAGGTAAACAGCCGGTATGCCTTTTGTGTATTATCCTGTAAAATAAAATGGTACTGCATCAGGCAGGATTTGAAGCGATCATCAGGTTGCACAGCCTGAATAAACACCTGGCGCCTACATTCTCATCCCACTCGTCCTGGCTAATGCCCACTTCATTCAGATCAAAACCAACGATCGTACGCCCGCTTTGGATCAGTTTTTTTATCAGGTAAAAGACCTGTTCCGTTTCAAAGCCACCCTGCACGGGTGTACCGGTATGCGGACAAAGTTTTGGATCCAGTCCGTCGATATCAAAACTGATATACACTTTTCCGGGAAGATGGTTGATGATCTCGTTAACGATCTGCTGCCAGGTCTGTCCTTCGTACTGGCGTTCTTTTATATCCTTGTCGAAATACGTAATTACCCGGCTGCTGTTTGCGGCAATATAATCGGCTTCTTCATCGCAGTAGTCACGAATGCCCACCTGCACCAGTTTTTTCAATTGTGGAATTTCTTCCAGCGCATTGTACATAATAGAGGCATGCGAATATTTAAATCCTTCGTACCCGTTCCTGAGATCGCAGTGAGCATCGATCTGCAGCATACCAAAATCGCCGTGCTTTTCTGCGATGGCCTTAAAGTAGCCAAGGGGCGTACTGTGGTCGCCGCCGAGCAACCCTACCAGTTTTCCTTTGTCGAGCAACCCTTTTGTTTGTTCAAACACCCAGTTGTTTAAAAACAAACTTCCTTCATTGATCTCTTTCTGCGATTTGCACATGAACTTATTAACGGCCACTTCTTCTCCCTGTGCGATATAATTAATATACAGTTCGGCTTCCTTGCGCAGGTAATCGCTTTTCATGAGCACTTTCTTATCGCAGGGCCGCATGTAAAAACCCTGTTTCCATCCATCCTTTACTTCGGGATCGTACAGGTCAACCTGCAGGCTCGACTTAAAGATATGTTCGGGCGCCCTTGCCGTACCTGCATTGTAACTAACCGTTACTTCCCAGGGCACAGGAACAATAACCAGCCTTGCATCCTCTTCTGAAAAGGGTAAACCAAAAATATTGTTGTTGGGATTGCCAACCGAGTTGGGATCAAAATTCGAAAGATCAGTCATCACTGTTATTTATTTGTAACCGTTTTGCCCATTGGTGCCAGGGCAAAAACGCTGCAAAGATAAGCGACTGCCCCACAAAGGGGGTATTCAATAACAATAAATTTACCAGTTGGAAGAGAAGCAGCGCTGTCAGCAGCCATTTGTCGAACTTTTTAGTGAAGAAACCCAATACCGGCAACAGGTCAATAACGATCGATACCCGGAAATACCAGGGCAAAAACACCGGGGCCTGCAACAGGCAGTTGGTTGACTGTAAATGCGGCGCTGCTTCAGTGAACAGGAACCATCCGGCATTCTCCTTCAACAGGATATGAACCAGCTGGTGGATATCACCTGCTGCGGCATAATAAATTTTATATACCCCGATGGATACATATAATAAACATACCCCATAGCGGAACAGTTTCCAGAGCAGGTCAAACTTTCTGTCTTTTAATGCCAGGAAAGGAAGGGGCGCCAGCAGGTAACCCACCTGTACATACTGATCGCCGGGAATGGAACAATAAGCCATATATAATATCCATACGCCGGCAATGCTGATCCAGGTGAACAGCCGTTGCTGCGGAATAATTACACAAATGATGCAGGAACAGGTAAGCAAAATATCAAAGGCAAGTGCCGCCCGGTAATGGTAAAGCAGGTATTGCGGAACATGAAGGATATGGGCCAGGCTCAGTGTATCACTGCCTGCAGCAAGTGCTGATGCAGGTTGCTGCAACTGCGAAAGCAGGCTGTTCGAGAAAAAGAAAAAGACCAATACAGCGAACAGCCAGGCAAAAACGATCCGGGCCATGAATTCTCTTGAATAATATGTGGAGGTGGTTTGCAGTTGCTTTGTTATTTAATGAACGGGTGCCCGATCAGGATGTAAAATACAGCACCAGCCTCCAATTATGCAGAACCGGCAACTATATTATTCAAAATGCCCGAAAAACAGTCAATTCAGTTAACTTTGTGCCGAATTCTTTTACCATGAAAAAGACACATATCATTATACTTGTGGCCATTGCTGCCCTGATCGTAACCCTGATCATTTTTTCTGCCGGCGATTTTTCCACCTACGACACCATCAATTCTGCCAAAGAAAAGCAGGGCAAGTATGTTCACCTCATCGCTAAAGTGGATAATACCCAACCCATCGAATACGATCCGCTGAACAATCCCAACTATCTTTCTTTTTATGCCATCGACAGCCTGGGCGGCAAAACAAAAGTGATCTTCCGCAACAGCAAACCCACCGACCTGGAGAAAAGCGAACGCATTGTGATGAAAGGAAAGATGCAGGCCGATCATTTTGAATGCAACGATATTTTACTGAAATGCCCGAGCAAATACAAGGATGATAAAAAGCAGCTGGAGAAAACGATAAACGCAGGGAATTAAATATGAAGAATTAAAAACGATTAATTCCCCCGAACCAACATCATGAACATCCACTGCACTACAAGGCATCCTTTCTTAATTCTTAATTTTTAATTACCCCAGATGGAATTTGAAGGCGAACACTTACTTCCCGGACAGATAGGACACTTCTTTGTACTGCTTGCATTTGTTGCATCCATCATTTCCACCATTGCCTATTTTACGGCATCACGCAAAACGGATCTTGTTGAAAAAAGATCATGGCTGCGTTTCGCCCGGCTCAGTTTTTTCACTCAGCTGGCTTCCATACTGGTCATCTTCGGCATCATCTTTTATATCTGCTCCAATCATTTTTTTGAATACATGTATGCCTACAAGCATGCATCCAAAGAATTGGAATCAAAATATTTACTGGCCTGTATCTGGGAAGGACAGGAAGGAAGTTTTTTATTATGGGCCATCTGGCACAGTGTACTCGGTGTTTTCATCATGATCCGTTCCAAAGAATGGGAAGCGCCGGTAATGACGGTGATAAGTTTTGCCCAGTTCTTTTTAATGATGATGTTACTTGGCTTGTATATAGGCAATGTACGCCTGGGAAGCAACCCGTTTGTATTAACAAGAAACGAGATCGCCGGTCCTATCTTCAGTCAGCCTGATTATTTAAAATTCATCAACGACGGGGTGGGATTAAATGTGCTGCTCCGCAATTACTGGATGGTGATACATCCGCCCGTTCTGTTCTTAGGCTTTGCCAGCACCATCATTCCCTTTGCCTTTGCCTATGCCGGCATACAAACAAAACGCCTGGGCGACTGGATCACTCCTGCCCTGCCCTGGGCCCTGTTTGGCGCCTGTGTGCTGGGCGTGGGTATCATGATGGGAGGAAAATGGGCTTACGAATCTTTATCATTCGGCGGTTACTGGGCATGGGACCCGGTAGAGAATGCATCATTGGTTCCGTGGATGATACTGGTTGCCGGTTTGCACACCATGGTAATATTCAAAGCAACCGGCCATTCATTGAAAGCAAGTTATCTTTTTGCCTTCTTAAGTTTTGTATTTGTTCTGTATTCAACGTATTTAACCAGAACGGGAGTTTTGGGCGATACCTCCGTGCATTCCTTCACAGAGAATGGAGATGCAGTTCAATTTAAAATACTAGGCTTTGATTTGGGTTTTAGAGTAATGAACCTGATGATCGGAGTTTTTCTCGGCACATTTGCCGTTTCATCGTTGGTATTATTTTTCATCAACCTGAAAAAAATGCCTTCCGAAAAAAAGGAAGAAAGCACCAACTCAAGAGAGTTCTGGATGTTCATCGGAGCCCTGGTCATTTTCCTGGCGGCCATCTTTATCATTGCCAAAACATCCATCCCTGTTTACAATAAATTATTCGGCACCAACATTGCCCAGCCGGAAAATGTGGAGTTCTCGTACAACAAAGTGATTATCCTGGTGTCCATCATCATTGGCCTGCTGAGCGCCATTGGCCAGTATTTCAAATACAAAAAAACAGAACCGGGCCAGGTACTTAAAAAACTGGCACTGCCTACTTTAACGGCAGCCGCTATCACCACTTTACTCGCTGTTTTTTATCCCATTGAATATCATAAAATGGGCGCCGGGTTTTTAGGCGCTATCTATGTGGCCCTGTTTGCATCCATCTACGCACTCATTGCCAATACCATGTATATCTGGAGCGGATTAAATGGTAAACTGAAAGCCGCCGGTGGTTCAGTGGCTCACTTAGGTTTTGCGCTAATGATCGTGGGTATTTTAATCTCTGCAAGTAATAAAAAAGTGATCAGCAGCAGCATGGCCAACGGCATCAACCTGCAGATATCCGGTAAAGATCCATTGACCAAACAAACAGATGATCCCCTAGAGAACCTCACCCTCATACGCCAGGTACCTGCCGCCATGGGGCCTTATGAAGTTACTTACCTGAAAGATTCGTTGGGAAATGAAAAGGGCCGCCGCTTTTACGAGTTGCTCTTTCAGCGCAAAGACAAGGAAACAAAAAAAGTGCTGGAAGAATTCACCCTCAATCCCGACGTGTACCTGATGAAGGGAAATAACATGAGCAGCAACCCCGATACAAAAACATACCTGGGTAAAGATGTGTTCACGTTCATCTCGTATACCATCAATAAAGATAACCTGCCGGAAGATACTGCCCAGTTTAAAATAACTGAACTGGCCGAAGGCGATACCGGTTTTTACAGCCGGGGTATGTTTGTTTTAGACAGCGTGGTGAGAAACCCTGATAACGGAAAATATCATTTCAAACCAACCGACCTTGCCCTGATGGCCGATATCACTTTCATCAGCAAAGACAGCATGCACTACAAAGCATCGCCATTGGTACATTTAGATCAGTATGGGCTTAACCAGGTGGATGATACCGTGTACGCACAGAACCTGTACGTGAAATTTGCCGGGGTTACAGAAGGAAACGAAAAGAAAGTGAAGATCGGCATCAAAGAATCGGATAAGATCATTGAGTATGTAACCCTCAAAGCATATATCTTTCCTCATATCAATTTAGTATGGCTGGGGCTCATCATCATGGCGCTTGGCACGGTTATGAGCGCCGTGCAGCGGGCAAAGCTTTCGGTTTTTTACGGGGCACTGGCTTTGCTTTTTGCCGCAGCCGGACTATTCTATATGTTTCTTTTAGCAAATTAGAATCGCAGTCGGCCTGCAGTTGCCTGATCACTTTTTCCACTTTTTCATCCGCATCGGCATACAGAGCGGTATCAAAGATTTTTTTCAAATAAGCACTGTCTTTCAGCAGCGAATCGGCCATTACAGGCGCCTTATATTTAAGCAGGGAATCACAATTGGAACGGA
>ERZ795044.3163-NODE-3163-length-13950-cov-13.304642_pt1 | contig 13950 bp, 17 predicted proteins | sample MGYA00375128_ERZ795044 | MGnify/ENA primary metagenome ERZ795044 (study PRJEB30173, sample SAMN05720213) | anaerobic digester metagenome | isolation source: active sludge of municipal wastewater-treating anaerobic digesters | place: USA | collected 2014-12-22 ... | reverse complement strand
GGGGCGGCCAGGAACTCGCGCACGAGCGAGCGGAGTCGGCCGGCGTCCATGATCGGGTCGCCGGGCTTCCGGCGGGTCAGCTCCTTGTGGGTGATGACCCGCGGTGAGGGATCGACCGACCAGCCACAGACCTTGTGCAGCGCGGCGCACAGGGCGACGACAGCGCCCTGCATCCACTCGTCCCACTCGGGGGTTGTCTTCGCGTTGTCGACCTCGATGCCGAAGCTGAGTCGATTGGCCGAGAACGTCGGCGAGTCCGCGCCGGGCTTCATGTCGCCGGTGAGCGGAGCCTGCCCGGCCCGCATCCGGGCGTAGGTGGCCCGGTCGGACATGCCAGCGTGCGACGCGCCGCCGGCGGCCAGGAAGCGGATCCGATCCTTGGTGATGTGCGCGTTGCACAGCACGACCAGCGCGGCCCGGTCGGCCGGGTTCGCCATGTAGCTGGTCGAGACGGGCCCGGCGCCGGTGTGGTGCACGGTGACCGACTCCCACACCAGCGGGGTCTGCCGGTTCCGGCGAGTCTCCCAACCCGGCCACAGTTCGGACGGCCAGCCCCATGCTGCGAGCTGAGCAACCACGGCCCTGACGGTCGCGGCGTTGGTGGCGATTGCGGTCATGATTGCCTCTCATCGAGGGGTGTAGCGGCGCGAGGGCAGGCTGTGTCGTCCGGGTGTTGCCGGGGGCGTGGGGGTAAGGAGCGGTGCCGCGCAACCGGCGTACTCGCCAGTCCCCCTCTAGGCAGCCTTCGGTGCGTAATGAGGAGGTGTGCGGCTTTGCGCCGTTGACCCTCGCGCCGATGTATCAGGGAGCCGACGAGCGGCCCATGTAGTGCAGGCAGCGGGCCGCTAGCTCCGGTCCGCTGCCCCCTTGCGTTCGAGGTCAGCGATCCGCTGGTGCAACTGAATGTCGGCCTCAGCCAGGGTCCGCACGTCGTGCCGGATGCCGCCGATATCGCGGTGCAGATGCGTCAGACTGGCCCGCACCTCGTCCTGAAAGTCCTTGACGTGCGTCCCGTCGTTGTTGGTGTGCAGGCTGCTGTCCACCTTTGACGCCATGTTCGCCGCCGTGGTCGACTGTGTGGCCGCCGTGGTGGCCTGCGCCTTGGCGGCATCAACCCCGGCGCGCATCTCGGCACGGAACTCGTGCCACGACTTCAGGAAGCGTCGCAGAACGACGAAGAGCGCGCCGAGCGTGATGAGGATGAGGGTCGCCCCGGCGCTGATGCCCTCCACCCAATCGCGGGTCGGCATCAGTCCCTCGCCCATTCGGCGGGGGCCTCTATCGGCGACTTCAGCGGCACGCAGCCCCAAGGCGGATTCTGGGGCACCGGAATCACCTGGAACTGGTAGCCGTCCGTAGCCTGCCAGACCGTCACCCGGCCGCTGCCGCCCATCTTCACCTTGAACACGACGTCGACAGTCTCAATGGTGGACGGCCCGCGCATCGCCAGGCAGGAAACCGTGAAGTCGCGGGTCGAGACCAAGTACACCGAAGCGGCGGCCTCGGCAGGGATGGCGGGGGCGACGACGCCGACCAGTGCGACCAGGGCGGCGGTGGTGAGCTTGCGCATAGGTGGGGTTGTCCTTTCGGTTGGGGTTGACGGGTCAGGCAGGCGCAAACAGTCCGTGGCACTCGACGATCGCCGATGACGAGTTCCAGTTGTAGATGGTGAGTTGACCCGAGGCGTCGACGGTTGCAGCGCCCGGACGGGTCGTTGACAAGGTCGCGGAGCCGAGAGCGGTCAGTCCGGCCGGCCGATAACCGACCGGCAAGGTCACGATCGCCACGGCGGTCGTGCCCGCGACAGTGCCGGTCGACTCGTAGTGCACCTCGATCAGCGAGCCCACCTTGCGGTACCAGCCCGAACCGGCCGGTGAGGACGTGGTGAAAGTGGTCGGGGCGGTGTAGCCGACCGCATCGTTGAGCGCCGAGGCGGATAGTGGCGTGCCTGCCGTGAAAGCCATCCAAGCCTCCTAGGGTCCGAGTAGGTAGGTGCCATCGAGGACGCCCTGCACGGGGTCGTCGAGAATAAACAAACGGCTGTACACGTCGGGGCTCAGGTTGATGGTCAGCGTCCAGGCGTCGCTCTCGATCGACTCGGAGAAGCCCTCCACGATGCAGATGAGCCCCGAGGGAATCCAGGCGGGCATCGTCGGGAAGCTGACCCGCGAGCCGATGGTCAGGCCCAGCACGGTGAGCACGTTGGCATCGCTCATCGCCGACAGGTTGTAGGTGACGCTGGTGACCCGCGCCCTGGTGGGCGAGTTCACCAGCCAGTCGGCCATGCCACGGTCGCCGTTCGGGGTGGCGTGCACGGCTTCGATGGTGTCGGAGCGGCGCGGGCCGTCCGCACGGGTCGCGGTGTAGCTGGTGCCATCCGGCCACGAGACAGTGCAGTCGGACAGCCATGCACGGTCATCGGTCCCCCACCTCGGCGGCGAGAAACCGGCGGGCAGGGTGACGACGGTGCCGGACGGGCCGAACGCGGACCACGACAGGGTGCCATCCAGATTGTCTCGCAGCCGGGCGCCCATGCCCTTGACGACAGCGCCCAGGACCTCCGCCGAGTCCCTGCCCTCCAGCGGGGGCAGTATGACCTGAGACGCCGGGACGCCGGCGATCGTCGGGCCACCCGCGAAGCCCAGCATGGTCGAGACGGCATCAGTTGACAGCCGACTCTGAAGCAGGGCCGACGCGAACGCCGCGAACGTGGTTGCGTCGGACGAGCCGGCCATCAGGGCCAGATGTCCCAAGCTCCAGGTGGCCCCGCCGGACAGGTTCGGATTCACGCGAATGACCGAAGGCGGAACGCTCGCGCCCAACCCATCGGTGAAGGCGCTGCCCGAAACGCGCAGCACGTAGTTCGTGGGCAGGGTCGGATGGGCGCCAACCTCGACCACCGCCGGCCACGACGACGGCATGACGCCACCGCCACCGCCGAAGCCGATTCCGTTGGCCGCCGTCCATGCCACTCTGTCGAGCGAGGCGTTGCCCGGAATGGTGAGCTGAAGCAGAGTACAGTCGGCAGTCGGCTGCGCCATCAGTACGAACCGCAGCCGCCACGGATTCGGCAGGGTGGCCCCGCGCGGGACGGTCAGAGTCAGGCCGCCGCTGGCCGACTTGAACAGCGGATGGGGGTCGGTGCCCTCATCGAGGGCGAGCATGCCGCCCGGGTCGAAGGTGGCGGCATTGTCGGCGAGCTGGGCGTCTCCCGTCAGCGCATCGAACGGAGCCCCGCCACGGATCGGCCAGTGGTAGAGAAGGCCCGCACTGCGCCGGAACACCTCATCGGACGCCTGCCGGAAGGTGTACTCGGGCAGATCGCCGAGGACGTCGCTGGCGGTGATTGCACACTCGGCCACGTACCAGGACAGCGGTTCGGTGCCCCAACCCTGCACCCGGCCGTAGCCGCGCACCCGATACGCACCCGACACGTACACCGACACCCTGACCGGCACACCCGCCACCACGTACGGGTAGTACGGCGACGACGCCAGTTCAGGCGAGAAGCGGCCGTCGGAGTTGTCCAAGGTCAGAGTGAGGGTGCCGACCGCCACCGGGTCGTCAACCTCGGACTCGCGCCCACGTGTGACGCCGACGCCGCTGCCGATCTTCACCTTGCTCGAAATGTCAGTCCAGGTGGAGCCGTCGAACTTGGCTTCAACCTTGACGGCACGCTTCACGACGCCCCCTCACCGGGTCCTGATGTCCAGCACCCGACCCCGCGTGGACCGCTGATAGGTCTTCAGGTAGCCGACGATCTGCCGACCGACGCCGGCCGGATCAACAGCCCCGTTCACCGTGATGTTGATGGTCGCGCCGCCACCGCCACCGCCGGCGCTGGCGGCGGTGATGCCGCCGCCCGCGAACATGCCCAGCTCGCGTCCGGTCTGTCGCCAGATGGCCACCGCGCGCGGGCGGCGGTGGTCGTTGGCGAGGGGGATATACGCCTCGCCACGGGTCTCAGGCTCGTTGAAGATGCGCATGCCGTCATGACGCCGGTACAGCTTGGCGGCGTGGTTCTCGACGCCGCCGCCTGCGAACGCCTGAACGATGCCCCCCTCGGCCTGGAATACCGATCCGGTCGAGCCGACCCGGTACTTGCCGCCACCGATGGCACGGATCGCGATGGTGCGAGGGCCGGTCTGGCGCACGTGCGCCTCGATTTCGAGCTTCTTGTTCTTGAGTTTGGCGATTTCGTCGCGAATCTTCTTCGCCTTGCCCGACGCCTTGTCCTCGGCGGACATGTGCAGAAGCTTGCCCTTGAGCGCCTTGATCTTGGTGTCGATCGCGGCCGTCTTCTTCGACGCCTCATCCTTCACGTTGACGGTCGGCGTCACCTGGTCGGGGATGCCCTGCAACGCCTGAACGAAAGCGTTCGTGTCGTCCATCGCCTTGGCGAGCCCGGCCCCGAAGTTCTCCATGTCTTTGTTGCCGAACGCCATACCGAGGCCCTGAATGAGCAGCGCGAGCGGCTTGGACATGGAGACGAACCCGTTCACGGCCAGCTTGATGCCCGGCAACAGAACGTTGTTCCACACCCACTTGAAGATGTTGCCCAGCGATGTGAACATGCCCTCGTTGTTGTGCACCCACTCGGCCATGTGCTGGAAGGCGGGCACCATCACCGAGTTAATCATCTCGGCACCCTGCGTCATGAGCGGCAACAGGTTGGCCCCGAGGGTCACCTGAAGCCCCTGCATGGCGGCATCCCAGTCGCGCTGGGCTTGCTTGCTCTTCTTCAGCGCGTCGAGCTGCTTGTCGCTGAGGGTGTTGCCGAACTTGTCGGACTTGTCAGCCAGCTCCTTCATGCCGGCCGCGCCCTTGTTCAGGAACGGCAGTAGGTCGGTGCCGGACTTGCCGAACAGCTTCATGGCGAGCGCGGTTTTCTTCGCGCCGTCCGGCATGGAGGCGAAGCGGTCGGCCAGCTTCGGCATCAGCTTCGACATGGGTAGGACTTTGCCCTGAGCATCGGTGAACCCGGTGCCGAGAAGCTTCGTCATGGCCGCGGCCTTCTTGCCGCCGTCCGCCGCGTTAGTCAGATTCTTTGCCAGAATCTGCATGCCCTTGGTGCCCTTTTCGGCATCCACCCCGGTCTGCTTGAAGCTGAACGCCAGCCGGGAGGCATCCTCGGTGGTCAGGCCGGTGACCCGCTTGAGCTTCGAGACCTCGCCGGCCACCTTCTTGAACGTGTCGATGGAGTCGGCCCCGAACTTCACCGCGATGGCAGCACCCGCAGCCACGGCAGCCACGCCGACCCCGGCGACCGCGAGACCTGCCGTCTTGGCGATGCCGCCCATGCCGCCCAGGTCGGCAACAGCACCCTTCATCGATGCCCGCAGCCCCTGGCCGCCCTTCATCGCGTCGCGGAAGTGCAGCCCCATCTGCTTGAACTTGCCGCCCTGCTTGGCGACCCCCTGCATGTCCGACGACACGCCCCGCAGCGCCGACGAGGCCGACTTGGCGTCACCGATCAGGAGCAGCTTGATGGTCTTGGTAATGTCAGCCACGGCCGCCCCCCTCGATCCACTCGTCGACGATCTGGCACATGTGCTGGAACAGCCACCAGGGCACGTCCAGAACGGCTTCGTAGGTGTAGCCGCCGAACAGCTGGCAGATACGGGCCGCGTACCGCTCGAGCAGCACCATCACCGGATCGCTGGCGGACTCGCGCCGGTCGGCCGCGGACGGCGGCCGCGCGACTACAAGCCCGCCGGCTCTTTTCCCTCGGACTCGATGAAGTCGGGAATCTCTTCGAACTCGATCACGTCGACCGGGGGCAGGTCGAGAACCTCACCCAGGGCGATGCGACCCCCGCCCAGGTTGACCGCTGCCCAGACCGTCACCGCCTGCATCATGCTGAACGCGGGATGGTCAGCCTGCCAGGCGGCATACTCGGCAGCCTGCTCGCGGGTCGGCTCCTGTGCGGACAGGTCCACATCGATGCCGGCCGGGAGTCCGAGCACCTCGACCATCTTGTCCTTCGCCTCGGCCTGGAACCGCTCGACGGCGGCGACGGCCGCCGACCAGCGGCGGACGCCGTAGAAGTCAATCCCGTCCAGCTTCAACGCCATCAACTCGGAGTCGAACCGGATGCCGAGACGCAACGGCACGTCGTAGATGGACTTTGCCGGGTAGTCGGCCCACTCCTCCGGCATCCCGCTGACCGGGTGCCGTTTGGTGATGATGCGGATCACAACACGCTCCTCACATGCTTGACCACCGTGTCGGACGCCTGCCGAGCCAGGTCGGCCGCGTCCTTCTCGAATGACTTGCCCGCTTCGCCGGCGGGCACAGTCTGCGACTGCCACGGCGCACGCCCGTACACCGGGTGACGGATGGTGCCCTTCTCGAACTGGCTCATGAAGATGCCGGGAGCGGCCAGATTTGCCGTAACACCCTTGCCGCCTGCCGTCACCGACACGCGGCCACGGGAAGCGATCAGCGCCGACAGGCCGCCCCTGTTCGGCATGGCCGCCGACAAGGCGTTCAGTGCCCGATCGCCGGCTGGCTTCACCAGGGCGCGCATGTCCTTGCGGAAAGCCTTGGTGATCGCCCGGTCGGCTTCGAGAAGCCGCTTCGCCTCGGTGCGGTAGACCTCGGTGCGCGCTTCGAGCGTCACAGCGTCGTGTCTGAGGTCCGCTGCACGAGTTGCAGCTGGGTCGAGTTGGTGGACGAGATCATCACGTCACCGGTGACCGAGATGGTGGGAAGGGTGCCGTCCATATTCGGCTCAGGGTCTTCCTTCACCAGCACGGTCGGCATGTCGATCTGGAACGTCTCGAAGCCGGTCGACAAGGCAGTGGGGGTGACGAACTGCAACAGGATCGGGAACGCGGTCAAGGTGCGGTGATTGTCCCGCAGCGTGGACGACAGGAAGTCGAACTCGCCGGTGAACTGCACGTCACGCAGCTGCGCGTAGGGCTGCGACTTGATGCCGAGCCCGTTGCCCCGGTAGTCCTCCGTGTCGGTCGCCACGGTCGCCTTCACCGAGAACGACCTGAGTCCATCCAGGGTGGTGGTGCAGGAGGCGAGCGCCGTGGTGGTGGCCGCCGTCCGAGTGCCGGTCATGGCGGTGAAGCCCTTCCATCCGAACCGGCGCGGATACGACACGGTTGGGGTCGCCTTCGCCACCACGGTCGAGTAGGAAGCGAAGTCGGTATCGATGGTGACCTTCAGCAGCCCCGTCTTGTCCATGCTGATCTCGAAACCGGTGGCGGTCACCCCGCCGAACGTGTCGATCATCTCGGTGCCCGTTACCAGTTCACGCACCAGTTGCACCGACCGGGACGGCAGGGCACCTGTGCCGAAGCTGTGCACCGACTGGTAGGTGGTGCCGCTGACCAGGGTGTGCGTCGAATTGCCGCCCATCGCCCACCGGAACAGCTTCCCCATCGTCTTCGACAGCACCTCGTAGGGCAGCTGACCTGCGCCGCCCTCAGCGGTGCGGTACCGGTTGTCAGCCAGTAGGCCGGTGCCGGGCATGATCGACTCGGCATCGACGTTGACCGGGGCGTTCTTCATGCTCGCCGTGCCCAGCAGCGGATGCCAGTCCGAGGTCGTGACCAGGGCGTTGTAGGTCGACTCGTCGGCGCTCATCCCCTGAGCGCTGCGGTAGTTGGTCACTGTGCAGCCTCCTCGGCGACGGTCGGCTCATCGGCCGGCAGGACAGGGGTGATTTCCGCCTGAGCGGCGGCCAGCATGGCGATCTGGGCGGCCTGAGCTCCCTCAGCGGCCTTCGCTGCAGCCTTGTCGCCCGGCTCCCAGTACTCGGGCATGACGAGCAGCGCCAGGGCCACGTCGTCAGGCAGGTCTGCCACCTCACCGGCGGCAACCCTGACCCCGGCGGCGGGCACGTACTGGTCGCCGTAGGGGTGAACATTCTTGACTTTCACGGGTGCCTCCTAGATGCGGGCGCGGTAGTCGATGGAGAAGCGGATGACGCAGTTCTGGCCGGAGTCGTCTAGCCATTGATTCCAGGCGTCGATGCTGGACAGGGACATGTCCCACGCCTCATCCGGTGCGCCGATGGAGGTGACCGCCAGGGAACGCACCCAGTCGAGAACGTCGTTGACGATGGCCTCAGCGCGGGCCATGGCGGCCAGGGCGGACTTGTCGCCGACTGAGCCGTCAAGTACCCACGCGGCGCACGCCACGGAGCCCTGCTCGTCGATGCCAGACGGCCACGAGGCGGCCGCCCACTCGCCCGTCGCGCTCCCGGCATTCGTCGGGTTGGCCGGGTTGGCCAGATCGTCGCAGCCGATGTATAGGTGGTCGCCGGACTCCACCGAGTTCGGCACGCCCATGCGCACCGTCACCTCGGACAGTCGGGCCGTTTCGGCGGCGTGGATGGCGCGGGCCACGTCGAACAGGCAGAAGCCGCGAGGGGTGCCGAGAGTCATGCGAAGCCTTCCGGTGTGAGCAGGTGGCCACTCATCATCTCCATGGCCTGATTCGGCACCAGGAAGCCGACCGGCACCGGGTCGGCAGGGTTGCGGGCCAGCCGGGAGCGGACGAACTGGGCGGCGATGATGAGTGTCGCCGAAGTGGCCCACGCGGGGGCGTCGCCGGTCAGCGGGTCGAAGCAGCCCGCCGCGTAGGTGAGCGTCAGGCGGCCGGTGTAGCAGGTGCCGGCCTTGTTGCGCATCAACTGCCCGTCGATCACCCAATCGGCGGTGGTGAGCGTCGTGCCCGACTCGGTGGCGATGGCGGTGAGCGCGGTGGCGCGGTACTTGGTGACCAGCTGGTCGCCACGAATGGTGACGGTTTCGGTCACGGTCGTGTTGGCGATCGGGCCACACAGCTCCTCGACCTTGCCGCAGGCGACGTCGACCGCGAGCGCGATCATGGCCTCGTCGTCGGCGTTGGTGTTCTTGACGAAGCTCCGCAGTGCGGACGGATCAAGCCAGGCCATGGGTCAGGCCTTGCGGGTCCGGGGCTTGCGAGGGTTCGTGGTCTGCACGGTGGCCGTCTCGGCGGTCTGCACGGTGGCGGTCTCGACCGGGGCCACATCTGCCACGGCGCGGACCAGGCCAGCGTTCAACATGTCCACCGCCTCGGCGTCGGGCAACTCGATGGCCTCGCCGCGGCTGGGCCAGTCGACCCCATCACGGGTGCCGCTGATCTTCACAACCATTTCGACCTTCATGCACTCGTCCTTTCGTTCAGGTTGGGTATGGGCGAGGGGTGGCGGGACTCGGCCCGCCACCCCTCACTTGTTCCTCGGATCAGCTCGCGCCGCCGGCGTAGTACTTCACCGCGCCGGTCTGGTCGAGCAGCACGCCATCGGCCCGCAGGATGCACCGGAAGGTGATCTGGTCGGAGCCGAACGCGAAGTCCGTCGAACGCTCGAACCGCATGCCGCCCGCCACGCGCACGTAGTAGGCGGAAAGATCACCAAAGGCGACCGACTTGGCGCTGACCGCAGTCGAAGCCACGTTCGGGTCGGTGATGAGCGGCTTGCCCAGAATCGAATCGGGAGCGCCCGACAGGCCGGGGGTCCAGATGTACTGGTTGGTCGTGTCCTTCAGCTTGCGGACGGCCGCTACGGTCGAGTCCTTCATGACCCATGCCGCCTTCGACGACGCCCGGTAGGGGGCGATCACCGAGTAGTACAGGTCGATCAGGTTGTCCGCGGTCGGAACGCCAGCCACGCCGGTGCCGCCAGTGACGCCCAGCGACGCACCGGTGATGAGGCCCGAAGGCTGGCTGGTGCCGGTGCCGGTCATCAGGTGCGCGCCCAGGGTGTTGCCCACGGCCCGCCCGGCCTGCATGGCAAGGTAGCCCTCCAGGTCGACGCCCGTGTCGTCGAGCAGTTCGGTCGGGGCCTGGAAGGCGACGGCGTACTTGTAGCTCGACAGGGTGCGGCTGGTGAACGCCGGATCCGATTCGGTGATGGTCGTGTTCTCTGCGATCAGCGCCGCCGAAGAATTCGCGGTGGTCGTCGGGAACACGATCGGGTTGCCGCCGTCCGTGGTGATGACCGTCACGTAGTTCATCAACTGCGCGGTCTCGATCAGATGCGCCCACAGTTGCCCGTAGAAGCCGGTCGGGACGGTCGCGCCGCCCGAAGAGGCGGTGCCCTTGGTCAGGTCGCGCAGTTCAGCGGCGGACATGTTGAAGCCCCGAGACTCGCCGCTGGCGAGCTTGCGGAACTCCGATGCCACATCGTCACCCTCGCGCCCGTCCGGCCGCTCTTCCTTGCGAGAGGCGATCGTCTCGAACGCGGCGCGCATGTCCTCGTCGGCCTTGGCACGCTCGGCCAGCATGGTGACCTGGCTGCCCAGGGCGTCCATGTCCTCGTTCATCTTCCGGAACGAATCGGCCTCTTCGGCGGTCAGTTCGCGGCCTTCCTTCTCGGCCGCGTCGAGCAGCGCCTTGCCCTGCTCCCAGATGTTCGCCCGCTTCTCCTGAAGCTTGGCAATGAAGTCGCTCATGATGATGGTTTCCTCTCGTTGGTCGGGCGACTGATGTTGTTTCGAGGTGGGTTTCGCCCGGCCTCAGAACGGGCGGCGGCTGTGCCACGCGCCCAGTTGCCGCATCAGCCCCACCGGCGCAGCGTGAGTTTCGCTCGGCGCTACATCGGGGATCAGCTGACCGCCACGCAGAACCTCCGCGAGACGGCCCGACTCGGCAGCGGCATGCACCGAATCGAAGTCAAGGTGACGGGCATCAGCCAGCGACCGGAGCCCGCTGGTGGTGTCCAGGTAGGCGGGCGTCACGACCGGGGCCACGTCCACCAGTTGAATGTTCGTCAAGGTGCGCAGCGGGAACCCCTGATCGGTGAAGCTCCACTCGTCCGCGATAGTGCGGAACGCGAACGACGAATACCGAACGTCGCCACGCCCGGCCAGCACTATCAGGTCGCGGGCGTAGCTGGTGTCAGGCATGTCAACCTCGTAGTCGAGGCCTTCCTCATCGTTCGCCAGGCGCAGCGTGCCGGCCGACGTGCGGCCCAGCAGGTAGCGGTCGTCGTGCTGGTAGCGGCACACCACATCGCCGCCGTCGCGCAGCGTCTTGGTGAGCGCACCGTGGGCGATCTGCTCCACGAACCCGCCCAGGTTCTGGCTGAGCTTCATGTAGCGCAAGGCGTAACCGCCCAGCTTCACCCCGTCGCCGTCCTGCCGGATTGCGACAGGTGTCGGGAGGTAACGAGTCTCAACGTCCCTCATCGGCGGTTCCCTTCTGGATGAGCGCCAACGGCGCGTAGGACTGGCCCTGACCGTTCGGCAACGGCGGCTGATCGTCCAGGGCAAGTAGCTCGTCGACGTTGTGCATGCCGATTTCGCGGTACGCCCGATACAGTGCGATCCGCGTATTGGTGTCGATCCGCACCACGGCGTCGGCGTTGAACTTCAGGTACTGCGGTCGCGGCATCAGGCGACGGCTGAGAGGTTCCTCGATCTTCGCCAACCAGGGCTGAATGGTGTCGGTGAGGAACCGCAGCTGATTGCCCTCCACCGTGGCATAGGTGAGGCTGTCGCCCACGTTCCCGCCGATCCGTTGCGGCGCAATGTTGTAGATGGCCGCTATCTGCGTCGCGTTGGCTTTGATGCTCTCGAGGAACGCCAGGTCGCCCGCCGGGAGCGACAGAACGTCGAACTTCCAGTCCGACCCATACACGAACGGTTTACCGTTCTGGATGCGCGCCAGCGCCCGGTCTGCGAGAACCTCAGCGGTCTTTTGATCGAGCGTCTGCTTGGTGTTCTGCAAGGTCGAGCCGGGAACGGCGCGGGATTTCGACCACGCCCGATTCGCCCGCTGCGCCTCACGGGCGGCACTGAACGTCTCCGCGAAATGCCGGACCGGGGACACGCCCAGCGCCTGACCCGGTACCGCCATCGACGGAATGTAGAGCAGTTCGCGGTCGCTGATCGGCTTCCCGTCCAGCCAGTACCGCGGTGAACCGCCGACCATTTCGCCCGTGAGTCGGGACGGATTCACCCACGTGCAGCCGGTCGGCCAGCCCGTGTCGAAACCGGACAGCACGCCCACCGCGCCGTGATTGGTGAGTAGCGACGTGACCAGCCGCTGCATCCAGTCGAACCGGAACGAACCGTCCGCCGGCGAGTCGATGGCCCTGCACAGCGGAACCGCTGCCTTGACCCCGTTGCGGTCGCTGTACTGGTGAACCGGCAACGAAGCGATCGCCTCAGAAATGATCTTGATCGCGGCATAGGCAGGCACCACGTAGAGCGCAGACTGAGCACCCATCGGTGTCATGTCATCAGACCAGCCGAAGCTGGTCGCGTCGATGGCGCGAATCTCAGTGCGTCCGAAAAGCAGGCTCATCGGTGATTCACCGCCCACGACAATGCCAACATGAGCACGCCGCCCACGATGAGAGCGGCCGGGATTGACCACATCGACACGCCGCCGGTGATCGCCGCCAGGGCCAGGAGTTCTAGCACGCTCCAAAAGCGCTTCATCTAACCCCCCTCTAGAGCATCGACTGCATCACGTCGTATGCGCTCGACGCCTGTCTCACCGCCCACGCGGCAGCCTTCACGGCATCGGAGCGTTCTTTCGAGACGACGCGCACGCCATCAGCGCCATCAGCGACACGTAGCGCCAACGCCTGCTCGGTCAACAGCCCCGACCGGGCGTGATGGAAACGCTTCTCCTTGATCGCCAGGGCGAACTCGCCAGCGGCCGCCTTCAACGGCTGCGAAACCGGCTCGACCGACAGGCCCTCATCGAGCCAGGCCGGATGAGGCGCGAGCGACGACCCGACCAGCACGGTTCCCGCGCAACGGTATGAAGCCACCAGAGCGGCGGCCGACACCACATCGGGAGCGCCGGCCACAGACACAACCACCCCGGCGTCGGTCTCCCACGCACGGGCGACCGACACGCCCTGATCGAACCATCCCTCGATAGCCACCACGTCGGGCCGCTCGTCGGGGGGCTCGACCGCGAGCAGCCTCCACGACTCCTGGTCGACCACTGGCCGGCCGACCTGGCGCGGCTCACGGATGCGCCAGATGTTCAAGTACTGCGCCTCGAAGCCCTTCATTGGGTCGGGGTCGTCGGCCTCGGGGTCAACCTCGCCCGCCAGCGCCTTGCGGTACTTGCCGGCAATCAGCCGGTGCCGATCCTCGGTCCAATGCGGCGACGCGGCGCGCCAGACGGCCGGGTCGGAAGCGTCGGAACCGAGCGGCGCGGCCCACAACAACAGCAGCGTCTCGGGGTCTTCCAGCGCCATCGCCGCGGTCAGCTCCGAGCGCATCAGCGACGTGGCTCGACGGTGGGCGGTCGACGTGAGCACCACCTGCGGATTGCAACGCTCCAACGTCGCCGGGTCGATGCCCTCGCTCACCGTGTCGGGCTTCACGTCCCACGACTCGTCAACCATGCCCAGGCACACGTCGTAGCCGTACACGGCATCCTGAGCGCGGACCAGCCAGCGGGCACCCTCGGGGGTCTCCACCGCCTCTTTGCCGTTGCCCTTCGTCACCGTCCAGCCGACACCCTCAGCCCAGCGCCACGCGCCGCGCTGAATCTCGCGGCAAATCGCCATGTCGCTGCCGGTGTGAATGACCGTCTGCACCTCGCCGAACGGGACGAACTCACCGAACGGCGTCGACAGCGGCCGCTCGCCGTGCTCCATCCGCCACAGCGCACCGCCGCGCAGTCCGACCGACTTGCCGGCGCGGCGTGGGGCCGACTCGATCTTGCGGCGATGGCACAGTGACCCATCGGCGCGGAACTCTAGCTGCCGGACCAGCGAAAGCCGCTGCCACCAGCGCAGGGTTTTGCGCTCGACCTTCTCGATCCAGGGGATCGCCAGCCAGCCGTAGGAGCCCACCGCGTCGGCGGGCACCGGGGTCATCATCACCGGCGGCGAGGCGTCGTCGGGCACGTCGGCCAGGTCGGCCAGCCAGTCGAACTGGCGCAGGTAGTCGGCATCCCATGCCAACCGGGGGTCGATGGCGTCTGGGGAGAGAGAAA
>ERZ795044.3155-NODE-3155-length-13972-cov-5.402673_pt1 | contig 13972 bp, 19 predicted proteins | sample MGYA00375128_ERZ795044 | MGnify/ENA primary metagenome ERZ795044 (study PRJEB30173, sample SAMN05720213) | anaerobic digester metagenome | isolation source: active sludge of municipal wastewater-treating anaerobic digesters | place: USA | collected 2014-12-22 ... | reverse complement strand
TGCTCCTTCGTGAGGCCGGCGAATGTTTGATTGCTCGCCTTCACGGCGTCCTCCCCGTATTTCTCGCGGATCTCCGCGCCGTACGCCTTTTCGTTGTCGTCGATCATCTTCTGTTTAAAGCCCTCGAATTTTTCCTTGTCGTTCATCGTGATCTCTCCTTTCGAAGCCGCAATGGTTTTTTCCACATTCGCGATCAGCGCGTCTATGCGTTTTCTTTTTTCCCTGAGCGCCGACAGATGGCCCAGCAGGGCGGCGTCGGCGTCGTACTCTTTCGCCCGCACGATCTTTTTGATCTCGGCGAGCGGCAGGTCGAGCTCGCGGTAAAATAAAATCCGCTGCAGCAGATCGACCTCTTTCTGCCCGTAGACCCGGTACCCGTTGCCGCTGATCCTTTTGGGCGACAAGAGCCCGATCTCGTCATAATAATGCAGCGTGCGGACGCTGACCCCCGCAAGTCTCGACAGCCGGTCGATGCTGTATTCCATGGCGTCCCGCCTCCCTTCCCAAAATGCCCGATCGCGTTTCCGGCGTCTCCCCGCCCATGGGGGATCAGCCCGGCCCAGCGATCCTCTACAATATAGACCATAACGTTACGTCATAGTCAATAGGCTGGGGAAAAAAATCCGGATAGGTTGTCCGGTTTTGCCGCCCCTGCCGTCCGGCGGGAACGCTCCGGGAACGGGGGTACGCCGGTGGCGGGGGCGTCCTCGGGGCGGGAATGCGCCGGAGTTGGGAGATGCGCCGGAGTTGGGAATGCGCCGGTGTCGGGGGGTGCCTGAGTTAGGAGTGCGCCTGACGGCGTGAGCGTTTTGGAGGCGGGAACGCGCCGCCTTTGGAACGCGAAGACATGGCGGCCGCAAGAGAGACGAGGCACGGGGCGGCCGTCATTCTCTTTCCCATAAAAAGTCCCATTAAAAAGCGCGGGGGCCGTTTCGGGCTCCCGCGCAATCTTTTTATCTTTAAAATGCCCGGCCGCGCTTGCCGCGGGGATTCCTTTCCGGCGGCGCAGGACGAGCGCCGCGGTTTTCACCGGCTCCGCCCGGTCAGGCGCTTAGGGGATGGTTATTCGTCGACGAACAGGTCCAGCTTGGTCTGGAGGACTACTTCCAGGTTGGTGATGGCTCTGACCATCGACTCAACCGACGCGTTGACGGCGAGCATCTGAGCGGGCGAGATACCGGCCGTTTCACGGAAGTACTGGATCTTCTCGCCCTCGGCGTTCATGATATGGGAAAGCGCAGTCTCCTGCAGCGCGACGGACTCAATCAAATCCGTAATGGCCTGATCTCTGGATCCTTCTCCCGGAGTGATAACGGGCATACTCATAAAAAGCACCTCTACATCATTTTAGTCTGCGGCAAGCGTCGCTTGCCGATATAGTATATGCCGTGGCTTTATCAGACGTTTCCACACGGTCCCGGGCTGTCGCAATCGAGTAAAGCACCGCATACAATAAACCAAAGACCGCCTTTTTCTATCAACATTTGGAGGGATACTTTTGGATACGTTTGAACCACGCAACACCGTCGCATTGCCCACGGACCTCTGCAAGCGGTATCATGGAATTGCTTTTGACGGCTGCTTTTTTTATCTGACCATGCCGCAGGACTGTAAGATTTACAGATTCCGCCGCGACTTCACCCCCTCGACCTGCTTCGAGGTCGATAAACCGTACTCGAGCATCTGCTACGACAGCTCGGAAAACTGCTTCTGGGCCTCCGTGGATAAGCTCGGGATCGTCATCTATAAACTCAACCGCGAGATGAAAGAGATCGACCGCCTGCAAATCAAAGGCTGCGTCAGGCCCTGCGCGCAGATCGAGGGGCTCTCCTACAACTGCGAACACGATACGCTGCTGGTCGCCTTTAAGGACTCCATCGCCGAAGTGTCGAAGGAGGGCTGCTGCATCCGCATTCTTCAGGAGATCTGCTCCGGGCAGTACGCGGGCGTCCTGTCGATCGCCCCGTACTATGCCGTCATCCGGCGCTGCGGCCCGACGCAGGAGGTCATCCTCTATTCGGCGAACGACTGCGTGGTGAAGAGCTTCTGTGTGCCCGCCGCGTATACGCTCGAAGATCTGCTGTTTGATCCCTGCTGCACGCGGGACCGGTCGGCGCTCCCGCTGATTTTCCTCGCCACAAAGCACTGCTGCTACCCGAGAATCCTGTATTTTGAACTTGATTTCTGCGGGATGGAGGAGCTTTGCTGCTGCAACTATGAGATTTGCCACCCCTGCTGCGACAACGGGGAGTGCAACGGGGTCTGCGATCTGATCGAATCCATCGCGTCGATTGAGGCCGCTCTGGCCCACATCCTCAACGCGGAGGGTGAAAAACTGCAGTGCGGGATCAAGCTTGCCCGCAACATCTGCGATCTGCTGGAAATCGACAAGTCGGTCCATCGCACGATCATCAGCATCACCCAGCTTGAGCATGTGCTCTACGCGAAGCTGGACATCGTGAGCGGCCTGTGCGATGGACCCTGCCACGACGGAATCCCCGGCTGGGACCAAGACCAAGATTCGGAGCAGGATCGGGATAAAGACTGGGATCGGGATCGGTGCCGGGATAAGGACTGGGATCGGGACCGGTGCCGGGATAAGGACTGGGATCGGGATCGGTGCCGCGATAAGGACTGGGATCGGGATCGGTGCCGGGATAAGGACTGGGACCGAGATCAGGACCGCGACCGGGATCAGGACCGCGACCGGGATCAGGACCGCGACCGGGATCAGGACCATGACCGGGATCGGGAATGGGATCAGGAATAGAGCCTTCCGCCCCGCTCCCGCGCCATACTCTCATGGACGGAGGCCCGGCCTCCCTCAAAAACCGAACAAAAGCCGGCGCGGCGGACGCAAGAGTCCGCCGTGCCGGCTTTATGCATGCGTGGAAAACGGAGAGACGCGCTTCGCCCGCGGCGGGCGAAGCGGAGGGGCGGGGTGCCTACCGGAAGGATTTGGGGAACTGTCTGATGATGCCCAGCGTCATCAGATCGGCCATTTCGAGCGCCTCCCGCTCGATGTTGTCAAAAATCGTGTCGCTGTCGGCGTACTTCTGCGTCAGGAGGTCGGTGGCTTCGGTCTTCGTCATGGCGAGGTGGTCATACAGCATCCTGCGCCACTCCTGCGCCGTCCAATACGGGTTGATGTCGCTCAGGAACGTCGCGATCTGGTCCGCGTTTGCGTACCACCGTTTCTCGGCGTTGGCTGCCGCGGCGCCGTCGCCCGCCTTCATCGCTTGGACAAGCTCCGCCGCGATCGTGAGATGGCTGGTGAGCAGCTGCGCAAACTCCGCGGCGATGTCGTCCCCATAAAGCGGGGCGAGGGCCGCCTCAAAATCCTCGGGATTGCGCAGCAGCCGGTTGATCGAAAACTCCGTGTCCGGCAAACCGAACACGATGCCGAGGACGACCAGCCTCGTCCAAAAGACATGCTGCTCCCACAACAGCCGCATGAGGTTGTTCAAAGCCAGTTTCCCGTGATTCATCTCCATGCGCGCGGCGGGCATGGGCGCCCGGCCGGATCTCTGGGGTATGCAGATCACCTGACCGATAAACAAATTGTTGGCGTCAAGCCCGGGATTTGCCGACGCGATCTCCTCTACCGTCGTATGAAAACGCTGCGCGATCATCCATAGGGTATCTCCGGGCCGGACGGTATACGGATAGGTCCCTGCACAGGTTGGGGACATCTGTGTCACCGCCTTTCAAAAAAAAATATTTCATTGATCTATCATATGTGGAAACCGACAGGGCGTTCCTCGCCGCGCCCGGCGAAAAGCGGGGCCGGCCTTACATTTTTCTGATAAATTCCGCTCATAATAGAACGAAGGATGAGAAGGAGCGTGAACAAATTGCATGCAGATACGGTCTCTTATTGGAATAAGACGGCCCAAAAAGAGCGTTACCCGCGCCTCGACCGGGATCTCGAGGCCGACGTCCTGATCGTCGGCGGCGGGATTACGGGGATCTCCTGCGCCTACTGCCTTGCGCAGAGAGGGAGAAAGCCTGTCGTCATCGAGGCCGGCGGGCTGTGCGACGGCACCACCGGAAATACGACCGGAAAGATTACGATTCAGCACGATTTCATATACGGCAAAATCACAAACCTGCACGGCATGGATTTTGCGAGGCACTACGCCGAGTCGCAGGCCGAGGCGCTCGATTTCGTCCGGGAGCGCGTCGAGCAGGACAAAATGAACTGTCAGTACGCCGAGGACACGGCCTACCTCTACGCCTCCGCCGAGGCCGACCTCCCGCCGCTCCGAAAGGAATACGAGATCGCCCGGGAGCTCGGCATCGACGCGGAGTATTTTGAAAAGCCGGACTTCCCGCCGGGCAGCCTCGGCATGCTCGCCTTCCGGCATCAGGCGGTGCTGCACCCCGTGCGCTATGTGGAGGCCCTCGCGAAGGCGGCCGTGGAAAAGGGCGCGCGGATCTGCTGCGACACCAAGGCCGTCGGGGTCGAGGACGGGAACCCCATCCTCGTCACATGCGAAAACAAGATCGAGATCCGGTGCAACCATCTCATTCTCGCGACGCAGTACCCGATCTACGACGGGCCGAATCTGTTTTTCACGCGCCTCTACGCCAAGCGGGCCTACGGCGTCGCGGTCGCGGCGACCGGAAGCTGGCCGGACGGCAGCTATATCGGCTCCGCGAAGCCGACGCGCTCGATCCGGACCCATATCGAGGACGGGAAGCGCGTGCTGATCGTCGTGGGGGAGGACCACCCGACGGCCCGCGGCGAGGACAATATGGAGCTCCATTTTGAGCGCCTGATGGAATACGCCGGGCAGATCGGCGGCGGGGGCGAGCTTTTGGCCAAATGGTCGGCGCAGGATTACGACACGCCGGACCAGATCCCGTATATCTGCCGGGTCGCGGGCGGCTCCGAGATCTACGCCGCCGCGGGCTTCAAAAAATGGGGCCTCTCGACCGGCACGCTCGCGGGCCTGATGCTCTCCCAGATGATCGCGGGCGAGGTCTGCAGGTATGAGCGGCTCTATTCGAGGACGCGCAGCGACTACACGAGCGCGCTGGGCAACGCGCTGTCCGAGGTGTTCGGCTCCGTCTGGGAGCTTGTCAAATCCAAGTTCGAGGGGACGGAGGGCATCCGAAACCTCAAGCCCGGCGAGGGGCGGGTCATCGACTTCGACGGGCAAAAAGCCGGCGTCTACCGGGATTTTGAGGACAACGTGACCGTGCTCGACATCTCGTGCACGCATATGACCACCGAGCTCAACTTTAACGTTGCGGAAAAGACGTGGGACTGCCCCGCCCACGGCGGCCGGTTCGCCGCGTCCGACGGCAAGCTCTTGGAGGGGCCTCCGGAGAATCCGCTGCGGATCTTCTACCGGGGCAAATTCTCCGACCTCGAGACGACCCAAGGAGAATAGGGCCGTTTGGGAAAACCTGCGGACGGAAAGGAAGCGGGCCCTCCGAAAACAAAAAGCGGGCGGCCGGGCGGCCGTTCGCGCCCCCATGAGCACGAAGAAGGCCGCCGATCGCGATCGGCGGCCTTCCTGCGCGGGCGGCGCTTCCCCGCCCCGATTGAAATCAAATGTTTCGCCATGGCGCGGCTTGGAAATTTTCTTAAAACACCATATTTTTAACTATTATTCCAAATCGCCTTGTAAAGATTTGTCGCTTCTGATTTTTCTTTTCGTGTAAATAATAAGAAAGAAAGGAAGTGAAAAAAAAGATGGCTCGTAACAACCGCAACGCGGCTCCGAACAGCGAATGGACGAAATTTAAGATGGAATGCGCGCAGGAAGTCGGTCATACCCAGTATGTGAAAGAAAACAACGACCATTACAAAGGCGATCTTCCGTCCCGTGTGAACGGAGAACAGGGCGGACCGATCGGCGGCCAGATGGTCAAAAGAATGATCGAAATGGCCAAGACCCAGATCCCTCAGTCGTAAAACCCCGGCGTAAAGCCTTCGCCCAACCGCGTATCCCGCAAAGCGCTCCCGCGTTTGCGGGATATTTTATACCGTCCCTCCGGTTTTTGCGGCGCAAAGGCCGCGCCCGCGACAAAAACGCGGAGTTCCGGCCGGTTTTATTCGCGGCCCTTTGCGCCGCAGCCGCCCGGCTGAAATTTGACTAATTGAGATACAAGGAGTAAACTGTCTTCGGAATAAAAACTTCAAAATCCTCGCTTGAAAGGCGGGCCGGCATGGGCAAGCGTATCGCGGTGATTCCCCAAAACGAGCAGGCGCGGAATGATTTGCGCCATTTCACCGACATCGGCCCGGAGGAGTTTATATGAGAGGGTATTTCTCTAAACTGAAATCCGCCCTGCAAAACCTTTGGAGCGCGAAGGAGACGCTGTCGCTGCGCCATATCCGCCCCGGTTTCCTGCAATATTTTTTTGCCTTTCCTCTGGCGATGGTATTCGTCAACACGCAGGATCTCATTTTGGGCGAGGGGCCGTCCGTGTTCGGCATGTCGCATACCATCGTGACTTTTCTTGGCTTTGCGGTCGGGGCCATCGCCATCTTCGCCTTGGCCACGCAAAAAAACATATCCGCCGTCAGTAAATTCTCCGCCGCGCTGGCCGTGGCAGGTTTCGTTTTTTGGACGCTGCTCCCGGACGGCTACCCGGCTTTGGCGGGCGCGGTCGCGCTGATGGCCGGCGTGGGCGGGTGCGTGTCCAGCAGCAGTTTTTCCTTCGTGTTTGTGCTCAACAACGCCGAGCGGTTTTTTAGCGCCGCGTTCATGATCCTGCTGATCAAGCTGGTCGAGCTCGGCGCGGTGTACGAACCGTTTCACCCGGCTGTCGAAATCGGGCTTGCCGTCCTTCTGCTGGTTCCGCTTTGCCTGTGCATGTTTTTCTCAAAAAGCGGGGACTACGAAGGGGCCGGCGAAAAGACCGTCAAACGGTTTGATGTCAGCGTCTGGCTGACGCTGTTTCTGTTTTTATCGTATTTTGCCATCCGGATCACCGGCTTTTATGCGCCCGCCTTCGGGCATCCGGCCATGGCGCGGCTGTGGGGGCTGCCGGCTCTGGCGCTGCTGCTGGGCTGCGTGCTCCAGCAAGCTCTGCTCCGGCGAAGCGTCTGGACGTTGTGCAACGTGTTTTTTCTCTCGTCCATCCTCAGCTACGTCATGTGGTATTTAAAGGCCCCCGAGGCCGCCTACTTATTCTCCGAGCTAAAGGAGATCGGGTTCCTGACCGCGTTCTACCTCATCGGATGCGTCACCAATAAATTCTGCGACTTTCAGATGCACAAGCGGCTGGTGCTGGTGTGCATCGCGGCGGTGGGCCTGCTCTACATCGGGATCGACGCCCTGCACGCCCATATGCTGGATCAAAAAATTGCCGTCATGACGGCGGCGCTTTTATTTGCGGCTTTTCTGCTGCTCTCGCCCGCCTTTTTCCAGCACCTGTTTTTCGCCAAATGGTCGGAGGAATTTCGCCGGGTGCGCATGTCGTTTTTGAGCGAAGACACGCCGCGGACCGACGCCGCGCAGGAGCGGACGCCCAGCCTTGACGACACCAACCTGTCGCCCCGCGAAAAACAGGTTGTGCTGCTCCTGCTGCAAGGGATGACGCTCAGGCAGGTTGCGCCGGAGCTTGGGCTCACCGTCTCCACGGTCTCCACCTACGCCAAGGCGATCTATAAAAAGCTGAACATCAACAGCCGCGCGGAACTGTTTTTGCTCTTTGGCGGCAGAGACGCCGCCAAACCTCTAAACGCCTGCGCCGAAGAAAAAGGCTGAGACCGCCGTTTCCCGATACCCCCTCCCTGTTTTGGGAGGGGGTATTTTGCGCGCCGCTCCCTATTTTGGGAGATTGCGAAGCGGCAAAATCCGTTTCAAGATGGAGATGCCCAAGAGATGCGAAGGGAGGCATACCATGCGTTGGTTTCAATCCATTCTGCCGCCGAAGCCCGACGCGCCCCGTCCCCCGGACGGGATGAGCGCGGAGGAAGAAAAGCAGTGGCGGGTATCCCAGCTTACGGCGGAGGAACGCAAGGCGTTTGAATGGTTCAAGCTGGGATACACGGCGCGCTGGACAGCCGAAACGATGCTTCTTGACCGCAAAACCGCGGGCAGGCTGTTCGCCTGCGTCTACCGCAAACTGTGTGTGGCCGACGCCCCCGAGGTGTGCAGGGTGTACCGCATGGTGACGCTCACGCCGCGGGAGCTTCCCTCGGAGGACACGCTGTAAAAACGCGGGCGAACCGGCGGGGAGCGGGCCGCAAAACGCCCGGGCATTTCCGCCGGCGAGGCAAAACCCATCATTATTTTCAGGAGGTTGCTATGAAAAGAAATCTTGTATTCCTATGCGCGCTCACCTTGGCTCTTTCCCTTTGCGCCTGCGGGCCCAAGGCGCCCGCGTCCGCCCAAGCGGAACCCGGCGCGACCGTATCGGAGGGGCAGATCGCGGACGACGCGTCCGTCCTGCCGGAGGCGGAGCCTTCGGACGCCGACACGGACTTGCAGGAAAAACAGGAGGGAACCGTGACCATCGAGATCGCGCCGCCGGAGGGCTGGACGAAAAACGAGGGCTCCGTTTTGCCGGTGCATTACATGAAAAACACGGCCAGCTTTATGGTGAAGGACGAGCCTTTCTCCGGCGCGACCCTCGACGAGGTGGTCGGCGAGGCGCTCGGCATTTATCAAAACGCCTTTGAAAATCTGACCGTCATCGGGGAGGCCGAGCCGTTCACGGTGGACGAGAAGGACGCCAGAAAGCTGACCTTTACCTGTACCGTCGGCGGAATGCAGATGAAATATCTCTATGTGTATCTCTTTGCCGCCGACCAAACCTATGTGATTACCTTTGGCGATCTGGCGGAGAGCTTCGACGGTCTGGCCGCCGACTATGAAACCATTTTAAGCGATATTCGGTTTCGGGCGGAATAAGGCCGGACCCGCGATGAAAGGAACGACATCATGAAAAACGAGATCTACATGCCTCACAAATCCTCCATCGGCGGCTTAGACGCCAACCTCACGGCCCTGCTCTGCTACATCGCCTCCGCAATCGTGAGCTGGGTGCCGGTCGTGTGCTATGTGGCGTGGCTGGCGCCGCTCGTGCTGTTCTTTATGGAAAAAGAGAGCGCGCTCGTGAAGTTTCACGCCATGCAGTCCTTTCTCCTCCACGCGGTGAACGCGGCGCTTTCCCTGCTGGTGTCCGTGGTGCTGGGCGGAATCTTGAGCGCCTCGATGTACGGCGCCGCCGGCGCGTACGCCGCATGGGGCGCGGCGGGAATCATCGGGATCCTGACCACGGTGATCTCGATCGTCTTTCTGGTCTTCGCCATCTTCGCCATGGTGGGGGCCTACCGCTACCAAGAGACATATCTCCCCGTTGTGGGCGGCATCGCCCGGACGCTGGCCGACCGGATCGGGCAAAAATAAGGAGGTACGTTTTATGGCGGGTTATAAAGATCCTTGCAGGCACTGCGGCGCGCTCATCGCACAGGACAGCCGCTTTTGCCCAAAGTGCCAAAGCCGCGCCCCCTTTGTCGATCTCTGCCCCGTCTGCTCGCGGGAGATCAGCCGCCGGGACGCGGTTTGCCCCGGCTGCGGCAGGCCGCTTTATATCGCCTGCCCCAAATGCGGCAAGCGGACTTTCGTGGGCGAGAAATGCGACGCGTGCGGCGAAAGTCTATTGAAAAGCTGCCCCAACCCGCGATGCGGGGAGATGCAGTTTTTTGAGAATGCCAAATGCACCGCCTGCGGGAAAAAGCTTTAGATAGGAGGAAAGGCCCATGATGGCGGCATTTACCCGAAACTACGAGGACAACAGCACGGAGGCCGGCTTTCAGTTTACCTTTTACTGCGACATCTGCAACGACGGCTACAAGAGCAGTTTCATCGAATCGGAGACTTATAAAAAGGGACGCGGTCTGCTGGGTCTGGCGCGAGGGGCCGGCGCGCTGGGCGGCCTCTTTGGCGGAGTCCTCGGAAACCTCGGTTACTCCTTGGAGCGCGGCGGGGACATTCTTTCCGAGCGCTTCGAGGGCATGAGCCCCGAATGGCAGAAGGAACACGAAAAAGCCTTTGAACGGGCGCAAAACGAAGCCAACCTCCACTTTAACCGTTGTCATGGCTGCAACCGATGGGTCTGCGACGCCTGTTTCAACGCGGACGCCTCTCTGTGCACGGATTGCGCCCCGCGGCAAAATGTCGTGGTGACGAAAGCGAGGTCCGACGCCATGCGCCGAAATATTGGCGAGGCCGCCGAAACCGCCACCGTATGGAGCGGAAAGCTGGAAAACAAAACTATTTTCTGCCCGGTCTGCGGCAAGCCGGCGGAGAGCGGCAAGTTTTGCAACAACTGCGGCGCCGGCTTAGAAGCCAAGAGATGCCAGAACTGCGGGGCCGCGGTCGCCCAAGATGTCCGTTTTTGCAGCGAGTGCGGCAGCAAGGTGTGAGGCAAAACGGCGGCGGACGGATGTTCCCCATGGAATGATGAAAGAGCCCGGTGGGGACGCGTCCTTCCGCCCAAGGCTCAAAACGAGTACGGCAACTACACCGGATGGATTAAACATGGCAAAACGCCGGACGGCCGCGAAGGCCGCCCGGCGTTTTGCTATGCCGGAAACACATGAATCCGATCGGCGGCCCTTTTGTGGAACCGCGCCCGCGACGGAAACGCCGAAGCCCTTATTTCAGCTGTTTGATATACTTATTTAGCTTCGCCGACACGCCGTCGTCGAGCCGATACCCTATGTTGGCGTCCAAGTCGCTTGTGTAGAGCGTAAAATCGCCCGTCCCGTCAAAATAATCATAGCCGAGCAGCCTGTATTGCGTTCCGCTGTCAAAGTCGATGCTCAAATCATACAGCCCCATGACGGTGACGGGGTTGTCGTGTCCTCGAGCTCCATTTTCCCCGGCGTGTATTCCGAGACGGGGCCTACATACCCATAAATCGCCGTGACGGCCGCCGCGTCAAGATTCGCGATCCATTCTTCGTAGATTTTTAAATGTTCTTCCGTTCCCAACGCGCCGCGTCCTTTCGGCATTTGATAAACCTCCGGATTATCATTGATCGTGACAATCCGAATGGGAACGGATAGTTCAGAGCTTGCCGCCTTGATCTCTTCCGGTGTCAGGCTCTGCGACAGCTCTTCCGTCTCGCCGGAGGGCGCGGACGTCTCCCCGCTCGACGAAAGCTCGGCGCCGCCGCTTTGGGCGCCGCTTTTGGCGCTGCTTTCGGCGGACATCTCCAGCTCAGGCAAATCGGCCCGCTCCCCGTTTTGGCAGGCGGCGAAACCCAGCAAGCAGACGCATAACAAAACGCATAGGATTTTTTTCATGACGCTTCTCCCTTCGCCGAATCAAAAGTCGCCCGCATGGCCAAGAAAATATAAGAAACTCCGCCTAAATGATACCATATATAAAACAAAAAGTCATGTACGAGCGCAAACCTCATACATGACTTTCCCGATGGCAAATGACTAAACAATTGATACAATGCACCTGTTTAACATAGAATGCACCCGCATACAAGTGCCCTTTTTGATGCCTTCTGCCTGTGGCATAGCGGACAGAAAGGACTAAAGGGACAAAACTGAATACGTCGATAAAACTGTAGGTGCTGATCAGGTGAATTGTGCATTAATTCCGGGAGAATGGTTCAGCCTTCAAGAAAGCAGACCTCTGTATAATGCAATTATATCGCAAGATTTACCTTGAATTCAACCATTCGATTAGTGGGTGGGACAAGATTTTCCTCTTCGACGCTGTCAAAGCCGTTTTCGATGTGGTCAATCGCTTTATTAAGTTTTTCGTCTTTATCCTTTCGCTTTTTAAGCATCTTTGCAAACATGGACGTCATAAATCGGTCCGTGTCTTTTAAGTCTTTCAAAGGTAAGCAGTCGCCTTGAGCATAGAAGGACGGTATTTGTTTCCTCTTCCTTTGCTTGACGAATACCCATTTCCACACAATCAAGACACCGTTCAAGATTTTCTCCCCGCTCACATGCAAAATGGAATTTTCAAAGACATATACCATAATCTACTTGTTTATAAAAAAGATTAGGAACCCTCCGGCGATCATCAAAACCACCTGTCCCGCTCCGAGTCCTGTGTCCCGCTCCATGGCGTTAATATAAGGAAAAGCGGTAAAATACCGCACCCGCACGGTCGATGTTCCATCGGCTTTCAGATAGACCGAATCTCCAATCTTCTTTGTAAATCCGTTAATCTCTTTTCCATCGGGAAGGATAAATGAGTAACTGATATTGTAGGTATACCGTCCCGGCTTGCCATCCGTGCGTTCGCCTCCCTCACGCCGAATATCGGTGATAACGGCGGACGCGCTTTTTCCAACAAATCCGAGAATGGCCTGGGATGCACCCATGAAAATGAGGCCAAGGCCCAGCAACGTGACCAGGACACGAGGAATCAGTCCCTTTTTCATAATCAGTCCCCCCCTAAGGCTGCTCATTCCGGTAAACCCCATCCTCACCGAGCCGCAGTGTGATAAAGCTTTCGACATAAAAGGTCTTTGTCTTTCTGTCATAAGCGATGGTGAAATTTCTTTGGATGCTTTTATCTTCCACCCATATCACCGCTCCGACCCGTCCGGGGGAGCGGTGGGGTACCTGCATTTCCTCGTATATCAATTCCAGCGGCGCTATTTGTACATTGTTGGAGGCCGTTACTGCCTGCAAAATATGTTCATCGGTGGGGGTAGGCGCAAGCAGCACACAGGAGCAAAGCAACAGCACGGTTAAAAGCACAGCCCAGATCAAATGCCTGAACCTTATGCGGCCAAAAAACTTTTCCGCATATGCGATCACTTAAATGATTGAAAAACTTCCAGTATCTGCTCGCTTTTCTGATGTTCCGTAACCTGAAATTCAGCGACAACCGCTCCGTTTTCAAGGACAGAGCATGTGTTTGTCAGCAGAAACTCCTGATTGTGCCAAGCAGGATCATTGGTTTTTGAATCATATCCGTTTTCATCTATAAACTTTATGTATCTTTCAGCCGTACTGTTGAGGTTTTTAAGGTCGTACTCAAGAAGCATGAATTGTTCGTCATCCAGTAATACCATATACTGATTAATACAACCATACATGGAATTAAGGGTGGAACTGCTGCTTTTCTCCTTGAGCTCAGCATTGATCCCAGCCGCGTCCCATGCTTTAACCAAATCATCTATGCGCGCACTGTTCTTTTCGGATGTAACCGTTTGCTCCGAATTTCCCTTTTTGACGTCGGAGATTTTTTCCGGGGCATCTCCGCAAGAGGTAAGAATCAATACGGATACGATTCCCACCAATATCAATGACAAAAGGGTAACTATTTTTGTTTTTTTCATGTAATTCGCACTCCTTTTCTCAATATCATATATTTGTGATATAAGCGAATGTCATGAGCCGGTTTTCTCATCAGCGTTTCTATCTCAAATGGATTGTACAGGCCATAACTTCGCGCTCGACCGGCGAATAATTATCCTCCGTGCAGAACAACGCAACCTGTTCCGTCCACCCTCCGCGAAGGAGGATGGTGTGACTTTTCGGCTTGTATTTGACCTTCGTGACGCGGTTCCATTTGAGAAAAGTCTCCTGCCGTGACTGTGCCAGCATCCCCGCGCCCGCCACGGCGGGTTTACCAGAAAGCAGCCCCAATACGACCGTCAGGACATTTGTGATTCGGTTCTTTTTTGCCTGTTTTGCCTGCGTGCGGCAGAGTACGCCCTTGTCGTCCAGCACAAATTCCGCCTCATATTTCCCCCGATAGACCGCCATGATGAAAAGCCAGGTGAAAAATAGCAATGCGGCAATGAGCCCCAGCCCATAGAGCGCATAGACGCTTTTGCCCGACGCAAGCCCGATGACCAGCGCGACAAGGCCGAAAGGGATGCCGATGGCAATCCCCAACTGCTTCAAAATAACCGTGTTTCTGAATATGGGTACGCTGATCTGCCATTGAATTTTTTCCATCGTCATCCCCCTTTCCATAGGTGGCTTTAATAATAGCCGCCCATGCCGCCAAGCAGT